>Ga0315282_10002290_pt1 | contig 35462 bp, 22 predicted proteins | sample YL17G07_20_MG_FD_203693 | JGI IMG/M metagenome (GOLD analysis project Ga0315282, IMG submission 203693) | Sediment microbial communities from Yellowstone Lake, YNP, Wyoming, USA - YL17G07_20 | ecosystem: Environmental > Aquatic > Freshwater > Lake > Sediment | place: USA: Wyoming | collected...
CCTCCGAGGAGCCGATTCAGCCTCCCGTGATATAAGGCGCAAGAGCAAAGAAGTCCAAAAGCTCTATCACGAACTGGAGGTCAAGCTCGGTCGCCCCGTCACGGACGAGGAGATGGCCGCCGTGCGGGGAATGAATCTAGCCCAGTGGCACCGTGAGCTAAATGAGCTTCAGAGTGCGGGGCTTGATTGTGCTGCGCGCACCCTCTCAGCGGCGCCGACCCACGTACAGACGTCCATTGAGCCAGAGTTCCTGGCGGGTGATGATCCCGATCCCTTCGAACTCTGCTACCGGAACGAACGACTGGAAATCCTAGATCGCGCCCTTTCCCGACTACAGGAGCGTCAACGCCAAATCGTCGAACTCTACCATCAGCAGGGCCTAACAATGCGACAGGTTGCCGGCCTTATGAGAGTGGATGAATCACGCATTTCGCAGCTCCATGCGACGGCCTTAATCCGACTGAAGGTCAATGTGGATTCTTTATTACGCCCAGCCCAGGCTGAAACCTCAGAAACCGGCGGAGTCTTGTTAGTGGCTGGCGCAGGGGCCTGAGCCAGGTTCGCTGGTGTGTCCCAACGGCACAGATCGCCAGTGGGCGGAGCAGCCGTTGATGCAGCCCGAGTGCGTGGTCAAGGGGGGCATCCGCTAGCCAAGTTTTTTTCACCGGTCGACGTTTGTGAGAACCATGCGAGAACCAGGATGAATATTGGAAAGACTGAAGCTGCGCACAGGCCCCCACTGAACCCGCTCAAACCTGTCCGCCAGGGTAGTGTGGGTAAGTCGTCTCGGCATGTGGCATACTTACCGCCCATCATAGCGAAAGAACTCTCCTAAAGTCGTGGATTAGCGCGCGAGGCCTTTACTTCCACCAGTATGCAAGACCAGACGACCTACACACACGGCCGTTGGCATTCCAGAACGAGGCCCTCCAAAGAAGCCTGGGTACCATTTTCGGTCCTTTTCAGCGGCTATCCGCAGGCTGCCATCCAGATTCCATTCGACAAGCCCGACGGTGAAATAGCCAACTAGAGTTGTGGGTTGTGCTCACCTTACTGGTCGTAGGTCGAAAAGCTATTTGTTTTCAACTACTTAGAAAATAACCAACATTCGCGAAGCATCGCGGGCAAAGGCCGTTTGACAGGATAAAGAATCTGTTCTATTTAGATCGCAGGGGATTCCACACAATATGCTCCTATAAGCCCACACACTGATCTGACTAAATCCGAAGAATGCCTCCCAGGACTGTAATCGGAGGTGACATGCTCCCGTTGCAGACCCGGGAAAAACTGGGTCCAGACCATTGAGGTGCTCAGGATTCCACCAAGTAGAGGTGATTGCCAAGCCAAGGCGGACATGACCCAACATCTGCTCCTTGTCTGAGGATTCAGTTCAATCCGTCTTGATGAGCCGGAGGTCACTTAACCTTCCGGTTTGACGTGCTTCCCTCGGGGCGATCCAGCCCGGTGGGTGGGCAGCCAGTTCGGAAGGCAACGTGACATAAGCTAATGGCATTTGACTCCGCAACCGATCAGATCGACACCACCACCGCAGGACTGCCATCGGTGTCCTTTGGTGCAGAAGCGCTCCTGACCGTCCATGACGTGGCCGAATTCCTTCGCGTACCCGCTTCCTGGGTCTATGAACGCACGCGGCGGCACGGCAGGGATCGCCTGCCCCACGTCAAAATCGGGAAGTACCTCCGCTTCCGCCTGAGCGACCTTGAAGCCTATCTGGAGACTTTGCGTCGTGGGTGAGAATCGCGTTACACTAATGCCCGACCGAAGAAAAGGCGGGCGAGTCAACAAGGGAAAGGAAACCCCTATGACTCGTCGACGCTATCAGAAAGGCTGTCTGGTGCAGAAAGGAAAGAATTGGGTGCTGCGTTATCGCGAAGATGTGCTCAATCCGGACGGCACGGTGGGACGAATTCACCGTTCCCTCGTGCTCGGTGCCCTGAGGACCAAGCGAGAAGCGCAGCGGGCGGCGGATGCCTGCCTTCGCAAGATTAACGATGGTTCGCGCCAACCGCAATCCGGTATTACTCTGATCAATTTCTGGGACTCGTATTTTGAGCCGGAAATCCTGCCCACCTTGAAGTACTCAACCCGAAACCTCTATCGAATATTGGCCGCAAAGCACCTCCTGCCCGCACTCGGTAATCACAAGCTTTGCGAATTAGCTCGGGTGCACATCCAGCAATTCATTGGGCAAAAGCAGCGCGAGAAGTATGCGCCGCAAACCCTCGCCCACTTCCGCAACCTCCTCAGTAAGCTTTTCAGCACAGCTATGAATTGGGGCTGGATGGAGTTCAATCCCGCGCAGAACATTGGCTTACCTCCCATGGAGCGCACACGCTCGGCACGGATTCTCACGCCTGAGGAGTTAAGCAAGCTCACGGGCGTTCTGGCAGAGCCAGTCCGCACGATCCTGATTTTAGGGGCTCTGACAGGGCTACGCATCGGAGAACTATTGGCCCTCAAGGTTCACGACGTGGACACAACACACGTACGCATCTGCGTCCGCCGCGATGTGTATCGCGGGCAAGTGGGGATCCCGAAAACTCCTGGCAGTGAGCGCCAGGTCCCGTTGGCCTCACCCCTCATTCCTGTACTCCAAAGTTGGCTCAGCAGGAGGTCCGCAAATTCCGACTGGCTCTTCCCAAGCGCCGCAGGGACTCCCTTGCGCGACCGTAACCTCATGCGGCGGCACGTGTGGCCTGCGTGCAGTCGGCTTGGGATTCCTCGGTTCGGCTGGCATTCGCTCCGACACACGTTCAGCACGTACAACGGCAATGCCGGAGTCGCCGTGCCGGTGCTTCAATCGCTCCTCGGGCACGCGAACCCCGAGACGACCATGATCTACACGCACCCCCTTGAAGACGTGAAACGCCGGGCCGTCGAAGACCTGGCGCTCTTGTTGTTCCCAAATGTTCCCTCGGAAAAGAAACAGGTAGTAAAAGGAAGTGTGCTAATCCAATGAGGCAGTGGGGGTTAAGTTGGTACGCCCGGGGTGATTCGAACACCCGACCCCTTGCTTCGTAGGCAAGTGCTCTATCCAGCTGAGCTACGGGCGCACACAGTAACGCAGGCACTCTTGCCTGTGCCCTCATCAGCCATAGCACAGGCCCCAGTGCCTGTGCCACTGGACCAAACCGCTTTGACCTTCGTCCATTGTGCAACGAGACTCCCCGCCTGTCAATCCAGGATTCGTTTCAGTCGTGGGCCAGCTTTGCAAGGAGCCGGCTGAAGCTGTCCCGAGCATCTCGGCTCGCCGCCACGTCGGGATGCCGGAGCCGCTGGGTCGCCACCACCACACCAAACTGGCCCGTTACCCTCGTTTCAGTTATGGTATAGTCGGCAGATTCTGGAGGGAATGAATCACCATGGCGCTCGTAGAACAAATTGAAAAGGACTTGGTTGCCGCCATGAAAGCCAGGGAAGAGCTAAGGCTCTCGGTCCTGCGCATGGCGAAAGCGGCCCTAATGAACAAGAAGATCGAACTGCGCAAGCCCCTGGAAGATGCGGAGGCCCTAGCGGTTCTTCGCACGCTCATCAAGCAGCGGCGTGATTCCGTGGAGCAGTTCCGCAAAGGCAAGCGCGACGACTTGGCTGATAAGGAAGACGCTGAGATCAAGATCATTGAGCGATACTTGCCGGCGGGCGCAAGCGAGGAAGAGATCGACGCGGCGGTGGCGGCGGCTATCCAGGAGACGGGCGCCGCCAGCGCCAAAGACTTGGGCAAGGTGATGAAGGCTGCGATGGCCAAGTTCGCCGGCCAGAACGTAGACGGCAAGCATGTGAATGAAAGGGTGAGGGCTAAGCTGGGTGGGTGAAGGAAGCCTTTAGCTGTCAGCGATCAGCTTTCAGCTATCAGCAGTCCATTCGGGGGAAAGGGTATAGCCCTCTCGCAAGGAGACTCATGGCCACTCTATCTCCGCAAGAAACCCCACCGACGGAATTTCGCCCCTATGTGCCATCTGAGAAAGAGATCCCCGAATTCACCCTGCGCGCCGTCGTGCTGGGCGCCCTGTTGGGGATCGTCTTCGGGGCGGTCACGGTCTACCTGGCGCTGCGCGCCGGGCTGACGGTGAGCGCTTCGATTCCCGTCGCCGTGCTTTCCATCAGCATCTTCAAATGGCTGCGGCGATCGACCATTCTCGAGAATAACATCGTACAGACGGCGGGTTCGGCGGGCGAGTCCATAGCCGCCGGAGTAGTTTTCACCTTGCCGGCGCTGATTTTCCTCGGCTATTCGCTGGGCGTTTCGGATATCCCCCGCGTTCTGCTGCTGGCTCTGGTGGGAAGCGTGCTGGGGGTGCTGTTTGTGATCCCCTTGCGTCACCAGTTGAATGTGGTGGAGCACCACGCGTTGACGTACCCCGAAGGCACGGCCTGCGCGGACGTGCTCATCGCGGGCGAAAAGGGCGGCAGCTTCGCGGGAAAGGTCTTTGCCGGTTTCGGCCTGGGGCTTGTTTACAAGTTTCTAAATGAAGCCCTGTTGTTCTGGCGGCCGCGCCCGATCTACCAGCCGGGGTGGTTCCCCGGCGCTACCCTGGCGGCCGACATCACTCCTGAATACCTCGGCGTGGGTTACATCATCGGGCCGCGCACCGCGGGGATGATATTTGCCGGCGGGGTGCTCTCCTGGCTGGTCATCATTCCCATGATCAAGTTCTTTGGAGCGGGGCTCGAGCACCCCATTTTCCCCGGCACTGTCCTTATCCGCGACATGGATTCCTTCGCCATCTGGCGCGCCTACATCCGCCCCATCGGCGCCGGGGCGGTGGCCACGGCGGGGCTTTTCACCTTGGGGCGCACGCTGCCAACCATCGTGCGCGCTCTGCGCTCGACCCTCGAGCAGTTGCGCAAAGGCAAAGGCGAGGCGGAACCCGTCGCCGCCCTGCGCACGGAAACTGAACTGCCGGGCACCCTGGTCTTCGGTGGCTCGCTGGCGATGATCCTGATCGTGTGGGCCGTACTCGCTTTTCGGGTCAACCCCGGGGTCAGCGGAAACCTGGTGGCCTCTATCCTGGTGGTGGTTTTTGGTTTCCTTTTCGTAACCGTGTCGGCGCGCATCGTGGGGCTGATCGGGGCGTCCGCCAATCCCATTTCGGGCATGACCATTGCCACCCTGATGCTGACCGCCCTGCTCTTTGTCGCCGCGGGTTGGACTTCCGGGACTTACCCCGCCGTGGCTATCTACATCGGCGGCATCGTGTGCATCGCTGCTGCTGTAGGAGGAGCGACTTCACAATCGTTGAAGGCGGGCTTCCTGGTGGGAGCCACTCCCCGGCGCGCCGAAACGGCCATGATCGTCGGCGCCCTCACTTCGGTTCTGGTGATTGGATTCACTCTGGTTCTGCTCAACCGCGCCTACACGCGGGTTGAGCCACTCGCCATGCAGAACGTCAAGATGAGCGCGGAGATGCGCGTGGTGGGCGAGGCTGCGCAAAATGGCAAGACCTATCAGGTGATCAACGTCATCGGCTCGCATGCCATCCCCGACGGCCGCTACTTCTACGATCCCTCCAGCCAGCGGATTGACTTCCAGGAGCGAGTGGGCATCGGCTCTGAGCGGTTGCCCGCGCCCCAGGCAGTGCTGATGAGCACGGTCATCAACGGCATTCTGCGCCGCAGCCTGCCCTGGGGGCTGGTGCTGCTTGGCGTGTTCTTTGTGGTGGTCATGGAGCTCTGCGGCGTCCGCTCGTTGGCTTTCGCCGTGGGTTCATACTTGCCCATTGCCACCACCGCGCCCATCTTTATGGGAGGCGTGGTGAGTGGGCTGCTCCAGAAGATTACCAAGCGCCAGGAAGGCGAGGTCTCCAGCGGCGCTTTGTTTGCTGCGGGCCTCATCGCCGGCGGCTCGATCGGTGGCCTGATCCTGGCCGCGCTAGTGGGATTCGAGGTTGATCAGAAGGTCGCCATCGGAACCAAGCATTGGCCCGGACTCGCCAACTCCAGCGTTTTTGGCTTGCTCATTTTCCTGGGAATGGCCGGCGCATTATTCGCCGTCGGGCGGAAAAAACTGGAATGAAGGGTAAAGTGTAAAGGCTAAAGGTTAAAGGGCAAAAGGATACCCCTTAGCTTTTACATTTATCCTTTAGCCCTTAACCTGCACACTAGCTTCCACCCTCTAACGTTTGCATTTTACAATTCAGCCTTTGTCGTAGGGTCCTTAGCTCTTATCCTTTAGCCTTTACACTTTACCCTTTACATTTTAGCCTTTGCCGCTGGCACCCGAAATTGTGGTAGGCTTTTGGTGATGCCCTACTATCGGCAAGTCGCGTACTCATTCGGGCCGCCGCTCACGCGGATGGTGAAGTGGCTGATTTTGGTTACGAGCGGGGTTTTCATCCTCACTTATATCCCCCTGCAACTCTTCGGCCCGAATTACTTTGGCTATCCCTTTGCCTGGTTCGCCCTGCGGACGAACGACGTGGTCCATGGCTTCTACCTTTGGGAACTGGTGACGTACTTGTTCCTGCACGGTGGGTGGTTCCACATCATCTTCAACATGTTTGCTCTGTGGATGTTTGGATCGGACCTGGAGAGCCTGTGGGGAAGCAAGAAGTTTCTCTACTACTACTTTATTACCGGCATAGGCGCAGGAGTCTTCGACGTGACCCTGGGTGCTCTCTTCCCCTCGCCGATCCCTACGGCCACCATCGGGTGTTCCGGCGCCGTTTATGGTTTGCTGCTGGCGTACGGAATGATTTTCCCTGACCGCCCCATCTATCTCTACATGATCATTCCCATCAAGGCCAAATGGTTCGCGGTGATTATGGGGGCAATCGAATTTGTAAGCTCCTTCAGCACTCCCGGGTCCGGGGTGAGCCACGTGGCGCATCTGGGAGGAATGCTCTTCGGCTTTCTCTACCTCCGCGGCCCCCACTTACCTTACAACTTGCCGCTGCGGTATCAGGAGTGGCGGCGGGCTCGCTTGCGCAGGAAATTCGAAGTCTACATGCGAAAACACGAAAGGAAGGACGAAGCTGGCCGCTGGATTAATTAGCAGGTAGCGCGGACCTTCGCTCTTGAAGTCCGCGGCTCGTATGTTCTTCGACCTGACCATTGAAAATTAGCTTCAGAACCGAGGACGTCAAAAGCGGAGGTCCACGCTACTCCTTACGCGCGGACAAAGTAAGATTTTCTGGCGCAGGTGTGGCGTCTTTCCCCTCGTGGAGCACCTTAACAGCCGCGCGGTTTAAGCGCGCCCGCATGTCGTAGCGTCCGCTCGCCCGGGTAATATAACGAACAACGATATCCACTCCCTGGCTGCTCGGCCGCATATTGATGGCAGGCGCGGCGGGGAACGCTTTCATGCCGTAACGGCGTGTCACCTGCTCCCACTCCTGTTCGGCCATCTTCGTATTATCGGCGGTTTCTTTCTCCACCACAGCCTGAATCTTCTCCATGGTGGAATAAAGATCCTCACCCGGTGGGATGAACACCTGCAACTGATCCCAGAGCCACTGGCCGGAGGTGGAAAAATTAAAGTAGTTTCCCTCCACTGCGAAGCTGTTGAGAAAGGCGATTTGCCGTCCTGTCGGATGTCCCGTCTCGGTCCAATTGCCAGCCTCCAGCAGGACTGTCCGCAACAGGCCAATTTCAACCACCTCCCCGCCCACGCCGTTGATTTCCACCCAATCGTCCACTCGAATGCCATTGCGGCCCATCAGCACGAACCATCCGAAGAACGAGACGACGAAGTCCTTCAGTGCCACCGTCAGACCGGCGCCGGCCAGACCCAAGATGGTTGACATCTGGCTGGGGGGACCAAAAACCAAAAACAGGATCACCAGCACTGCCACGGCCTGCGTCGCGAAACGGACGACAGCGCGCAGGGTGTGCATTTGTCGGCGGTCCGAGACGAAACGGGTAGAGAGCCGGTCGATCAAGCGGTCAAACAGAAAGACAACCAGAACTATGAGGACGATCCAAAGGCCGGACCTGATGATGCGATGCAAGAAACCCCGGGCATGGATACTAACCAACGAACTCCACTGGCTGTAAATGACGTGCAGTCGCTGAAGGTCCTGAATTCGCTCATCGAGGCTCGTGAGCTCCTTCCGGTCCGTGGCCAGACTGCGCAAGGAGTCGACCGCCTCCGCTGCCATTTGCTTTGAATCTGCACTCGTCCCTTTGCCCGACTCGAGCAGGCTTGCTGCCTGGTCGGCCAGGCTCCTTTTCTGCGATTGCGCGGCCTGTACGCGCTGTTCCAAGGCATCGTGTTTTTGGGCCAGGTCGGCAGTTTCTTTCAAAGTCTCCTGTTGGGCCTGGGCCAATTCTGCTTGCTTGGCGCGGAACGTCCTCCAGCCAGACCATTGGGCGAGGAGGTTGTTTCCTGACGCACCTGTTCCTGGCGGGTTGCCGGAGGCAGGAGCATTTTGAACGTTTTCGTTTGCGTGCTCGGCCGCTTGGTGTTGTTCCAGAAGGCGTTGAATCTTGCTCCGCATGTCGCCTCCGGCCCGGAGCAGATCCTCTTTAGCGTCGGCCAAACCGTCCTGGTCGAGCGCCAGTTCGGCCTGGGCGAGTTCAAGCTCTTTCTGGAGGCTTTCCTGCTGGCTTGGTTTGGCGCTGGCGGCCTTGGCCGTGAGTTGTTTGATCTTTTCCTGCCTGGCCGTGATTTGATCCTCGATTCGCTGGATTCGCGCTTCAATCGCCTTGGTGGCAGTGCTTTCGGATCTAGGATTCTGCTTGGCAGCTTCGAGCGCACTGGCGAATGCCAAGTCCACTTCGTGATCCGCCACACGCACGGCCTCTGCCGCAAGTCTGCGTTCACCGCGAGATTCCGCTTCGCCTGCCAACTTTCGAGCGGTCTCCAGCGGTCGCTGGTCGACCAACTGCTCCTGAACTAAGCGTCGTGCCCGCCGACTTCGGATGAATGTGGCCAACTGGCCGGAGTCATTGGTCAGTTGCAGGCCAACCAGACCCGCCGCAACAAGCAGCAACAATCCGAAGAGGGTCAACTTGTGAGAGGGCTTCATCATGGCTATGGCTCACTTCACCACGGCTTTTCGCCTATTGGGCAACCCAGTCTCGGGACCTGCACGAATGCAACATCCAACTTGCAGGCCCTCTGCTTAGGGTAACATCACGTGGGCCTGAATTGAACCCGAATTCCCATTGACTTCTCCTTGAGCCTCGTGGTAGCAAGGGAGGTTCCATTTTTTCCAGGAGAAAACACTTGAGCCTACCCAAGGTCTTCATCACCCGGCCGCTGCCGCGGCAGGTAGTCGAGCCTCTCGCGACGCGATGCGATTGGAAGATGCATCCTGAAGATGCGCCGATCGATCCCCAGCGGTTGTTGGAAGCTTGCCGTGAGATCGAGGGCTTGATGGTCGCCGGCGCACGGGTCAGCCAAGAAGTGCTCGAGCAGGCGCCGCGCTTGCGCGTGATCTCGAACGTTGGGGTCGGTTACGACAACATTGATGTGGCCGCCTGCACGCGCCGCCGCATCCTCGTCACCAACACTCCTGACGTGCTCACGGAGGCAACGGCCGACTTGGCCTTCGCGCTGCTCATTTCCGTGGCGCGCCGCATTGTGGAAAGCGACCGATACGTTCGGGAAGGCCGCTGGCACTACTGGCAGTGGGCCTACCTGTGGGGCACCGACCTCTTTGGCAAGACACTGGGCGTGTACGGTTTGGGACGCATCGGCAAAGCCATGGCGCGCCGCGCCCGCGGCTTCTCCATGCGCGTCCTTTACCATGATAGCGTCCGCGCCACACCCGCCCTCGAGCAGGAGCTCGGCGCACAATTCGTGGATCGTGAGACCCTGCTGCGCGAAGCGGATTTCCTGACCTTGCACGTTCCCCTTACGCCCGAGACCCATCACCTCATCACCGCCCGCGAGCTCGCCCTGCTGAAGCCCACGGCCTTTCTCATCAACGCAGCGCGCGGTAAAGTCGTTGACGAGGCCGCGCTGGTCGAGGCGCTCGAATCAAGACGGATCGCAGGCGCCGGATTGGACGTGTTCGAACAGGAGCCGCAGGTCCACCCCGCGCTCCTTGCCCTGCCCAACGCCGTCCTCACGCCGCACGTGGGGAGCGCCACTTCCGAGACACGCCTGGCCATGGCCATGCTGGCAGCGGAGAACCTCCTCGCCGCGCTGGAAGGCCGCCGCCCGCCAAACCCTGTCAACCCCGAAGTCTTCGCATAACAGGTTGCTGAAAAACCTTCGCCAAGGGTGTCATTCCGAGCCCTCCACTGTCATTCCGAGCGAAGCGAGGAATCTCGCCCTGAGCCCTTCCTCCACAAACCAGAGCGAGATTCCTCGCTTCGCTCGGAATGACATGCGGAACAATACCTACCGCACGGAATGACACGCCATTACCCTTTAGGGCGCCTTTGGCCGGCTGCCGAGCTAAAGCCCGCCACTTCGCAGTACTTTCGTGCTGTAGCGGGTAACAAGCCGGAAGGATAGTATTCGGGATAAGGTCTTACACATCGAGGAGACCACGATGAGGCTGTTAGCAATTGGCTGGATGGCTGGGTGGGTCATCGCCGGAATTTATATTGCCAGCAAAGAGGGACGCTCGAAGGCACGCGCAGCCATTGAGGCTTTGCTGCTTGGGCCATTCGTCCTCTTATTACTAAGCTTTGCGAAACAAGCAAAGAAAAAGTGACGTGGTCACTTCTCTTCCACAATCGCGAGATCCCAAGGTTTAAGTCTGATCGCCTGTGACTGAGCCACCGGCGTCTGACCCAACAATTCCCGGCCCGCGCCGTAGGGATACGCAAAGGTCTGAGTTTTGCTCGAGTAGTTCAGGTAGAAGTGGACCGTATTGCCTTTGCGGTTTACGCCGTGTTTGACTCGCACGGGCTCGGGCAACTTCTGGTCAGGGCCGATCAATCCCGCTAGTTTCAGAACATCCAACAGCACTTTTTCCTGGAGCTTTTGCGAGAGAACGCTGCCTTCGTAGGTCAGCGTGCCTTCGCCGAAGCGGTTGCGGGTGATGGCCGGGTACTTTCCGAAAAAGGGATGGTCGTAATAGGCTAAGGGCTGGGCCCCTTCCAGGATGAGCATTTCGGCCCAATCGGACACTCGGTTGTCAGCACCCGCCTGGAACGGGTCACCCTTAAGCGGCACCGGCTGGCGCAGGTTCGAGAACTCCTGGTAGCGGAAAGCTGCCGCTTTCCGCAAGGGCCCCGGGGCCATGGTCCAACGCACGGTCGAGTACTGGTTGCAGAAGCCGCTCTTGAAGGCCATCACAACATGCCCGCCCTGGTGGACGTAATCCGCCAATCTGTGCAACAACTCGTCGCTGGCGATGTAAAGCGGAGGGACGACGATCGCCTTGTAGTTTGAAAGGCCGGTGCTATCCGGGAAGATGAAATCGACTCCGATATTCAGCTTGTACAGAGCGCGATACATTTCGGAAAGGACCGAGCGGTAGTCGGCGTGGTCGCTGAAGGGCATGAAGCGGATGCCGTAATAGGAATCGTCGCTGTAAAGAATAGCAACCTTGTTGGGGCGCTTGAGGTCGACAATCTCCGGCCCCACGCGCTCCAGCTCATGCGCCGTGCGGCTAACCTCCGCATAGGCGCGATTGGGCTCGAGGTCGTGCGAGAGCACACCTTTCCAATACGTCTCCTGGCCGTAATGCAGGGAGTGCCAATGCCAGTACTCGACCAGGTTGGCGCCCGAAGAAACGTGCGTATAAACGTCGAGGCGGAGCTGGCCATCGTAAGGAGGATATTGATCCTTGGAGTCCCAGCCAATTGTCTGCGCGTTGGTCTCAGTCACCAGGTAGTTGGTCTGCTTAAGCGAGCGAGTGTAATCTCCGGCCATGCTCGGAGATTCCCCGTCGTAGCGTTCCTGAGTCTCGTGGTAGGGGTTGGCCGCCAAAATATCGAGTGAGCGGGAAATATCCTCTTCATTCACGTCGGGGCGGGGCGGACCTGCAAGGTCCTGGGTCACGAACTGGTCGGGCCGCTTGTACTCGTTCACGATGGCCGCCTGCCAGCTCAGGAAGTCGGTGGTCAGCGACTGTTGATAGCGCTCCCACTCGAGCTTCCAGCCGGGATTGATGATGCCCTCGCGGGGCGGCACTTCCGTCCAGTTGTAAAGCCTCTGGCCCCAATAGTTGAGGCCCCAAATCTCGTCCAGTTGATCCACGGTCTTGAACTGGGCGCGAAGATAGTTGACAAAGCTCACTTGCACATCCAGGTTGGCCACGCCTGCTGAGGAAGTTTCGTTGTCGATTTGATAGCCGATCACCGCCGGGTTGTCCTTGTAGTGCCGGCAAATTTGGCGAATCACGCGCTCGCAGTAATAACGATAGGTGGGATTCGAGAGGTCAGTGTTCTGACGCAAGCCGAAGGTGATGGTCTTGCCATCCAAGCGGGTGACCACGATTTCCGAATGCTTCTTGTAGAGCCAAGCCGGGATCGAGTAGGTCGGCGTCCCCATGATGACTTTGATCCCGGCCTTGTGCATGCGCTCGACCACCCGGTCCATCCAGCCGAATTCGAAGCGGCCATCTTCCGGCTCCCACAGTCCCCAACTGGATTCGCCCATGCGAACCACCGTGAGGCCCGCCTGCTGCATCAGTTGGGCATCCTGCTCGAGCCGCTCATAAGGCATGTACTCCGTGTAATACGAAGCGCCGTATAGGATGGTGTCCATTTGGTTGGGCGCGAAAGCCGGCTTGCTTTGGGCCCAGGCGAGGTTCGCGGCCAAGAATGAAACAAGGACGACCATGGCGGACAGTGAGCTATGCGGAATTCGTTTCATTGCAAACTTCCTCCAACGGATTATTGAAAACCACGTGCTAGGATTCGTAATTCTACGACGATTTTAGATTTTGGATTTTGGATTACACGCCAGGCCCTGTGTCATTCCGAGCGTAGCGAGGAATCTCGCTTTGATTCCTCCCTCCACGAACCAGAGCGGGATTCCTCGCTACGCACGGAATGACACTGGGGCGGGGTCCAAGCGAGATCAAGTGCTGGGCTAAAGGCCAGCGCTCCGAGCCAAATTAGGACACTGCCAAAGCTACAGACCAGTTGACGCGAATAACTTGTCGAGCAGGGTCGTTTCCAGTTCCACGGAGGGGAGGAAGGATCCCGAGCCTGCGTAGGCATACAGGCTGCTCAGCAACTGTTTTGCCGTGGGCCGGTTGTCAGCCAGGCGAGGAAGATCAATAGTGCAGACCAGCAAGCTTCCCCTCCCTACACGTGCTTCAAACAGGTTCCCCAGCTTGTTGTTGCGAGCGAAATTATCAATGACTTCAACGATGGGTCGAAAGGACGCCGGCGTGTCGTTTAGGTTGACGGTGCGCGAATGCTGAAGTAGATCGTACCATTGCCAGTTGCTGTAAAACTCCGTGGGGAACTGCGCCAACGCCGGATGCTTGGGGTCGCAAAGGATTCCCATGGTGTTCGGCTGCTGATCTGGGAACCAAATCGGGCTCCAGAAAACCGGCAGAAAGCGGCCCGGCAGCGATTGGGCTGGGTTCAATTCCTCCGGGAATAAGATTACCTTCTTACCGCTCGCGAGCGCTGACTTGGTGGCATCGTCCCACCTCCGGGCGATCACCACATCGGCGGGGGCTATCGCTGACGAGCTCAGCGGATATACCCAGATATCCCACTCGTTGGCGAACGCCGTCCCCGCAAGCGAAACCGTCACCGCCAGCTTTGCGGGGGCTGGGGCGTTCGCGAGGGAGGCGCTGAATGCGCCCAGAGATGTTAGCTTGCCTGTGGGCACAGTGAGTGCCGCCAACGAGCCCGAGGCAACTTCCCTGCCCTTTTCGTCGTGGATGGACCACACCGGCTGCGCGTTCGCGATTTCCTTGGGGCCGAAGTGAGCGATCTCGGCTCGAGCCGCGAAAGTCTCTCCTGTAGCAAAGGTGCGCTTCTTCATTCGCAACAGGGGGACCGTCGGGCCGCAATATTGCCGGTGCCTTTGCGGGGTGACGAAGCCCTTTGAATCCCAAAACGGATCGAGCACACCGATGAGCGCGGTCCCTTGGCCGGGATAATCGTGCAGGTCAAGCAGCGAAAACCCAGCGTGCGCGGGTGTGCGCAGCAGGATCTCGATCTCCTCTTTGTAGAGCAGTGCGGCGTGGCGGCCGGTAGCCTGGACGAAACGGGGCGCCAGATCCAGCAGGTGTTTGTCCGCCAAATCGTTGCGGACCAAGTCAAAGTTTTTCGCGGCGAGAACGCCCGTATATTTCTTGCTCTCATCGAAATTTGGGTAGAACGTCCACTGGCCGATCTCATGGCCAATCAAAGGCCGGTCCTCTTTGGCAATCGCTGCGCGGAAATCGACGTCAGTGCCGGGACCCTGAACGCCTCGCGGGTCGCCGCGCTCGGTGAATTGCCGGTTGGCGGTGACTTGCGCCGAGGATGCTGATGAGTAGAGGTGGCGCGGATCTTCCTTGATCAGCATATCGACCCAATGCGAAAGCACCGCGTCGGAGCCTCCGTATTCGTTTCCGAGCGTCATCAAACAGAACGAGGGATGATTCCCGTAAGCGCGAATCATGCGCAGCAATTCCTGTTCGAGGAACGCATCCCGCCTTTTATCTACGCCAGCGGGAACATTCGCCTGCGGCCCTTCGGCCTGAATCATCACCCCCGCGAGGTCAGCGGCGGTGAAGGCGGCATCAGGAGGGCACCAGGAGTGGAAGCGTATGAAGTTAAGACCGTATGACTTGATGATGCGATAAATGCGCTGCCATGACGGGACGTCGGTGGGCGGATAGCCCGTAAGCGGAAAGATCGCGCACTCCAGCGTTCCCCGCAAGAACACTGGCCGGCCGTTCATGGTGAATTGCGTGCCAAGCGTCGAAAGTTTACGCATGCCGAAGCTGACCGTCTGCTGGTCAGCAAACTTCTGTCCGCCCGCCTTTGCCGTCATGGACGCTGTCAGCTCGTAGAGGGCGGGGGAAAACTCATCCCACAAGCGCGCGTTCTGCCCTATGGGCAAGTCTGCGGTGACGACCGTCCGAAACCCAGCGGCTGTGAAATTGATCTCTCGAGCCGGCGTCTCCCCGGCTCCCGGGGGGCCGCTGGCTCGCAGGGTGAGTTCGCCGCTGGCTGGCCGGTCCGTGACGTTGGTGATGACCACGCTAACCTTTGCCAACTTGCGGTCCACGTCGGGATACACCTGCACGTCAGCGACAGAAACAGGGTCTTTCGCGCGCAATTCCAGTTTGCCAATCAACCCATTCCAGTTGGTTTGCGTCCCGGAGTAGTTAATGGAGACGAAACGGCCGAGATCGATCTTGCGGGTGTTGTCTACGCAGATTGTCAACCGGTGCTTGCCCGGCGCCACGTTGGTTCCGAGGTCGTAGACATGCGGGGAAATCAGGCTGTCCTGCGTGCCCACCAACTTGTCGTCTATCCAGACGGTTGTGTCCCAGTGCGTGCGTTCCAGGAAAAGTGAAACCTGCTTGCCCTGCCAAGTTTCTGGTATTTGGATATCGCGTTGATACCATGCGGGACCTTCATACAGGTAGAGCCGGTAGAGACCATCTAAGGTGGGCTTATTCGGGTTGGGGGTTCCAAACTTTGCTTGGTCGGTGGAGCCCGGCAATGATATCCACTCAGATAATTCCCGGTCAAAATATTGCTTTTCGATACCCTCTTTATTCGGATCGAGAGCGAACCGCCATTGCCCCGCCAGCGATACGGGCTCGCGCCAGGCAGGGGACTGTTGAGCCAAGCCTATACTGGCCAACAAATTGGACGCACCGGAGGTTGCCACGGCGGCCGCCAGAAACTCGCGCCGGTTCACCATACCTCCCCCTCTCCTCCACCACCAGTCCTCAGAAGGCTGCAAACATTAACAAACTTTCACTTGACACACAACCTGGCAGGATGCTGAAAAACCTTTGCGACGCTTGCCATTCCGATCCGTCAGTCCGTCAGTTGACGGAAGAGGAATCTCGCTTCGGGAACCCCGGTCTGATCCGGGCGAGATCCCTTGCTACGCTCGAAACGTGAGGCTAGGGTTTTTCAGCATCCTGGTAGGCTCGAAAGCGGCCACTCCCCCGTAGTCAACGATCTTGTGGATCGCGGCAGTCTTCTTGGGAAAAGTCCCCAGAAATGTCCATGTTTCACCCGAACCATTTTGTGATAGTTTCCAAGCAAGAAAAGTGATATCTTTCAATCGCAAGCGGAAGTGCGAATCCCAGCGAGTCCAATAGCGGCCAAACGCGATCACTTCGCGGCGGCTCTTCAAGAGTGTGACCCGCGGCGTTAGTGCGGCTCCGCGGGGCTGACCCGCCGGGGCCGCATTCAAGGGAAAAAGTCAAAAAGGCTGTGAGAAGGACAAGGTGGTTGCTAGAGGGTCAAGGAGCATAGTGAAAGTTCAAAGCTGGGAAGCGTGGCAGGGTCGTTCAGTCCCTACATGCGGTTCGAGAACTGTTTCCGTCCTTAGCCATTCAGGTTTTGGGCAATTGCTCCTTGGCGTAGGGGGCGAGGGAAGGTGGTGGAATTCGCAAGGATCTCCAAAGCCTCTTCCTGGCCCGGCTCGAGGAAAGTGTGTATGAAAAGGCTGCCGTTACGGGCTGCCCAAAATCTGGAGGAGTAAATGGCTCAGAGATTATTCGTGGGGAACCTTCCCCGCAGTGTGACCGATAGTGTGCTCAGCGAATTTGTAACCAACGCTGGGTTCCAGGTTGTTTCTGCCGCAGTCATCCGGGACAAGATGACAGGTGAATCCAGAGGGTTTGGCTTCGTCGAACTGGCCGAGGAAGAAGACATGCAACGTGCCATCCAGGGGCTTAACGGACAATCCCTGGAAGGGCGCCCCCTCACGGTCAATGAAGCCCGGCCACAGCGCGCTGGATTTTCCGGCGGTCCCCATCGGGGTGGTGGCGGCGGGCGTTTTGGCCGCAAGCGCGATTACTAAAGAGATTCTCCTGATTTACTGGATCACCGCACCCCTTCCTGAGGGACACCTGTTCGCCGGGTGTTGCACGCCCGTTTGAGACAGGCGCATCTCCCGCTTGAGTTCTGTCTGGCGTCGATCATTACCCGTCCCGCCTTGGCGGGAGGAAGTCAGTCCGTTAACGGCGCATTTCCGAAGGTTCACAGAGTAGATTCCCGCCCTTCGGCAAGCTCAAGGCAAGCGTTTCGAGGGAATGACTGCGACACCGAACACCCACGTCTGGCGAATGACACCGGTATCGAGTCTGCGTTGTCCGTTGACGTGGTGCGGTGATCCGGCTAAGCTCAAGCAAAGAGTAGAGGCATGGAGTCTCGCAGCATGGGTTACTCGGAAAGTCTGGCTGGCACAACTCCCTCCAGCATCGTCGTTCCTGCGGAAGCGGGAACCCACTTCGCAAACCTTCGCGGCTCGGTGGCAGACGGACTGGATTCCTGCTTTCGCGGGAGTGGCTGCATAGGATCGGTCGTGCAGCCTCTGGCCGCTACACCGTCGGTGCGCAATCACCACAATGCTTTCTTGACGCGCGCCGGTGTATGGGTACGCCATGGCGTGCCCCTACCGGCCCGGCAACGGGGATGCCGCCGAAACAGCGGGCGCGTCACGGCGGCTACATTGTTAGGGCTTTGTGTCGTCCTCTGGGCCGGGTGCTCCCCCAATAAAGCAGGAACACCAGGCATGCCCCCCGACTACTCAGCCCCCGTGACGACCGCCACTGCGGCCTTGGCGACCGTGCCCATCCAGGTTCACGCCATCGGCAATGTGGAGGCGTACTCAACGGTCTCGGTTAAGGCGCAGGTGGCAGCGAGAGTGGAGAAAGCCTACTTTACAGAAGGCCAAGACGTCAGGAAGAGCGATCTACTTTTTACGTTGGATCGCCGTCCTTTTGACACCGCGCTCCGACAGGCAGAAGCGAATCTGGCGAAAGATCAGGCACAGCTCGAGAACGCCAAGGCGGAAGCGGATCGCTACACAAAGCTTTTCCAGGAGGGCATTGTCTCCAAAGAGCAATATGATTCCATGCGCACGAACGCCGACGCCCTCGCCGCTTCGGTGAGTGCGGATAAGGCGGCCATCGAAAGAGCCAGAATCGATTTGAGCTATTGCACGATCCAGGCGCCCGTGGGCGGCCGGACGGGCGCCCTGCTGGTCCATCCCGGAAATCTGGTGAAGGAGAACGATGCGGCGCTGGTGGTGCTGAATCAGATTCACCCCATCTACGTCACGTTCTCCGTGCCTGAGCAGCACCTTGCAGAGATCAAGAGATACCGAGCCGAGGGCCCACTCCAAGTCGAGGCCACCATTCCAAACCAGGAGCAGAACCCTGCCAAAGGCGTATTGACCTTCATCGACAATGCTGTTGACAGCAGCACAGGCACCATCAAGCTGAAGGCGACGTTTGAAAATCCGGACAACCGGCTCTGGCCCGGTCAGTTCGTGAATGTTGCGCTCACCCTCACGACTCAGCCCAATGCTGTCGTTGTCCCTTCACAGGCGGTTCAGACTGGGCAAGTAGGGCAATACGTTTTTGTGGTGAAACCGGACATGACGGCGGAATACCGGCCTATGATCGCCGGCGACAACATCGCCGGCGAAGCAGTCGTCCAAAAGGGCCTACAGGCAGGAGAAACCGTTGTGACCGACGGCCAACTACGGCTAGTCCCAGGCATGAAGGTAGCGATCAAGAAACAGTGACGAAGAGCAGGTGCCAGGCGTCAGGTTTCAGGTAACAGAAGAGTTGCTGTTAGAACCAAGGACGAGTGGCGGACCGTCAGGTGGCACTTTCTCTTTCCTTACTTGGCCCCCGCATCTGCTCTTTTGTTACTTGGCAGCCGGCACTTGGCACCTGACGCCTGGCACCTGACACCTGCATTTCTATGAATCTTGCAGAACTTTTTATTCGGCGGCCCGTCATGACGACTCTGGTCATGCTGGGCATTCTTCTCTTCGGAGCGATGGCTTACAAGTATCTGCCTGTCAACGATCTGCCCAACGTCGATTACCCCACTATTCAGGTCATGGCCAGCCTTCCGGGCGCCAGCCCGGAGACAATGGCTTCGGCGGTGGCCACGCCTCTGGAGCGGCATTTCTCTACGATCGCGGGGCTTGAAACAATGACCTCCGCGAGCACCCAAGGAGGCACGCAGATTACCCTCCAATTCGCCACCAGCCGCAATATCGACGCCGCCGCACAGGACGTCCAGGCGATGATTGCGAATTCCCAGGGCCAGCTTCCTACCGGCATGCCAGCCCCGCCCTCATATCAGAAAGTAAATCCCGCCGACCAGCCGATTCTTTACATGGCGGTGTACTCCGACACGCTTCCAGCCTCCAGAGTGAATGAATACGCTGACACTCTCATGGCCCAGCGCATCTCGATGGTCAGCGGGGTGGCGCAAGTCCAGGTTTTCGGCGCACAGAAATACGCCGTACGAGTACAATTCGATCCCAAGGCGCTGGCCACACGCAAAATCGGCATCGACGAGGCGACGGATGCTGTCCAGGAGGCCAACGTCAACCTTCCTACGGGAACACTTTACGGGACTCACAAGGCTTTCGTCGTGCAGGCCAGCGGGCAGCTCATGGAGGCCGCAGCCTTCCGGCCTCTCATTGTGGCCTACCGCAATGGCTCGCCGGTGCGCCTGGAGGCGCTGGGCCGGGTGATTGACAGCGTTCAGAACGACAAGGTGTTGAACTGGTATAACGGCAAGCCATCCCAGGTGATCGCCATCCAACGCCAGCCCGGCGCGAATACGGTCGAGGTGGTCAACAATGTCAAGGCCTTGCTGCCCGCTTTCCGCGCCGAGATCCCTGCGTCGATCCAGTTGGCCACCCTCTATGATCGCTCCATATCCATTCGCGCTTCCATCAACGACGTGAAGTTCACCTTGTGGCTGACCTTGGGCTTGGTGGTTTTGGTCATCTTCATCTTCTTGCGGAATATTTCCGCCACCACTATCCCCAGCCTGGCGTTGCCCATGTCCATCATCGGCACCTTCGCGGTGATGTACCTTCTTAATTACACCGTGGATAACCTCTCCATGATGGCCCTGGTGCTCTCCGTGGGATTCGTGGTGGACGATGCCATCGTGATGCTGGAAAATATCGTCCGCCACATGGAAATGGGCGAAGGAGTCTTTGAAGCGGCCCTCAATGGCTCCCGCGAAATCAGTTTCACCATTCTCTCCATGACGATCTCGCTGGCTGCCGTATTTATTCCGGTTCTTTTCATGGGAGGGTTGTTAGGGCGCCTGCTGCACGAGTTCTCGGTGACGATTATGTGCGCCGTAGTCGTCTCCGGCATCGTCTCGCTTACGCTGACGCCCATGCTCTCCAGCCGCTTCCTGCGCCCGCCGAGGGAGCAAAGACACGGCTACCTCTATCTCCTTTTCGAGCGCGGATTCCGGTTGATTCAACGCGCTTACGATTGGAGCCTGAGGGGCGTCCTCCGCCATCGTTTCGCCACGTTGCTGACCTCGCTGGTCATCGTTGTCTTCACGGTGCAGCTCTTCGTACAGATTCCCAAGGGCTTTCTTCCCAGCGAAGACTCCGGGGGGATGTTCGGCATCACCCAGGCGGCGCAGGGGATTTCCTTCGACTCCATGAAGCAGCACCAGCTCGAGGTGACGAAGATCATCCGGGACGATCCCAATGTTTCGGACTTGATGTCTTTCGCCGGCGCGGGTCTCCCGGGTTATGGTGGCAACTCCGGTTTTTTCTTCGTCCATTTAAAAGATCGCCCTTCTGCGAGCCAGGAAATGCTCGCTTCGATCAGACATCTTCTGGGTCTTCCTGCCGCCAAGCGCGATCCCAAGCTTCGCTACATCAGCACCGATGATGTGATCAATGAGCTGCGCCCGAAAACAATGTCGCTCCCTGGTGTCATAGCCTTCATGCAGAATCCTCCGCCCATTCAGATTGGCGGCCGCATGACGAGGAGTCTTTATCAGTTCACCGTGGGGGGCCCGGATACCAAAGAGCTTTACAAGGACGCCGCCGATCTCGAAATGAAGATGCGCCAGTTACCTGGGCTCCAGGACGTGAGCAGCGATTTGCAGATTGCCAACCCCCAGGTGAACGTCGTGATCGACCGAAATAAAGCCCTGGCCCTGGGTGTTACGCCCTACCAGATCGAGAATGCGCTGTCGACGGCGTACAGTTCCCGGCAGATTTCCACCATCTACGCCCCCAACAACGAATACTGGGTGATCGCCGAACTCATGCCCCAGTATCAGATGGACCCCCAGGCCCTTTCGATGCTCTATATCAGGTCGAATACCGGCCAGCTCGTTCCACTGGCTTCCGTCTCCAAGCTGACGCAGGGCTTGGGCCCTCTGGCGGTGAACCATTCCGGCCAACTTCCCTCGGTTACCATTTCCTTCAACCTCAAGCCAGGCGTCTCGCTCGGCGAGGCTGTGACGCGCGTCGAAGAGCTGGCTCGCAATACGCTCCCTGCCAGCATCAGTGCCATGTTTCAGGGTACCGCGCAGGAGTATGAGTCTTCTCTCACCGGTCTGGGGATTCTGCTCCTGGCAACTCTCTTGGTAATTTATTTGGTGCTGGGCATTCTTTATGAGAGTTTCATCCATCCCCTCACCATTCTCTCCGGCTTGCCATCTGCGGCCCTGGGAGCGTTAATCACTCTGAGACTTTTCCATTTGGACTTGAACCTTTACGGTTTCGTCGGCATTATCATGCTCATCGGCATCGTGAAGAAGAACGCCATCATGATGATTGACTTCGCCATCGTGGCCGAGCGCACCAAGGGAACGAGCCCTCTCGACGCCATTTATGAAGGCTGCCTGATCCGCTTCCGGCCCATCATGATGACCACCATGGCAGCGCTCATGGGCACTCTCCCCATCGCGCTCGGGTTCGGCGCCGGCGCTCAATCCCGTCGCCCCCTCGGACTTGCCGTGGTGGGCGGACTGGTGGTTTCCCAGCTCATCACGCTTTACATTACCCCCGTCTACTATACCTACCTTGATTCCTTACAAAAGTGGCTGACGCGTTCCTCCGAAGCTAAGGCCGAAGCCAAGGAACTCCCTGCCATGGCAAGGATTTTCGTAGAACAGAACAACAACCGCGAAACGGCGCCGGTCGAGCCAAAGGGATCGTGACGGCGGTACTGTCCTATTTCCAGTGTGGCGCCGACCTTTAAGTCGGCAATTGCTGGCTTAACAGGCGGCGGAAAAACCCCTCCAAGCTGTCATTCCGATCTGTCAGTCCGTCAGTTGACGGAAGAGGAATCTCGCTCTGAGGATTTTCAACGCAGTGCGAGATTCCTCGTCGTCCCGATCAGATCGGGACTCCTCGGAATGACGGGCCGAGCGGGTTTTTCCGCAACCGGTCACGCCTTCGGCAGCGCTAGCACCTTGGAATTGAGCAAGTTACGCGGCAGGCAGGGGAATGGTCGGACTTGGCCCGCCTCTTGCTTCTGGCTAGATGACATGTTCGAGACTGGGACCATGCCCACAGAAGGAAGGAGTTCGCCATGCGCAGACTCAAGGTTCTAACTCTCGGCGACAGGGACGCCTCACCCCTTTTGCGACCCTCCACTCTCCCGCATCGGCACATAATTTCCCTCCATGACCTCACTCCTGCGGAGATTGAGTTCCTGCTCAAGCTAGGCCAACGTGTAAAGGCCCAGCCGAGCCGGTTCAGGGACGCATTGGATGGAAAGACCCTGGCCATGCTTTCCGAGAAGCCTAGCTTGGTGACGCGCGTGACGTTCTGGGTGGCCATGGAGCAACTGGGAGGCCGTGCCCTCTACCTCAGCCCGCAGGATGTCGGGCTCGTGAAGGGCGAGTCAGTGAAGGATGTGGCGCGTAACCTCTCGCGCTGGGTGGATGCGGTGACGGCCCGCGTGTTCATTCATCAGACCGTGATGGAGCTGGCCGAGAACGCTTCCATCCCGGTCATCAACGGCCTCTCCAATTTCGAGCATCCCTGTCAGGCGCTGGGAGACTACTTGACCCTCCTCGAGCACAAGGGGCCTTTGGAGGGGAAGACACTCGCCTGGGTTGGCGACGGCAACAACGTTGCCCATTCGCTCATTTATGGCGCTGCAAAGCTGGGAGTGCGCATGCGTATTGCTACCCCGCCGGGCTACGAGCCCGACCGCTCCGTGGTGGCTGACGCCAAACGCGAGGGCGGCGACATCGCGCTCACTCATGATGCCCTCGAGGCCGTTGCCGGCGCGGACGCCGTTTACACCGACGTTTGGATCAGCACGGGCCAGGAAGATGAGGCAGACACGCGCCTGCGCGTCTTCCGCCCTTTCCAAGTGAACTCCGAACTCCTCCGCAACGCGGGGCCTCAAGCCCTGTTTATGCACTGCCTACCGGTGCGGCGCGGCCTGGAAGTGACGAACGAGGTCATGGACTCGCCGCGTTCCATTGTCTATGACCAGGCCGAAAACCGCTTGCACATCCAGAAGGCGATCCTCCTGGCGCTCCTGTCTTGATATGCAGTGCAGCAGTGGTAGGATTTCTGCTGCACATGAATCCTCCTGCGGAAAAACTCGACTGGCGCTTGATGCGCCAAATGTTCGGCGCCATTGCTCCGCGCTACGACTTTGTCACACACGTTTTCTCTTACGGCATGGACCAGCGCTGGAAGCTGTTCGCCGTGCAGAAGGCCTCATTGTCGAACCGCGCCATGGTCCTGGATCTGGCGTGCGGCACGGGTGACTTTTCCCAAATCATCCTGCAATCCCTGCCCGGCGCGAAAGTGGTCGCGGTTGACCTCACCCAGCCGATGCTTGAAGCGGCGCGAAGCCGCTGCCGGACCCAGATGGTCTGCGCTGATGCGGTGGCGCTGCCCTTCTCTGACGGGTTATTCGATTGCGTTTTTGTGGGCTACGGCCTGCGCAACTTTTCTAACTTGAACACCGCGCTCCTGGAGATCCATCGCGTGACTCGCCCGGGCGGCATGCTAGTGAGTCTGGATTTCTTCCTGCCCGCCAACCGTCTCTGGCGTAAGCTCTATCTGGGATATCTATACGCCCAGGGTGCTTTCTGGGGCTTGCTGCTGCACGGCCGTCCCCGTCTGTACACCTACATTCCTGACTCATTGCGGAGTTTTATTTCGGTAGGGGATTTCTCTTCCTTGTTGCGGCGCATGGGATATGCGCAGGTTGAGGCCCGCCCTTATGTCTTTGGCGGTATAGGGCTGCATTGGGGAGTTCGGGGGTAGCGCAGACCCCGATGCATCGGGGTCTGCGGCTTTTCCCCGTGCCATATTCGTACCTATGCATTAATATATGATGAATTATCTAATTTTAAAATACACAGGGCTTGGAAGGTGCAAACTCTGTGCTGCAATACCCTAATTTCTTGTTTTCTTGCAAACATTTCCCGCATCTCGTAGGGCCGAACGCCATTCGGCCCTACGAGGCGCATTTAGTTGCAGCCTTCGAACCGCCCCGCGCCACCCGCCCCCCTGGGCGGAGGGAGAGGCCTGCACCGGCCCTTTCACCAGCCCGTCAGCCGACACAGCCGGGTGAGGGGGTACAACCACGACAAGCCGCCGCCTTCCTGGAAGGGAAGAGCCTGTGCTGGAGCGGCCAATCACGTAAAACGTGGCACCAAAGACCTGCTTTTTCGGTTCAATTTGCGCATTTTTGCGCTCAAAATCGCGTTCGTTTTGGGTTCGTTATTCGCTCGAAAAACGTCTAAGTCCTGTGTGTGCAACAAATCTTTGAGTTCGTTCCCTCTATTTTAACATCTTTTGTGCATTGGCTTGCCATCTTCCATCCCTTGGGGCCGCTTTTGAACCTCCTTCCCGCGCTCTCTGCCGGCGCCCTCCATGGGTCAACAAACTTAGCCTAGCATTGCTCTAGCCTACTGTCAAGAGAAAAAACGGCAGCGTGGGCCTCCGGGTCTTGAGGTTCGTGCTCCCCGGCGCTGCATTCCCAATCCTGAATCCCTGGCATAAGTTCATTCGTTGAGCCAGTTTCTTGAGCTCCACGGCGCTCAACTGCGTTAGGGGCGGAATAACTTGGCCTAGGACGAATGGAGGTGTGAAGAAATTCGAATCTGTCATGCTGAGCCCGTTCGCTTCGCTCGGGGTAAACTCCGCGAAGCATCTTTGTAGTTTTCCGAAAGTAGCTGCACCAAAAGCAACTGTGGAGATCCTTTCGTCTACAACTGTGCACGTCGCCGATCCCAAGCGAGGTTTGCCTGTGGTTCCTTATTCCCTCTTCCCCACTGCTGAGCCGGCAAAGAGGTCGGTGGGGCGTCTACCCAAATAGCTTTTCTCGACCGGCTCCTCCAGCCGCAAGGGGGCGCGCCATCGTGGACTCTGAAGCGGTCAGTCAGAGCCCGCAGGCTGTAGAGGTGATCGCGCAGAGCCTGGCCTTTCAGAGTCTCTGCGGCTTTCGGCGCGCCATATTCGCGTGGGCTGGCGCAGAGCGAAGCTCTGCGAATTCCGAAAGCCCAGAGCGCAATCAGGGAAGTTGGTGTAGGCTCAAGAAGGAAGAGTGAGTAATGAATCAGAAGCGAATCGACGCTCTCGCAATGCGAATTTGGGATTATATGAAATTGAACCAAACGCTTGCGCCGGCGGACTGCATCCTGGTGTTCGGCAGCCACGACCCGCGGGTGGCGAAATATGGCGCAGATTTGTTCTTAAGAAAACTGGCCCCCCTAATTGTTTTTTCCGGGAAACGCGGGCACCTTACCGAGAAGTGGAAAACAACAGAGGCTGACAAGTTTGCTCGAGTAGCCCTTCGCGTGGGAGTTCCAAGCGGCAAGATTCTCATCGAGAGAGAGGCTACGAATACCGGAGAGAATGTCCTGTTTACGAAGCGACTACTCGCAAGACGAGGTCTCAATCCCCGGCGGCTTATCCTTGTCCATAAGCCTTATATGGAACGGAGGACGTGGGCCACGTTTGGAAAGGTTTGGCCACAAAAGAAGATTATCATAACGTCCCCTCCGCTTTCGTTTGAAGATTATCCGAATAGGTTGATTTCGAAGAGGGACGTGATCGCAATCATGCTCGGCGATTTGCAGAGAATAAGGCTCTACGCCAAAGAGGGACTTCAGATTCCGCAGAGAATTCCCAGGAAGATTACGGCTTGCTACAGGAAGTTGGTAAGGCTTGGCTTTACCAAACACCTTAAGCGGAAGGGTTCGAAGGTCATTCCGATCTAGCCCGATACGCTCCTATCTGTCTGCGTCCCGATCTTTTCAACAAAGTGAATTTCGAATTTCCTATTCGTGATGAAGAGCACCACGACATCTGCGTGCGCTGTGGCGCCATGCTCCATCAGCATGCCTTCCGGAAACCAGACGAACGCGCCGGGACCGTAACTGCCCTTGTGAGTGACCAGGGTGCCTTCGAGCACGTACATGCCGTGGGCGCAAGGGTGGGTGTGCCACGTAGTGGTGAAGCCGGCTGGGTAGCGAACCAGCCTGATCTCCATGCCCGTGTCCGGGTCTTGGAGCAGGAGCTTGCGGAAGTTGCTCTTGCCAATGGCCGCCGTGTACCGTTCTTCCCACGGCATGGTGGTAGTATCGATAGCGATCATTTCTTGCCGTTCCATGTCATACTCCACATGAGTCACCGCGGTCTCGGTGAGGGAGCGCGGTAACCTCAAAATATCTGCCCTTCGGGGGGCCGGGCGCCAGCGGTCACTCTTGCCGGCATATAACCGCCCGGACGAACGATGGTTGGCACTCTAACATTTTCTAGGGTTACGGTCAATTCTGGCGGATGACTCGCGTGAATGCGCGACATGAAAGCGAAAACCAATTTCTCCGGCCTCGCGCTACCCATTCTCCCCCCAGTATTCGCGAATGGTGTACAATCCCCGTCTGTCAGGTCAGCAACTCGATTATGGTTTGAGTTAAACAAGAATCCTGCATCGCGAGGTTAATTCAGATGAACCTTCTAACAACGTTGAAAGGCTCGTTGCTCGAATCCTTCTTCCCCTCCGCATGGGACTTGGCGCAGTGGGACGCCTGCATAGCTGACGATCCCCGCGCCATCTTCGATCCGCAGCCTAAATGGCACAAGGACTTCTCCATCCGCATGGCCGGAGACCTGGCGGATTTTGACGTGATGTTGGGCCATGAACTGGCCATGGAAATTCGACGCTGCCGCGAAGCCGGGCGCAAGCTGGCTCTGATTTTGCCGGTGGGCCCGATGGGCATGTACCGTTGGACGGTCTATTTCCTGCGCGAGTGGAACATCCCTTGCCGGCACGTCTACGGTTTCAACATGGACGAGTGGAGCGACAGTGAGGGCAACACGCTTCCCAGCAGCGATCCCGGTGCTTTCCAGAACGCCATGGAGACGGCTTTCTATGCACCTCTCGCCGACCTCACCATTCCGCCGGAGCAGCGCTTTTTTGCCACCCGGCGCCTGCTCCCCGAGTATCCGGACCGGATCGGCGCCTTGCGCAAGGAAGGAGCCAAGCTGGTGGTGGTTTATGGCATTGGGCGCGCCTGTCATATTGCCTTTTGGGAACCCCACTTCGGGCTTGAGTTCTCGAGCGACGACGACTGGCGAAAGCAGACTCATCGTTTAGGCGCCAAGCTGCACCCGCTGACGATCGAGCAGAACGCCATTACCAGCTTCAAGAGCCGAACCACGCTCGTGCCGGCCTTCGCCAACACTATCGGTCCGGCCTTCTTTACGCGCGCCGACTACGCCATTGGCGGCGCGGATGGCGAACTCGGCCGTGGTATGCAGTGGCAGGGCTTGTCGTTGTGGGTCACCCTGCGTCACCCCACCAGTCGTCATGTGCCTTCCACCTGGATGCCCACGCAGCCAGGTGTGCTTTACTTTACCAAGTCGCTGGCTGGGCCTTTGGTGGCGGAGGTCAACTGACCCCAGGACAGAAACAGGAAACTGGAAAATAGAAACTGGAAATTGGAAAACGGGGCTGGGAACTGGAATTAGAAACGCAACGGGCCAGTCCACAATTTCCAGTTTCTATTTTCCATTTTCCAATTTCCAGTTTCTATTTTCCAGTTTCTTCGTTGTTGGGAGGAGGCCATGGACACGAGGGGGTGCGAAATTGCACACGGAATTACCTTTCAGTTTCTGATCGTGGTGGCCGTGGTTTGCTCTCTCGTTTGGCCGGTGCAGGCGCAGAATGAGGCCAGGAAAACAGCGCCGGTTTATAGCGACCCCTCCGTAGCAATCGATAAGCGGGTGGATGATCTAGTTTCGCGCATGACCCTCGAAGAAAAGGTCAGGCAGATGCAACACACCGCTCCCGCCATCCCCCGGCTCGGCATTCCCTCCTACGACTGGTGGAGTGAAGCGTTACATGGTATCGCACGCTCGGGGTATGCCACCGTGTTTCCACAGGCCATGGGAATGGCGGCCACCTGGGATACCCAGCTCGTGCGCCAGGAAGCTGGAGTCATCGCCACCGAGACGCGGGCCAAGTACAACCAGGCGCAACGAGAAGGCAACCACAGTATCTACTACGGACTCACTTTGTGGTCTCCCAATATCAATATCTTCCGTGATCCCCGCTGGGGACGAGGTCAGGAGACTTACGGCGAAGATCCCTATCTGACCTCGAGGCTGGGAGTTGCCTTCGTGACCGGCCTGCAAGGCAACGACCCCAAATACCCGAAGACGGTGGCGACGCCCAAGCACTACGCGGTGCACAGCGGGCCGGAGACTAAGCGGCACGGCTTCAACGTCAACGTCTCGCCGCACGATCTCGAGGAGACATATCTCCCGGCATTTCGCGCCAGCGTCGCCGAAGGGCATGCTGACTCCGTCATGTGCGCCTACAATGCCATCGACGGCGCGCCGGCCTGCGCTAACACTTACCTGCTTGACAAAACCCTGCGCCAAGCCTGGCACTTTCAGGGCTATGTAACCTCGGATTGCGGAGCAGTGGGCGACATCACCTTCGGACACCACTTTACGCCGGACAACGCGCATGGCTCCGCCTTGGCCGTCAAAGCAGGAACGGATACAACCTGCGGCGATGAATACGTGGCGCTGGTGAAAGCTGTGCATGATGGCCTGATTTCGGAAGCCCAGATAGACACCGCAGTAAAACGCCTTTTTACTGCCAGGTTCCGCCTGGGGATGTTCGACCCGCCTGCTTCGGTTTCCTTCAACCAAATTCCTTTTTCGGAGAATGACTCACCGCAGCATCGCCAGCTGGCATTGTTGGCGGCGCGAGAGGCGATGGTTCTGTTGAAGAACCAAGACCAGGTGCTGCCTCTCAAATCCAGCGTCAAAACCATTGCCGTGGTCGGACCGAACGCGGAGTCCTTGGCGGCTTTGGAAGGCAACTATAACGGCACGCCGTCTCATCCGGTTTATCCCCTGGATGGAATCCGCAAGCTTTTTGAACGTAAGGTTAAGGTCCTTTACTCACAGGGCTCTCCCTACGTGGAGGAGCTGCCGATCCCGGTGCCACGCACGGTGTTCCATGCGGCTGGCGGCACGAGCACGCCGGGTCTGAAGGCAGAGTACTTCTCCAACATGGACTTCTCGGGACAGCCCGTAGTCACCCGCACGGACCCGCAGATCCAGTTTGACTGGAATTCCGCCGCACCCGTTAAGGGCGTGCCCATGAATGCTTTCGCCGTGCGTTGGACCGGCACGCTCACCCCGCCCGGACCGGGTGACTACACCTTTAGCGTGCCCAAGCCGGAGTGGAATCCGGCCGGGGGTAAGGAAGTTTTCCGAGTCTATCTTGATGCCAAGCTGGTGCTCGACACCACCCTGCTCGAGCCTACAAGGTGGACCAAGGTAGGAAAAAAAGAGCCGCAAACTACATTTCAGACACACTTCGAGGACACGGCGGCACATTCATTCCGGCTCGAATATGTGCACCAGTCCCCACTTTTCGGCGCTGGGGCCACGCTGAGTTGGAAACCACCCGTCGCCCTTCTGCGCCAGGAGGCCGCAAAGATTGCCGAGCAGGCGGATGTGGTGGTGGCCTTTGTGGGACTGTCACCCGAGCTCGAGGGCGAAGAGATGCCGATCCACGTCCCCGGCTTCAGCGGCGGCGACCGCACGGACATTGGCTTGCCACAGATTCAGCAGGATCTGCTCGAGGCGCTAGCAGCCACGGGCAAGCCCTTGGTGATCGTGCTCATGAACGGCAGCGCGCTGGCGGTGAACTGGGCCGCCGAACATGCGGCCGCCATTCTGGAAGCCTGGTATCCGGGAGAGGAAGGCGGCACGGCCATCGCCGAGACGCTGGCGGGAGCCAATAATCCCGGCGGACGACTGCCCGTTACCTTCTACGCTTCGCTCGATCAAGTTCCACCCTTCGACGATTACTCGATGCGGGGCCGAACCTACCGGTATTTCGCTGGCCAGCCGCTCTACGCTTTCGGCTACGGGCTGAGCTACGCGAGCTTCGCCTACAGCAATCTCCGGCTTTCATCCGAAAAGCTCCAAGCCGGCCAGCCACTCACGCTCGAGGCGGACGTCCGTAACACGGCCGGGATAAGTGGCGATGAGGTCGCGGAGCTTTACCTCACGTACCCGCAGTCGCCAGGCGCTCCCCTCCGCGCGCTCAAGAGCTTCCAACGTATCCATCTGGCTCCGGGTGAGATCCGGCATGTCGCCTTCAAACTCAATCCGCGCGACCTGAGCCAAGTCACCGAAGAGGGCGAACATCGGATTATGCCCGGCAACTACACTGTCTTCGTAGGCGGCCGTCAGCCCACGGATGGCGTGCGGGGCCTCGAGGCAAAGTTCCAGATCACAGGCGAGGTGAAGCTGCCACGATAGCGCGGTGTCCCAATTAACCGTGAGCAGGCTGCGTGCGCCCACCACCCTCTGGCCCCCTCCTCACAGAGGAGCGGAGTTGGGGAGCTGCTCCCCTCCTTGGGACCACGATGCAACTGCGGGGCTAGTCCTTCGATCATGGGAGGGAGTTGGCGAGCTGCCCCCCTCCTTGGTAAGGAGGGGGCAGGTGGTGGTTGTTGTGAAGAGTTAGCCGGGGTGCCGCGCTAGCGCGCTACCCCGCCTCAGTCACCTCTGATACTGATCCCTTAGGAAGTGAAAAAGAGTAAGCTGCCTGTTCCATCTCGTAGGCCGTCGAGGCTTGCTCGGGATAGTTAACCACTTGGATATCGAACGAGAAACTCTTGCCAGCGCCGGAAGCCTCGACGAGCCCTTCAGCAACCCGTTCGACAACTCGGTTCATATCAGCTCGACACGTGTTAGGCAAGACGACCCCGAACACACTCGAGGACAAAAGGTAGAGTGAGTCATCCGTGCGCAGCTTGTGGATGAGCACCCTAGCTGCGTCCGTAAGCGCTGTTGAGATCCCCCGCGGGTCGTCCACCGTATGCGAAACTTTCAGACGCACAAGGATTAGAGAGAGTGGCTCGCCAATCTGGGCGGCACGGCGAAAACCCATGGTCAGCCGATCCTGAAAATGACTGAAACCCGGCAGGGTTCCTAACAGATCAGCGCTTGCCTCGTGGCGGAGGCGCGTAATTTGCGCTTTCTGCTCGATGAGATCCTTGCGAAGCCTATAAACCACATATTGCCGGTCCAACAAGTAGACAACCATGAGTACGCACAACGCGCAGAAGCCGAAGAACAGGGTCCGCGTAGTGCGCCCGGTAGAGGCCGCGTTACTGCCGAAAACCGCAGGATACATAAGCAAAGCCACACCCGCTCCTAAAATGACAATCATCGCGAGCGAAAGTATCGACAACTGCCAGTGACGGCGTTCGAGGGTTTTCGGGTCGACCTTATCAAAGACATCCATTGGAGACCTCCTCAGGAACCAACCAGATGCACTCTTTGTGGCTAGCAATTCGACGGTCTCTGAACGAGCAAGCGTTGGCAACGCTTTCTATAACACCTGTCCCTCACGGTGTCAATGCAGTCGCTCTACATCCAATCGTACAAAGGATTTGCTGATGTGAAAATGCGTTTATTCACAATGCGAAGTGATTAACCATTCGAAACTCTCCGCCGCAGTTGTGTTAGCTGTAGTTGCGTTTGACAGAGAGGCGGTAAGGGTGCAATCCTCAAAAACTAATTCCATTTGTAGCGCGGACCTCCGTCTTTGAGGTCCGCGGCGGTGACTCACCCGAGCGGTTTCAAATCCGGGCAACCGACTCTCGAAGCATAAAGGGGGTAGGCAATGTGTAAATCGTCGGTCCTCCCATGCCTGACGGCTCTTTGGATATTCGGTGTTTTCGGTCCGGCGAGCGAGGCGGCCCAACGACCCTGCGAAAGCCTCGCGAACCTTGAGTTTGCGATACCGAACATGAAGATCACCCTGGCACAATCCGTCGCTGCCGGTGCATTCATCCCCCCTCCCGGCCCAAGTGCCACATCGGGGACGCCAACGAACTACAAGGACCTCCCGGCCTTTTGCAGGGTTGTAGCGGAAGTCTCGCCCACGGCGGATTCGGCCATCAAACTCGAAGTTTGGATGCCCACTAGCGGCTGGAATGGCAAGTTCCAGGGCCAGGGCAACGGCGGGTTCGCAGGTGTGATTGGTTATTCTGCCATGGGGGCAGCAATAAAGCGTGGCTATGCCACTGCTGGCACTGATACGGGCCACACGGGTGGCGACGCGGCGTGGGCCTTGGGGCATCCGGAAAAGGTGATTGACTTCGGCTATCGCGGCCTGCACGAAATGACTCTCAAAGCCAAAACCATCATGACGGCCTTTTACTCCAACCGCCCCCGGCACTCCTACTTCGCCAGTTGCTCGGATGGCGGTCGCGAAGCCCTGATGGAGGCCCAGCGCTTTCCCGAAGATTACGACGGCATCCTCGCCGGTGCTCCCGCCAATTTTTGGACACACCTGCTCGTCGGCGCGATGTGGGTTAACCTGGCGACCACGCTGGATCAGGCCAGTTACATCCCCTCGGGCAAGCTCCCGGCCATTGGCGCTGCGGTGATGGCCGCCTGCGATGCCCAGGACGGCTTGACGGACGGCATCCTCAACGATCCGAGACAATGCCACTTCGATCCCACGACGCTGCTTTGCAAAAGCGCCGACTCCAACAGTTGCCTCACGGCGCCGCAAGTAGCGGCGCTCAAGAAGATCTATGCCGGGCCGCGCGATTCGGCCGGACAACCGTTGTTCCCAGGCTACGTGCCCGGGGCGGAGGAAGGGCCGGGGGGCTGGGGGATCTGGATTACGGGTTCGCAGCCAGGCCGAAGCTTGCTTTTCTTTTTCGGAACACAATACTTTACTGATATGGTGTACGAACAAGCGGCTTGGGATTACAAGACCTTCAATCTCGAAGCAGCTACGAATCTGGCTGACCGCAAAACGGCCCGCCCTCTCAACGCCACCGACCCGAATCTCGAGCCCTTCAGGGCGCGCGGCGGAAAACTCATCATGTATCATGGGTGGGGCGATGCCGCCATTCCGGCGCCCAACACCATCGACTACTACAACAGCGTGGTGGCCACGATGGGCCAGCGCAACACCGATTCGTTCCTGCGGCTTTATATGGCGCCGGGGATGCAGCACTGTAGGGGCGGGCCGGGGCCGAATTCCTTCGGACAAGACGCCAATTCTCCGCCCGACGATCCGGAGCACAATATTTACACCGCTCTCGAGCTGTGGGTTGAAAAGGGCGTTGCGCCTTCCAGAATCACCGCCACTAAGTATGTGAACGACTCGAACCCTGCGCAAGGAGTAAAGATGACGCGTCCGCTGTGCCCGCACCCCCAGGTTGCAAAGTACAAAGGCACAGGCGATACCAACGACGCCGCCAACTTCGTCTGCGCGCCGGGGGCGCAACTGGGCGGGCTGCGGTACGGTGCCGACGACTGGCACACCGGGTGGGTAGCAAGCATATTCGGGGACCTGCTGGTCCGGAATCGCGAGTTTGTGTTCACAATGCCCGCCGAGGAGGATCCCTGGTAGCTATCGCAGACGGTAGTCCCCGCAACTACCCGCCTGACAGGGCAAAGTCCTGCGATCTGCGAAGGTACAGCGTGGAATTGCCTGCGTACCACAAAGCTTTGCTCCGCGCCAACCGACGACATTCCGCGAGGGTGGCGCCGACATCGCTGATTATGTCGGCGACCCGCGGGGCGAACACATATAAGAAAATGTATGCGCCACCCACGCGCCGCTTCGTCTTCTTTGGCGTGTGGGGTTGGATTCAATAGCGCCCAAGCTCGTCGGCGAGGGGGGCGAGGAGCTCGAGTTTCCACGGTTGCACGCGGGGCGCAACGGAACACGCGGTGCTCAGGATGTAGCCGGCGCCAGGCTTGCCGCTGGTCAAAGCGCGCGTTGCTTCGGCGAGCACCTCTTCCCGCGTCTGGTAGTCGAGTAGGGCGACGGAATTCATGTTGCCTTTCAAAAACATGCGATCGCCGAAATCACGCTTGGCAACTCCGAGATCGCAGTCACCCAGTGGCGGTGGATCCAGCGTGTCGATCCCTTGTGTCCCGGTCTCGGCGAGCAGGTCGAGGCGGTCGGCGATTCTCCCGCAACTGTGGGTGTAAACAATGCATCCCACGGCTTTCAGGGCGGCGTTCACGCGGCCCTCGTAAGGCACCACAAACTCCTGGTAAAGCCGGCGAGAAAGGAAGGGATTGGCCACGAAAGCGGAAGAGTGATCGATAGCCTCCGGGCCGCGGGCGGCGAGGGCGAGGGCCCAGGCGAGGCAGTTGTCGGTCAAGCGGTCCAAAATGGCGTGGGCTTTGGGGGGATCGGTAAGCAGGCCGGTCAGCGCGCCCTGCGCTCCAAACAATTCGATGTAGTGACTGAACGGGGAGTAGATCGAACCGTGAATGGACAGATCCTGTCCCGCGCGCTCCTTGACCATGTCGAAGGCCCGAAACATATACTCCGGAACGAAGCCAGCCCTTAACGGACCATGGTCGGGCTTGCCGGAGATGTCCTGAATATGGAAAAGGACGTTCCAGACATAGCCCAGGTAGTCGTCGAGAAAGCTGAAATCACGATCCGGATCGAAAGTGTCGAAGTCTGCCCGGGGCGGTTTGGAAGTGTCTGCCGGGTAGTGATGAGGCATGTCATCCCAGGGCATGAACGTCCGGTCGCCGTTGCGCCAGGTCAGCCACTCGCCGTCTTCCGCTTCCCTGATGGAAACCACGTTATCCAGATAGTTCGGCGGGCGGCCGGCGAGTACAACGTGGATTCCGTCAAAGGCGTAGCGGCGCGCCAGTTTCACACAGGCGTCCGCGAAGGCTTCGGTCTCGTACCAGATTTCGTGCGGCTTATAGCCGCCGTTCAGGTTGTAGTGCCCGCATGACAACTGGCACATGACGGGCACACGATCCGGCGTCCGGTGCCGCATGGTCTGCGCGATGCGCTCTTTTCCAGTCATCTGCTGCTCCTTCCGGAATTTCGCTCTTGGCATTTCTGACACGCCAGAATATACCACACACTGCTTCGTTCCAGGGCAATCTGTTTCAGGGGTGGACGCAGCCGTTTCTGAAATCACGCTTCGCTTTCGGCCATGGACACTGTGCCGCGGCGCGTCACCGAGAGGCGCATGCATCACGACACAAACCGTCGGCACGTGCGCGTCGCCTGTGGCCATTCCAGTGTAGAATATGAGGAACCACTGGGGTTCAAGCTGGGTCTTTCAGCATGCTGCCG
>Ga0315282_10002291_pt1 | contig 35450 bp, 44 predicted proteins | sample YL17G07_20_MG_FD_203693 | JGI IMG/M metagenome (GOLD analysis project Ga0315282, IMG submission 203693) | Sediment microbial communities from Yellowstone Lake, YNP, Wyoming, USA - YL17G07_20 | ecosystem: Environmental > Aquatic > Freshwater > Lake > Sediment | place: USA: Wyoming | collected...
TAAAAATTTTCTGCAAATCCTTTTACTACTACCGTATTCAACACACCGCATCTCTGCAGATTTCCTCTCAGGGCTTTCAATCTTACATGGCTGATGTCATTTGCAACTATAACACCTGTGTTGTTCATAAGTTCCGCCATCTCAGTTGTCTTTGCCCCAGGCGAGGCGCACAAATCAAGAATTATCTCATCTGGTTTTGGGTCTAAAATCAAAGGGGGAATCATACTAGAAGAGTTCTGCATGAAAAAATATCCCAATGAATGTTCTACGGTTTTACTGAGCAGTTGATCACATTCAATAAAAAATCCATGTTCAAACCAAGGTACCCTTTCAACCTTCCATCCTCTTTCTTTCAATCTCTCTTCCAGTTCTTCGGAAGTTATTTTCAAAGTATTGGTTCTTATCGTCCAGTTGAAAGTCTCAGGCATAAGGAATAATTAGACTTCATTTAAATTTATTCTCTCTTCTGAATCCTTTTTTATAAACTCTTCTATACTTTTTCTTCCTTCTCGGAGGTTCTATTTCATCTGCATTGAACATAAGCGCTGGAGGCGAGATTTTCAGAGATTTTGTCTCATTTGAACTCGCAAGAGCTTTCGCTCGCAGGCTTTCCAATGAATTCCAGGCCTGTGCCATACCAGGTTAGGCGACTCCAGCATTGTTCACTAATTTTACTTTATGGTTGAAGTCTATAATATTTAAGGATTAATTGCAAATCCATTAAAGTTTTTTTCTAAATTTATCCCAATTCATTATCAGGACGAAAAGCAGTATCAGAAAGGCGGTCAGCAAAGCCTGGTTCGCGGCCTGATAGATCACATACACGCTGCTTTCTGGTATAGGACCTGTTAGAAATTCCAGATGGTTTATGAACGGGTGAGGATGGGTGGAGGCAAACTGATAGTTCAGCCAATACACGACATCTCCGGCGCTCCTGACAATCCAGAACATCGAGAAAACTAATAGCGTGTAGCGGACATCGTTTTTATAGATCAGCAATAGAGACGCTATGAAAAAGAACATCGAAAAGGTTATCGCGTCACCCAAGATAAATGTCCCGTTGATCAATGTCAGAGCGAAAGGCAGGAATATCCAGACGCCACTCCCCTTTTCTGCTCTAACTTTAGTAACGGCAAATATAAACAACGCCAAAGACATTAAGGCAAAAATAATGAGAAATGGACGATTATATTTTTGAAGTCTTTCTAGATTATTCATAATTATTATTATTTTCTGTAATTAATTATAACTAAAAATTTTAATGGAAATCATAACAATTATTTAAGATTTTATGATGTTTACAAAGATGTCTTTAGATTGTAAAATTTCATCAAAGTTCTGTTATGTGCAATATTACTCAGAGCCTTTTTAACGAAATTATTATATAATTAATAATTTATTATACTTATTATGGATAAAAAAACTTTTAGTTTAATCAGATTTATAAGTGGAATTATATTTTGTTTAAGTAGTGCAATTTTAATGTTCTTAGGAGACCAAGATATTCCTGTACCTATTAAACTTAGTTTATTTGTTGTAGGGATCGCACTAATTGCAACATCAAAATACAGATTGCTTAAATAAAAAAGGCTCTTGTGTCATACTGTCGGTCGCTTCGCTCCCTCGTTCGCCTTGCAGGCTCACCACATAACAGCGATTAAGAGGAAAATTCTTGCAGAATTTTCCCAAATTTGCTCCACTTCGTTCCGCAAACTTCTCTTAATCGCGATGTTAGATACACTCGGTAAAAAACCTTTTTAATTTAATTAAAAAATAGTTTAAGAATGAAGAATAATGAATGCATAGTCTACATCACAACCAAACGTGGCTGGACACAGAGCTATCGTAAAGGGGAGAATGGTTGGACACAAACCACAAACGGCATAATCCGTCCTCTCAGTGCAGAGCAACTATTATCTCACATCTTGCCGGCACTCGCAACCAGAAACCTTAACGTTAGGGTAAAAAAATTGAAAGTATAAAGTTGTAAGACCTGCCTTTGATTTCACTCATTTTGGCTGTTTCTGAAAAGCTTTTTAATTTAGTTAAAAATGGATTAATTATGGAAACGTGGGGAAAAATCGCAATTGTTGCTCTTTTTCTATTTATCGCTTACTCTATTTTAACAAATGCTCAATACTTTAAAATTCCAGAATCATTATGTAAATCGAATTGGGTTCTTGGGTATAGTCATCTTGGTAATGGTTCTGGTGGCAGTGATCCTGATTCTGGCGGCTTGGTATTTCAAAAAATAGAATGTCCATTACCTTGATTTTATGTATTGGCCAACTGGGACAGACATTGCTCTTTCTATATGTGGTCTGTGAAAGTTGTTCATAGTGCAGAAAGGAATTATTCTTGCGCCATATCTTTCATCTGGAACCAGATAATGAATCACGCATTTGTTTACTCTGCTGAAATCGAAATTGTAAGAATCCATGAACCACATCTCGCCTATCATCAAAACTTTTCTCATGAACTCTCCCGCACCTTTATGGCTTCCTTTGTAAAAAAGTGGGAGGAGGTCGAAAAATAATTTAGGTTTGGTGTGTCTCAATGCCATCAGTCCTTTTATTGCTGCGACATATTTGCTGTGCGTGCTGGTTTCATTCAAAGAAGTGTAAAGTTTTTCTGGTTTCATGTGCCTTGTCACAGGATCAAAACTAATTTCACCATCTTCTCTATTCACATATGCAAGAGTAGCTCTCCCGCACTGAGTGTGAGTAGAAAATCTGTCGTACTGATCTGGTTTCCCTTTTACAGTTTCTAAAAATTTAGCTAAAGGAACTTCAACTGGTATAGGAAAGAAATCTTCAGTTGTTATCTGACCGTTGGTTTGCTTTTCTATTCCTTTCACAATATCAGCGTGAGTTATTCTAACTTCTTTTATTTCGTTCTTATCCATCCTACCAGCCAAAGAAATTGGTTGGATGTTTACACATCTCACTACATCAGAATTCTCTCCAGCATATCTGATGATATCTCCTAGCAGATGATCATTTCTTCCTTTCGATACAGTGACGACTAAAACTACGTTTCCGAAATCAATCTTTCTCGCATTATTTACAACATTCAGCTGTCTTTCAGTGTAGAATTTCGCAAGCTTAATTCTTCTTTCTTCGGGAATTTCTCTTCCATGTTTTACAGTTGGAACCCTTGATTTGAGTCTTGGTTCATAACTGAGACCATCGAATTGTAGATATAAAGTAGAAACTCCGGCATCTTTTAATGTTTCCAAATACTCAGCTCCTCTTTCAGGATCTCCTGCACGAAGACCATTTGTATTAACTTCGATGTGATTAATTCCATATTTTTTCACCAATCTGGCTATTTCCGGCAGATCTTCTCTTACTGTCGGTTCTCCTCCTGACAGTTGAACTGCATGAATTTTCTTAGGGAAAGTTGGTTTCATTGCAGCTTCGAGCATACGGTCTAGTTGCTTTAGACTAGGTTCATATACATATCCAGAAGTCCCAGCATTAGCAAAACAAACCGGACATTCCATGTTGCATCTGTTTGTGACATCAATGATTGCTAAAACAGTTTTGCTCCCGTGTTCAGAACATAACCCACATCTAGTAGGACATTCCCCATACGCAGAAGTAATAGGGTGCTGTATGCCTGTTCCTTTTTGTACAAATCTTTCTGCTCGCAGATATTCTCTTATGTCAGTAGAAATTAGATCTTCAAACTCGCCATGTCTTTCACATGTTTTAGTCATCAGAACTTCATTTTGATCATGATCAAGCAAGAGTTGAGCTTCAATTTGATGCCAATCATTTTCTTCTACGCAATCAGGGCAGACTGATTTGGTTGTCCTGTAAAGTTCCATACTAAAAAATAGATAAGTAAATTTATTTATAAGGATTAGATTTAATTGATGGCAAATAGAAAAATACCTTCCGAAAGCAGGATTGCAGAAGAAGTGAAGAACATTCTTAGAACAAGGATGAAAGTCGAGTCGCAGGAAGAATTGGCTTCCCTGGTTTTGAGAAGATTGAGGATAGAAAATAAAAATTACACTCTAACCCCGACCAGAGCAAAAAGGACGGCGTTGAAAATTAGAGGAATAGGAGTGAAGGCCAAGACCAAGAAGACTCTGAAGATGAAGAAGATTGACAAATGTCCGATATGTGAAAGCAAGATTGAACCGTTGGAAGTGAAAAATCTTTTGAACAAGAATATTGTCGTCGGATATAGATGTACAAGTTGCGGATATGAGAGTGATCTAGAAGCGTTTATGCCGATGAGATACAGTTTTATATGGAGACATGCAATTTAAACAGAAAAAGTGTTAAATAAAAATTAAATAAGTAAGATATTATGAAACGTCTGACCCTATACAATATTTTCAAAAAAAATCCGAAGCTCTTCATTTCAGGAATATTTGGATTAATTTTAGTGACAGTATTTTTATTTGTTTCCGTCCAATCGGCAATTTTCTTATTTCTCATAGTCTCTGAAATTATTCTGGCCTTGGTATTAGGATTCTTCCATTTGAACAAGTTTGGATTTGAGCTGGTTACTGTGACAGCTGTAATGGGAGGAGTTGTTTACGGTCCAACCACTGGTCTGAGCCTTGGTATAATCCTTTCAATTTTTCATTATCTTCTATCACAAAGTTTTGGCCCGTATATTTTTTATTCTATCCCAATCTTCGGGGCGATGGGATTCTTGGCCGGGATGTTTCTAGGAGTTAATATCGTATTTCTAGGAATTGCCATCTCTCTGGTTTATAATTCGATAACAACAAGTCTGGGTGTTTTGTCTACCGGGAATATTGCTGGAGAACTGTTGTGGAGCGGGTCAAATCTTGCTGTGAATTTTATTCTATTCACACAATTAGTTCCTTTATTGATTTAAAAATTTTATTCTTTATAGATTAACTTGACTGGCATGAATAAAAATAGTTGAGATACGGTTAGATGATAGGATAGCGTAAGGTTAAATGTTTATTAAAAATAAAAACTAAATCATTTTTAATGAGAACGGAATTCAAAGTGAAAAAAAGTAGATGGATATACTATCTTGTCCCCTTGGTTCTCTTTTTAACAGCATTAACTGGAAGTGTAGGATTATTTCTGGTTCTCGGCCTTGGAAGTTCAATAGCAATAATCATAGCAGGAATTTTTATATTCCCTAGTGTCCATTATTTTATCGACACAGATAAAAAATCACTTATAATTGAAGGACCTGATAATGCTGAATATGATATAAATAATTTTGCAGAAATTAAGAAAGGCACTGCTTTTGAAGCAACTCTACCTACTAGCAAAGCTGGAGAGTTGAAAAAGGCATTTCTGATGGCATTATCACCCATACTTTTCGCTCGTTCTTATTCTCCTGAAAGAGAAAGACATGCGTTGAGTGGAGATTGTTTATTAATCAAGTTTAAGGAACCAATCAAAAAATATTGGGAAGGTTCAGAGGTAACTCTTATAGCTCGTAAATCAAATATATCTGAAATCACAATCAGTCCTAAAGATAAGAGCCAATTCATGAAAATGATTAAAGAAATGAATCCGACATGCGCCATTGATACTAGAATTGATGAACTCTTAAATCAATTGACAAAAAGACAAAAAATTTCAAGTTTCTTAGTTGGTATAGCAGCCGGATCATTTTCAGTATTACCTTTAATACCTTTTGGAATAGTAGAGTATTACTTCATATATAGAAAGGCTAAAAATGCCAGAGTTTGGATTTATTTTTTCGTCGGTTTTATCATAAGTTTAATAATTTTTTCTTATGTACTTGTTAACATACTTCATGTTCAAACCTTACGAATAGTCTAAGGTTTCTAAAGGTGTCTAAGGGTTTCGAAGGGTTAAAACTATAAATAGCAGTTTAGCTATGCATTGCAATGGAAAACATTCGTGTTGGTTGCTATAAGGAATTATTATTCCTTATAGATTAACTGGCCGGTATAACTAAAAAAAGATAGTGTATTGATAAATCAGTGGATAGCCTGTTGATAAATGACCTACTCTAACAAAAGGTCCGCCTTCTTAATTCGATATATGAGGGGAATTAAAATGTCGATTAGGAAGGATTCGATTAGTTACAAAATATTTGAAGTTTTCAGAAGAAGGAAGGCTTGCATCACAAATGAGATAGAAAAAGATACAAACCTTCCGCAGAATGTTGCTTCAAGATACATAGAAATCTTGATCGAGCAGGGTCTAATCATCAAAAGCGATATTAGGGTTCAATCACCCACAAGAAAATGTTCTCGCTACATAGTTTATGGCTTAACCTGGGAAGATATCAGAAGAAAAGAAAAGGATATAGAATCTAACATTACTGAAGAGCAATTCCTCACTGGTTTGTACGAAATAGTTTTCAAAATTTTGAAGAATTCAAAGGAAGCATTGACGCCATATGAAGTTTTGCTGGAAGTTCAAAAAATCAAACCAGATTATAACAATCTTGGATGGATTGCCACAATATGCAGAGATTTGGAAAGAAGGGGCATCGGAATTAAGAGATCTCCTTTCAGATTGCCCAGGGATTCTGTTCCTGGAATCACGTCCGACAGAGAAGCGTATGCGTATGGAGTTTCTGACGAACAAGTAAAAGAGAAAGTCCTGAAACTGGCTCCCAAACCAGTCAGAGACTGTTTTCATTTTATTCAAAACGAAGCCAAGATCAATGCTTCCTTTTATCTCAGACAAAGGACAGGGATGACAATTAGCCAGGATGAATGCAACGGGAAAAAACCTATGTCGTATGAATGGTTGATTCAAAGATTTTACAAAGCCGGTTGGCTGAAATACAGGAGCTACAAAAATATGGGCTATTTCTGGAGGAATTCTCTGCCTGATGACATGGTCGAAAGACAAATATTGGAATTTGATCCCAAGGCAAGGGAATATCTCTTGGGGACTCAGGAGCTGGGAAGACTATCTGAAAAAAGAGGTTTATTTGTTTATGTGATGTGGCAGAAATTTGTTGAAGGTAGAAAAATTACTATTCCTGAAGGGTTTCCGGAAAAAATTCCATCTTGGTTTGTTCCGGAAGACCATGAAAAATACACATTGATTGAAAAAACCAAGAATGGGAGAGAAAGAAAGATTTTAAAATCAGGGGTTTGGAGATACTACCTAAACCCGCTTGATTTCATAGTTTTGGAGGATCCTTCTGTCAGAACAATGTCACCTTCTTTTGGATGGGCCGTTAATTGTAAATACACTACCAACAAAGCGAACGAGCAGCTTCTGAAGGATATGTTCACGTCATTGAAAGAAGGGTTCGTTTACAAGATGAAGACTGGTGAAAGCGATGAAAAGGTTGCTAGAAAGACAGCAATACCGTATCACAGCATTTTGAAACCAGCTATTCTCTGCAAAGGAACTTTTGGTTCGCTTTTCTGGGCCAGGGTTATGGAGTACGGAGCCGACATCGTGACTTATCCCAGTCTTTTGGAAATGGAGAAAATACTGAAAGAAAAATTTGGCATTGCTTATCCAAAAGCGGAAGAAGTGGATTTGATGATGAAAAAGGTTCAGTATTATGACAAATATCAAAGATTCGCCTTTTCCAAAGGCCTGGATGCTGTGAAAATGGTTTTGGAGGCTGTAAAAGATGAACAGGAAAAAACAGACAAAATATGAAGGTCTTTTCATCGATAAAGTAATCGGCAAGTTTCCGGACCTGCACGCTGAGAGAGTGGCTGGCAGCGGAAGAAAGAAAACAGCTGCTGGTGATGTCGTCGTAATAAAGAATTCTACGCCTTACATAACTGAAGTGAAAGCGACCAAAGAGAAAAATTACTGTTTCACGAGGGGAAAGAGAGAAAATTTGTTGGAAAAATCTCAAAGGTGTGGAGCAATACCATTATTGGCTGTCAGGTTCAAGAAGCGAAGATGGGTCGTCGTCAATCTGACATCAAGGGATTGCTGGACTGTTCATGATAATGACAAAAGCATGTGGGAGTTGGATTGAAATGGAAGAGTTAAAACCGATGCTGCCAATTGGGAAAAATCTTACAGATACAAATAAAATATTTTTGGACTGGGAAACTGTTCTTGCTTCCCCAAAATTGGATGGCGTGCATGTCCTAGCCTATACCAATAGAATAGTTACCAGAAATGGATTTGACATAACCGACAAGTTTCCATCTTTAATGTCTTGGTTATCAAAGCAACAGCTTGATTTTATTTTGGACTGTGAATTGGTAGCTGTAAATAATAATAAGATTCTTAGGAGGACAGAAATTCACAGAAAGATACTTTCTGGCGAAACAAAAGGCCTTGGGAAGCCATGTTTGATGGTTTTCGATGCACTAAGAATCGGGGATGACATAACTTCATTTCCTTTCAATGAAAGGTTTCCTTTTGTCATAAACAGCATAAGCACTTCAGGCAAACTACAGCTCGTGCCGCAAAAGATAGTCAAAAACGAAGAAGAAGTCCAGACGCTTTACAAAAAAGTTCTTGCATCTGGGTTTGAAGGTTTGATGCTGCGAAATGCCTACTCTCAATATGAGGCTGGTCAAAGGAGCTTCAATCTGAGAAAACTAAAACCAATAGACCTGATCGATTTGAAAATCATTGGAAAGGAATTCGTAAATGGAATGAAAATGTATTCGTTGATCGACGAAAAAGGTGCCGTGGTGAAAATAAAAGACCCAAGAGAATTCAGGATAGGTGAATTCGTTGAAATTGGTTTTGAAGGAAAATTCGCCAGTGGACAGTTGAAATTCCCTTCTATAATCAGGAGAAGATTGGATAAGTGTTTTGATTAATCTCAGAATTTCCTGGGAATTGGGATTATTCTCACGACGTGAGAATAAGCTGTGTCTTCTCACTATCGTCTAATCGTTGTTCTTCTGTGGATAGTAGACAGAATGTTTTTTAAACATTCAAACAGAGTTAATAATCATGCGGAGAAAAGAGGACAAAAACGCAAGGCTCAAGTTATTTGAAGCTTTCCAGTTTTTAAATGCGAATCCAGTTTTTTACGATGACCAAAAACCTGTATCGCGAAAAGGTTTAGGGAGCGTTTTGAATTGGAGTGAGGACAGAATCAGGTCTTCGCTTTATTATCATTTGGCAAGAGGCCATGTGGAGCGCTTTGGCAAAATAGATAATGAAGGGAAGAAAAAACTCGCTGGGTTCAAGCTCTCGAAAGAACTGATTAATTTTTTTGTAAAAAATGGAGAGAGCTTTAAGCTTGAAAGAAAATTTTCATTTGCCGAAGTGCAAGAGATAGTTAGACGCGTTCTAAACAGAGACGAAAAAATAATAAAAATAATAATGAACCCCAAAGGTTGAGGGTTGCAGAAAGTAAAGAAAATTGGATATTGAAGTCCAGTTTATTTTTTAAACAGCGTTAAAAACCTACGATAGTTTTAAAAATCTAAAAAGGTATTATGTTGTTAGGGCTCGGGAAGGGCTTGAGGACAATTTAATTTTTCTTGCCATGTGGTTCACCGTTAGGAGTAGGTGAGAACACGGTAAGCATGGCTGAAATTGAGATAAAAAAATTTTTTGAAAGGGGTGATTTCCTGGTTGTTCGCTCGTGTGGGAGCTTCGGCCCTGTAGATGTGATTGCTTTCAATGGTAAGGCTCCTCTAGCAATTCAAGTGAAGGAAAGCTACAACAGCTCTGTTAGTGTTTCAAGGGACGTTCAAAAGTTAGACGAATTAAGAAAAAAATACAATGTCATAGGAACTGTTGCTGTGAAGTTTAAAGATAGGAAAGAAAAACCTATTTGGGTCTTTTGTAACGTTGAAAAACTAGTCGAAAACGGGAAAACGACGATTTTAAAGAACGATGAAAAGTGCGTCGTTAAGAGAGATTTGTGATTTTATGGAAGAAGATCGAATTTTTCCCGAACCATTCTCAGACCAAGTTTGGCAGATGATTTTATTTAATGGTCGAGACCCTCCGATGATTTGCATGTCACTTAAAAGATTTGAAAAGGGAAGAATCGACGATTTGAGAAGGTATATAGAGGAAGGTAACTGGAAGGAGAGCTCTTACGTGTTGAACGAATTGAAAATGGTAGCGAGGTTTGATGAAAAATGCCATGGGTTTCTAAAAAAATAGGCAACGCCACTATTATCAGAGTGTTGAATGGTCTAATGGAACTTATGGAAAAGGAGGAAAAAGAAGTTTTTTGCAAGGCAATTTCTCACACAGCTGAAGGGTTGCAAGCTCAGATTGGAGAATACGAGAAAAAAAATTGGTGGGGTGGTTGTAAAAAAGAACGGATGCACTGCGAAATCTAGAGAAAATTAACAATGCTTGCTATACGAAAAATAAAGAGATTCTGTAAAACTCTTCAAATCAGAAAAGAGCATAGTAAAAATATGTTTTATAAAAGCAATTAATTATTAGAGATAAATGACACTAAAAGTCGTTTTTAGGAAATACGCTTCACTTGACGGTAAAACCAAAAATTTGGTTGAAAGAGTCTCTGACGGTTCCATAATAAAAAGATTTGACAGAACACCACTTCCAAAATCGCGCAATGACGTAATATGTCCTCATTTTCTCGAATTAAAGTGGGCGTATGGTTGTCCTTTTAATTGCGCGTGGTGCTACCTGAAGGGGACACTGAGAAGATGTCCTGAAAAGACTAAGCCCATTGTAAAAGATTTTAATAGAATTGAAAAGCATCTAAACAGCTTTTTTGATATAAAGACCATTCCTGAAATTTTAAACAGTGGCGAAATAACCGACTCACTTTGGTATGAAAATAACGGAAATTCTTTTTCCAAATTCATAATTCCTAAATTTGAGGAATCGGATAAAGGACATAAAATTTTATTTTTGACTAAATCCACGAATATTAAGAACATACTTTCTATGAAACCTAATGGTTATTCCATAATGAGTTTCAGTTTGAATGCAGAGGAAGTTTCAAAAAGATGGGAAAAAGCACCCTCAATCAAAAACAGAATCAAGGCAGCAGCAGAATTATTTAACATTGGCTGTCATGTAAGAGCCAGAATAGATCCAATGGTCCCTATTCAAGATTGGGAAAAACATTATATGAATCTCGTTGATTTGATTTTTTCCAACTTTGAGCCAGAAAGAATCACGATTGGTTCATTAAGAGGACTAAACAGCACAATAGGTCAAGCGAAAGACAAGTCTTGGGTCAAATATCTCTCGGAATCATCTAATTGGGGTAGAAAAATAGAATTCAACCTGCGTCGTAAAATGTATTTAACCATAATTAATTATCTCAGAGAAAGTTACAAATTCAAAAAGGTTGCATTGTGTAAGGAAACAAAAGAAATGTGGGAAAGTTTGAAGTTAAATTATAAGGATATGAAATGTAATTGCACATTCTAAAGCCAATTCGTTAGTTTCTTTTGTTTTCCTTTCAAAATATCTAGAATTTTTTCAACTTCGGTACTGGAACTATTTTCAACTTGTTTTTTTCCTTGTCTGACTCCATCCATCCAAGGACTCCCACCTTTTGTCTTTCTGGTTAAAAATATCATATCATAATAAAAGTTCGGAGGAGCACTTACACGAACTGTTTCGTAAAGAACATTTTTCTCCACATTCTTTCTTGTTTCGATCATTTCCTTAATATAAAAATTAAGCAAAGCCTCACGTCCTTGTCCTTCAGGTAACTTTTCAAAAATGTCTGAGGCTTCTTTAGGATTCTTGAAAAACTCTTTAAAGCTCATACCCATTCTCCCTCTAGGATTTTGTATTGTCTGGAAAACAAACATAATGTCCGAATGCTGTAAGTTAAGTATTTTTTCCATGGTTTTCCATTTGATTTCCATTGAATAAGGATCAATGAAAATTAAGGAGTGGTATGATTCCTTTTCCAGCTCAGATATTATTTCGTCTACTGCTTTATTACAATCATCTGGAAACACTTTAAACATATTTTTTTCGAGCGTTTTTTCTAATCTCAATTCCAAAGCTTCAGAAAATTTTCTATCTTTTTCACAAAAGAACATCTTGCTGAATTGTTTTGAGGGTGGAATTTTAATGGAAATCATTAATGGGGATCCTAAGAATAGTTCTTTTTTTTCTTCAATGCAGTTTATACCACTTCCGGAAAACAAATCGACATAAAACATATTTTTAATGTAGCCAATTTTTGAGAATATGGAAGTGTAGATGTCAGCCACGTAATGCAAAAATGCCAATTTCAACGGAGACCAGGGTCTTGATGGGTTATATACACCCTCCTTTATTTTTGACAGGGCATCAAGCTTTTCTGGTTCTATTCGCAGACTTCTTATCTGCTCTTCCAACCATGATGCAGTTTCTTTTTTTATAAAAGATTTAATATCTTTGATTAGTATGTCGTCTTTTTCTCTTTTGGCAATAGTATTGACTAGAAAATTATGGCTTTCTTCCTTCGATAAAGGTTGGAATTGTTCATTAAAAAAATAACTCCAGCCATCAGAAAGTCTGTGTTTACCTAAAGGAAGCTTGACTTGAGCCCCATAACCTTTTCCATAACCGAGATTATCTTGCTTTGGGAAAATTTCATGAGGAGTTGCATCCTCTGATATTTCAATAGCAAACTTACGAGCTTTGGAAGCGTCAATCGGCTCAATAAATAACCAAATGTGGTAGCCTCTACGGCCACTAAATTCCAGATAAGGATGAAGTCCGATTCTTTTCAATTTATTGAACAATTTTTTTGCTTTTTCAAGCTCTGTTTCAAGATTGCCATCAAAGTCGAAACATATCCATTTTACGTTGTTTGTGCCAGGCTCGATTTGAAAACAGCCTATTGTTATTAGTCCGTCTAAATGTTTTTTTATTATATCCTTTGTGAGTGGTTTCTTTTCTACAATATAATCGTTCGTTTTATCAATCTGTATAGGATAGCAGTCATTTCTAACTATGAACAACTTTTCTACAGTTTCCAATATTTCATCTATGGTTTCCATGATTAGCTAATATCCTTTCATCTTTTAATTTTTTAAGAATATGAGAGTAGAAGAAGTTTTACAAAAATAAGTGATTATGATTGGTAGATTAGAAAAATTTCAAAATCTCATTAATATCATTAATTTCAAAATCAGCTTTTCCTTTCTCTTTTTCAACCTGGCTGTATTTGGCTAATACTGTAATCATGCCTATTCTCTTAGCTGTCAGCACGTCTCTTTTTATCGAATCGCCAATCATCATAATTTCTCCTGGTTTTAACCCTAATTTGTTTATGGCGGTCTTAAAAGGAAGTTCACTGGGTTTCTTCTCTCCAGTATCCTCCAGTCCAACTACGAAATCAAAATAATTATCTATTTTCATTGCGACTAGTCTCTGATATGCCTTCAGCCTTGGAGCATCTGTCACTATCGCCAGTTTCAATCCAATCTTCTTCAATTTTTTCAAAGTAGACTTGGCATTTGGGTAAGGTTTGAGGAATTTGTTTTTTGTTTTCAAGTATTCGTTTATTCCAGTGGCGAGGATTTTTGTGTCAGAACAACCAGCCTCTTTTAAAAATTCCTCAAATGCCGTGTTTGACTCTATGCCTACTCTAAAATAAGTTTCCATCAATCTTTTAAAACCAGATTTAAAAGGAATTTTTAGGCCTTTCCTAATCATTGCCCTAAGTGCTGATTTACAGGCTTCTTCTTTCATCTTCATGAAGTCTATCAATGTGTTGTCCAGATCAAACAAAATTGCTTTTATTTGTTTCATACTAAAATAGAATTAGTATGACCAAGCTAATCTTTTACGGCGGAGTGAACGAAGTAGGCGGCAACAAGATCCTCTTGGAGGACAACGGAACTAAGATATTTCTTGACTTTGGGATGAGTTTTAACCAAGCTGGAAAGTTTTTCTCGGAATTTCTACAGCCCAGAAAGTGTGCTGGAATAGGTGATTTCTTAGAATTTGGTTTGTTGCCAGACTTGAGGGGGTTGTATAGAGAAGACTACTTGAAACATATGGGAAGAAAGCTTGAAGATGCTGACTTTCAAGGTATTTTGCTGTCTCATGCCCATGCCGACCATGCTTCCTATATACATCACATCAGGGAAGACATACCAATTCACTGCTCGGAAGAAACATACGCAATATTGAAAGCATTGAATGATACTGCAAGTGGCAGCTATACCGATTTGACCGAGCTTACAAGGTGTTTTGAGACTTATGTGAACAAAAAAGGTGAGATTAGCAAGAAGACAACAAAAACCCATCCGGACATAATAATACCGAGAAAATTCAACATGTTCAAGTTTGGCAAGAAGTTCAAGATAGATGGTATAGAAATAATTCCTTATAATGTAGACCATTCTTTACCAGGAGCCACTGGTTTCATTATTCACACTTCCTCTGGTACAGTAGTTTATACTGGTGATTTTCGTTTCCATGGTAGAAGGGAAGAGAAGACCGTTAAATTCATGAAAGCTTGTGAAAAGGAAAAACCTGATGTTTTGATTATCGAAGGTACTAGGATCGATGAGGAAAGTTCTAGGAAAGAAGCAGATGTGGAAGATGAGGTTGCTACTGTTACCTCCAAGTCTAAAGGATTAACTGTTTGCAACTGGCCGGTAAGAGACACTGACAGGTTGATCTCTTTTCTTAATGCTGCAAAAAGAATGGATAAGAAACTGACAATTAGCCTGAAGCAAGCTTATCTGATTGAACAGCTGGGAAAATGCAAAGATTCCAATGCGCCTAAGCTGGATGATAAGAATCTGGCATTGTATGCCATGAGGAAAGATTGGGGTCTCATAGGCAGTGATTGTGATGAGAGATTGATAAGGGCTGATTATGATAAATGGGAGAGAGATTATCTGAAAGACTCTATGTGTTGTCATGATGTGAAGAATAATCAAAACAAATTCATGTTCTTCTGCACTAATTTTGACTTGAAAGAATTGATCGATATAAAGCCTTCTGTCGGCTCTGTTTATATAAAATCCGTTTGCGAACCTTTTGATATAGAGATGGAGATTGACTGGCAGAAGATAGAAAACTGGATTAATCATTTTGGAATGGATTTGAATGCTACACACGTATCTGGTCATGCTTCCGGTCCACAATTGAAGGAATTTGTGAAAACTGTTAAGCCGAAGATGGTTATACCTGTACATACACAAAATGCTAAGATTTATGATAAGTGGTGGAGTAATGTTCATTTATTGAAGAATGTTGGAGAGAGTGTTGAGATTAAATAGAAATTTATGTTCTATAGATAAAAAATACAATAGAGATGACATATATGAGGCCTGATATTCTAATTGAACTTACAAAACATCAAGACGTATACTCAGCTGTTATGAATAATGCAGTATTAGTTGCAAGAGATATCGCCAAAAACTATATACCACGAACTTTAGAAATACAAGATTACATAGACAAATTACAGTTAAAAGATTTGAAGAAAATAAAAATAACTAATGAAAGTGAACATATAGATTTTACTAAGAAAAAACTGTATTCTCTTAAAGACAAACTTATTGGAGCTCTTGATGGCGGACTTGGTGCTGGAACCATTGGAACCACTACTCCATTTATTATGAGATCTGTTACCTATTCTGTCAAAATCGGTGATCATTCAAGGGAGAGAGAGATGATTGATCCTGTTTTCTTTTTGTTAAATCGACTTACTATGGGTGCACTTAATAGTAGTAAGGATCTTCTTGGTGCCATTCTTCTTCTTTTTGAACTCAATTCTGTCCATGAAAGTTTAAAGAAAAGAAATTATGATTATTTCTTTGTTCATGGACCATTAGTTAGAAGTTTAGGGCAATATACAGATTATGAACTTTCACAAAAGGATTTAAAGCAAATTTTAGGAGATAACTTTGAAGACTTTAAGAGATGGGTCGATGAGCAAGAGATTGATTGGCCAAACATAAATGGATCTTCATCGAAGTTATCCTATATATCAGCTGTCCTTTATACAATAAATAAAATATTTGATCTAGCGAAAAGAAAAAAAATTCTTATTTGTGGTGTCGTTGAGCGTACTGATTCAACTGAAATTGTCCAACGAGAACTAGTCGCTAATGTTAAAGTTTTTAATAAAGATTTTGGTGAATGGTTTAAAAGAGTAACTGGAAAGCAACTAGATCCTGAAAGTAGTATTATTGCTAATGGAAAGAAGATTAAAATATTTCTTGATAATTTAGGATATTCCGATAAACTGATTTTAGGAAAAAGTCTCAATTTCGGAGAATTCATAAAATTCAGAGTTACACGAGCAAATAAATCTCAATCTTCTAACCATATGCTTGGATTGGATATAGGATTTATTGGTAAGTATGATATTTTTGCAGATCTTATTCCAGAAACAGAAATGACTTATATAAGGACTTCTGATACAAACGAACCATTTAGAGTTGAGGTACCATGCTTTCTTACAGATTCAGAAAAAAGAGATCTTATGGAAACAGTATTTGCATTTTCGCAATTTTTACCTAAATATGCATTCCCAGTTAATCTCGATATCGTAGATAAAATGGCAAAAGTTTCAGGATGGCTTACTAGAGCATATATTTACGATATTAAAAAAGAAATTTTAGAGGCCACTATATTTGAAAATAATTTCGAAAAACTTAATAATTTACCACGACTAATGAAAGATATACAGAGAGAGTGGTATTTAAGACCAAGGTGAGAAAATGAAAGATTTTGTAGATGATAAAATAGGTACTGTAACAGCAATCTCTCTTCCAGGAGAATTTCAATTTCAAATTAATTCTGAAAAGAGACCGATCGTACACGATTTTGTTGTTGTTAAACATCCATTTGACGAAAAAATTCCAATTTTGGCTAAAATTCTTAAAATAAGCAGGTTTAATCCATTGCTACCTGATGAAGCCGCTTTTGAATTAGCAAAGCTCCAGATTGAAGAACACTTTACTCCTCTTCCATTGTCTGGAAAACTTGAGATGCTTGTTGGATTTTGTAAGGTTCTTGGTTATCTTGATGAATTTGGAAATTTAAAAAATCCAGGTTTTCCTATAAAACCGGGAAGCGAAGTATTCACACCTAATAAGAAATTTATGGATAAAGTAATGGGAGTTAGAGATAATAGCCTCATGGTAGGGTTTTTAAGAAATAAAGAATCTGTAGAGATCTCTGTTGTTGGAAATGAAATCCTTAATAAACATATTGCTATTTTAGCGATGACCGGAGCTGGAAAAACTTATGCCGCTTCTGTCATTCTTGAAGAACTTATTAAAAAAGGCTATCCTTTACTAATACTAGACCCTCATGGAGATTATGTAAATCTCAATGAAAAAGAAGATAAAAAAGAACATTTTATTTATCAACTCGAGAAAAATAAAGGAACATATTCTTTAAAAGTTTGTAATAATACTTTTGATCCTAAAGAATTATCTGAGTCAGAGTTGATAGAATATATTTCTAATGCGAGCGGAGAAGATATAACTGATGCCCAATTAGGATTATATCAAAAAATGATGAAAATACTGACTGATAAAAAAAATAGAGAAGAATTTCTATCGGAAGATCTCAGTGAACAATGCCTTGAAGATGATGACATGGACGATCTTGTAAAAAAACTTGATATTAACAAACATGGTTTTTCAGCAATTTTTAAGTATTTAGAATTGAAAACAAAGTATTTCAAAAAAGGTCAGGGTGAAGGAAAGGGGAGTTTCTATGCCATGTACAGACAGATAAATAAAGCTTCTCAACTACTAAAGGGCATTGACACAAGTCTAACAGTGGAAGAAGTTGAGAAAAATCTTGGGCTTGGAAAAGGAGTAGTTCTTAACATGAGCGCACTCCCGTATGCTGTACAGCGTATATCAGCGTATATAATTGTAAAAAGTCTCTTTGAAAAACGTAAGAAATATATATCATCAAACAAATCTGACAAAGATCAGAAAATTTGTCCATTATTTGTAGTTGTCGAAGAGGCGCATAATTTCGCTCCAGCTTCTACAGAAGGTGAAGACTATCCTTCACTAGCAATTTTGAGAAGAATAGCTACAGAAGGTCGAAAGTTTGGTGTTGGTTTATGCATCATTTCTCAAAGACCATCACGTGTTGATCAGACTGTACTTTCACAGTGTAACTCTCAAATGATCTTAAGAGTAGTTAATCCAACTGATCAAAACTACATAGGTAGTATTATAGAATCTTTGGCTAGTGAAGATCTTCAAGCTCTACAAGATCTATCTCCCGGAGAGGCATTAATTAGCGGATTGATGACAAAACTTCCAGCTGTTATTAGAGTGAGAAAAAGAGAGAGTAAAGAAGGTATAAAAGCTGTTAATAGGTTCCAAGAAATTCTTGAATATAAGTAGAAAGGATGATGTTTTGTGGATATCACTAAAGAACCGTCATTGCTTTGGATAGGTAAAGAGCGTGAAGCAGATATCTTAGCAGATACTATGTCACTTCCTTTTCAAGAAATCAGAATATTCGGATTGCCCAAAGGCAGTGAATGGGTAAACATGCTTATTTTTGGGGATAATTTGCAGTCACTAAAATATTTGTTGAAATTAAAAATGGATGGAAAATTGAAAAATCCAGATGGCTCTGATGGAATAAAATTAATTTACATTGATCCACCATTTGCAACAAGACAAGATTTCGAAGGATCAAAAGAACAACGAGCCTATAGTGATAAATTAGCAGATGCCGAATTTCTTGAATTTTTACGAAAGAGGTTGATTTTACTTAGAGAGCTTTTGACAGAAGACGGTTCAATTTTTTTGCATCTTGATTATCGAAGTGTTCATCCTGTAAAAATGTTAATGGATGAAATTTTCAATAAAAACAACTTGATAAATGAAATAATCTACGCTTACAGAATTCAAGGAATTAGTAGAAGTTCCTATGCTCGAAAGCATCAAACAATTTTGTGGTATTCTAAAAATCCTAATTATATTTTCAAAACTGAAAGAGAAAGGGTTTACTACGAAAAACCTTTTATGGATACACCAATAGAAAAACGTGAAAAGACTTTCAAAGATCTATCTAATAAAGAAAAACAGAAAGTCAGAAGACTTTTAGAAAAAGGGCAAGTCCTTCCAGACAAATACAAGGGCATTCTTTTTAACAAATATTATAGCGATGTTCTTGTGAGAGATGTTTGGGACAGTGATTATACAAAGCCATTTATCAGTGGATCAAAAGAATATTTAGGATTTCCGACTCAGAAATCAGAAGGCCTTCTTTCAAGAATTATTACGAACGGAAGCAACGAAGGTGATATAATCTTGGATTGCTTTGCTGGTTCTGGTACAACAGGAGCGGTTGCTGAAAAATTAAAAAGAAAGTGGATCATGTGTGATATTAGCAAATTTTCAATATATGTTATTCAAAAAAGGCTACTGAAACTCACAGAAGAAATTGGAACAAATGGAAAACCAATGAAACATAAACCCTTCGTAATTTTTAATGCCGGACTTTATGATTATAAATTAATAGAAAAACTTGGTGAAAAAGATTATGTTGAGTTTGTTCTCAATCTTTTCCAAGTGGACAAACAGAATTTCAGGATTAATGGACTAGATTTTCAAGGTAAACTTTTTGGACAACCTGTAAAAGTTTTTGACCGAAAAGGTTTCTTAACTGAAAAGTATATCGAAGATCTTCATGAAACTGTTAAGAATTCTATATCAGATTCCGTTTTTATAATTTGTCCGGCAACCAATGTTGAATTTATTAGAACTTCTGTAGACATTGATGGAAAAAGATATTATATCTTGAAAATACCTTATTCTATCATTGATGAGCTTCATTCAAAGAAGTTCAAAAGATTCCAACAACCAAATTCAAAAAGTAAAATTAATGAAATCGTTGATACAATTGGTTTCGATTTTATATATCCTCCTGAAATTAAACGAAATCTTCTAATCAAAAAGAGAGGAGGACTTTTTCCAAATTCGAAGGATTTCGTTATTCATATAGAATATGTAAAACCAGTTCAAATAACCAATTATCCTGTTGAATTCAAAGATGACATGGAAGCTTTGGCCGCTGTACTAGTAGATTATAATTATGATGGCAAAATATTCAACTTATCAGCAGCTTTTTTTGCAGACGAAGTCAAAGAGAAAAGCGATGCTTTCAAGGTTAGAATTGAATCTGAAAAATGTGGAGAGAAAATATGTGTTATTTATCTCGATATTCTGGGGAACGAAAAAATAGAAGTAATAAAGAAGTCTGATTTCAAATGATATCGGAAGAAAAAATTAATCCAAACGATTTGGTGTTGAAATTCAAAAGCGATGTGGATATTTCTAAATATTACAACTTCATAGACGTACTCTGTAGAAACAGGGAATATCAAAAAGATGCAATAATAAGATCTGTAAAATTTTTTTTGGATAATAAGGTTAAAAATACTGAAGAATTAATGGTAGAAAATTTTGCCAAACGAGAAGAAATAAGATCTTTTTTTCAAACAAAGGAAGACTACATAAAGGATGTACAACTAAGGAACAAAAAATCTGTTACTCTTGATTTGGCAACTGGAACTGGGAAGACATGGGTCATGTATGGTGTTGCACAAATATTGTTATGTGAGGGAATAGTAGATCAGGTCTTGGTTTTATGCCCTTCTGTGACAATAAAAAATCAACTAATCAAAAGATTTCGAGAATTTTCTGAAGATGAAAATCTGAAAAAAACTTTGCCTGTTGGATCAGTAATAAAGAATCCAGAAATACATGATGCGCAACAGACAATTAAAAGGGGGGACTTGTGTGTTCATAATATTCATGCTATTTATGAGAGAGTAAGCTCATCAATTAGCGATAGCCTTCGTTCTACAAAAAAAGGAGAAAGAACTTTGGTAATAAATGATGAAGCTCATCATTATTTGAATAAAACTGACGAAGACATGAAACTTTGGGGTGAATTCTTGGAAAATGAAAATTTTAGATTTAAGTACATTCTAAACGTAACGGGTACTCCCTATAAAGGAAATGTTTATTTCAAAAATGTTATTTCTAGATTTTCAATTAAAGAGGCTATTGATCAAAAGTTTATCAAAGATATTTTGTACATAACGGAAACATCAAAAAATCTATCAGAATTTGAAAAATTTGATCTTATCTACAAACACCATCTTGAAAACAGAAGAAAATATAAGGAAGTGAAGAAAGTAATTTCACTTTTTGTAACTTCTACAATAGCCGAAGCAAACAGACTTGAACAAAAATTCAAAAAATTCTTGTTGAAGCAAGAATATATGAAAAAAGAAGAGGCTGATAAAAAAGTCATTACAGTTACTTCGTCACCAGATCATGAAGACAATGTTTTGCTGTTGGATACAATAGACTCAGTTGAAAATCCTGTAGAATGGATAATTTCTGTTAGTATGCTAACGGAAGGTTGGGATGTGAAAAAGGTATTTCAGATTATCCCTCATGAAAAAAGAGCTTTTGATTCAAAATTATTGATATCTCAAGTTTTAGGTAGAGGATTACGAATTCCTTTAGAATATCAAGGTAAAGATGAACTTCCACAATTAATCATAGCAAATCATGATAACTGGAGTAAAGAGATTGAGGACTATGTTTATGCTGTTTCTGAAATAAAACGAATTACTAGTAAGGTTCTTGAATTAAAGAATAAGTTTAATTTTGAAGTAGAAATTCTAAGTTCTGAGAAGAAGGAAGTTACTTCAAAGAGGATAATCAAACAGGAAAAAGAGATTAAGCTTCCTGAAATTCCAGATCTAGAACCTGAAAATGTTGTTTCTGAAAGGCTAAAATCCTTGAGAACTTCTCAAATACAGACAATTTCTACCATTATTGACTCAGAAAGCTATGACCCTAGCGAAAGAATTGCACAAAGAGTTTATAATGAAATTTGGTTAATTGATCAACAACAACAAACAAATTATTTGAAACAAATTGACAAAGGTAAATTGGATGAAATTATAATTAAGAAATGTAGTCAATTTGCTGTTAATCCAAGAAAAATTGATTATAGAAACAAACAGAGAATTCTTAAGAGTTTCGAAGTTCTTAAGCGAAAGGGAGTTGGGAGTACACAAATAAATCTAGTGTATAGTGATCCTATTATAATCAGTACAACTAAACTACCAGAATCTAAGATTAGTGAACCGCAACTTAAAGAAACATCTGTTTTTCGGGGTATATTTTTTGATAATTTTTATTCAAAATCTGATAATGAAACTAAGGATTGTATAAAAAATTTAGAAAAAGAAAGACTTCATTTGCGAGTAGGAACAATTAACAAAATTGATTCAGAACATGAATTTAAAACACCCCAGAATATAATAATATGCGATAGTGAAAACGAGATTAAATTTGTTGAACATCTCATTAACAAAAATAAGAACATTATTTCTTGGATAAAGAATAATGCATATTCTAATTTTTATGCAATTCCTTTTGACTTCAGAGATGGTTCACATACGAAGAACCTAAATTTCAATCCAGATTTTATAATAAAGAATAAGAAATTGATTAGCATTGTTGAAATAAAGTTCGGCGGTGATATATCTGATATAAATAAAGCAAAAAGGAAAGGAGCTAACAAATACATTTCTGAATTGAATAAGAAATCAAAGACCAAATATATTCTTAACTTTCTGTCTCCAAGAGATTATGATTCTTACTTTACAAATATTATCGAGAGAGCCAATGTCGATTGGAAATCTCAAATGGATAAGCAATTAGAAGTATAAAAACCAATTTATATTTTATATCATATTTTGTTTTTTTAATTCTCTTTCTACTTCTTCTTGTGATTTTCCACAAATAGGGCAGCCAGATTGAATTAACCAAACATCAGCAGATTTTGTTACTTTTTTCCCGGAACCAATAGAGCTTCTGCCTGAATGCTTCTCTCCCCAAACACTAGCTATGTAGATACATGATATTTTACCTTTATCGCAAAATGGACATGCTAATTCCATGGGTTCTCCACGCATATAATCAACTCTTATTTACATCTATTTAATTATTTTAATTCCGTTCGTGATATGAGAACATCACTCCACTTGTCATCATCTAATTTCTATAACTTTTCCATTTTCAACTTTACTATGGTTTATTTGTTTTAGAATATATTTCTTTAACCAAATCAAGCAATCCGTAATCAATATTCTGAACAGGAACCTTTTTTCTAATCAACTCTCGTGCATCATCAAAATCCATGCCATGCTTGACAAGATATGCTAGTGCCACAGCGTTACTTCTGCTTATCCCACTACCGCATACAACTATGACTTTCTTTCCCTTCTTATGTGCTTTGTCAATTTGATCAACCTTTGATTTGAACTTTTCTTCACTGTTACCAGCTCCATCGACCAAATCCGTAACTATGACAAGTGTTTTGTTTTTCACTTTCTTCTGTTCTGGTTCACCAAATCCAGATGTAGCAAGATTTTTTGTTATCCAATACATTACATTCTACCTACTTCTTCTAGGAATTCCCTTTCCCTTGCTATGTATTCTTTCGCCTTTTCAATGAAATCTGTCGAACTCACGAACTTCCCCTCCTTTCAGCCATTTTTTTATCTCGGATTTCTTGTAATACCTTTCCCTCACGCCTTGGATAATTCCAGTCTCCTTCACAATGTTCAACTCCTTCCCATTAACTTCCATGAAGGCAGCAGTGGAAACAATCCCAGTTCTCCTATTACCACTGGAGAAAGGATGATTCCTAATTATCCCTTCAAACAAAACCATCACCTTGTCGTAAATATCTCCCTTCTTGTTTTGCATCTTTTTGACAGTCTCTTCCAGAATTCCCATGCCTCCAGCCAATAATCCACTTCTATCTGCCTTGCTGACCTTTATCTGTTCCAAAACGATCCTGTTCACTTCTATCAAATCGCTGACTGACGGGTAGATTATCCTCGCCATAACTAAGTTTTGAACTCAGAATTATATAAAAAAATAATTATTAGGCAAATGAAGAATTATTGGGCAAAGCCGTTCATTCAGTGGCGGAATGTGGAAGTAAAACACATTCATAGTAAAGCAAGTAGAAAGGCGCTGGGGAAAAAAGTGAGAATTTATAAGCTTCTGAGAGTAGATAAAAATATGGTTCAATTACAACACATCGTTTTATTGCTAATGGGTTGTTTCATCATAGCTGGTTTTATATTTTTATTACAAGGTCTTCCTTCTTACTCTATAATAATGTTCGGATTTGCGTTTTTAGTAGTTATTTTTGAGTATGTCATTCGTCCTGGTAACATTTCAAAGAAATGGTTAATTATAATAATGATTGTCATAGCGATACTATTGATTTCAATACTTAACCCGCAGGCGGTAAACATATTTATCCAAAAGTTCATGCCAAATATAAGTTGGGGTTAAAAAATTATTCAATTTTATACTCTTTACCTAATTCTAATGAAATGAAATTAATATTTTTGACAGTTTTTTCAATATTTTCAATTTTTATTACTATATCTTTCAAGAAATCCGGTTTATTTGAAAAATCGAGTGGTCCATATCTACCATTTTTTAATAAAACTATCACTTGTGGCATTTCTTCCTCAGCAACACCTACATAATTATCAAGTTTTATATTTTCAATAAATTTAATCACAAAAGATGCTAATGCTATCGTATCCATCAAAGTTCTTTTTTTCCACAATCTCGAAAAGAACATGTCTACATAAGGTGTTCCAGAACCGATTGCAACATATGAATTAATCTCGCTTTCAAGCCCATCACAATTTATGTGAAACAAAACAGGCGTTCCAACCGTGAATGATAATAAGACCTCTAAAGGATTCGGATGATATTCTTTTCCTTCTTCGCCAATTTCTTTGATAAGTAGTTTACAATCTTGTAGAAAATGTTCTCCTGTGTAGATATAAGGTATTTTTATAACATCTTTTTTTGCTTTTTCAATTCTCGGAGGTTCTTTCAAATCTTCACTACTTTGTATTAGTTCAGGTTCTTGTTTTGGCATTTCAAAATCTTTTAAACCAAGTCCAATTTTATTCAACGCTTCTTCATTTTTGATTTTATATTCTCTATCTCTTTGCTCCACTATGATGGGTATTCTCCTATTAAATTGCCTGAACAAATTAGTAAAACCAGATGCCCCTACAGCAACAGGGAGTGGTAAAGGTAGTAATATTTTAGGTTCATGTGTAATAATGTTTCTTTCGACATCAACAACTTTTGTATCTCCAACTAAAACAATTCCTTCATCACATTTCGCACCAATAATCAATGTCATATTTATCTACATCACTTTTGTTATTCCTATTTCTATACTAATTTTTCAGTTATAAATTCATTCAACTTCACTTGGTTGTTCGATGCTGCTGGCTTAGAAGTTTGGGGTGGGATGTGGAAGTAATTCTTAAAATTATTTTGTTCTTTTAAAAAATTTTATGGCTTGAAAGTCTCTGATAACAATATCTTCTCGCCACTTATTTGAGTATTCCCCGAATCGTTCATCGTTTGGGAATTGAGACAAAATCACTAATTCCTCGTCAGGTTCAATTTTTACCACTCGATTCTTAACTTTCATAGTAAGAACATGTCATCCCTTTTATGATAGTTTTTTTATGGTGAAACATAATCTTGATGATATATATTTTACTCCATACATATCCTTTCGCAATGATATTTGCATTAGAACTATCTCAGTTGGTACATCAATCCTAAAATTGTGTGCTTCACACTGTCATTTAACCACAGGTTGCCACCGCCTTTATCGGTTATTAGTCCTTTTTTGATCAAGGAGTCCATTATTACCGCCCCTCTCTCTTTCGTAATGCCCGCCCTTTCTGCTACAGTTATAAAATGCGTGGGCAGCCGGTGGACATACAGATCATATATTGCAACTAAAAATTCCATTTCTTCATCATCAAGCTGTAAGAGGTTTTTTATATAATTTTTAATTTCATCCTCAGATACGACCAGCGGAAGCTTCACTTGTTTTTCCAGCAGCTGGTCTTCTAGCTTTTTAATGACAAAAGCCAAAGCCATACTAGCATCCTCAGGAAATGTGTTATGCCCCGAAGATGAAATGGATTCCAGTATCCTGTGGCCGCTGTCCACATAGTACTTGAACAATATTGTTTTTTGTGAAACTGGCACATGATAGTAAATCGTCATCTTTTTTCCGAACGGCCCATCTATACGACCGCCATACTCATTCAAAATTCCAAATAGCAATTCCTTTATTTTGAAATCATCGTACTTGTCTACATCAGCCCTGGCCTCAAAAATGATGATTTCAAATTTTGCCTTCAGCTCAGTTCCGGTGACTTCAAGGTAGAGTTGTCGGAGTATGTCGAAAAGAAGGAAGGGGTTTACGCTACTCTCGCCTTTTTCTCCCTGTGCCTCTATAACGTCCTTAAAAATCTCAAAGTAGTAATGTTCATAAAATCCGGCTAAGCACATGGAATTGAAATCGGATTTTATTTTAAATCCCATATTATCCAGCTTTTTGCTGTATTTAAAAAAATCGATGGCTTCATCCCTTATCATTATTTTCAATTGGTGCACTGACACGTGGCTCTTTTCTAGGATGTTTCTCTCGAGCTCATTGAGCTTGGGCAGGCCTATCCATTCATGGAGGTAATCGGACTTCAGTATGGTATTCATAACGAAACTTCGCACACCATACCCCAATCTATATGTCTCTTTCCTTGTTTTTTCAAAGTCTTCATAGAAAGAAACATCAGTATCTCTGTGGTTTTTAGCAGGAATAAGTTCAGTTGTGTTCTTATCTGCCCTATTAGTCTTATCGTCTATCTGATCGTGGACACTTCCTTTAGTAGTAGGTGTAGTAGTACTATGCAGATAGTCAATTAGTCTGGTAAAATCGTTGTCGTCGATTATAATCTTAAAAAGGACGGCTTTTCCATTTTTCTCTTTTCTCACCCTTCCGTTATATGCTTTAACCGTTTCTTCAATCTGCTTTATCCACTTGTAAAAAGTGCTCCTGCCTATGTTTAAATTTTTGCAGATGTGCACAGACACGTAATCTGCTTTCACCAGTCTTAGCAGTTCTTCTTTTTTACTCATTTTGGAATCCATATCACACACTCAGAAATATACCGGTTTTTTCCATGTCAAGCTCAACCAACCTCAAACTAACTCTGGAACCTTTTGAAATTTCCATCATCCTAGTATGACATCGAGGGATATACACAATCATCCCATAATCTTTCTTTTCAGGTGTAACTTCCCAGGCGTACGGTACTTTTTCTGGGCTAAAAAATATTTTTCTTCCTGTCTCTTGCACTGCCCATTTACAAAAAAATTTATCAACATCTTTAAACAATGGCAAAAAATCTCTTTCTAGATAAAAATAAAATCGCTTCCAAGACTTTCCTTTGATTTTGTCTTTTATTGTTCTTTGCTGTATGTTTGTGTCGAATTCCAAAAGGGTTCTGTTGATCATGCCAGCAACCCCAGAACTAGTTTAACATCATTGAAACCTTGGAAGGTTTTTATTTCCAAACTTTTCTTCCACTGCTCCTCGTCAGCATCTTTCGGCCTTTGCTTGTTGTGGGTTTGCTTGATTATTCTTGTAATGCGATGGATCAAGCGTATGTTAGGAGCAACTACTGCAATCGCTACCTCACTTCCGATCTCCTTGGTTATGATGTGAGTTATGTCCAGCAGGTTGTTGGCAAGAAGGTATTTTGTCAAATTGTTGCGAAAATACGGGGCATTAGCAATCTTTGACCTGGCTATCAGGACAATATCCTTATTACTTATCTCCATGCAAGTCCCTAAAAGTTCCTTAAAGAATGAGCAAGAAAACCATTTCGTAAAAATTTTTTACAAAAACTATCTTACAGCTTTTTTCAAAACTTTTCTAAATTCTTTGGACATTCTGATCCTGACAAATCTTCCTGATTCTTCTTCTTCCACTATACCCAAGTCTTTAAGATTCTTGATCGAGTTGGAGATGCTCCCTCGCTCTTTCCCAATCAAATCTGCAAAAGCTGCTTTCCTCAAATCTTTTTCTGCAATTCTTTCAATCTCTTTAAAAGCCCTGTCATCTTCTTTATGTTTGTGCGCATGTGTCCCCCACAGGCCAAGCTTGGATTTTTTAGAGTCTCTTGTCAAGTGGCCAATTGTCATGTCATAGACATTAAAGTCTTCAGTCATGTATTTCATCCTGGTTTCCTTGAAGACAGTTCCCATGCCTGGATACTTTTTAAAAGTTATAGTGTCGTTCAGGAAAAGATGCAGCAAAATGTGCAGTTCAAGCTCGTCGAGAAACGTGTAGAGGATTGCCCACAATGCTTTTGGCCCTATAGTGAATTCTTTCAAAAATTCAAGCAGGTTATTGCATCTTTCGACTCTTTTCTTATCAACGGCCACAATATCCTAAAAGACCCTAAAAGAATAAATTCTTTTACGACCATAATAGATAAAAAGAAGGCGGCGTGTATACTGGCTGCTATAGGGTGTTATTAATCTTCACTTACACGCGGGGCTAATATATATGTTAAACTAACTTTGTCTCCTGACTTGAAACTAATTCTCATCGGATAATCCTGTCCCCATTCGATAGAAACCGAGTCAGCAATCTTGGAACCTTTTATCATCTTCTTCAGATAGTCGAGAGGGTATCTAGCCTTAGTCTCTCCATCAGCTTTCATTTCAATCAAATTCTTGTTCCCCCTTTCCAGTTCAAGTTCTGCCTTGCTTATGTCCCCTTCCGCCCTCATAACAAATCTGTTGCCACTGGCTTCAATTAGAATAGAATCAGCCACAACCTCGGCGTCATCCACTCCGGATTGCAGAATGTCTGGTTTTATTTGAACGCTGGTTGTGAATTCCAATTGGTCAATAGGCGGAACTTCTTCCTTTGAAAGGTCTAAAATTGGTATGGTGAATCTTCTCTTAGATCCATTTTCTAAAATCAGCTCAAGCTTCGAATCTACAAGATTGAAAGTAATTTTTTCTCCTCCGCCAGTTCTTTTTAAAACTGAGAGAAGGTTACCTATGTTCATACCAAGATTTTGTTCAGAATCCACGTCAAACTTCTCAAAAGCAGAGGATTGAATTTTGAAATCCACTACAGCAACCATCGCCCTGTCAGCGGCAATCAGGCTTATCCCATCTTTGTTGATTTTGAATATGCCCTCGTCAATCAATTCGGCGATAGAAGAAATAGGATCAATAAACAGCCTAATATCTTTTAATGTTGCTTTGAACATCTACACACCTGCTTTATTATATAATTCTTTAACTTTAAAAAACAATTCAACATCAAAATTCTTTAAATCTTGAACTATGTCTGCTTTCAATTTTTCTTCGACTATGGAACAGAATACTCTGACCAGCTGGTTGTTCTCAATCATACCATCAAAAACAATCTCCACCTTTCCAGTCTTATCTTCCAAAACAAAAGTATTGTCTCCTATATCCACAACTTTGCCAATTATTGCCACTCTACTGTCGGTTTTAACATTCAGTTCAGAAACATTCTTTGGTTTGTAATGAAGGCCGTCCATACATAAAGAATACTAAATAAAACTTTTATATTTGAAATTTATCCGTAGCTTCTCCACGAATACGAACATTTCGTACAGCGGTAGAACAGAGTTGGAGGTTCGTCAGCAGCCCTAGTCTGTTGCATCCACCAGTATGCTTCCCCGTTCTCACATTGTGGACACAGTATTTTTGTTTTAGGCAGCTCGGCCACTCCTTCGTCCTTTTCCATAATTATTATTTCCTTTTTTGGTTCGTGCATCTCTTCTGTGATCAAAACCTTGTCACGCGCGATTTTATATTTCTTGTGGCATTTTCTACAAACTAAAATAGGTTTTCTCTTCTTTTCTATAATCAATACATTTCCACATTTTTCACAGAATTTCATTGCCTTACCCCCAAGATATCGGTGATTATAACCTTAAAATATCCGAGTTTCGGGATAATAAAGATAACCTTTCCGTGGACTTGAGAAGGGCTGATTTTATATTCGAATCCCAGCAATCCAGAATTGTGATCTCCTTTCGACATGTAAGTTCCGTCTGGGTTGATTTTGATTATTCTGTGAATGATTGGGACGCCTCCATCTGGGGTGGAGTATACGATAACATCTCCGACTTTGTAATCAACTCCTCCTTCGATTATCGGCAAATCTCCTCTTAGAAACCCGTCTTTTATGGGCCAAGAATCTATGTAACTCCTGTTATAACCCATGTTTGTTTCCAGCCACTGATAGTGATTAATTTCCATGTAGGCGTCATGTGTCATAGAATCGCTCACCACAGCCACCACTGGAAGATCCGTGGATAAAGCAAAAGCCAGGCTTATGTTCACCATATATGCGATGAAAATTCCCAGAATTGCATAAACCACATAACCAAGCGGTCCTTCTGTAATTTCATCAAATTTTCTTTTTATTCTTCTAAGCCCTGCCGTAACTTTCACCTCTAACCACCGCAGTCACAATCAAATGGGCCACTCTGAGAGGTTCTGGAATAAAACTTCTCGTCGTGCTCAGTTCAATGATCTCTTGAGTCTGCTTGTCTGTCAATCCATAAGACTGGTAAAAAATATCCTTCGTTCCTTTGATCCTCATCTTTTTTATTTCTCCCGCATTCAAAATAATTTTCCACCTTTCTTCGAAATCGTCGAAATTCTTCAGCGCTTCCTTCACTTTCTTCAGGTCCGGATGTTTCCTATTTATTACAATCACCGGTATTCTTGTTTCCTCGTGAACTTTTTTTATGTCGACTATGTTGAACCCGCCCAAAGTTATGCCGTCAAACATCAACACTTTTAACTGTTTTTTATGTCTTGTAGAATTAATAAGCTTAACTATTTTGTCGGTTGCATCCATCCCATCCACAGTGATATCTGTTCTCAGGGCTCCGTCTAGAAATTTTCCTCCCCTAAAAATAACACCGATCACTGGAACTTCACTACTGATGTGCGGTTGAAAAGCCCCATCATCAAATCCGAGGATTCTTATCTCAGATTTCAACATTCGATTCAAAACAAAAGGTGGGTTTTAAGAGTATTTAAATGTAATTGAATTTAAAATAATGGAGTGGGAAAATGGTAAAGAAAACTTTTCCAGAGGCCATGAAAAGGATTTTTTTCAGAGTTTATGTGTGCAGAGTTTGCAAGACCAAAAGAAGGGCTGACCCGGCGAAAGTGAAAGAGGGTAAAATAAAATGTAGAAGATGCGGATCCACTGCTCTGAGACCGAAGAAAAGACCTTTGTGAATTCTATGGATAGCAAACTGATTAAAAAATGGTTGGCTGAAGGTTTGAAGCCGAGTGAATTTGAGTTCTTTACCAATAGGTCGGATGTTGTGGTCGGTAAACGTCCTGAAAAGGATGCGGAAGTCGAATATGTCTGTCCTTTTTGTAAATTCTATGAAATAAAAACCGTTCCCATGGAGAAAGGGAAGAAAAAATTCAAAAGGCCATCTTTCAGTTGTTCTAAATGCGGAAAAACAATAGAAGTTTCTAACCTAAAGAAAAAGAAATGAATTAAAAAACCCTAATAGAAAATGGAAGATATGTTGAAAATAAGCCCTCATGCAAAAAATTTTCGTTCTCCGATTAGAGATATGCTGAAAGTTGCTAAAGAGTTAGAAGCGAGAGGAAAGGAAATTTTTTATTTCAATATCGGCGACCCGAACAAGTTTGATTTCGACACCCCGGAATATTTGAAGAATGAATTGGTAAAGGCAGCGAGAGACAAATCCGGCTATTATTCTACATCTGTGGGGGATGAATCATTGATTGATTCGATAGTAAAAAGAGAAAATAAAAAAAATAAAACTAATCTGACTAAAGATGATGTTGTTGTCACCGATGGGATAAGCGAAGGGTTGATTTTTCTTTTTGCATCAGTTCTTCAAGAGAAAGGCGGGGAAATACTTCTGGCAGGGCCAGCTTATCCACCTTATCTGCAATGGATCAGATTTTTTGGTGGAACAGCAGTTGGATACAAGACCGATGAAAAGGATGGCTGGCAACCGGATGCAGATGACATAAGAAAGAAAATAACTGATAAGGCAGAATTGTTAGTTGTAATCAATCCAAACAATCCAACTGGAGCTGTTTATGAAAAATCCACTCTGAAAGAGGTTGTCAATATTGCTGGTGAATTTAAAATTCCTCTGGTCTCTGATGAAATTTACGATCAATTGATTTTTGGTAATATTGAGCATGTCGGTTTGTCTTCTCTTGCAAAAGATGTCCCTTTGGTCGGTTTGAACGGATTTTCCAAGGCCTATCTAATTCCTGGATGGAGGGTTGGATATATCTATTTTCACAATCCGAATGATGAGTTGGACGAATTGAAAGCTGCGGTGAAGGCTGAAGCCACTCAAAGACTTTCCGCATGCACACCGATAATGAAAGCCTGCTCGAAAGCCTATGCAGGGCCTCAAGATCACATCAAAGAGATGAACAAGAAATTGAAAGAAAGAGCTGAGTTTGCTTTTAAAAGATTCAACAACATGAAAAGGATATCTGCTGTAAAGCCGAAGGGCGCATTCTACATATTTCCGAAGGTTGATTTGAAGGGAAAGTGGAAGAATGACGAGGAGTTTTGTTTGGATGTTTTGAAGAATACTGGTGTCATTCTTCCTTATGGATCTGGTTTTGACCCTGTTTATGGAAAGGACCATTTCAGATCAGTAATCCTTCCTCCAATCGAGATGATGAAAAAAGGTTTCGATAAACTAGAAAATTTCATGAAAAAATCTTAATCAACTAATTTTATGATATCTAGAAGTATTTAAGAACAATTTACCATGATGGTCCTCTGAAATTGTACCCTGTAAATCATAAACTCCAGATGGTACAAAAGCGGTAGGTGCATTTGTCGTAATGGCAGTACTTCCGCAACCATCCATGCATTGTAAAGTAAAATCACTATATCCTGAGAGTTCACTTTCTCTGCTTTCTAAAACTCTCACTCTAACACTGGCCTCTCTTCCGTCATAGGCATTTTTTAAACACGTTATTTTTCGACCAAGCATAATTGTTTAAAGTATGGATATTTATTTAAACTCATTCTTTCGCAAAAAGAGATAAGCGAGAACAAGTAATTATATAATTGAATCAAATGAATTTACAATTTTCTCATGGAAATGGCATTGGAATTAAAACAGGAAAACAGACTATTCTCCTAGATCCAAAAATTTCTGATCTAATCTCGTTTGTTTCCCATGCTCATGGAGATCATCTTCCAACCAAAATTATAAAGAAACCTTACTGCACAGAAGAAACGGCCGAACTGGTGAAACTGAGAAATCCGGAGTTCGAAGCCAATATATTGAAAGAAGGAAAGAAAATAAATTTTGACAATTTCTCTGTGAAACTCCTGAACGCCGGTCACATCCTTGGCTCGACGCAGACATTCATAGAGTTCAATGGAACTTCTGTTCTTTATACAGGCGATTTCAAGTTGTGGAAAGGACTGACATGTGATGAGATAAAAACTCAACAGGCCGATATCCTGATAACCGAAGCCACGTACGGGCATCCAAACTATGTTCTACCTGAAATAGAGGATGTGAGAAAAAATATAATCGATTGGGTGAAGAAGGAGACCAAAAAAAGTCCTGTGAATTTGGGAGCATATTCTGTGGGGAAGGCTCAAGAAGTGATAAAACTTTTGAACGAGAATGGAATTGTTCCGCAAGTTTCTGACACTATAAGAAAATTTAGTGAAATTTACAAAAAGTTTGGTGTGAAATTGGATTTTTTGAGAAATGGCGAAGTGGGAGAGGTGGCTGTTAAACCCATGCACCTGTTGTTTTCGGAAAGAGAAAGGAAGAATTGTGCGTTGACAGGTTGGGCCATTTCTAGAAATTATGGTTACGATGCAATTCCTTTATCCGATCACTGTGATTTCAAGCAGTTGATGGAATATGTAGGACAAGTGAACCCGAAAAAGGTTTTCTGTGTGCATGGATATGAAAGAGAGCTGACAAAAGAGATAAAAGAAAGACTGAAAATTCCCGCTTTCACCATAAGAAACCGAACACAGATGTCGCTGGCAGATTTTTAATTTAAACTTATTCTCCCAATATTATTTTGAGGGGCAAATCGCTCTTCATGATTGCTATGCCAGTTGATATGCAAAAAGTGTGGAATTATTATTCTCGCGAGTCTATCCTCAAAGCTATCGTTGAAGTTGCCAAGAATAGAGAAGTTGTTTCTGTCTATAGGGATGGGAAATTTGGTAAACGACCGGACATAATCCAATATCCGCAAGACATTTTGCAGGCCATTGCTGAGGGAGCAGTGTCTTTTCATGGTTCAGTTGAAAGATGGCAGCAGCCGATGAGTTTGGATGTCGGATTGAAAAAAACTGATTTGGATAGACTAAGAATAGGATGGGACATTTTCATTGATCCTGACGTGGATGATTTCCAGATCGCCAAGGTTGTGGTAAAGCAGATTATGGAAGCGCTGAAAGATCACGGCGTCAACAGCTACAGCATAAAATACAGCGGCGGAAAAGGTTTCCACATGGCCGTTCCTTTTGAATCGATGCCAGAAAACATCAACACCCAGCCAACAGCCGCCCAATATCCGGAAATCCTGCAAAAAATTATTCATTATCTTAAATGGTATATGAGAGATCAGTTGAAAGAAGAAATCATCTCTTTATCGCCGCCGGCAGAGTTGTCAAAAAAAACTGGAATCCCAATCGAAGAAATAATCAACATCGAAACTTTCGACCCTTTCAAGATTGTTTCCATGGATATTTTTTCTTCCCGCCACCTGTTCCGTTTGCCCTATTCCATCCACGAAAAAACCATGCTGGTCAGCGTGCCGATAAAGCCTGAGAACATAGACAGATTCGAAAAGGAGCATGCCTTACCGGAAAAGGTGAGAGTTGAGGAGAAATTTTTGGTTCCTAGAACCAAGGATACGGAAGCCCTGATCATCGAAGCTTTGGACTGGGCATCTAAACACATGAAAGAAGTGGAAGAACAAATACCAAAGCTGAAAGTGACAAAAAAGGTTAGATATATCCCGGAAGAATCTTTCCCTCCATGTATAAGAGAGATATCGAAAGGTTTGGCAGACGGAAGGAAAAGAAGTGTTTTCATTCTAATAAATTTCCTTAGAAACATGGGGTGGAGCCTTGAAAAGATAGAAGAGCAATTGGTGAAATGGAGCGAGAAGAATTATCCACCTTTGAGGCCAAATTATCTGAGAACTCAGTTGAGATGGCACTTCAGGCAAGACAGGAACCTTCTCCCTCCAAACTGTGATAATGAACAGTTCTATCTCAACATGCGTGTTTGTTTACCTGATGAGACTTGCAAAGCAGGGACTGATAAAATTGTGATAAAAAATCCTGTCAATTATCCGTTTAGAAAGATGAGTAAAGGGCAGAAAAAATTGAAAAGAAAGTAGTTTAATCAGATTTATTTTAAGATTCCATTCTGAGAAGAAATGTGTTGGTACGGTGGTGCTTTGTAAAGTGCAGGATGCGAGAAAATTTGGTTTGGTGGAGGTAGATGATGAAGGAAAAATAACTAGTTTCACAGAAAAACCAAAATATTCTACTGCCGGTTGGGTCAACACTGGATTTTATGTTTTCAACAATGAGATATTC
>Ga0315282_10002292_pt1 | contig 35445 bp, 27 predicted proteins | sample YL17G07_20_MG_FD_203693 | JGI IMG/M metagenome (GOLD analysis project Ga0315282, IMG submission 203693) | Sediment microbial communities from Yellowstone Lake, YNP, Wyoming, USA - YL17G07_20 | ecosystem: Environmental > Aquatic > Freshwater > Lake > Sediment | place: USA: Wyoming | collected...
TGATGGTGAGACCTCCCTTCGCTCTTCGACTCCTGCTCTGTCCGCTTCCGGGCGCATAGCGCACCCGCGTCGCCACGAAGCACCAGCCCTCCCAGTCGCGGAACGAACCGCCAGCCTGCCCCCACGTCCCGACCGGAGGCCAGCAGCCTACCAGCGGTTCAGCAAAAATCCAGCGCCGAGGTGCGAGCGCTGGCGGCCTCCCCGCCCGCTTTGCGGGCACCCGGCACTTTACCCGATGGCCCCCGGCGCGTACAATGACACACTGTTTTGGGGGGAGGGCGATGGGTGCCGCTGAAGAGGAAAGGGAGATGGTCATGGAGCAGGTGCGACGGGTGGACACCAGGCCGACGGTTTGGCCCGTTCCGCAACAGATGAAGCTGGGGCGGAGCCGTATACCGGTGGAAGACCTGGTGCTCGTGTTGCCGGAGCGGGTCTCTGGTGCGGATGCCTACCCCGCCCGGTTGTTCCAGCACGTGGTTGCTGACCATCACCTGGTTACGGTGCCCCTGGCTGTCGGCCGGGCGCCTCGCGGGAAGGTCCCGGTGGTCATCGGCCGGGCGGGACTCAAGCACATGGCCGCAGCGGCCGCAGCGCTCGGCGTCACGAAGGCAGACCCGGGGCCGGAAGGCTATGCCCTGGCTGTCTCGAAGAAGGGCATCCGGGCCGTGGGCTCGGACTACCGGGGGACCCTCTTCGGCGTACAGACGCTCCTGGAACTCATCGAGAACGGGGCGCCCGCCGCAAGGCGGGCCGGGGCGCTGACCATCCGGGAGGCCCAGGTGCGCGACTGGCCCTACCTGCCCATGCGCTACGTCCACGTCTTCCTCCCGGGAAAAGAAACCATCCCCTTCTTCAAGCGCTACCTGCGCGATTTCCTCCTCCGCTACAAGTACAACGGGGTGATTCTGGAGGTGGGGGCGGGGATGCGCTTCGACCGGCACCCGGAAATCTCCACCGCCTGGGCGCGGATGAACAAGGAACTGTACGCTGTGGGCGACCTGGTGTGGGCCCAGAATGAGTCCTGTCCCCTGGGGCCCCAGAAGCGCTTCCAGGACACCACCCACCGCGGCGTGGGGTTGGGGAGTTACATCGAGAAGGAGGAGATGCGGGAGCTGGTGGAGTACGCGAACCGGCTGGGGCTGGAGGTGATGCCCGAAATCCAGTCGCTCACCCACGCCTACTACATCGCCTACGCGGACCGGTCCACCGCCGAGATTCCGGAAGCCTCCTTTCCTGACGCCTATTGCCCCTTGAACCCGCACAGTTACGAACTCCTCTTCGACGTCATGGAGGAATACATCGAGGTGATGGGCTGTCGGCGCGTGCACATCGGGCACGACGAGTGGCGGGCTGCGGGCCTCTGCCCACGCTGTCGGGGGAAGGACACGGGGGTGCTCTTCGCCCAGGACGTCATCAAGATCTACCGGTGGCTGGAGGCCCGGGGCATCGAGACCTGGATGTGGGGCGACCACTTCGTGAGCACCCACAACCTCAAAGCCCGCAGCATCCCCGGCCCCGTGGTCTGGTACGACTTCCCCTCCACCGAGAGCGCGCCGGCCCTGGTGGCGAAGGCCTGCCCCAACCTCAAGATCACCAACTGGTCCTGGAGCCAGGGCCCTCAGGCCGACCAGGAACTGGCCGCCCTCGGGTGGAAGTTCATGTACGGGAACTTCAGCGGCCCCACCTTCCGGGAGTGGCCCAAGCGGAGCGCCCAGCCGGCGTGTCTCGGTGGGGGGGTCTCTTCCTGGTCGGCGGCCGAGGAGTTCGAACTGGGCCGTCAGCACTTCGTCAATGCCACCTACAGCACCAACATGTTCTGGTCCAAGCGCTGGCCGACAAGGGAGCGGGCGCTGAAGATGGTGGCGGGGCTCCTCCCCCGAGTGCGCAGTCGGATGTCCGCCTCCGGCATGCCCAGCGTCACCGTCCGGGCCTGCCGGTTCCACCCCCTGGACCTGTCGGCGGTGGCCAATGCCGGCCTGAAGGAAGGCACCTGGAACCTCTCCGGGCTGCGGGGAGGCGAGGTCGTGGACAACGGCCTGCCCCTTCGGCTCCCCACGGGCGAGGGCAAGGCGGCCGTGGTGGTCTCCCGCCCAGGCGAGCAGAGCCCGTACCCGCTCTCGGTGACCATACCGGTGGGAGGGGCCTATGCGAGCCTGGTCTTCCTGCAGGTGGCGGCCACGCGGGGCCGGGCGCCGGTGCACGCGGGCGACGCCTCCTTCTTCCCGCATGACACCGCCGACCCCCTGGGGGCCTACGAGGTCATCTACGAGAACGGGCAGAAGGACGTCGCCGTCATCCGCTTCGGGGAGAACGTGGGGGCCTGGGACCAGGGCTTGCGGGCCATGTTCTACCACGCTCGCAGCATCGTGGCCGGTCGGCTCCCTGACGGTGAGCCCCTGGTGGTCTGGGGTTTCGAGTGGGTGAACGCGCGGCCCGAGATCGCCATCAGCCAAGTCAACATGTTCGGCATCCGGGGCCGAAAGCGCGTCAGTCAGGAGTACATTGAGGGGGTCTACCCTATCCTGTTAGGCATCACGGCGGTGGAGAAGCCCCGCCTGGAGGACTACCGCGGGTAGCAGCGGGTGCCCACCCCGTGGGCGCGGCCGAAGGCCCTGCGCGTTCGTCGGCTTGGCGGGACGAGCCCGGGAAGCTCCGCTTTTTTTGGCGTGCCGCCGCGTGTGCGGGGGAACTCAGCTGCGACTCCAGGGACGGGTCGGAAGCCCACGCCCGCGGACAGGCCCGAAGGCCTGCCCCTACAATCCCTGCGCGGAACCGGCCCAAGAGAGCCGGGAGGCTTCGCCTCTTTTCGCCCGCTGGCGCCCGCAGCGGATGACCAGCCGCGAACAGGGTTGGACGCCGACACCGCGTGCCGGGACACCCGGAGAGTGCTCCGGCGCGGGCTGCGCTCGTTCCTTCTTTCCATAGGGTCAAAGCGTGTCCGAGAAGGCGTGTCCTCCCGAACTTCATCAGCCCCCCGGCACCGCTCAGGTGGCGCGCGAGGTGGTGGGCATGGGCGCGCCCATCATCGTCGCCATGAGTTCCTCCACCCTCATGATGTTCGTCGACTTCTGGATGGTGAGCCTGCTGGGGAAGGCCCAGACCGCAGCCATCGGCCCGGCCCGCATCACCGTCTTCACCGTGACGGCCTTCCTCATGGGCCTGGCCCGCTCGACCAACACCTTCGCCGGGCAGTGCTTCGGTCGGCGGGAGCTGCGTGAATGTGGCCCCTACACCTGGCAAGGACTCTATATCGCCGCTGTCGCCGGGGCCCTCTCGCTCCTCTTTCCACCCCTGGCACCGGTGATTTTTCGCCTGATGGGACACCCGCCTGACCTGGTCGCGTTGGAGGTCACCTACGCCGGGGTCACCATCCTGATGGTGGGGTTTGTGACCGCGAACGTGACCATGGCCTCCTTCTTCCAGGCCATCAGTCGGCAGCGCGTGCCGATGTTCACCAGCTTCGTGGCCAACGCCGCGAACATCGCGTTGGACTATGTCCTCATCTTCGGCAAGTGGGGCTTTCGGCCCCAGGGGATGCGGGGGGCGGCGCTGGCCACGGTGTTGGCGAGCATGCTGGAGACGACGCTCCTCCTCTCCGTTTTTCTGCGCCAGCCGATGGCGACGGAGTTCGGGACCCGGCTCTGGCGGTGGGACTGGCGGCGGACCAGGCAGTTCCTCCGCATCGGTCTGCCGATGGGTCTGAGTTTCATGCTCGACGTGGCTTCCTGGACGGTTTTCATCGGTCTGGTGGTCACCCGGTTCGGAGACGTGCAACTGGCGGCGAGCAACGTCACCGACCAGATCCTTCACTTGAGTTTTATGCCTGCGGTGGGCATGGGGGTGGCCACCTCGGCCCTGGTGGCCCAGTACATCGGCCGCGGCGACGTGCCTGGGGCGCGCCGGCGGGCCTGGATGGCCCTCCGGCTCACCGGAGCCTACATGCTCACCATGGGGCTCCTCTTCTTTGTTTTTCGCCGGGGACTCATCGGCCTCTTTCGCCCCGAGCCCGAGGTGGTGAGGTGGGGAAGCCGACTCCTCGTCCTCGCCGCCCTCTATCAACTTCTGGATGCCATGGGCATCACCATGGCGGGCGCGCTGCGGGGAGCCGGGGACACGCGCTGGCCAGCGGCCGTGGGCATCCTCTACGCCTGGGGCCTGATGCTTCCCTTGAGTTACCTGCTGGGTCACGTGCTGGGCTACCAGGTGGTGGGGGCGTGGTCAGCGGCTACGCTCTACGTCATCCTCTACGGGGTGACGATGTGGCGGCGGTGGGAGCGAGGGACTTGGGAGAGGCTCAGCATTTTCGGAGTGCGCGAGGGCGAATCCGTCTCGGCCGGTTGACAGGTTCGCCGCGGCGACGACACCTCGCCTGCCCGCGCCGCGGGTCCTGGCTCCTTCGGAGGCGGAACGCCGGGCGGGGCGTCGACCCAGGAACCGGGCGGCAGCACGCCAAGGGAGGTGGTACCGCACTTGGAAAGGAGCGGCCTGAGACCCTACAATAGCCTGCCGAAGGTCGGTCCTTGTGGACATGAATGGGAACCCAGAAGTGACATCCGACGAATCGGAGGGGTCGTCTTCGACCCTGAGGCTCAGACCCGAAGGGGACACGGGCCAACCCGGCCTGGCGGTCGGCGAGTTCCGCCCTTCGACAAGCTCAGGGCGGGCTGAGCCTGCCGAAGCCCGGGGCGTGTTAGCGTGGGGCGCCCTCGTGGTCCTCGCTGCCCTTCTGGTGGGCTTCTTCTGGTGGGGCTACGGGCTGGGCGAATACAACATCTTCCAGTATCAACAGGAATACCACTGGGAGGCGCCGAAAGACCTCTTCCTGACAGTTGGCCTCGGGCGGATGCTCTTTGAGTTGAAGTTGTGGCTCTACCTCCTCGTGGCCCTTGCCTTCTTTACCTGTGACTGGCTCGCCGTGGGGGCGCTCTCCGCCCGGCTCTCGCGCACGCCTCTTCCTCGTACCCTCGCCGCTACGGCCAGGAATTTCTCGCCTTTCCTTGGGCTGGTTTGGTTTCTGTACCTGCTCGTTCGGGCCCAGGAGCCAAACCTGGCACCCCTTTTCATCTTCATCTTCGCCCTGGCCTGGCACCTGGCCCTCCAGTCGCTTGCGATAGCAGCGGCCTGGCGGGCGCCCGCCGGCCCGATGCGGGCGCGAAGACCCGGTGATTCACCTGCACCCCTGCTCACCTCCTCCCCTGCTTACCTCTTCACCCCTCGGCGGTGGATGGCCACGGCGGTCGTCGCGGCGGTGGCCGCCGGGACGTTCGCGCTGTTCTCCTGGCTGAACCTGCGTGGCTACGCGGCCCTCCACGTGGGCTACGGTGATTCCGGGATGTTCACCACCATCCTCTACAACACGCTGCACGGCCGACCCTTCTTCGCCGATACCGTGACCGTCACCTCCGAGGCGTCGGCAAAGAACTACCTGGGCTGGCACTTCTCTCCCGGGCTGCTCCTGCTCCTTCCCATTTTCTGGCTCTTCCCCCACCACGAGACCCTCCTGGTGCTCCACGCCCTCTTCCTGAGCCTGGCTGCCTTTCCCATCTACCTGGCTGCCCGCCGGCTGAGCGGAAGCGCGCTCCTCGGCGGGGCGCTCGCCTGCGGCTACCTGGTCGCGCCGGCGCTCTCCCACGCGAACTGGGGGAACACCTATGGCTTCCAGCCCTACTCCCTGGTCGTGCTGGTCGTGGCCTGGACGTTGTGGGCGGTGGTGGCCGAGCGCTGGCGGTGGCTGGGGCTGTGCGTGGCCGTAGGGCTCCTCCTGGAGGAGCAGTATGCGCTCATCCTGGTGGGCCTGGGGGCGTGGCTGGTGCTGCGCTCGTTGCTCACAGGAGGAAGACGGTGGCTCCTGGGTGTGGCCCTGGGATTGACAGGCTTGGTGTGGTTCGCGTGCGCGACCTACTGGTGGATGCCCTGGTTTGGTGCGGCCAAGGTGTCGGCCCGCTACCACGCCTACCTGGGGGCGACGCCGGCGGCGATGCTTCTGGCGGTGCCCGGGGCGCTGGTGCGGGCGCTCGCAGACTGGAACCGGTGGGAATACGTCATTCAGCTGATGCTTCCGGTGGGCGGCCTGGCACTCCTGGCCCCCGAAGTGCTCCTGGTGGGCGGGCCGCTCTTCCTCGTCATCATCCTTGCCGACAACCCGGCCAAGTACAGCCTCATCCTGGGACACCAGGGCCCGCTCCTCCCGATGGTGGCGCTGGCAGCGGCGGCAGGCGCCCGGCGGCTGCTCGAGCGCCCGTGGTTGCGGAAGGTGGTGAGCCTGGGTGGAGAGGCGGGCTCGAACCCGGCGGTGCTCCGCGTGGCCTTGGCCGTGCTGGTCGCGGCCGGGTCGCTGGCGAGTGGGTACTTTTTTGCTGTGTCGCCGCTCTCCCGCGCCTACGCGCGCGCCTCCTTCGAGCTCCGCTACCGCGACCGCCTGGTCACAGAGCTGGAAGCCCGGATACCGCAGGAGGCTTCGGTGTGCGCCACGTTCCGGGTCGCGTCCCATTTCGCTGTGCGGGAGCACCTGTACCTCTTCCCCGTGGACTTTGACCCCGCCCGATATCCACAGAACTTAGGTGACCCCGATTTCATCATCCTCGACTTTGCCGAGAACTGGACCCACCCGGGGGCGGTGGTGCGGGGGCGGGACGCCCTCTGGCGTGACCCTCATCGGCGGCTCCTCTACGCGGAGGAAGGCTTCCTCCTTTACGGCCGCGAGCCCGCCCGCTCCGCGGGCACCCGCCGAAGCGAGGTGCTCTCACGAGTCTCCGCAGCGGGCGCCCAGCCCCGACAGCCACTCGGCCAGGACTGCGGCTTCGGCGTCGTCCTGGTGGGGACGGACTCAGCGGTCACGCCGGCGGAGCCGAACCTCCTCCGCGTCACCTACTACTGGCTGCTGAGAGAACCCCTGGCGGAGCAGCTGTTTGTCAGGGGTTCCGTGCGCCAGGGCGAGCGGGCACCGCGACGCTTTCACCTCATGTTCCTGAATGGGATGGTTCCGCCCGGCGAACTTCCGGTGGGTGCCGTCGTCACCCAGACCAACACGCTGGAGTTGAGCGAAGATGTGACCCAGGTTTCGGTGACCGCAGAGGTGCTGGGGTTGGTCGCGGTGCCTGAAGCCGGCTTGGGTGACGAAAGGTCGGGCCCCTAAGGGACGAGGCGCTTCGACGTCGCCGTCTGGCCCACGCGAATCCGGCCGGCGAGGGCGAAGAGGGTCCGGATGGTGAACGGCCCGGCGGGCTTGCCACAGATGTCCATGAGCCGATCGTAGCCTCCCCTGGTGACGCCGCTGAGGTCGTATTCGTCCTCATCAAGGACGTAGCCGAGGTCGTAGCCATTGGCGTGGCTGAGGGGCCAGACGTAGGTCGAGTCCACCCAGGACTTCAGCTTGATGCCGATGGCGTTGCTGAGGTCGGCGGGAACCCCGAGGAGCGTGGTGTCGCCGATCTCGACTACCTGGAAGATGGCGTCGTCAGGGAGAAAGAGGCCGTCGAGAAGCCGGTTGCTGAGCCAGGAAACCGGCCCGGTCAGAAAGCGGACGCCCCCAAAGGGCGTCGCCTCCGGGAAGAAGTGAGGGTCGGCGGCCGGGAGAGGGACGAGAGCCGTTGCCACCGCCAGCCGTTCCAGGGGCTGGCCTTTCTGCTGGAGCACGGGGGTGATGGCTTCCAGCAACGCATGCGCCTGCATGGCCACTCTGTCGAAGCGCCCCGGTGGGGAGAGGCGACCTTCGCCGCTCACCGGAGTGGTGGCCCGCACGCCTCCCAGGGCGCCGGGAAGGAAGAGGGCGACGGCGCCAGGGTTCCCGGCTTCGATGAGGCGACTCAGGTCACCCGGGTAATCCCCGGCGACGCGCCCCGCGGTCAGGTGCCGGAGCGTCAGGGGATGGGCAGCGAAACTCACCAGCGCCGCCAGCAGTGACCCGTCCTTCCGCCGCAGGGCCAGAGCCTGGACGCTGTCGTCGCAGAAGTAGCGATTCCCGGTTCCCCGGTCTTCGCGGACCAGGTGCCTGGTCAGCCCGGAAGTTTCCGCGCTCCCGGCGCTGACGACGACAGGCTCCACCGCTCCCAAGGCTCCCCGGCCCGCGGCGACGATGCCGGTGACCAGGTAGTCAAAGTAGGCCTGGCTGAAGCGGCCACAGACGAATGCGCCCACTTTTCCGCGCCAGTAGTTGCCCGGGGCGGTGTGCGTGTGGGTCGCCACGAGGAGCAGTTCAGTGTTGCCGCAGCCGGCCTCCGCCAGACCGTCGAGGGCGGCCAGGCGGAGCTCCCGGGTGACGAAGGTCAGTTCGCAACTGACGATGAGGAGCCTCCGCCTTCCTTCGCCGTCAGTGAGGGCCAGGGCGCGGGCCCGCATGGGTTGAGCGACCCCCTTGATGGGTCTCCGCTCCCCGAAGACGTTCAGGTCACTCCACAGAGTCTCGGGCGGGGCGATGTCCGCCCACCCAGTGCCGGCCTGGATAGGACTGTTCTGCACCTCAAAGGTGGTCAACCGGGTCAAAGTGGGCTTGGGGACGCGGTCCGGGACCAGGCTGTACGCGAAGCAGAGGAGCGTATAGGCACCCAGGACCAGGAGCGCCGCCCGGAGCCGCCGGCGCCGACGCCCTGGCGCCCGAGGTGGGGAAGAGGCCGGTGCGGGCTCCGACGCGGTCGGCTCGCCCGCCCGCCCGCCGAGGGGCGGGTACCCGCTGGGCACGGGCTTCCGAAGGGCGGAAGCGTCCTCAGCCATAGCGTGTTCTTCTCTCCGGAAAAGCGTGGTCCGGGTCCAAATCAAGACACTGCAGTCTACCCTCTGTCGGTCAGAGGGAACAAGGGAGAAAGAGGCGGGCTCGGCCGGTCACCGCAGGGCGCCTGCCGCGTGCGCGTCCGCCTCGCAGAACAGCATCGCCTTCGGGCACGGGCCAGACGCACTTTCCGCCTACGTAGGTGGCGAGCGCGGCTGGCCGGCTCCAGATGAGGCGCTCCGCTGCGTCCCCTGGTGAGCCGGGCGGGAGCCGCCAGACCGCCAGGTCCGCCTGGAAGCCCGGGCGAAGGGCGCCCGTTCTGCCGCCGAGCGCCAGTGCCTCCGCTCCGGCCGTGGTCCCCATGGCGAACAGTTCCCCGGGGTCAACCTGGGGGTGGCGGGCGGCCAGGAAGTGCATCTCGTCCAGAACGCTGAGCGAAGAGCTGCTCGCCACGCTGTCGGTGCCCAGGGCCACGAGGACGCCTCGTCGGCGCAGCTCCTGCCAGGGGTGCTTGGCGTGGAAATGGTCAGCACTTCTGGGACAGTAGACCACTCGGGAGCGGAAGCGGGCCAGAAGGTCGATGTCCCTCGCCGAGAGGTGGTTGCAGTGGATGAGAAGGCTGGGCGCCCGGAGGAGCCCCTCCTGGGCCAGCAGTTCGACGGAGGAGCAGCCCGGCGGCTTCCAGTGGCGGGGGAGAAGCCTGAACAGGCGAAGGCGCGCCGCTAACTCTCCCCGTCCCTCCTCGAGGAGTTCCCGTTCGGCCGGTGCCTCGGCTACATGCGTGGCGACAAGGCAGCCCAGGCGCGAAGCAAGGGTGAAGGCGGCGGCGTAGAGTTCTCGACAGACGCTGTAGGGCGCGTGGGGGGCGAGGGCGGTGGTGAGGGCTCCATCGGCGCGAAGGCCGGCCAGGAGGTCTTCGGCCCGGCCGACCGCGTCCGCTGCCTTTTCCGGGTTGAGGCCGAGAAGTTCCAGGAAGACGACCCGCCGCAGGCGCGTGCCCCTGTGCTCACAGGCCACGTCCCAGCGGCCGACGACGTCCCCCACCGTGGTTACGCCGGCCCCCAAGCAGGCCTCCACGCCTCGGTGGAGGCTTTCGCGGTGGAGCCTTGTCGAAGCCAGCCAGACGCGGGGAGCCATCGCCAGCAGCCAACTGGTGAAACTCCGCGGTCCGCGCGCCCGGCCGGCAAGGTAGGTGAGATGGAGGTGAGTGTGGGCGTTGACCAGGCCGGGGGTGATGAGCGTTTCCGGGAGTTCTGTCACCGGGCCCTCAGCGTGGCCGGGCGCCCATCGACCGGCGTAAACGATGCGCTCCCCGCTCACGGCGACGCAGCCGTTCGCCACCACGTCGCCCGGCTCCCGCAGGAGGAGGGGGGAACGCAGGGTGAAGGTCGGGCTGCTGGGCTTCATCCGCACCTCACGGGTTGAGGTAGATGCGGGGGACCCGCGCGCTGATGGTCGTGACCACCTCATAGGGGATGGTGCCCTGGAGCCTGGCGATGGCCTCGACCGAGTTGGGGTGGTCGGCCTGCGCGCTGTAGAGCACCACTTCGTCGCCGACGGCCGCGTCGGGGACGCCGGTCACATCGACGAGAAACTGGTCCATGCACACCCGGCCCACCACGGGGACGAAGGAGTCCCGCAGCCCCACCTGGGCCCGGTTGCTGAGGGCGCGCGCGTAGCCGTCAGCGTAGCCCACGGGGACGCAACCGATGACGCTCGGCCGACTGGTAGTGAAGGTCCGCCCGTAACTGAGGGGCGTCCCGGCCGGGACCTTCCTCACGGCCGTCAGGACGCCCTTCAGGCTCAGGGCCGGCGTCAGGGGCAGGGGGGTGAGGGCGCGGTCGGCCGGCGGAAGGCCGTAGAGGATGATACCCGGCCGCACCGTGTTGAAGTGCGCCTCCGGCACGTTGAGGATGCCGGCGCTGTTGGCGGCGTGGATGTAGCGGAAGGTGAGCCCGGCCGACTGGCAAGCAGCGAGCACGGAGCGAAAGAGGTCCAGCTGATGGTAGGTGAAGGTCTCGTCTTCTTCCTCGGCCGAGGCGAAGTGCGTGGCCAGGCCAAGGACCTCCAGCCCGGGCAGACGGGCGATGCGGGGGAGCACCTCGCGGGCCTCACCGGCAGGGATGCCGAGGCGGCCCATCCCCGTGTCCACCTTGACGTGTACCGGGCAGCGAAGGTCACGGCCCTGGGCCTGGCTCGCCAACTCGTAGGCGAACGGCTCGCTGAAGATGGTCACCATGAGGTTGTGTTCCAGGGCCAGGGGAACTTCTCGGCCGAGCAGGGAGCCCATGAGGAGGATGGGGCAGGTGAAGCCGGCAAGCCGCAGTTCCACCCCCTCGCCCGGGAGGGCCACCGCCAGCATGTCCGCGCCGGCCTCCAGGAGAGCCCGGCTGACCTCGACCGCCCCGTGACCGTAGCCATCGGCTTTCACCACGACGATGATGGTGATGTTGGCGCCGAGCCGCTGGCGCAGGGCGGCCATGTTGGCGCGGATGGCGGCCAGGTTGACCTCTGCGTAACTGTTCCGTATCATGCTCTATCCTTCGTCCTTGTGGGGGGAACTCTGTTCTTGCCTTGCGGCACAGGCTGCGGAGCCGCAATCGGGGGCGCCGGCTTGCGCGCCGTCTCGAGCAGGTTCGCCCGGCCGAGGGCCTCCGTCCCGAGCCGTTGGCGGACCTCGTCCACCGCATGCTCCAGGCGGTCAGCGCGGACCGGCGGCGGCCCTTCGCTGCGTTCGCCAGCGAAGAGGTCCAACTGGCGGACCGCCTCGCGAAGGAGATGGCTCGCCCCGACACCGAGGAGCCTGACCGGCCGACCCTTCCCCGCCACCTTTTCGCGCAGGAGCGTCCGGGCAGCACCGTACAGCTCTTCCGTGGTGTGCGTCGGTTCGCCCAGGGTCGCGCTCCGGGTGATGGTCCGGAAGTCGGAGAAGCGCACCTTGAGGGTGACGGTGCGACAGGAGAGCTCTTCGGCGCGGAGCCGCTCGGCGACGCGCTCGGCCAAAGCGAGCAGCTCGCGCTCCAGCTCCTCTCGACCACTGACGTCGCGGGGGAAGGTGCTCTCGGCGCTGAGCGACTTGGCCTGGCCGGGAAGTTGGACGGGGCTCTCGTCCTCGCCATGGGCCAGGGGGATGAGCCGGTCGGCGAGGCTCCCCAGGTCGCCACGGAGCGCTTCGGGCGGAAGGGCCTGCAGGTCCCCGATGGTGTAGATGCCCAGCCGACGGAGGGCCTGCTCCGTGACCGGTCCCACCCCCCACATCCGGCCGACGGGGAGCGGACGGAGGAACTCCTCTTCCCTTCCTGGCTCCACGACGACGAAGCCGCCCGGCTTGCGGAGGTCACTGGCCACTTTGGCCACGAACTTGCAGGCGGCCACCCCCACGGAAGCACCGAGGCCGCGCTCCCGGCGGATGTCGTCCTGAATCTTCTTCCCGATGTCGGGGGCGGAGCCATGGAGCCGCTGGGAGCCGGTGACATCCAGGAAGGCTTCGTCCAGAGAGACGGGTTCGACGAGGGGTGTAGAGCGCTCCAGGAGTGCCCGGATGGCCAGCGATTCCTCCTCGTAGCGGTCGAAGCGGGGCGGCCTGATGACCAAACCGCGACAGAGCCTCACCGCACGGGCCATGGGCATGGCCGAGTGGATGCCAAAGCGCCGGGCCTCATAGCTGGCTGCAGCCACGACCCCGCGCGCCTCCGGCTTCCCGCCCACGACCACGGGTTTCCCGGCTAACCCGGGCTCGTCTTTCAGCTCCACGCTGGCGAAGAAGGCGTCCATGTCCACGTGGAGGATGGCTCGCGCCCACCTCGTGGGCACCTGGGGTTGGGTAGGCACCGGACTCACCTCAACAGGTGTCTCGACACCCGGCATCCGCCCCCAGGATGATGATAGCGCCGTCACCGGTGCCCGAGCAACGGCAAAGGGCGGGAATGCTGCTACGGAGGCGCTTTTCCTTTGAAGACGGGCGAACACGGTGGTATGCTTCTGCCCTTTCCTGTGCAGTCGAAGGGGAAGCGACATCATGGTGGTTCGGTTCGCCAATCCGTTCACGTCGCCCGGGCGGTGGCTTCGCGGTAACCTCCACGTCCACACGAGCGCCTCCGACGGGCGGCTTACGCCGGCCCAGGTCGTGGCGCACTACCGGAGCCTGGGCTACGACTTCCTGGCCCTGAGCGACCACCGCGTCATTACCGAGCCTCCGGCCGGCGGGGACCTCCTGGTGCTCCGCGCCGCGGAAGTCAACACGTCGGGCGGGGCGACGCCGGGGAGGTCCTGGCACCTCCTCCTCGTGGAACCCGCGGCGCTTCCGCCAGGGCCGGTGGAGGAGCCGGGAGACCTGCTTCGCTTCGCGCTCGCTTCCGCCCCCCTCGTCATCCTGGCTCACCCCTACTGGTCGAACCTTTCCGGGGAAGACGTCCTGGCCTTCAGCCAGGCGACGGGGGTGGAAGTGTTCAATACCGGGTGCGAGGTGGAGATTGCCCGCGGGTTCTCCGAGTACCCCTGGGATTACGCCCTGAGTGGCGGCGCCAACCTCTGGGGTTTCGCCGTGGACGATGCCCATCGCTTGACCGACGACAGTGGCGGCGGATGGGTGATGGTGAAGTCGGAGGACGCCTCGGTCGCGGCTGTGCTCCGGAGCCTCCAGGCCGGGCTCTTTTACTCCTCCATGGGACCGGAGGTGCATCTGGTGTCGGCCGATGAGGCGGGGGTCGTGGTCCAGACGAGCCCGGTGGTTCGCATCGATTTCGTGGCCAAGTCCAGCCGGGGGGCTCAGTTCCGAGGGTCGCCCGAGGCGCCCCTTCGGGAGGCGCGCTACCGCTGGAGTGGAGGTGAGCGTTACCTGCGCGTTCAGGCTACGGATGCGCAGGGACGGCGGGCGTGGACGAACCCTCTGTATGTCGAAGCCGAGGCCGTGAAGTAGCTTCTACCGCCCGGACTCATACGCTGGCGCGAGCCGAAGCGTGCGCGCGCGAGATTTTTCAGGTGAAGGAGCAGCTGCTCTTCGCTACACTGGACGCGTTTGTGGGAATCGTTCGCTGGTCGTGTGCTGGAGAAGGGAGGTAGTCTCGTGCCTATCGAAGTGGCCTGTCCGAGTTGTGGTAAAGTCCTGCGCGTCAAAGAGAGTTTCGCAGGAAAATCAGGCAAGTGCCCTCAGTGCGGCAACGTCATCCATGTCCCCCAGGCGGCCGGAACCAGTACGCCGGGCCAGCCCCTCATGACCCCTCACGTGGTCGGCGTCAAGGTGCGCGGCGGTGTCAAGAAGGAAGAGATTCCACTGCGCGGGACGCAGATGGTTGGTTTCATCCGCCCGGTCATACGCAAATCGCGCCTTGCACGCCAGGCCTCATTGGGGCTGGTGCTGGCCATCATAGGCCTGCTGCTGGTGCTGGTACCCACCGTGCCGACGCCGCTCAAGGCTGGCCCGGGGCTGGGGCTGGTGGGCGGGGTCATCGGCGCCCTGGGCGCCGCGTTAGCCGGCTGGGGACTCCTGAACATCTTGCAGATGGCCGTCAGGTACCACGGCAAGGGCGTGGCCATCACCGGCCTGGGGCTCGGCGTCGTCGCCTTCGTGATGGGGTTGATGGTCTTCACGGGCAAGGGGGGTCTTGCCGAGGCTGGGGCCAACCTCGCGGCCAAGGCCGCGAACCTGACGACCCTCAAGGCGAAAGTCGACGTGAGCAAGTGTACCGAACAGCTCCAGGAGGCCCACAAGGTGCTCATGTCCTATGTGAGCAAGACCAGCAACTTCCCCATGAACCTGACCGACCTCGTTCCCCGCTACGTTGCCGACATGAGACCGCTGGCCTGCCCCATCACCGGCGACGGGACCACGCTCTACGAATACCATAGGGGCCTCACCACCAAGAGCGCCCCTGACACCCCTCTCCTCTACGACGCCAAAGGGAACCATGAGGGCGGGCGAAACGTGCTGCTGCTCAGTGGCCAGGTGGTGTGGATGAGCGAGGAGCAACTCCAGGCGGTGCTCAAGGGTCCTGAAGCCGCGCCAACCGGAAGGCCTGCGCAGCCACCGGCCCCGTCCGAAGGGACACTGCAACCGGAGAAGCCCGCGGCTCCGTCGGAAGCAGCAGGGCAGCCGGAGAAGCCCGCGGCTCCCTCGGAAGCAGCAGGGCAGCCGGAGAAGCCCGCGGCTCCCTCGGAAGAAACAGGGCAGCCGGAGAAGCCCGCGGCTCCCTCGGAAGAAACAGGGCAGCCGGAGAAGCCCGCGGCCACAGAATCCCAGTAGGAGTTCCCGGACTCCGGCGCTCTACGCCCAGGTTCTGGTCCGGCTCCGCCCCTTCCTCAGAAGGTGGGGCGCGGAGACTCGTCCGTCTACCCTGCGGAGCGGCGACCCGTCTTCGGCTCGATGAAACGCCGCTTCAGCCGAACGTACGTGGGTAGGCCGTCGGCCCCCATCTCGAGGGGCACCTCCCCCCCGATGAGAGGCTGGGCGTAGCGACGCATCCTCTCGGTGATGTGGGTACCGGCGTCGTTCATGTACTCGCGGGGCAGTGGCTTTTCGCCATTCGCGACGACGGCCAAATCGGCCAGGCCCGTGGTGATGGTGTAGGGGTTGTCGCTCTCGCGAACCAGGGTGACCATCTTACCCGTTCTTCCCTGGAGGGCCTGCTGGACGGCGACCTCACCCACCAGGTAGGCTTCGTCGCTGTCTCGCTTGCTGGCGAAGTGCATGGCGTTTCGCTGGCAGGTACCCAACTTGTTCCAGCGACACTTGACCCCCACCTTTTCCTCGACGATGGCTTTGAGGAACTCGGCCACGCCACCGAGTTGTCGGTGGCCGAAGGCGTCGGTGGCAAAAGCCCCCGTATCGGTGGTGATGTACTCGCCCTTCTCGTCCGTCAGCCCCTCAGCCGCGACAATGAACAGTCGGCCGAGTCGTTGGAGCACCGCCTGGCAGTCCGCCACGAACCCTTCGACCGAGAAGGGGACCTCGGGTACGTAGATGAGGTGGGGCGCGTCCTCCGCAGTGCGCTGGGCCAGGCCGGTGCCCGCAGCGATCCAGCCGGTGTTACGGCCCATGGTTTCCAGGACGGTGGCCGTATCGGCGGTGTACAGGGCCTCGGTGTCCCGGCCGGCTTCCATCACCGTTACGGCCAGGTACTTGACGACGGAGCCGTAGCCCGGGCAGTGGTCGGTCTCGACCAGGTCATTGTCGATGGTCTTGGGGATGCCCATGACCCGGAGTTCGTAGCCGGTCTCCCCGGCCAGGATGCCCAGCTTGTCGGCAGTATCCATGGAGTCGTTCCCGCCGATGTAGAAGAAATAGCGGACGTTGTGGGCCCGGAAGACCTCCAGGATGCGCTCGTAGTCGGCCCGACTGTCCTTCAGGCTTTTCAGTTTGTAGCGGCAGGAGCCGAGGGCGGCCGAGGGGGTCCGCCGAAGCCCCTCGATAGCGGCAGCATCCTCCTGGCCCAGGTCGAAGAGCTGCTCTTCGACGACGCCCAGGATGCCATTGTGGGCGCCGAAGACGTGCGGGATGTCGCCGCTCGCGAGGGCGGCCTGGATGACTCCCGCGGCGCTGGCGTTGATGACGGCCGTCGGCCCTCCCGACTGGGCCACCACGGCGTTACCGACCAGTCGGCTCATGGTCTCCTCTTCCCTCCTTCTCCGGCGGCCTGCGAGCAGACAAGGCGGCCTGGCGTGCCTCGGCTTTCCGAAAAAGAGCCCCCACCGAGGTGGGGGCTCGTGTCGGTTCGGGAAGTCGCCTTCACCTCCCTATTGGGGCGGCGATGGCGGTGCCAACGTCGACAGTTTCAACTTGGGCATGATGAGGATTTCCACCCGGCGGTTCTGCTGACGGCCCTGCGGGGTGTCGTTCGTCGCCTGCGGCCGGTAGAGGGCAAACCCAGCCAGGTACACCCGCTCCGGAGCGATGCCTTCGGCGACCATGGCGGTGAGCACGGTGCGGGCCCGGGCCGCGGACAACTCCCAGTTGTCCTTCCAGCCTGAGCGCTTGATGGGCTCGTTGTCGGTATGCCCGTCGATGCGGAGCGTCTCATCGGTTCCCTGCGCCTTGATGACGTCAGCGATGCGCTTGATGGTCGTTCGGCCTTCAGCCTTCAGCTCGGCCTTCCCCGAATCGAACAGGATGTCGGCGCCCACCTCGACAACCAGGCCTTCCTGTGTCTGCCTGACCCGGAGGCCCGGGTTGAGGAGGGCCAGCTGGCGGAGCTGTTCCGCCAGTTCCGGACTCACCCCTGCGCCCTCTTTGCCAGCGCCTTCCAGGGCCTGGTACTTGCCCTTCCACATGTCCGCGTCCAATTGCGCGGCCTTGGCTGCATCCTCCCGCTCGCGCAGGCTTGACTCCCACTGCGCCCTTTCCGCCTCGAGGGCGGAGACACTGTTCCTGCTGGCCTGGAGTTCGGCATCCAGCTGATGGTTAGCCGCCTTCAGCTGGTCCAGCTCGGTGCACCCGGCCAGCGCCGTGGCCAGTAGCCCGGCGGCCAGCACGCCCCATACACGTGACCCGGAGATAGCCATCGCTCCCGTTCCTTTCTTCCTGCAGCGGCGAGACCTACTTGGCCAGGTTCACCAGCCAATCGAAGATAACCTGATGCGTACCCAGCCCGAAGTTGAACACGACCAAACCGGCGAAGAGGAGCAGGACGAACGTCAGGACCAGGAGCACGGTGACCCCGGGGGAGGTTGCCGGCCGAGCCAAGCGCCGCCGGACTCCCGCGACCCCTGCCTGCGCCAGTTCGGCCATTTCCTCAGCGCCCAGTTCTTCACCGGCTTCCTCCAGTTGGGCCGCTTCCTCTGAGGCCCGGGCCGGTTCCTCTGTGGGGACCTCGGCAAAGGTCTCCAGCTCCACGTCGCCAAAGATGCTCTCGGTTTTCTCGCCGGGCGGCTTCGCCGCAGGGGCCCCAGCAGGCTTCTTCGGTTGCTCGACCCCCGCCTCTACGACTTCCTCCTCCGGCGCCAGACGGATGGTGGGAATGCCCTCGGTCGGCTTAGACACGTCCGCCAACTCCAGAGGGCTCGACTCGATTTCCGCCTTGTGCGCGCTGAGGCTCTCCCGGATGATCATCAACAGGCCACTCTGCTCGGCCGTCTTCAGTTTGCCCATGCGCACGAGCCGGCTCACCTCTTCCGTCGTAGCCCCCAGTTCTCTGGCGGCCTGCTCGAAGGACACCATTTCGGACATCCCCATACCCCTTTCCTCAGGTCACTGCCTCCCGCCGGGGAGGTCGGGCGAAGAGGAGCAACTCGCTGGTCGGAGGTACCCACTGCCTCCCCCGTCCTTCACGTTGCCGTCTATTGTAGAGCCGCCTGTGCCGGGTTCAAACGATTTTTTGTCTTTTTGTCCTTTTCCCGAAAGCCCTTCCCGCCGAGACAGTTAGGCCTTCTTACCGTACACTTGCTCCGGTTCGAAGACCCGCTGCCCCATCGTCTGCAGGTTCCCCTGGGCATCGAGCCGGCGGTAGAAGCAACTCCGGTACCCCGTGTGGCAGGCCCCGCCTTTCTGGTGGACCCGCACCAGGATGGCGTCAGGCGGGTCGCAGTCGCAGCGCACCTCGACCACTGCCTGCGTATGCCCCGACCTTTCCCCCTTCTGCCACATTTCCTTTCGCGTCCGGCTCCAGAAGTGCGTGAATCCGGTCGTCAAGGTCCTCTCCAGGGCCTCCTCGTTCATGTAGGCGAACATGAGGACCTCCCCGCTCGAGGCGTCCTGAACGATGGCAGGCAGCAACCCCTCTTCATCGAAGCGAAGCAGTTCCTTCCACTTGGCCATGCAAGGCATCTCCTCTACCGCGACCGCCGCTCTCCCAGTTTCACCCGGGCTCGCCCCGTCCGTCACCCCACCGCGGCAAGGTAGAGCCGGTCGCGAAAGGTGCGGATGACAGCCCGGCGAAGCACCTGGTGCTCCGGCTCCTCCAGCCGGGGGTCCCGGGCCACGAGGGCGAAGGCGTCCTGCCGGGCGAGCCGGAGAAGTTCATAGTCTGCTACTATATCACCCAGGCGAAGTTCAGGCAACCCGTGTTGGCGGGTGCCAAAGAATTCCCCCGGCCCCCGCACCTTGAGGTCCTCCTCGGCGATGCGAAAGCCGTCGCGGGTCTCGCAGAGGACGTCCAGCCGATGCTGCGCCGCCTCCGTTGCCGACGCGGCAAAGAGCAGGCAGTAACTCGTCGCCGACCCCCGGCCGATCCGCCCGCGAAGTTGGTGGAGCGCCGAGAGGCCGAAGCGCTCCGCATTTTCGATGGCCAGCACCGTGGCGTTCGGTACGTCAAGGCCCACCTCGATGACGGAAGTCGCCACCAGCACCTGGGCCTGGCCGCGACGAAACCTGGTCATGACCTGGTCCTTGGCCTGGGCCGACATCTCGCCGTGCACCAGACCAACGGTGAAGTCACGGAACTCCCCCGCCTGCAGCTCGCGGGACAGCCGAGCAGCGGAAGCCACGTCGTTCTCTCCCCCGTGAACGAGCGGGGCGACCACGAAGCACTGGCGGCCCCGGCCGAGTTGCGCGCGGATGAAGTCGTACGCGAGCGGCCGCTTTTCCGGCGGCACCAGCCTGGTGATGACCTTCCCCCGTCCCGGAGGCATCTCGTCGATGAGGGAGAGGTCCAGGTCGCCGAAGACCGTCAACGTCAGGGTGCGGGGGATGGGCGTCGCGGTCATCACGAGGGCGTGGGGGTGCCAGCCCTTGTCCCGGAGCGTGGCCCGCTGAAGTACGCCGAACTTGTGCTGTTCGTCGATGACTACCAGACCCAGGTTGGCGAAGTGGACGTCGGACTGGAGGAGGGCGTGCGTCCCCACCACGATGTCCATGCCTCCCTCGGCGATGGCTGCGAGGGCCCCGGCCCGCTCGCTCGCGGGCATGCCTCCCCGGAGCAGGCATCGGCGGACCCGGGTGCCTGGTCGAGGAGGCTGGGCGCCCGCGGCCCGGGAGCGACGAAGGTATGCCTCCAGGACACGGAAGTGCTGCTCGGCCAGGATTTCCGTGGGGGCCATGAGCGCAGCCTGGAAGTGGTTCGCGACCGAAGCGAGCAAGGCGTAGACAGCCACCGCCGTCTTCCCGCTCCCCACGTCACCCTGGAGGAGCCGGTTCATGGGCCAGGTTTCGGCCAGGTCGGCCCGGAGTTCGCCGATGGCCCGCTCCTGGGCCCGGGTGAGGCGAAAGGGGAGGAGTCGCCGAATGCGGGCGTCCAGCTTCTCACTCACCGGGAGCGGGCTGACGGCCCGCTCCCGCCGGAGGTCACGTCGGCGAAGGGCCAGCCCGGTCTCGAAGACGAAGAACTCGTCGTACTTGAGCCGACGAAGGGCGAGCTGCGCTTCCTCTTCGCTCGCCGGCGCGTGCACCTTGGCCATGGCGGCCCGCAGGTCCAGCAGGTTCCGTTCCCGACGGAAGGGGGTGGGGAACATCTCGGGCACAGCGTGCAGGTAGCCGGTCAGCGCCGAAGCGACGATGCGACGCAGGAGTTTCTGCGGAACCTCTTCGCTCGCCGGGTACACCGGAGCGAGCGGCGCGTCGGTCCGGCTGACCGGCTCAGCCGGGCCCAGCGGCTCCAAGGCCGGGGCCACCATCTCGAGCCTTCCTTCCCGCAGGCGAAGCGTCCCCGTGACCAGGAGCCGACCTCCCTCTCCCAACCGGCTGGCATAGTAGGGCTGATTGAACCAGAGCAGTTCCACCACGCCTGTCGCATCGCGGGCCTGGGCCAGGAGGAGCGTCCGCCGATAGCCCAACTTCTTCAGCTTCGCTTCCACCACCTCTACGGCGAGGGAGACCGGCGCCCCCACCTCGGCCTCGGCGATGGACGTCAGTTCGGCCCGAGGTTCGTAACGACGCGGCACGTACCAGAGGAGGTCGCGCACGGTCGTGATACCGAGCCGACCCAGGGCTTCCGCCCGGCTGGGCCCGACCCCCGTGACGAAGCGCACGGACGCAGCAAGCGGGTCGTCCTGATGGCTCACTTCCCCGTTGGGCATCGCTCACCCGCGCCCACTTCGTGGGCACCCGGCTCCGCTTCCTCTGCGCGCCCTCAAGCCCCGAGCCCCCACGGGGTGACGCCGAGCCACGCGGCCGGCGGAGGCGCACTTCTCCCCGCATTGTAGGTCTGGGGGTGCAGGCTTTCCAGAGAGGTGCCGCCTCTCTTGGCGTGCTGCCGCCCCCTTTCCAGGACCACAAGCTGCATCGGCCACACGTCGTACCCAACCTGCTCGGTCGGGCACCCGGGCCAAAACCGGCGAGACGGGCGGAACTCCAAGCGGGCGCCGGCTCCCTATCACCAGGCGGCGACAGACCCTCAGCCGGTGGGCGTGGCGGCTGCTTCCGGGGCCCGGCACAAGCGGAGGACCAGCGTCTCCACCAGGAGGTCATCGGCGAGGTCGACGCCGGCCTGCCCTTTCAGGATGCGGTCGGCCTGGGCGATGTCGCGGAGGGCCCGCGCCAGGCTCTCTACGGTGCGGGACCGTGCTGCCTCCGCAGCCCGCTCCCAGAGGAACTGCTGCGCGATGCCTGCTTCCCGGCCGGCTTCCCCGACCGAGGCCCCCTCGGCGAGGCGCTGTTTGATGAGCCAGAGCCTGCGGAACTGCGCCCCTAAGGCGCCGAGGATGGCCACGGCAGACATGCCTTGCCGGTAGACCTCCTGGCCCAGGCGGAGGGCATTTCGGCGGTCCCCCTGAACGACAGCGTCGGTGAGTTCGTAGATGAGGATGGTGCGACTGCGGTCGATGAGGGACTCGATGTCCTCCGTCTGAATCGCGGCCTGGGGGCCCCGGTCTGCTGCATAGAGAGAGAGTTTCAGGAGTTCCTGGTCGAGTGAGGCAAGGGCCACGCCCGCGCGCTCGATGAGGGCGTCTTCCGCGCCGGCGGCCAGGGACAGGCTGCAGTGAACAGCCCTTTGTTTCACCCACTGGCGCAGTTGCCGCGTCGGCCCCCGCGTACTGAGGGGCGAACAATCCACGACGGCGGTCATCTTCTCCGCGGCTCTGGCGAAGGCAGTCCGCCGGTCCAGGGAGGTCATCAGGAGCGCCAGGACCGAGGTGGTCGGTCCCGCGCGAACCTTCTCCAGGAACTCGGCACCGATATTCTGCGCCTTGAGGAACCTGGTCGCGCTCTCCACCAGCACGAGTTTGGCCTGGGCAAAGAAACTCTGGGTGGCGACTTCCTCCAGGACGTCGCCGACGGTGACGACGGCCCCGTCCAGAACCGTCACCGACCCCGGAGGGGGCGCGCCAGGCTCTGCCGAGCCGAAGAGACGCGCCTTGAGCGCGGCGAGGGCTTCGCGCTGGAGGAAGGTCTCCTCACCGGCAAAGACGCAGACCGGAGCCGGGCGCCCCGTCCGGATGCGCGTGGCAAAGTCGCTCACCGAGAGCCATGCCATACCCGGCCCTTCCGTCCGCCGGAGGTGGCGAGAACAGGGGAGTGAGGAGACAACCGATTCACCTCGTCTCCTGCCCTTGTCACCCCTGCCACCGTTCCCACAAGACGATCTCGGTCAGGGGCTTGCGCTGGCGTGGCCGCGGTTCGGCGTCCGGGTACCCCAGCGGAAGGAGGGCCACCACCCGCACCTTCTCTGGGATGCCCAGAAGTTTCTTGACGGCTGGCTCCTTGAAGGCCCCGATCCAGCACGTGCCGAGACCTTCTTCCACCGCTGCCAGGGTCATGTGGTCCACGGAGATGGCCACGTCGATGGGGTAACTGGCCTGGCCACAACTCATCACGTGCTCGCCGTCGACGGCGCAGCAGACCAGACAGACCGGCGCTTCACCCACGAACTGCTGACCGTTGGCCGCCTCGATGAGTTGCCGGCGCACGGCTGCATCGCGCACCACCACGTACTTCCACTCCTGACGGTTCCCGGCCGAGGGGGCCAGGCGCCCCGCTTCCAGGACCCGATTCAGTTTCCCCTCTTCGACCGGCCGGTCCTTGTACTTGCGGATGCTCCGCCGGCGGTTGATGGCATCCCACAGCTCCATTGTCCGCTCCTCCTCCAGCGCTCAACTCCCACACCCAGAGTCACACGACCCCCACTATAGGGGACGGACCCACTGCGGTCAATCTGCGACCGTCCGACGAGTCAACTCACCGGACTTCCGCGAGAGCGCCTTGACGCCAGCCCCGTCCCCAGCCTACATTCGGGGCTGCTGGTGGGAGCGTGGCTCAAGGGGTGTGGCGGTGCCCGAGGTCGTGGACTTTCTGGTGGGACCTACAGCTTCCGGGAAGACCCGGGCGGGGGTCCTGGTGGCAGAAACCCTGGGGGCGGAGGTCGTCTCCCTGGACTCGATGGCGGTCTACCGGGGAATGGACATCGGGACAGCCAAGCCCTCGGCCGAGGAGCGGGCGCGGGTCCCCTTTCACCTCATCGACGTCTGCGACCAGACCGAGGAGTTCAGCGCCGCGGACTACCTGCGCCTGGCAGCCGTCGCCGTCGCGGAGATTCACACCCGGGGCCGACCGGTCCTCTTTGTCGGCGGGACGCCCCTGTACCTGAAACTGCTCCTCGAAGGCGTCTTCCGGGGCCCGCGGGCCGACTGGGAGTTTCGTCGGGCGCTCCGCGCCCGCGCCCAGCAGGAAGGCACGGAGGCCCTCCACCAGGAACTCACCCGAGTGGACCCGGAAGCGGCCCGCCGGCTCCACCCCAACGACCTTCGCCGCATCGAGCGCGCCCTCGAGGTCTACCATCGGACCGGCCGGCCACTGAGCCAACTTCGGCGAGAAAACCAGGTAGTGGTCGCCGGCCCCAAGCGGCTCGTCGGCCTCTGCCGCGCCCGCACCGACCTCTACCGCCGGATCGACGAGCGGGTGGAGAGAATGTGGGTGGCGGGGTTCGCGGAAGAGGTGCGCCGACTCGCCGAGCGGGGCTTCTCCCGCTCCGCCTCCCAGGCCCTGGGCTACCGGGAAGTCCTTCGCCACCTTGCCGGGGAGTTGACGCTCGCCGAGGCGCGGGAACTCACCCAACGGCACACCAGGCAGTTCGCCAAGCGTCAACTCACCTGGTTCCGCTCGCTCCCCAATATCTCCTGGGTGGATGTCGCCCCCGAAGACCCCCCCGAGGCGCTCGCAGAGCGGGTCATCAAGGCGCTCGCACCGATGGCTCCGGGGTAGCGCCGGTTCGCTTGGCGAACCGCCTGTTACCGGGCGAGTTTCAGGAGTCGCTCGGCGTTCTTGTGCCAGATGAGGGCGCGGCTCTTCTCGTCGAGCCGAAGGGCATCGAGCAGGCGTTTGTAGTTGTCCACGGCTCCGGGCAGGCCGCCGATACCGGTGTCGGAGCCGAAGACGATGGACTGGCAGGCGGTGGGCCACCAGAGTATCCGGGCGAAGTCCCCCAACCTGGGGGTCATCTTCACCAGCGTCGTTCCCGAGAGGTCGAAGGCGACGTTCGGGTTCCAGCGGGCCGTCTCCGCAGCCTCCTCGTACCAGGGATTTCCGAGGTGGGCCCCGATCCAGTTGATGCGCGGGAAGGCCCGGGCCAGGGTGTCCAGGTAGATGGGACGCATCCGCGCGGAACTCCGCTGGCTCCGCTGGTAACGGCCCCGGCGGGCCACGATGCCCGTGTGGGCCAGGATGGTTTTCCGCCCCTTCTCCACCTCGGCGTAGATGGGGAAGTAGCGCTCGTCGTCGTAGTTCCACCGCGGACAGATGATCTTGAACCCCCGTACGCCCGCGTCCAGTCCCCGGCGGACGTCCTCCGGGGTGACGGCGTCCAGGTCGATGTGGTAGAAGGGGACGATGAAGTCCTTCGCCTGCCGATAGGCCCGGCAAACGACGTCGAGCGGTCCCATGTAGACCACCTTCTCGATGCCGAGCGGCCGACAGGCCTTGGCCAACGGGGCCACGGGCGTCCGCTTCCCGGCATGCACGTGCACGTCGATGATCACCGGAACTCCTCCTTTCTGGAGCTGACCCTCGCCTCGTCCACTGCCGTCCTGCCATGCAGGGACAGGCTCGAACAAGGCGCCGTAGGACGCCGAGGGCGTCCGAGCCGTTGGGAGAGGGGAGGCGAAAAGCCTCCCCGACCCGCCCCTACAGCACTGCTGTCTCCGACCCTGAGGCTCAGACCCGAAGGGAGCGCTCGCCGTCTCGAGCGGGTCGAACCCGTGTCCGGTATGCTACGCCCAGCGCCTCCTTCGGGCAAGGGTGGAGTGCGCGTGAAACTTGGGTGGAACCTTGGGTGCCCTTGACAGTCGGGAGGAGGATGGTAGGCTGAAAGGCTCGTTCGTTGGTTTTCGGTGCCTCAAAGCAGAAAGGTCAGGACGCCATGGCAACCCGCGAGGAAGCGCTGGCTGCGGTTCAAGAAGTCGAGGCCCTCATCGGCACGGTGCAGGAGGCCGGCCTGGAGACCCTCTACTTCGAGATTGTGCCCACGGTGGCTCGCGTGGCGCTCGATGTCCGCTGGGACCTCCCGGGACACGAGGAAAGGCGGGACGGCTACGTGGCCTGGGTGCTGGAGCAGACGGCCAGACTGAAGGAACTCCTGGAGGCGGCGGTCGCGGGCACACGCCGGCCGCTCTCCGTCCCTCCCATCCCCGACTACGGCGAGCTGGAACTGCGCGACGGCTACCTCAGGCACAAGGGTGAGCCCCTGCTTCTGTTCGGCGTCCACGGCCGCGGGCCCCGCAACCTGGTGGGCCGCTACTTCGCCCCGGGCGACCTCATGGGCTTCGTCTCGGGCGTCGGGGGGACACGTTTTGACTACCACGAGCAGCCCATCTGGGACGCGTACCAGAAGTACCCCGACACCCACCGCGTCTGGGCCGGGGGACCGTGGTGCGGGCACGTCATCGTGGACCAGTGGAGCATCGGTGGCCGGGCCAAGGGCGACTGCGTCATCTGCCTGGAGAGCCCGCGCACCCGGGAAGCGGTGGTGGAGTACATGAAGAAGAAGGTGCCCGGCTTCCGCGACAACCCCCGGGTCAAGTTCTACTCCCTGGACTGGGAGTACGCCTACATCTGCTTCTGTGAGCAGACCTTGAAGATGTGGCGGCGCTGGCTGGCGGAGAAGCACAAGACCATCCGGGTCACGAACGAGGTCTGGGGCACGGAGTTCCACAGTTTCGACGAGGTCACCCTCCCTTCGACCGAGACCGAGAAGGAGGAGAACCGGGCCAAGTGGTACGACTTCGCCCGCTTCAACTGCTGGCGCTTCACTGACTACATGCTCTGGGCCCGCGCCCAGCTTCGCCGGGTGGACCCCCACGGCCTCACCTGCACCGGCGCCCCCTTCTACATGCTCGCCGGGCAGATGGGCTGGGCCGGCATCGACGAAGAGGCCCTCGACCGCACCGTGAACGACGTCATCCTCAACGAGGCCCACGCCTCCACCATCACGACCGACCTCCTCCGCAGCTTCCCCACGGAGCCCAAACTCCTCCAGGACCCCGAATACCACGGCGACATCGCCCACATCCTGGCCCACTTTCTCCACGGCGACGGCTACATCTCCATGTGGTGGTGGCCCGAGACCCTGCGCCCCAACCCGTCCTCCTTCTACGCGAGCGACATCGGCCGAAGCCCGCACATCTGCCTGGAGGACGTCGCCACCTGCCTCAGGAGCGCCCTGGATGCCCGGCGACTGTCCGCTTCCCTCGTCGCCTTCCACCATCAGAAGGAGGAGGTGGCCCTCCTCTACTCGCACGACTCCATGCTGCAACTGGCGCCGGCGCTCCGGAACAGCCGGAACGTGCCTCACGTCTTCGCTCTCCGGACCCTGTACGACGGCACCGTGTACCTCGATGCCCCGACCCGCTTCGTCACCGAAAGGCAGATTGCGGAGGGCCGGCTCCAGTCGCTCAAACTTCTCGTCCTCCCCGGCGTCGAGTACCAGAACCGGGGAACCCAGTCGAGCATCCTGGACTGGGTGCGGGGCGGGGGCACGCTGGTCGTCTCCCCCAACACCTGGCTTGCCGACGAATACGCGCGCCCAGCCGACTACCTCTCCAGGCTGGGAATCCGCATCGAGGGGATGGCCCTTCCCGAGGTGCGGGTGAGTGAGGCCCGCCCGGACATCGAGCAGGCCACCGGCTTCATCATGGGGGCCATCTCCGAGGTGGAACTGGAGAAGGTGCCCAGGAGTTCCCTCGCCGAAACCGACGAGTGGCCCTTCGCCCGCCGGGGGCTCGACCTCGTCGGCTGGGGTGTCCAGCACACGCTGGCGGTAGCGAACCGGGACGCGAGCGTGATAGCGACCTTCGCCGATGGCCGGCCGGCAATCCTCCGCGCCCGCCCTTCGGCGGGCGCCCGCGTGGGGAAGGGCACGGTCTACTACTTCGCCACGCCCCTCACCGCTGAGAGCTGGCACCACTTCTTCGACGCGCTCTACGACACCCTGGGGGTGACCAGGCTGACCCGCACGCTCAATGCCGACGGCGAGAACTTCTTCGGCATCGACTCGCGTACGGTGGCCGTGGAGGGGGGCTACCTGACCTACGTCATCAACCTGCTCCGCGATGCCCAGGAGGTCACGCTCCTCTTGCCCGCAGGGGTCAGTCAGGTGATGAACCTCTCTGCCGAGGAGGCCGTGACCGTTCCTCGGGACGGGCGGCTCCCTTTGAGGCTCGGCCGGTTCGAGACGGTCCTCCTCAGGCTCACCCGCCGTGGCGGGTGAGTCAGCCGCTCAACTGCCCCCCGTACTCGAATGCTCAGCCGGAGGCTGGAGGTCGCAGGATGATCTGGGATGGGAAGGGCGAGTTTACGTTAGGCGGAGAGGTGCTCCGCGTCGGCCTGGTGCGGGCAGCCGACTTCAACGACGCCGCAGCCCTCGAACGGGACTGGGTGGTGGAGGGGAGCGGGCGGGCCTCCATCGCCAAGGGCAGGCTCTTTGTCGAGGCCTTCGGGAGCGACCGTGCAGCGACGCTCTGGTACCGGGCCGAGTTCGACGCCGACCTCCTGGTGGAGTTCGCCGGGGTCACCGTGCCCCCGCACGGGGCCTGCAACTTCAACCTGTTCCTCCACGCCAGCCAACTCGATGGCTCGGACGTCCTGGGCCACGAGCGGTCGGGAGCCTACGCCGACTACCACGAGATCAATAACTACGTCTTCACGCTCACCGAGGGCTGGTCGCGGCTTCGCCGCAACCCGGGCTTCCAGTGCCTGAGCGAGGACCTGACCCTGCGGGCGAAGCCCAACGTCCCCTACCACGTGGTCATCCTCCGGCAGGGCGGTCGCTTGCGCGCCTTCGTCAACGACCAGCCCATCCACGACGTCACCGACCCGCACCCTCACACCCACGGGCGCATCGCCCTACGCACCTGGAACACCGCCCTCGCCTACGACCGCTTCCGGGTGTGGACTCTGTCCTGACGGGTGCCCGGGTGCCCGCCGACCGGCGGGCGTGACCGCGGGGGCTGCGGAACGCGCTTGCGCCTGCGGGGGGATTGGCTACAATGTGCTTCGGGCGGGTGCCCTGAAGGTGGGGCGAGGGGAACGGAGGATGTTGCCGTGAGGCCCTTCATCGGCTTCTTGCTGTGGTGCCTTGTGCTGGTACTCTGCTGGCCGGTGGCGATCCTGGCCCTCGTCCTCTATCCCGTCCTCTGGCTGCTCCTCCTGCCCTTCAGGCTGCTCGCCGCAGCGGTCCGCGCGCTCCTGGCTCTCATCGGAGCCGTGCTTCTCCTTCCCGCCCGGCTTCTGGGCTGGCGGTCGTCCCACTGACCGCGGGTGCTACTTCCCGGTCTTGAACACCTCGTCGAAGAAGGCGCGCATGGCCTGCCAGCTCCGCCGGTCGGCTGGTTCGTTGTACGCGGCCGAAGCGGGGTTGGTGAAGCCGTGCACCGCGCCGCCTTCGGGGTCGCTTCGTGGCGAAGGCACTTCGCAGATTGGCACAGGCCCGGATAGGCCTGAAGGCCCATGCCCACAACTCCCGGACCTCCGACCTGCGGCCTCCGGTTCAATAGAAACACCGTTCAGGCGGACAGGGACCGGATTCCTCCATGGTGACCTGGATGACGTGCTCCTGGGGCTGGGTGGCCCGCCTCGCCGCTCCCCAGGAGACCGGCTCGCCGACACGCGTCCCGGCCCGGTACACGGTGATGCCCTTGCACTTGAGGCGGTGAGCCAGCTGGTAGATGTTTCCCACGTCCTCCACCGTCGCCTCCTGGGGGAGGTTCACCGTCTTACTGACGGCGTTGTCGGTGTACTTCTGGAAACTGGCCTGCATGCGGACGTGGACCTCGGGGGTCACGTCGGCGCTGGTGAGGAAGAGTTCCTTGAGGTCGGTGGGGATGCCTCGGATGGAGGCGAGGGAACCCAGCCGGGCCACCTCCGCCAGGAGGGCCTCACTGGCCAGGCCTCGCTCCTCGAGGGCCTGGCGAAAGAGCTGGTGCATCTCGAAGAGTTCGGTCCCCTCCATGATGTTGCGCCAGAAACTCACGGCGAAGAGCGGCTCGATGCCCGAGGAGCAGCCGGCGATGATGCTGATGGTGCCGGTGGGGGCGACGGTGGTGACGGTGGCGTTTCGGAGGGCGCGGCAGCCCCGCTTGGGCCAGACACTTTTCCGGATGTGGGGGAAGGAGCCCCGCTCCTCGGCCAATGCCGCGGACGCCTGCCGGGCCGTCTGGGTGATGAAGGCCATGAAGCGCTCCGCCAGCCGACGGGCCCTGGGGTCGTCGTAGGGGACGGCGAGCTGGATGAGGGCGTCGGCGAAGCCCATCACCCCCAGCCCGATCTTCCGGTTCCCCTTGGTCAGCTCGGCGATCTGGGGGAGGGGGAAGCGGGTGACGTCGATGACGTTGTCGAGGAAGCGGACGCCCCAGGTGACCGTCTCGGCGAGGGCGGGCCAGTTGACCTCGCGCTTGGCCACGAACTTGCTCAGGTTGATGGAGCCCAGGTTGCAGCTCTCGTAGGGCAAGAGTGGCATTTCCCCACAGGGGTTGGTGCTCTCGATGGGGCCGAGTTCGGGGGTGGGCTGTCGGCGGTTGATTTCGTCGATGAAGATGACGCCCGGGTCCCCCACCTCCCAGGCGTTGGTGATGAGGTAGCGCCAGATGGTGGCAGCGGGGACGGAGCGCATCACCGACTTCGTCCGGGGGTTCTGGAGGGCGTAGGAGGCGTTTCGGCGGACGCGGGTCATGAAGTCGTCGGGGGCGGCGACGGAGATGTTGAAGTTCCGGAAGGAGGTGCGGTCACGCTTACAGGTGATGAAGTCGAGGACGTCCGGGTGGTCGGCCCGCAGGATGCCCATGTTGGCGCCGCGCCGTCGGCCTCCCTGGCGGATGACGTCGGTGGCCTTGTCGAAGATGCTCATGAAACTGATGGGCCCGGAGGCGATGCCCATGGTGGAGCCGACGATGTCACCCTTGGGCCTAAGGTGCGTGAAACTGAAGCCCGTCCCCCCGCCCGACTGGTGGATGAGGGCCATGTGCTTGAGCGTCTCAAAGATGCTCTCCATGGAGTCTTCCACCGGGAGGGTGAAGCAGGCGGCCAGCTGCCCCAGTGTCGTCCCCGCGTTCATCAGGCAGGGGGAGTTGGGGAGGAAGCGGAGCGCGGCGAGCATCTCGTAGAAGCGCTCTTCCACCTCCGCCCGCCGGCTGGCCTCGTAGCCCTCCTCGGCCTTGGCCACAGCGGCGGCCACCCGGCGAAAGAGTCCCGCGGGCGTTTCCACCACCCGGCCCTCCGCGTCCTTGAGCAGGTAGCGACGCTCCAGCACCTTGGTGGCCGAGAGCGAGAGTTTGAGTTCGTCGCTCACCCCGAGGGCCAGTTTGGTGTCGCGGACGGTCCGTCGCTGGTTTCGGTAGAGGATGTAGGCCTTGGCCGCGCTGGTGAGACCGGCCTGCATCAGCACCTCCTCCACCACGTCCTGGATGTCCTCCACCGAAGGGACCCGCCGGGCGTACCGTTCCTCCAGCACTTCCACCACGCGGGCGGTCAGCGGCTCCGCCTGGGCCTCGCCCCCGCCCACGGCGTGGAGCGCTTTGAGGATGGCCTCGGCGATGCGGTTCGCGCGAAAGGCGACCGTGGTTCCGTCCCGTCGACGCACCCATGCAACCTTTGCCGTGGCCATCAGCGCTCTCCTTCGACAGCTCTTACTCCCACCGCCAGGCGCCTGGCGCAGGGGCGGGCCGCGAGACCCACCCACGGACAGGTCTAAAGACCTGTCCCTACCGGGGGAAACTTCTCCCGGCTCCGGAGCAGCCGGAAGACCTCCGCGCACATCTGCACCTGGTGGTAGTCAGCCTTCCAGGGCCCGCCCTTGGCGTCGTCGGCGGGGCGGTTGTCCCGACGGAGACCTGCGAACCATCCCCCGTACTCCCAGTCGGCGAAGTGCGCGAAACAGTAGCGCGCTGCGCGCTCGAATGCATCCCAGTACCTTCGGTCCCCGGTTTGGCTCCAGAGCCAGAGGGGGGCCATCACCCCCTCGCACTGCTGCCAGAAACTCTTCGCCGGATTCCTCACCTCCCCCCTCCGGCTCAGGGTAGTGACGAACCCACCGAACTCCGCGTCCCAGCCGAACCGCAGAGCAAAATCCACCATCTGCTTGGCCCTGTCAAGAAAGACAGGCTCGGGCCGATAGGCGTACGTGCGCAGGAGGAGCCAGGCCCATTCCATCTGGTGCCCGGGCTCGACCGGGTCCCCCTGCTGCTCGGGGAAATCGCTCCAATCGTCCCGGAAGAACTCGGGCAGACACCCCTGCTCCTGGTCAAAGAGTTTCCCGTTCATCAGGTGACATAGCGCCACGGCCCGGTTGAGGTAGCGCTCTTCCCCGCTCGCTTCGAAGAGGGCCAGGAGCGCTTCCACGAGATGCATCTGACTGTTCTGCGTGCGCATCGGGTCGGGCTCCGACCAGTCCCGCTGAAAGCGCTCCCGGTAGCCCCCGTGGACCGGGTCATAGACGCGCTCCTCCAGGAGGTCGAACGTCCGCCTGGCCATCCGGAGGGCTTCGTCGGCGACCTGGGCGAGTTCAGCCTGGGACGAGCCGGGTCGAGTCGTCGAGCCGAAGGCTCGGCGGAACTCGCTCAGGGCCAGGATGGCGAAGGCCTGCCCGTAGGTGGCCTTGTAGTCCTCGCGGGGCTCCCCCTCCCGGCTGACCTGCCAGTACCAGCCCCCGAACTCCTTGTCCCAGAAGTGGGCGAGGAAGAAGTCAAGGCCGACCCGGGCCGCCTCGGCGCACCACGCGGGACCGTCCAGGAGCCGGCCCTGGCAGAAGTTGTAGATGAGTCTCGTGGTGGGGACGATGTCTTTGCGACTCGGGTCGGTGACCCGCCAGCGACGGTCGAGTTGCGGAATGTACCCGCCACATTCCCGGTCCAGGGCATGCTCGTACCAGTAGGGGAGGATGTCCTTCAAGGCGTGCTGCCTGAAGGTTTCTGCGCTTAACCGTTCACAGGACGGCGGTTGTGGCACAGCCTCTGCCCCTGCTTACAAGCCGGTCAAAGGGTTCCCAGCATCGGCGCGCGGAGCGGCGCGAGCCTTCGCCCCCCGATGCTATTGAGGGCGGAAATCCTGCTGTAGGATAGCGTAGAGAAGGCTGTCGCGCCAGCGCCCCCTCACCAGAAGGTGGCTCCGCTTGCGCCCCTCGAGCTGCATGCCTGCTTTCTCCAGCACCCGCGCCGAGGCCCGGTTCTCCGGGTCGCAGGTGGCGAAGACGCGGTGAAGACCGAGTGCCTCGAAGCCGAACTTCACCAGAAGCCTCGCCGCCTCGGTGGCGTAGCCACGACCCCAGTAGACACGGGTGAGACTGTAGCCGATGTGCCCTTCACCGTGTTCGGGGTTGGCGACGACGAGGCCGCAGCAGCCAACGACCTCGCCAGAGTCCTTCAAGGTGACGGCGAGGTTGAAGGAGCGTCGTGGCCGCGCCCGGGAGGTCTCCAGAGCCCTGCGGACATGGGCTTTTGTTTCCTCCTCTGTGTTCGGCCCCCAGGTCATGAATCGGCAGACTTCCGGGTCGCTGGCGTAGCGGTGCACCGCCTGCCAATCCTCCTCGCGGAGTTCGCGGAGCACCAGGCGCTCACCGACCAGTTCGACGGGGCCAGGGACTTCATGGAGGTTCACGGGCTTCAACCCTCAAAGATGAGTCGGCCGAAGGCTTCGGTGATGTGGAAGTCGTGCATCCCGGTCGGGCTCCAGGAGGTGAACTCCGAGTGGTCCAGAGCATGGTCGATGCGGTAGATGTTGGCCCGCCAGAGGTCCCCGGCCACAGGCGGGATGTGCGGGGCCGAGACCAACTGGCTGAAGGGGATGGCCATCTCCACCGTCCAGCCTTCGTCCTGGGTCCCCCGGCGGGTGGGGTCGCCCCGGACCACGGCCGCATGCTGGAGCCCATGGCACGTCCACATGGTCACGCCCTGGAAGTTGGGCCCGCGGCCCTCGCCCCGTCGGCCGCCATCGTTCAGGATGAGGGAATCAAAACTGACGTTCCGGGGCGACACCTGGAGTTCGAAGTAGATGCGCCCCAGGCCGCTGGGGTCGAGGAATATCTCCACCACCTCTTCCTTGTAGAGCGGGTCATCGTGCTGGGTGAAGGTGCTCCAGGCGTCCGTGTCCTCGCACTCGTAGGCCACGTAGAGGCAGCTGTCGTCCCACAGGAGCCTGACCGCTGTCGCCTGGCGGGGCTTCTGGCCGGTGACGTTGTCCAGGAGCCGGATGGTGTCCGCGTCCTTCCAGGCCGGCTCCGTCAACTGGCCATCGATGACGAGGGGACTGCTGGCCCGCCTGACGCGGTATTCGGGAACGGAAGGGGCCGAAGGCCCCGGCGTACTTCTCTTTTTCACTGAGGCTGCTCCTTTGTTTCCTCTTCCACCCAGCGGTATTCATCCTCTTTGAGAAGTATCTCCTCGGCCCGGTCTGCTTCCCGGACGTAGCGGTCGGGGTCGGCCTGGGCCTCGTCGAAGCGGCGCCGTATCTTCTTCATGATGCTCGCCGGGAGCACCCGCCAGAGGAGGGTATTGACCCTGTTCACTACCTCGATGACGTCCTGGCTTCCCGTCCAATGCTGGCGGACCTTCGCCTCCCCGGCCGACTCGAGCACGAAACTGATGGCCAGGGCCACGATGTAGAGGTCGTCCAGGTACCCCAGGATGGGGATGAAGTCCGGGATGATGTCGATGGGGGAGAGGAGGTAGACCACCGCGAACCCTAACACCGCCTTCGCTGGTCGAGGCACCTCCGGGTCGCGGGCCAGCCGGTAGAGCAGTTGCACCAGGCGGGGGAAAAAGAGGAGGGCCTCTTTGCCCGCCCGGAGCAGGCCCGGGCTTGGAGGCGGAGCAGGACCTCCCTCAGCCGGTTTGGAAACGTCACGCTCATCACTCACGACAAAAACCCCTCGCCCGGTGCCCGCGCTGCGCTACCGACGAAACCCAAGCCTCGGTGAATAGCCTCTCTTGTAGCGGCAAGACGCTGAGAGGTCAAGGCGCCTCCCCCTCACCGGCTGACTTGTTGAGCCGTGAGCCTTTTCCGGTCAAGTTCACGGCCCGCTCGGCCGATAACGAAAAAGGGCCACTGTGGCCTTTTCGCGGCAAGGACCGGCTTTCGACTGGGGGACGCGGCGATGACGGACAGCCCACGTCAGCAATGGGTCGGTCTCTTTCTTCTCGGGGCAGCCCTTGCCCTTGGGCTCGTCTCCGCGGCCCTGGTGGGCGCCCATGCCCTGACCCGTATCAAGCTTTCCCACCAGACCATCGAGGTCAAAGGCTACGCGGAAAAGCGCGTGACTTCGGACTGGGCCGTCTGGATGGCGACCTTCTCGGTGCGGACGCCCGCCTTGGCTGATGGCTACCGGACCTTGAGCGAGCAACGGACCCGCGTGCTCGCCTTCCTGGAGTCGCAGGGCCTCTCCGCCAAGGGCGTAGCCATGGCCGCCGTGGACGTGGTCACGGAGCATCGACGCGATGAGAAGGGCGAGGAAACCGACGAAGTGACGGGCTACCGCCTCACCCAGGGCCTCTCCGTGAGCACGGGCGACGTCCTCCTGGTGGACCAGGTCTCCCGCGAGTCTTCGGCTCTCCTGGGGGAGGGGATCGAGTTCCAGTCCGATGCGCCCGCCTACTACTGCACCAAGTTGGACGACCTCAAGCTCGCCATGTTAGGCGAGGCCACCCGCAACGCCCGCCAGCGGGCCGAGACCCTGACCTCCGGAAGTGGCGGCCGCGTCGGGGCCCTTGCCTCCGCTTCCCAGGGCGTCTTTCAGATCACGCCCGTCCACTCCACCGAGGTGAGCGACTACGGCAAGTACGACACGAGCACCATCGAGAAGGCGGTGAAAGCCGTCGTCACCGTGGAGTACTCCCTCCACTGAGGACTGACCGGCTCCCTGGTGTCCCAGGACCGCGCCCGGGCCCGCTGCCCCCAACTCTTCAGCCCGCCACAGCCTCACCCGCCCACCCATCGATAGGCCGACCCGCCGCGGGCTGACACCCTTGACAGGCCGGGGAGGAGTCCGGTAGCGTGTGCTGACCTGGCCAGGCCGGGCCTGCCACATGCCCACGGCGCGCCCGGACGGGAAGTGGCGTCGGCTTCGGGGCTGCGGCGAAGCCGGACGTGCGGGAGTCTGTGCAGGTGCTGTGATGGAGAGGAAGGTGCGTTGAGCCGAGGCGAGAGCGCTCAGCGGCTGGTCAACCCGTACCAGAGTTGTGCCCCCTGGTTCAGGGCCAACTTTCACGGCCACGCCCATGACGACGGGAGCGCCTGCGACTTCGTTCAGGCCTACGTGGAACTGGGCTACTCGGTCATCGGGGTCGAGCCCTGGTACCTCCCCGCGGTGAGGAAGCGCTTCGCGGGCGAGAAGGTGCTCCTCGTCCCCGCCCCGGAAGACGGCGCCTGGCCCCACCTCCTCGCCGTTGCCCCCAAGGAGGAA
>Ga0315282_10002293_pt1 | contig 35432 bp, 30 predicted proteins | sample YL17G07_20_MG_FD_203693 | JGI IMG/M metagenome (GOLD analysis project Ga0315282, IMG submission 203693) | Sediment microbial communities from Yellowstone Lake, YNP, Wyoming, USA - YL17G07_20 | ecosystem: Environmental > Aquatic > Freshwater > Lake > Sediment | place: USA: Wyoming | collected...
ACCGGTGCACCAATTTTGGCATGGAAAAAGTCGAGATCCCCGCTGACGCCGTGGTGACCGGTTACGGGCTCGTGGATGGCCGGCCGGTGTTCGTGTTTTCTCAGGATTTTACCCTGGCAGGAGGCTCTCTGGGCGAGGCGCACGCCATAAAAATTACCAAAATGCAGGACCTGGCCATGAAGATGGGGGTGCCTCTGATTGGCATCAATGACTCTGGAGGGGCCCGCATTCAGGAGGGGGTGGACTCGCTTCACGGGTACGGACAGATTTTCTTCCGCAACACCCGGGCCTCGGGTATGATCCCCCAGATTTCAGTGATCCTTGGCCCCAGCGCTGGAGGAGCTGTATACTCCCCGGCCATCACCGACTTCGTCTTTATGGTGGACAAGGTCTCCAATATGTATATCACTGGCCCCCAGGTGATCAAGACCGTGACTGGCGAGGACATCGGGGTGGAAGAGCTCGGTGGCGGTATGGTGCACAACAGCGTTTCCGGAAATGCACACTTCCTCTATCAATCGGAGCAGGATTGTTTCGTTGCCGTCCGCAGGCTCCTGTCCTTTCTCCCCTCTAATAATTTGGACGATCCACCGATCGTGGATTCTGGAGACGACCCAGGCAGGCTGGTTTACGAGCTGCGCTCAATTGTCCCCACCAACCCCAAGCTCCCCTACAATATCAAGGACGTCATCGAGCACATCGTGGACAACGGCGATTTTATGGAAGTGCAGGAGCTTTATGCTCCCAACGTCGTGGTGGGCTTCGGCCGCATAGGGGGAATTACTGTGGGAATAGTGGGCAACCAGCCCCAGGTTCTGGCGGGATGCCTGGATATTAACTCCTCCGGCAAAGCGGCGCGCTTCGTCAGGTTCTGCGATGCCTTCAACATCCCGCTGGTAACGCTCGTGGACTGCCCCGGTTACCTCCCGGGTAAACAGCAGGAGCATGGAGGAATAATCAGGCACGGCGCGAAGCTCCTTTTCGCTTACGCTGAAGCCACTGTGCCCAAAATCACGGTTACTCTGCGCAAGGCTTACGGGGGGGCGCACATCGCTATGTGCAACAAGGACTTAGGATGCGACCTGATGCTCGCCTGGCCCCAGTCAGAAATCGCGGTTATGGGGTCAGCCGGCGCCATTAACATCATCTTCCGCAGGGAGATAGAAAGCGCTTCCAACCCGGGTGCCAAACGCAAGGAACTTGCTGAAAATTACGAGCGCCTTTTCTCCAACCCTTACGAGGCGGCAAAAAGGGGCTATGTGGACGCCGTGATCTCCCCCGAGGAAACTCGCGGAAGGGTTGCCTCGGCTCTGGCTATCTTCCGCACCAAAAGGGAGCAGGGCCCTCCCAGGAAACACGGGAACATCCCGCTTTAGTTGAGGAGATAGATATGGAAATGGGAAAAGAGGAAGTCCCTCCAGTCATTAAAGCGATAATTGCCGCAGCTCTCGCTCGCTACCTGAGGGATGAGAAGTTTTCTTTTAAAGTTGTCTTGATCAAGCCTGTCCAGCTCTCCCAGATAAATTTCTGGGGCCTGGAGGGCCGTCGTTTGAACATGATTGGACTGAAAAGGTTGGAAAAACCATGGTGCGCAAGTATTTGATTCGAGTGGATAACAAGACTTACGAGGTGGAAGTGGAGGAGGTTACGAGGAAAGTGACCTCAGTTTCCCCGGCAAACACTCCCTCTCCAGCTCCAGCGGCGAAAACCATCCCGGTGCAAATACCGCAGGTGCCGCAACCTCCCTCCGGCAAGCCCAAAGTGTCTGAGATTGCCGGAGTGAAAAAAGTTCAGGCTCCCATGAGCGGCACAGTGCTCAAAATCCTGTGCCATCCGGGCCAGGAAATCAGCGAGGGCGAAGTGATCCTCAAGTTAGAAGCGATGAAAATGGAAACCGAGATCGCCGCTCCCTTCCCGGGAAGGGTAAAGGAGATACTGGTGGTCGAAGGGCAAAGCGTGAACTCCGGGGAAACGCTGATTCTTATGGAATAGAGGGAAACTGTGATGAGCCAAACTACAAGCGAAGGAAAGAAACATCTTGTTCAGATAACGGAAACTGCATTCCGAGATGCCCATCAATCGCTTATCGCCACAAGGATGCGGACCAAAGATATGATTCCCATGATCGAGAAAATGGATCAGGTCGGGTACTGGTCCTTCGAGATGTGGGGAGGGGCCACCTTCGACACCATGATTCGCTTCCTGGACGAGGACCCCTGGGAAAGGATTCGCATTTTCAAAAAACACGCCCAAAACACCAGGCTGCAGATGCTGCTTCGAGGTCAGAACCTTGTGGGCTACAGGCATTATCCCGATGACATTCTGGAAAGGTTTGTCAACAAAGCCGCCGAACTGGGAATTAACGTTTTCCGTATCTTTGACGCTTTAAACGACATCCGGAATATGGAAAAAGCAATCAGGGTGGCCAAAAAAACTGGTGCCCTCGTCCAGGGAGCCTTGAGTTACACCTTAAGCCCGGTACACTCCATCGACAAATTCGTGAAATTCGCCAAAGAGCTTAAGGAGCTGGGCTGCGATATTATCACCATCAAGGACATGGCGGGTTTGATCACCCCCAGGGCAGCGGCGGAGCTGGTGAGCAAGCTCCAGCGGGAAGTAGGTCTTCCCGTCTGTCTGCACTCGCACTGCACCACCGGTATGGCGCCCACCGCTTACTTTGAGGCAGCAGAGGCCGGAGTGGATATTATCGACTGCGCCATTTCCCCCTTCAGCATGGGCACCTCTCAGCCCCCCACAGAAACTATGGTGGAGATGCTCCAGGATGCGGGCTTCCAGCTGAAAATAGACAGGAGCCATTTCCTGGAGATCGCAGAGTATTTCCAGGAGATAAAGGATACCGCTTACAAAAGCCTCTTGAGCCCCATTACCGAAAGAGTGGACGTGCGCGCCCTCGTTTATCAGGTCCCCGGGGGAATGCTCTCCAATATGGTGAGCCAGCTGGAAAAGCAGAATGCCCTGGACAAGTTTGAGGATGTGCTCAGAGAAATCCCGCGCGTGAGGGCTGAGTTAGGATACGTTCCCCTCGTTACCCCTACCTCTCAAATCGTGGGCACTCAGGCTACATTGAATGTGCTCGGGGGAGAGCGGTATAAAATCATCATCCAGGAAGTTAAAGACCTGTGCAAAGGTCTCTATGGCCGCACACCTGCTCCTGTTGATCACATGGTCATGAAAAAGGCCATCGGTGACGAGAAACCGATTACTGGAAGGCCCGCGGACTACCTTGAGCCAGAGTGGGAAAAGTCCCAAAAAGAAATGGAGTCTTACTCCGATAAAGAAGAGGACATCCTCACCTACGCTCTTTACCCCAAGGTAGCTAAGGAGTATTTCGAGGCGCTCAAAGATCCGCTCAAGAAAAAGGTCAGAGAGGAATCCCTGAAAGCGACCATGCCCACTCCCGAGGGTCACCCCCAGAAGAGGTTCATCATCAGGATCGGCGATCAGGACTTCGAGGTAGGTCTTACTGAGATAGAGTAGTCGCTTATTTTTCTTCTCAAGCCAGGAGGACAACATGAATAAAAAATCCTTAAAAAACAAGCAGGAACGCTGGAAGAATTCCACGCTGAAGAATTTCTTGGCTAAAGCGCCAGAGCGGCAAAAGGATTTCTCCACGGTTTCCGAAAACCAGGTTTCTGTGCTCTATACACCTTGGGATTTCGGGGACGAGGGATATTTAGAAAAGTTAGGTTTTCCGGGGGAGTTCCCCTTTACGAGAGGCATCTATCCCAGCATGTATCGGGGTCGGCTCTGGACGATGAGACAGTACGCCGGCTTTGGCACAGCCGAGCAGTCCAACCAGAGGTTCAAGTATCTTCTGAAACAGGGTCAAACCGGTCTCTCGGTGGCCTTCGATCTTCCCACACAGGTAGGTTATGATTCCGATCACTCCCTCGCCGAGGGGGAAGTGGGGAAAGTGGGAGTGGCCATAGACAGCCTGGCCGATATGGAAGTGCTTTTCGCCGGCATCCCTCTCGATCGGGTGTCCACATCCATGACCATTAACGCTCCCGCAGCCATTCTGCTTGCTATGTACATCGCCGTGGCGGAAAAGCAAGACGTCCCTCGATCAGAGCTCAGGGGTACCATCCAGAACGACATCCTGAAGGAATACATCGCCCGCGGAACTTACATTTTTCCGCCCAAGCCTTCCATGAGGCTCGTGGTGGATACCATTGCTTTCTGCGCCCGGGAGATGCCCAAATGGAACCCCATCTCGATCAGCGGCTACCACATCAGGGAAGCGGGAGCCGATGCCTTTCAGGAGGTGGCCTTCACCCTTGCAGACGCCATAGAGTACTGCCGGGTTGCCAGGCAGGCAGGCATGGAAATTGACCAATTCGCCCCTCAACTGAGCTTCTTCTTTGCGGCCCACAACGACCTCCTCGAGGAAGTAGCCAAATTCCGCGCTGCGCGCAGGCTCTGGGCAAAAATAATGAAGGAGAAGTTTAAGGCCCAGGACCCGAGGTCCATGATGCTGCGTTTCCACACCCAGACTGGAGGCTCCACCTTAACCGCCCAGCAGCCGGACAACAACATAGTGCGCGTGGCCCTTCAGGCCCTGGCGGCAGTTCTTGGTGGGACTCAGAGCCTTCATACCAATTCCCGGGATGAAGCCCTGGGCCTCCCCACGGAAAAATCCGTACAAATAGCCCTGAGGACCCAGCAGATCATAGCGTATGAGTCCGGGGTGGCCAATACTGTTGACCCTCTGGCCGGTTCCTATTACCTGGAATTCCTCACCGATCAAATTGAGAGCCGCGCTCAGGAGTACCTGGACAGGATTGAGGCCATGGGCAGCATGGTAGAGGCCATTGAGCAGGGATATATCCAAAGAGAAATTCAGGCCTCGGCCTACAAATACCAGAAAAGCGTCGAGAGCGGAGAAAGGATCATTGTCGGGCTCAATAAATTTAAGGCCCAGGAGGAGCCCCCTCAGGAAATCCTCAAGGTTGACCCTCAGATCAGGGAAATGCAGATAAAAAAGCTGCGGGAGATCAAGGGCCGTCGGGATAACCAGGCCGTGAACCGCATCCTCAGGAAGATTGAGGAAGTAGCGGGAACCAGCGAGAACCTTGTTCCTTACTTTATCGAGGCCGTGAAGGCTTACGCCACTTTAGGGGAGATAACCGGGGCTCTTCGGGAGGTATTCGGAGAGTACCATCAACAGGTCATTTTCTGAAAGGGAGCAGCCATGGAAAAAGGAAAAACGCGCATTCTCATCGCTAAAGTCGGTTTGGACGGGCACGACCGAGGCGCCAAGTACATTGCCCAGGCGCTCAGGGACAAAGGCTATGAGGTGATTTACACTGGTATCAGGCAGACTCCCGAGGATGTCGTGAAGGCTGCTATTCAAGAAGACGTTCAGTTCGTGGGCTTGAGCCTTTTATCAGGGGCCCACAATCAACTTTTTCCCAGAGTGGTGCAGCTTTTGAAGGAAAAAGGTGCTGAGGACATAGTGGTCTTTGGTGGAGGGGTAATTCCCCGGGACGATATTTCTTTCCTCAAGTCTCAGGGAATTAAGGAGATCTTCACCTCCGGTACCGCAATAGACGAAGTAGTGGAGTTTATAGAAAAGACGCTCAGAAATGCAGCTGGTTGAGGGCCTGAAAAAGCGCAACCTCAGGGCTCTGGCGAAGGCCATCAGTCTTGCGGAAAATGATCCCCTTGAGGCCCAGGAGATTTTTGGCGAATTCATCTCTGAGGCTCCCTTGAGCTTTAAGGTCGGACTCACCGGTCCTCCCGGCTCCGGAAAAAGCACGCTGATCCGGAACATCGTCTCTAAGGCGGTGGGGGAGAACATGAAGGTGGGAGTTCTGGCAGTTGACCCATCGAGCCCCTTTTCCGGAGGAGCCCTCCTTGCTGACCGCCTGAGGATCAGCATTCCCAACCTCGATTTTAGCCGCGTTTTCATCAGGAGCCTTTCTTCCCGAGGGCACCTGGGCGGGCTTTCGCCCGGGATCATCACCTCGGTCAAGCTTATGGATTATTACGGTTTCGACCTTTTGCTCTTAGAGACCGTGGGCGTGGGCCAGGCGGAAGTGGAGGTGATGTACCTCGCGGACCTCGTGGGAGTAGTTCTCGTCCCAAATCTGGGCGATGACATTCAGGCTATGAAGTCCGGGCTGATGGAAGTGGCTGACCTTTTTGTGATAAACAAGTGCACTCTTCCGGGAGCGGAAAAGCTCAAGCAGGAGCTGGAATTCCTCATCAATAGCTCTCCGCGCTTCCAGGGCGCTCTCTGGAGGCCTCCGGTGATTTACACCGATGCCCTCACCGGTGAAGGCGTGGACCAACTCTGGGAATTCGTGAAAAACTGTCAGAGGGACGAAAATTTCCTCAAGTTTCTGGAGAAAAAGCGCAAAAGACAGGTGCACTTTCAAATCTACCAGTCCCTGATAAATTACTTCAGGATGAAAGCGGAGGACGTTATGAAGCCGCTCTCACTGGAGAAGTACTCTCCCGGCGAGGTTCGGGAGCTGATTAGAAAAATCATCGCTGAGTGCCAGAAGGAGTAGAGGAATGCTGAAAAAGATTGACCATATTGGCATCGCAGTGTGTTCCCTGGAAAAAAGCCTTCCCGTTTTTCAGGGGTTAGGACTGGAATTTTTGGGGACGGAAGAGGTTCCCTCCCAGAAGGTGAAGGTCGCTTTCTTCGAGGTAGGGGACGTTCGCGTTGAGCTTCTGGAGCCTACTTCCACTGAAAGCCCGATCGCTAAGTTCCTGGAAAAAAGAGGGGAAGGCCTGCACCACATCGCTTACGAAACAGGCAACATCCAGGAGGAGATGGAAAGGCTTAGAGCCTCCAATTTTGAGTTCCTTGATAAAGAACCCCGTGCTGGCGCCCACGAAAGCAGGGTTTCCTTCCTGCATCCCAAATCCACTAATTCGGTTCTGACAGAAATCTGCGAGCATTTGCAGACAAAGTAAACAAAATCAAGTAAAATTTTTTATTTATAATTTTACTTCTGCAAAGCAGTTTTTCAGGGGACTCCGTCCTTCTTCAATCTTATTTTTAAAATAATTTATTTTGAAAATGTCATTTTGCATTTATTAATTAAGGAGTAAGTTATAATATAAACATCGAGTGCTCCCACTGGTCAGTGGAAATGAATGAATCAATTCAAAGGAGGGAATGCTATGGAAGTAGGGGAATACCTGCTGCCTGACGACCTTTGGTATCACAAGGAGCATTTCTGGGTCAAATTGGATGGTGATGTCGCGACTGTCGGCGTCACCGATTTTTTTCAAAAGCTGGCTGGAGAAATATCATATCTGGAGCTTCCATCAGAGGGCGATGAGTATTCTGCCGACGACGTGGTTGGGACAGTGGAAACCGGGAAATGGGTGGGCAAAATTTACTGCCCCATAAGCGGCACAATCACGGAAGTGAACTCCGAAGCTCTGGACGATCCGGCGATTGTTAACCGCGACCCTTACGGTAACGGCTGGCTGTTCAAGTTAAAGACCTCGGATCTGTCCGAGCTGGAAAAGCTTCTCAAGGGGGAGTCTGCCCTCAAGTGGCAGGAAGAGGAGATTAGGAAAAAGGCGAAATAGGGCAAACCAGTATGTACCTCTTCACGCTTAACCGAATGCCTGACCTCCTCTCTATGGTGATTTTCCACGAGCTGGCTCGCGAGGGAATAGAAGCTTTAGTGATAGTATCCCCGGAGAAGCCCATGATCAGCGTGGGCTACTTTCAGGACGTTTTTCAGGAAATTAACCTCGATTACCTGAAAAAAACCGGGTTGCCGCTTTTCCGCAGAGAAATTGGCGGAGGGACCACCTATCTTGACGAAAACCAGATTTTTTATCAGGTGATTTACTCCCCCAAAGACAGGAAACTCCCTCAGACGATAAAACAGGCCTACGAGGTCCTCTCCCAGCCTCCATTAAGAGCTCACGAGCGGCTCGGAATTAAGGCCCGGTTCCGAGAGGTGAACGACCTCGTCACCGAGAGCGGAAAAAAGATCGGCGGGGAAGGGGGAGCGAACATTGGCCAGTGCATGGTTTTTGTGGGCTCAATGCTTATGGACTTCGATTACTATACTATGTCTCGCGTGGCAAAAATTCCCGATGAAAAGTGGAGGGACAAGGTCTACAAATCCCTTGAAGAGAACCTGACTACCATGAAGAGGGAGTTAGGCGAGCTTCCCGACCGCCGCGAAGTTCAGGAGATCTTAATTGAGGAGTTTCGGAAGATCCTGGGCCCCCTGGAGAAAGCGGAACTTCCCCGTGATTTTTTAAGAAGGGCGAAGGGATTAGAGCTGAAGATGCAGTCTCCTGATTTTCTTTACGGTAAAAAGAAGAAGGAAGTGGCGTCGCTCAAGATTAAGTCCGGCCTGAATTTGATCTTCGGGCAGCATAAGGCCAGAGGAGGCTTGATCCGCACGATTCAGGAGGTCAACGGCCCTCCTGAAGGAGGAATGATTCAGGGCCTCTCCATTAGCGGGGATTTCACCCTGATTCCCAAAGAAAGCCTGAAAGAAGGGTTGGAGCTTAGCATTGTTGGGTCAAGGAGAGAAAAATACGAACTTCTGCCTCGCATTGCGAAGTTTATGGATTCCAGGGACAAGGAGATGCCAGGAGTAACTACTGAGGACATCCTCCTGTCCCTGGGGCTTAAGAAATAGAGAAAGGAGTGGGGTTGCATGAGGGTAGTTAAGGTCTCGGAAATAATTCCGGTGGTCAAGAGGCTGTGCATTGAGGCGAACTATTACATCGGGGAAGACGTCCTTCAGAAATTAGAAGAAGCAGCTTCCCAAGAGGAGTCCCCTGTGGGAAAGGAAATTCTCAGTCAGATTTTGACTAATCACCGTCTTGCAGCTTCTGAAAAGATGCCAGCCTGTCAGGATACCGGGGTGGCCGTGGTTTTCGTTGAGTTAGGGCAGGACGTGCGTCTGGAGGGCGGGGATTTTTACTCGGCGATCAACGAGGGAGTAAGACAGGGCTATGCCGAGGGCTACCTCAGAAAGTCCCTGGTTGATGACCCGGTGATTGAGAGGAAGAACACCGGAGATAACACTCCCGCTATCATACACACGGAAATTACGCCCGGCGACAAAATAAAAATTACCGTTGCCCCCAAAGGCGGAGGCTCGGAAAACATGAGTGAGGTCAAAATGCTCACTCCGGCGGAGGGATTGGAAGGAGTCATGAATTTCGTGATCGATCGCGTGCGCCGTTCCGGAGGAAACCCTTGCCCTCCCGTGATTGTGGGCGTAGGTATCGGGGGCAACTTTGAAGCCTGTGCTCTTTTAGCCAAAAAGGCTTTGATGCGTGACCTCAAAGATAAGCACCCTGACCCAAAATGGGCCCAGGCCGAGGAGGAGCTCCTTGTAAGGATCAACAGATTGGGGATCGGGCCGATGGGGCTTGGGGGCAGGATAACAGCACTGGGAGTCAAAATTATGACAATGCCCTGCCACATTGCCAGCATGCCAGTGGCGGTGAATATCCAGTGCCACGCGGCAAGGCACAAGTCAGCATTAATCTAAGGAGAAAAAAATGACCTCTCAATATAGACTTAAGACCCCGTTGAGCTCAGAGGAGCTCGGCAAATTGAAAATCGGGGACAAGGTCCTTCTTTCAGGAAAGATTTACACGGCCCGAGACGCTGCGCACAAGAGGCTGGTGCAGCTGATCAAGGAGGGAAAGGGACTTCCCATTGAACTCGAGGGCCAGGCAATTTACTATGTGGGGCCTACCCCTCCCAAACCAGGGCAGGTGATCGGCTCCGCCGGTCCCACCACCAGCGAAAGGATGGACCCGTACGCACCTTTCCTTCTCGATCGAGGCCTGAAAGCCATGATCGGCAAGGGCCAGAGAAACAAGGAGGTAATCAACGCCATCGTGAGGAATGAGGCGGTTTATTTCGCGGCCACAGGTGGCGTTGGCGCTCTTCTGGCGAAAGCAATCAAGACCTCCCGGGTGGTGGCCTATGAGGAGTTAGGGGCGGAGGCCATCAGGGAACTCGAGGTGGAGGATTTTCCCTTAATTGTAGCCATTGACACTCAAGGTCGTAACCTTTATGAGGAAGGGGTGAGCCAGTACTGTCTGCCTTAGAGAGTACCCCAAAATTAGGAGTTTATGTTTGCCACTGCGGGGGAAACATCTCTGATGTTGTTGATGTAAAGAGACTCGTTTCCGTTGCCCTGGAACAGCCCGGAGTGGTCGTGGCTCGAGACGTTGAGCATATGTGCTCGGAGGATGGCCAGAAATTCATCCTCAATGATGTCGCTGAATTTTCTCTCAATCGGGTGGTCGTGGCTTCCTGTTCCCCGCTTTTCCATGAAAAGACTTTCATGAGGACTATGGAAAAGGCAAATTTAAACCCCTACCTCTTCGATATGGCGAACATCAGGGAACAGTGCTCCTGGTGCCACTCAAGCAAGCAACAGGCAACCAGAAAAGCCGAGGATCTATTAAGGATGGCCATCGCCAAATGTGCCCTGCATGAACCTCTGGAGAGAAAAACGATGCCCATCGGAAAAAGGGTTCTGGTGATCGGAGGAGGAATTGCAGGCATTCAGGCTTCCCTCGATCTGGGAGATTCCGGTTTCGAGGTTTACCTGGTGGAGAAGGAGGCCTCGATCGGGGGCAAAATGGCTATGCTCTCCAAGACCTTCCCCACCGAAGATTGTGCTACCTGTATTATTGGGCCCAAGCTCGCTGATGTGGCAGAACACCCAAATATAGGACTTTACGCTTACTCGGAGGTGGAATCCATCACCGGGTTCTTAGGCAACTTCAACGTGCGTATAAGGAAAAAGCCTCGTTATGTGGACTTAGAAAAGTGCACGGCCTGCGGGGACTGCACAGCACAATGCCCGGTGGAGATGCCGGACGAGTTCAACCTGGGCCTCTCCAAAAGAAAAGCGATTCACATCTTCAATTCCATCGCCGTGCCCCACAAATTCCTGATCACCAAGACGGAGACGCCCCCCTGTCGAGCTGCTTGCCCGATCCATGTCAATGTTCAGGGATACATCCAATTGATAAAGAAGGGCAAATTCGAGGAGGCCCTGGCCATGGTAAGGGAAGCCAACCCCTTCCCGGGGATAACCGGGAGAATCTGCACTCATCCCTGCGAGGCCGCATGCTCTCGGGCTCAGGTTGAGGAGGCCCTGGCCATTGACCTTTTAAAGCGCTTCCTCTACGACCATGAGGTCAGACAGGGGAAAAAGTGGGAAATTGCCGCTCCACCCCCCAATGGTAGAAAAGTGGCAATAGTCGGTTCCGGTCCTGCGGGATTAATGACGGCCTTCGATTTGCGCATGAAGGGGTATGAAGTTACAGTTTTCGAGCGCATGCCGGAGATAGGTGGAATGCTGCGCTACGGAATTCCCACTTACAGACTTCCCCGGGAGGTGCTGGACAAAGAGCTCAACGTTCTTCATGAGATCGGCGTGCAATTCATAGCAGGTTTTGAAGTCAGAGGGCAGGAGGGGATTTCCAAATTGCTTCAGGATTTCCACGCCGTATTCCTGGCAGTGGGCGCCTGGCGTTCCCGCAAAATGGGAATCCCGGGTGAGAACCTTCCCGGGGTCGCGGGAGCGCTGGAATTTCTCAGGGAAGCGATCACGGGAAAAATTGGCCAGATCAGGGGGAAAACGGCTGTGATCGGGGGAGGTAACGCAGCAATAGACGCGGCCCGTACCCTCCTTCGCCTTGGCGCCGAAAAGGTGGAAGTCATTTATCGGCGCACGCGTAAAGAGATGCCCGCCAATGCTGAAGAAATCGAAGAGGCCAGCATGGAGGGAGTACAGTATCGTTTCCTCGAAGCCCCGGTGAAAATTGAAAGCTCTTCCCAGGGACTGCTTGTTACCCTGCAAAAAATGGAATTGGGCGAACCGGACTCCTCCGGAAGGAAACGCCCCATTCCCATTCCGGGAGCAGAGACCCGGGAGGCTTTCCAGTTCATCGTGATGGCCGTAGGCCAGGAGCTGGAAAAGGAAAGTTACTTTGACCTGACGAGCGCGCAAGGGCTTATCGGCGCAGACCTGGTTACCCTCGAGACTTCCCTCCCCGGGGTTTTTGCGGGAGGGGACGCTGTCCTGGGTCCTTCCACTTTCATTGAAGCCCTGGCTCACGGGAAAAAGGCCGCCGTGTCCATTGACCGCTACCTCAATTGTGAGGATTTGCGCGTCGGAAGAGAAAAGGAAGGCTCCTATCAGTCAGAGGTAAAGGTGGAAACCGAAGGGCTGGAGAAAGTGCCCAGAGCTCGTCCCCGCCTGAATTTGCCCGAATCTCTCACCTCTAATTTTGAGGAGGTGAACGCCGGCCTTCCCGCTGAAGCGGTCAAAGAGGAGGCGGAAAGATGCCTGAACTGCGCTGGCTGCTCGGAGTGCGGGGAGTGCATACGCGCCTGCGAACCTCAGGCCATCAACCTGAAGGAAAACGAACAATTCGAGGACCTCAATGTTGACACGATCATCGTCTCCACTGGTTTTGAGCTTTTCGATCCTCAGTTGAAACCGGTTTACGGCTACGGAAAATCCTCAAGCGTGCTCACAGCTTTGGAGCTGGAGAGAATTCTTTCCACGGGCTCCTCGGGCCCACCTCTTCGAGCCATAGGAAACCGAGTGGCTTTCATTCAATGCGTGGGCTCTCGAGACGAGCAGGTCGGAAGGGAAAACTGTTCCCGCATTTGTTGCATGTACGCCACAAAGTTAGCTCAGCTTTTGAAGCGCCTCGATCCTTCCCGGGAGATCTACATTTTCTACACTGATCTGCGAGCCTATGGCAAGGGGTTTGAGGAATACTACAAGAGGGCTCAAAAATCAGGAATCAGGTATATTCGAGGAAGGGTAGCGGAAATCAAGAAGGACCAGGAAAGTGGAGCTCTCCTCTTGACGGCCGAGGATACCCTTGCCAGGCAGATAATAAGCGCTGAGTTTGATACCGTCGTCCTCTCCACCGGGGTGGTGCCCTCGCATCACTCCGACAGGATCGCGGAGACGCTAAAGCTCGCCAAAAGCCCTGATGGTTTTCTCCAGGAAGCTCATCCCAAGTTCCGGCCCGTTGATACGCTGGTGGACGGTGTTTTTATCGCGGGTTGCGCCCAGGGGCCAAAGGACATTCCCGACACCGTAGCCCAGGCCTCTGCTGCTGCCTCTCGAGCCATCCGGCTGATGAACAAGGGATACTTTGAGATCGAGCCCGTAACCGCATTTATTCGCCAGGAGCTGTGTGATGGCTGCGGAATTTGCCTTTCTTCTTGCCCCGCGGGGGCGATCGTCAAGGAAAATGGAATTGATATTAACGAAGCCCTGTGCAAGGGGTGCGGGATCTGTCTCGCTCACTGTCCGAAGGAAGCCCTTGACCTTCACTACTACACGAACGCGGAACTGAAAGCCCAGATCAGGGAAGCCTTGAGCGGCAAAAAGCCGGACGAAATTAGAGTCCTGGTCTTTGCGGACAATATTTGCACCTACAGGCTGGCGGATAACTTAGGAACCTCAAGGATCTCTTACCCGGTGGAGACCAGGATCATTAGGGTCCCTTCAGGGGCCAGGGTCACACCCACTCTGCTCCTCTACGCTTTCTACTCCGGTGCGGACGGAATATTTATCGGGGAATGCGACCGACGGGCTTCCCCTTATCCCGGTTCAGTCCAGGCGATTGAGGAGAACGTAGAATTGGTTCGCCAGATCCTTAAAGAGGAAGGGTTGGAGATTGAGCGCCTGCGTTATTCTGAACTTTTAACCTCGCTTTTGACAGATTTCTTCAAACATGTAGCGGCGCTCGCGAAGTTCGTGAAAAGGGAAGCGCCCTTAATTTCTCCGGAAATCAGGGAGCGGCTCAAAAAGAGGGCGGAGATGCTCTGGGAGAAGACCAAAGGAGCAACAGGATGAGCGGGCAGTTTGTCAGAATCAAGAAAGTGACACTGGGCCCCAAAAACAGGGAATTCTCTGAAAAAGTGGAAGAGATCAGCGGGGAAACGATAAACCTCTGCGATCAGTGTGGAACATGCTCGGGTAGTTGCCCCCTGATTGGAGAGATGGACATCACCTCCTCCCAGATGATGCACATGGCGCAACTGGGCCTGGAGGAAGTCTTGGACTATAAGACCTTTTGGATCTGCGCTTCCTGCTACACCTGCTCCGTGAGATGCCCTCGAGGGATTGATCCTGCCAAGGTGGCTGAAGCGCTCAGGCAGATCAAGCTGCGAAAAGCCATAGACTACCTGGATATCAGCAAAATCAGTGAGGAAGATGCCAAAAAACTTCCCCAGATTGCGCTTGTAGCGGCTTTTAGAAAACTGACGGGGTAAGAAATGATTAGAATGCCTTATTTTCCAGGATGCACATTAAAAACCAATGCCAAAAACTACGATCAATCCATTAAGGCAATATTCAGGGAGCTGGGAATAGATTTGGTGGAGCTGCCCCGGTGGAACTGCTGCGGGGCCGTATTTTCCCTTTCCAGCGATGACCTCCTGCGCCAGGTTGCCCCAATTACCAACCTGCTTCGAACGCAGGAGCTTGAAGGGACAGACTCTGTGGATGACCCTCGCCTGGTCGTTCCCTGCGCCATGTGCTTCAACGTCCTCAAGAGGGCCAACCAAAGGGTGCGGGAAAACCCTGAGGATCTGAAGAAAATAAACGATTTTCTGTACCTGGAAGCGCAACCGTACGCAGGAGAAGTGCAAATTGTGCACCCCATCGAACTTTTGATAGAGGTTTCCAGGGCAGAAATAGAGGATAAGGTGAGGAGACCACTTAAAGGCCTGCGGGTTTCCCCTTATTACGGGTGCAACCTTTTAAGACCCAAGGAAGTGGCCATTGACAATCCCGAGGACCCCTCTGTTCTGGAAAAGATCACGGAAATGCTGGGAGCGGAAGTTGTGGAAAATCCCAACCGGCTTCGGTGTTGCGGGAGTTACCAGACTGTGGTCGACCAGAGGCTCGTAGGCGACCTCGTTTACGATATCGTAAAAGGAGCCTCCAGGGGAGGAGCCGACCTCCTGATAACCGCATGCCCGCTTTGCGCCTTTAATCTGGATTTCAGGCAGAGTGACGCTTCAAAATCTCATTCTGACCATAAAGAGCTGCCAATTCTTTATTTCTCTGAGCTGATCGCACTGGCTTTTGGAATGAAAAATAGTTTCGGGGGTGAGCATTTCGTGAACCCCGCACCGCTTATGGAAAACTTCTTAAAGAAAGAAAAAGGGGGAATTTAAGATGTCCGGAGAATTAATCCCCATCTACATCTACTCGCGCAGATACTTCGTCCCGGAGGGCTCGACTATCATCAGCGCTTTAGAATACATCGGCTTCAAGCTAAAGAAGGGAGTGGGCTGCAAGGAGGGGTTCTGTGGCGCCTGCGCTTCACTTTATCGTTTAAAAGATGATTACAAATTAAAGGGCGGGCTTGGCTGCCAGACAGTGGTGCAGCCGGAAATGCAGATAGTTCAGATTCCCTTTGTCCCAGCCCCCAAAGCCATCTACAACATCGAGGAGCTGGAAGCTGACCCTGAAATATTCGTCAGGTTCTACCCTGAGCTCTACCGCTGTCTGTCATGCAATACCTGCACCAAGATCTGCCCCCAGGAACTTCAAGTTATGGATTTTGTACAAGCGGCAATCAAAGGAGACTTCGAGCAAGTGGCCAACCTTTCCTTCGACTGCATAATGTGCGGCCTTTGCAGCGCACGCTGCCCGGCTGAGATCACTCAATTCAATTTAGCGCTTCTGGCCCGACGCATTTACGGAAAGTATCTGGCCAAAAAGAGCGCTCACCTGGAGCAACGGTTAAAAGAGGTGGAATCCGGGAAGTTCGAGGAAGGCTACCGGGAGTTGGCCTCTTTGAGCCCTGAAGAGCTGAAAAATAAGTATTTCCAGAGAGAAATCAACTTCCAGATAACTTAAGGAGGATGGCATGGGGTATCCTGATTACATGTATGAGTCAATAAAGCTTGTGGAGGCCACAAGGCCAAAGAGAGTGGAGATGGCCAAAGAAGGTCTTCAGAAATTTCTGAAGCCTTTATCCGCCGAGGAAAGAGAGAAAGTTCTCCAGGAGAATCACCCTGACTATCAGCCCGACGCTTGTAAGCCGATAAGGGTGGGGCCAAATAAGGGTGAGTATATGACCGCCGAAGTCGTGAACATCTTAGAAAGACCCTCGCCCCTTCCCGGGGATTTTGCTATCGAGCCTGTGGATTACCGGACTGATGTGCTGGTGATAGGCGGGGGTGGGGCTGGATGCCAGGCTGCCCTGTGGGCCGCAAAGAACGGAGCTCAGGTCATACTCTGTACCAAATTAAGACTTGGAGACGCTAACTCTATGATGTCCCAGGGAGGGATGCAGGCGTCCGTCAACCCTGGCGATTCCCCCCTTATTCACTACCTCGACGCTATTGGGGGCGGGCACTTTGACAACAAACCGGAACTGGTGAAGGTTCTTACCTCGGAAGCGCCATTCATTGTAAAGTTCCTCGAGGAGCTCGGCGTGATTTGGGATCGGTTGCCGGATGGTCATTATCAGACCCAGTCTGGAGGAGGAGCCTCCCGCAGAAGGATGCTCTCGGCCCGGGACTACACCGGAGCTGAGATCATGCGCGTTCTCAGGGATGAAGTACGCAATCATCCCGATAAAATTCTCGTCCTGGAATACCTGCCCGCGATCGAACTGGTAAAAGACGAGGAGGGCAAGGTTGCCGGGGCAGTGCTTTTTGATATGGATACCGGCCAGCACTTTGTGGTTCAAGCTAAGGCCGTGGTAATCGCCACCGGAGGGTTCGGAAGGATTCACATCGGGGGTTTCCCCACCACCAACCATTACGGGGCAACAATGGATGGCGTGGTAATGGCTTATAGGGCTGGTGCTCGACTTTTGCACATGGATTCCGTGCAGTTCCACCCCACCGGTGCCATTTATCCTCCCCAGATTCACGGATTTTTGATTACGGAGAAAATCAGAACGATGGGTGGTCAGCCGGTAAACGCCAGGGGCGAACTCTTTGTTTACCCTCTCGAGCCCAGGGATGTGGAGGCCTCGAAGTACATCCAGGAGTGCAAAAAGGGGCTGGGTGTGCGCACTCCCGATGGGCAATACGGGATCTGGCTGGACTCCCCTTTGATTGAGATCCTCCAGGGTCCAGGCACGATCGAGCGCGCTTTCCCTGCCATGTTGAGACAGTGCAAACGCTTCGGAATAGACATCCGCACCCTTCCCATGCTTGTTTATCCCACCTTGCATTATCAGAACGGCGGGGTGGAGATAGACGAGCTTTGCCACACCAGGGTTCCCAATTTGCTCGTGGCAGGGGAGGTCTCAGGAGGGGTGCACGGAAGAAACAGATTAATGGGGAATTCCGTCCTGGATTACAACGTTTTTGGCCGCAGGGCAGGCATCGAAGCGGCGCGGATCGCCAAGGAAACTGAGATAAAAGGGCGCCTGAACGTGGCGCACGTTAGAGAATACCAAGAAGAACTCAAAAGAAAGGGGGTTGAGCCCAAGGGCTATGCTCCGATACTGCTTCCGGAGTACAGAAATCTGGAAGCTTTGAAAAGGCACAGGGAGGAATTCGACCCCTTTGCCCCGGCTGGACTGTAGAAAGGGGAAAAGAGATGAAGCTGAAATCTGATTTGAGCAATCTGGAAGAATGTTTTCCGGAGAATTTCACTCCGGCTCAGGTAGCTAAAGCCAAGACGCTTTTCTATAAGCGCCTTGCCCTTGAGGGCCACCGTTTTTACGGAGGGAAAATGCAGACCGTCCCCAAGGCTGGAGTTTTTGGGTTTAACTGGTTTAACGTCTGGTATACACCAGGGGTCTCCAAAATCTCCACTACCATCAGGGACGACAATGAAAAATCCTTCGAGCTTTCCAACAGAGGAAACTTCGTAGCGGTGGTCAGCGATTCCACAAGGGTTCTGGGAGACGGCGACGTTACCCCTGCAGGGGGCCTGGGAGTGATGGAGGGGAAGTCGTTTCTGATGAAATACTTAGGGGGCATCGACGCTATCCCCCTCTGCGTGGATTCCAGAAACGAGAAGGGGGAAAATGACCCCGAGATCATCATTAACCTGGTGAAAAGGATCCAGCCCTCCTTTGGAGCAGTGAACCTCGAGGATATTTCTCAACCCAATTGCTATCGAGTTCTTGATGTGCTCCGGGAAGAGTGCGATATTCCTGTCTGGCACGACGATCAGCAGGGAACAGCCTGCGTAACTCTGGCAGGATTGCTAAACGCCCTCAAGGTCGCCGGTAAGAAACTGTCCGAGGTCAGGATGGTCTATTTCGGTGCGGGAGCCGCCAACACCACCTGCTTGAGGTTAAACCTTGCTGCGGGTGCTGATCCCGAGAAGAGCATCATGTTTGATTCCCGGGGAGCGCTTCATCAAGGCCGCAAGGACATCGAGGCGGATCACCGTTTCTACCGTAAATGGGAGATCTGTCTCCAGACAAATCCCGATAGGGTGGAGACCATTGAGAAGGCCCTGAAGGGAGCCGATGTGCTGCTTTCGCTTTCCACACCCGGGCCGGGAGTAATTAAACCTGAGTGGATCAGGCAAATGGCTCCCAAAGCGATTGTTTTCGCCTGCGCCAACCCGGTTCCGGAAATTTACCCTTACGAGGCGAAAGAGGCTGGTGCTTACATTGTGGGCACAGGAAGGGGCGATTTCCCCAACCAGGTTAACAATTCTCTGGGGTTCCCGGGAATCCTAAAAGGAGCTCTGCTTGTGAGGGCGCGCAAAGTAACCGATAGCATGGCCACTGCAGCCGCCAAATCCCTGGCTGCTTTTGCGGAAAAGAGGGGGATCAATCCAGACAACGTGATTGCCACAATGGAGGAGCCGGCGGTTTTCCCCAATGAGGCGGCCGACGTCGCCACCCAGGCTGTAAAGGACGGTGTAGCCAGAGTCCAGATGAGCAGAGATGAGGCATACAGGAAAGCCGAGGAAGATATCTCTTACGCTCGAAAATTGACGGAATTCTTGATCCGAGAGTCCTTCATAAAAACAATTCCCCAGGAAATCCTTGATCTCGCTTTAAACTCCAGCATTGAGGAGGCATCTCGCTCCTGATGAGAGGAAAATATCCGGCATGGGCAAAACCCTTACTGAGAAGGAATTAGATTTTCAGTTCAAGTATCGAATAATGAGGGAAAAGGGCGGAGAAAAAATCGTCCGCTGCTTCTCCTGCGCTACCTGTTCCCTGAGCTGCCCGGTTAGGGCAGTGGACGAGGAGTTCAACCCGAGGCGGATCATTCGGCTGGCCCTTTTGGGAGCTAAGGAGGAGGTTCTCCGCTCTCCTTTCATCTGGTTATGTTCCGCTTGCTACTTGTGCTCTGAACGTTGCCCTCAGGATGTTAAAATCACTGATTTGATGACGGCTTTAAGGAATATTGCCGTTGAGGAGGGTATTCTGCCTTCAAGCCTTCAGGCGCAACTGGATTTGCTTTACAAGCACGGCAGACTTTATGAAATAGGGGAATTTGAGAACAAGAAAAGATCCAAGCAGCTTCTTCCGGCGCTGGAGGAAAAAAAAGAAAGCGTGATCAGCATTCTTGAGCTTTTAAACCTGAATTCCCTGATCCCGGAGGAAAAATGAGAGTCGGGCTTTTCTTAGGGTGCACCGTTCCCGTGCGGGCCATGAATTATGAGCAATCATTTCGCAGACTTGCCCTGGAGCTTCAATTGGAGATCGTGGATGTGCCAGATTTTTCCTGTTGCGGGTTTCCCGCAAAGAGCATCAAAGAGGAGGCCGGTCTTTTGATGGCGCTCGCCAACCTCGCTCTGGCAGAGAAAAACGGCATCCGGGACCTCGTTACTTTATGCAATGCTTGCACGGAAAATCTCACTGAGGCGAACTATCTCTGGAAAAAGGATCAGGGCCTTAAGGAAAAACTGGAGCTGCTCCTTCATAGCTTAGGACGCACCTACAGTGGCAGCGTTAAGGTCCGACATGCCGCCAGATTTCTTTTTGAAGAATTCAAAGAGGTAGTTGCCCAAAGGATTAAAAGAAGGCTTGAGCCCCTCAGGCTTTACCCTTACACCGGATGCCACTATGCCCGACCATCAGAGATTTATGAGGGTTTCGATAATCCCGAGGCTCCAGGCACTCTAACTGAGCTTTTAAAGCTCACCGGGGCCCAAATTGTCTCAGGACAAAATGCTTGCTGTGGGGGCGCTGTGCTCGGTTTCAAGGAGGAGACCTCCCTCAAAATGGCCAGCATAACCCTTTCTAAGGCCAGGGAAGAGGGAGCAGACGCTATGGTTCTTATCTGCCCCTTCTGCGACATCATGTTTGAGCAAAATCAGAAAAAGATAGAGAAGCTGCTAAATGTGGATTTTGAGCTCCCTATCGTTTACCTTCCCCAGGTTCTCGGGCTGGCTTTAGGCATTCCCAGAGATGAATTGGGGTTCAACCTGAACCGGATAAAAATGGACAACTTCTGGTCAAAACTGGAGGGTCTATAGTGGCCGAAAAGGAGCATCCCGTTGGAAGAGTTTTGGTGGTCGGTGGAGGGGTAGCGGGGATTCAGGCCAGTCTGGACCTGGCAGCGGGCGGTTTCAAGGTTTACCTTTTGGAATCCAGAGACGCTATTGGGGGGACAATGGCCCAGCTGGACAAGACCTTCCCCACTAACGACTGCTCCATGTGCATCCTATCCCCCAAACTGGTGGAAGTAGGTTCCAACCCCAATATTGAGCTTCTTACTCGCACCAGAATAATAAGTGTAGAAGGGGAGACCCCTCACTTCAGGATCACCGTGGTGCGTGAGCCACGATACGTTGATAATGACCTGTGCAAGGGGTGTGGTGATTGCGTCAAGGAGTGCCCTGTTTCCCTGCCCAACGAATACGAGGAGCGTTTAACCCATCGCCGGGCAATTTTCCGGCTGTACGAGCAGGCGGTCCCCAGTTCTTTTGGCATAACCAAGCTTGGCATAAGCCCCTGCCGCGCATCTTGTCCCCTTCACGTCAATGCTCAGGGATACATCCAGCTGATTTCTAAAGGAAAATATAAGGAAGCTCTCGATCTAATCCGGGAGAGAAATCCCTTCCCGGCAATAACCGGTCGCATCTGCACAAGGCCCTGCGAAAAGTCCTGCACCAGGAAAGACGTGGATGAGAGCGTGGCCATAGATTATCTCAAGCGCTACGTTGCCGATCTTGCAGCTAAAGATGGCGAGAAATGGCTGCCTCAGGTGCCGGCTGAAAACGGCAAAAAAGTGGCGATCATAGGCTCAGGTCCCGCGGGGCTCCTTGCTGCCTACGATTTGCGGCTGGAAGGCTATCGGGTCACCGTTTTTGAGAGGATGCCCTGGATCGGCGGCATGCTCAGGTATGGGATTCCAGCTTATCGCCTGCCCCGGGAAATCCTAAATCGGGAATTGGGGCTTCTTTCGGAAATCGGGGTGGAGTTTGAGCTCAACCATGAAGTAAAGGGCCCCGAATTTCAAAGGATCTCAGGTGAATACGACGCAGTCTTTGTGGCCACAGGCGCCTGGAGATCAAGGAAGATGGGAATCCCGGGCGAAGACCTTCCTCAAGTTGTTGATGCCCTCAGCTTTTTGAGAAAGGCAAACGCCGAGCCCTCTGCTTTTGAGGGGAAAGCGGCTGTGATCGGGGGAGGCAACTCCGCTGTCGATGCAGCGAGAACACTTCTGAGGCTGGGGGCTTCAGAGGTTCGCGTTATTTACCGCAGGACCAGGAACGAAATGCCCGCTGACCCTCAGGAAATTGAGGAAGCGGAAATGGAAGGGGTATCCTTCCATTTCCTGGCTGCCCCGGTCGCTGTTCAGGAGGGGCAATCAGGCGTGATTTTGACCCTGCAGAAAATGCAGCTTGGGCAGCCCGACGCTTCCGGCCGCCCGAGACCGGTTCCGATTCCAGGTGCTCAGGAAAGCCACATTTTCCAGCTTGTAGTTTCCGCTATCGGCCAGGAGCCAGAGACAGAGGACATTCCCCTTCAAACTGGAAAAGGGCTTTTCCAGGCGGACCCGCTCACTCTCGAGACCAGCATTTCCAATGTTTTTGCGGGCGGGGACGCCGTTCTTGGTCCAGCCACCTTTATCGAAGCCATGGCTCAAGGGAGAAAAGCGGCCATTTCCATTGAGCGTTTCCTTAAAGGGGAGGATCTGAGAAAGGGGAGGGAGGAGGAGGGTCCCCTGGAATCCAAGGTGGAGGTGGACACCACAAACGTCCCCCAAAGGAAAAGGTCCTCCCCCCAGATTCGCCCCCCTGAGTCTTTTAAGGGGAATTTCTCCGAAGTGAACTTTGGCCTCAAGGAGGAGGACATCAAGTCTGAGGCGGAACGCTGCCTGAACTGCGCTGGCTGCTCGGAGTGCATGGAGTGCGTGCGCATTTGTCAGGCCAAAGCCATTGACCACCAAATGCAGCCGCTCGAGGAAATCCTGGAAGTGGGAAGCGTGGTCCTGGCTCCCGGGTTCGATGAGGTCGACCCTTCCTCTTATTATCAGTACGGCTGGGGGAGATTCCCGAACGTAGTTACCAGCATCCAGTTTGAGCGCATTCTCTCAGCCTCCGGCCCTTATTCGGGTGTGATCACCAGACCGGGCGACGACAAGCACCCCAAAAAGATTGCCTTCATCCAGTGCGTTGGCTCCAGAGACAGAAAAAACGCCTACTGCAGCTCCGTATGCTGTATGTACGCTACCAAGGAAGCGGTAATCGCCAAAGAGCATTCCCGGGATGTGGAGTCCACGATCTTTTACATTGACATCCGCTCCTACGGTAAGGAGTTCGAGAAATACATTGATCGCGCTCAAAAAGAACAGGGAGTTAGGTTTGTGCGATCCCGAGTTTCCCAGGTGGAGGAGCTCAAGGACGGCTCCCTGAAAATTGCCTATGAGGATGAGGAAGGGAAATTAAAAAGCGAGGAGTTTGACCTTGTGGTCCTTTCCGTGGGACTTGGTGCGCCTAAAAGCGCCGAGGAGCTTTGTCAGCTTTTCAAAATTTCCCGAAACGAGTTCGGTTTTGCGAACAGCAAGGCTCTTGACCCTGTAGGGACTGATAACCCGGGGGTTTTTATCGCCGGAGCTTTTGCCGGTCCCAAAGATATTCCGGAGTCCGTCACTGAAGGAAGTTCGGCTGCGGAAGAGGCCTCCAGGATAATAGCTGGAGAAAGGGGCAAAGAAATTTTAAGGAAGGAACTGCCCCCGGAAATTGACGTCCGCAGCGAGAAGCCAAGAGTTGGGGTTTTTATCTGCCATTGCGGGTTAAACATCGCGGGATTTCTGGACGTCCAAGCCGTGACTGAATACGCTAAAACTCTGCCCTATGTTGTTTTTGCCGAGAGCAACCTCTATACCTGCTCCCAGGATACCCAGCAGAGGATCAAGGAGAAAATAAAGGAATGCGACCTGAACAGGGTGGTGGTGGCCTCGTGCACTCCCAGGACCCATGAGCCGCTTTTTCAGGAAACTATAAGGGAGGCGGGGCTGAACCGGTTCCTCTTCGAGATGGCCAACATCCGCGATCAGGATAGCTGGGTGCACCAGTATGACCCCTTGAACGCTACTGAGAAAGCTAAAGACCTCGTCCGGGGGGCAGTCGCTAAAGCTATCGAGCTCAGACCCCTGGAAGTTCAGCTCTTGCCTATTATCAGGCGTGGGCTTGTAGTTGGAGGCGGAATTTCCGGAATCACTGCGGCTCTCTCTCTGGCTGATCAGGGCTTCGAAGTCGTGCTGGTGGAGAAGGAACCGGAACTGGGCGGAAATGCCCGCTTCCTCGCTTTCAGGCATGACGGCTCCCCTCTGGAGCCTTACCTGAAGGAGGTAGTAAAGGAAGTCACAAGCCACCCCAGGATAAAAGTAAAGACAGGAGTGGAGATTCAGTCCTCGGAAGGATACGTGGGCAATTACCGGACCACTTTGAGCGATGGGGGGGAAGTGGAGCACGGGGTTGTGATAATCGCTACGGGAGCCCAGGAGATGCCAACTCAGGCCTACGGCTACGGGGATTTAAAAGGAGTAATAACTCAGAGGGAATTGGAGGGCCTGCTTTTGAACGGCAGACTGGGAAAGCCTGAGAGGGTGGTCTTCATTCAGTGTGTGGAGTCCAGGGACGAGGATCATCCTTACTGCTCTCGGGTTTGCTGTCAGGAAGCCATAAAAAACAGCCTCAAAATAAAGGAACTCAGTCCTGAGACAGAGGTAATTGTTCTTTACCGGGACATCAGATCCTATGGCTTAAATGAGGTTTACTACACAAAAGCTCGTGAGGCTGGTGTGCTCTTTTATAACTATAAAGCAGAGGAAAAACCCGAAGTCTATGTGAACGGAACCCTGAGAGTGCGCTGGAGTGAGGGAATTATCAACAGAGAAATTGATATTTCCGCCGACTTAGTGGTTCTTAGCGTGGGAATAAGCGCTAATCCTGAGAACGAAAAACTGGCTAAAACCTTCAAGGTCCCTTTAACCCAGGATGGCTTCTTCCTTGAGGCCCACGCCAAATTGCGTCCCGTGGAATTTGCCACCGATGGCGTCTTTCTCGCCGGCCTTGCCCATTCCCCAAGGACGGTTGAGGAATCCATCGCCCAGGCGAAAGCCGCTGCTGGAAAAGCTGCCATCATCCTTTCCAAGGAGGGCATCGAGGCAGGGGGAAAAGTAGCTCAGGTAAACGAAAGGACCTGTTCGGGATGTGGCTTATGCGAGCTCGTCTGCACTTACGGAGCGATCAAGGTGGTGGAAAAGAAAGTCCTCGGCCACCTCAAGCGGGTAGCTGAGGTTAACTCTACTCTCTGCAAAGGATGTGGGGCCTGTTCCGGCGGTTGCCGTTCCAATGCTATTGACCTTGAGGGCTTCACGAACGAGCAGATCAGTGATGCCCTGGAAGCTCTAATCCTCGGAATATAGGAGTGGAAGATGGAGAATTTTGAGCCTAAGATAATTGCTTTTCTCTGTAACTGGTGCTCCTATGCGGGAGCGGACCTTGCAGGGGTTTCCAGGTTTCAGTACCCTGCCAATGTCAGGGTGATAAGAGTGCCCTGCTCCGGAAGAGTGAACCCTCTTTTCGTCCTTAAGGCTCTATACGAGGGAGCCGATGGTGTTCTTGTTTCCGGCTGTCATCCCGGGGACTGCCATTATCAAAGCGGCAACTACTACGCGCGCAGGCGCCTGGAAGTTTTTAAGAAACTTTTGGAGTTTTCCGGGATTTCTCCGGCCCGCTTCAAAATGGCCTGGATATCTGCCAGCGAGGGGGCCCAGTTCGCCCAATTGATCAGGGAATTTACCGAGGAGGTCAAAAAAGCCGGACCAAATCAGGAAATCATCAGGGAGAAAAGCGATCTTGAGGAGTTCTTAAATGAGTCTCGGTGAAATTACTGAAGAATTAATCGCCAAAGGCAGGGAAGCTTTTTTAAATGAGGGAATTGAGGTCCTCTTGGGATTTGAGAAATCCTCTTCAGGTTTTCTCAAGCCTAAAGCTTTTTTCTCCCCGGATTCCCTGAAAACCCTTTGCTGGGATGCAAGTGCTTCTACGAATCTCGCTGCCCTTTTGCCCAAATACAGGGGAAAGAAAATAGGAATACTGGCTCCAGGATGCGTCTCCCGGTCGTTGGTGATCCTGATCAACGAAGGACAGATCGTCAGGGAGAAGCTTAAAGTAATAGGCATTCCCTGTCCCGGCGTGATTGACAGGAGAAAATTAGGGCCTCTCAAAAACTCCCATTTTCTTGGTTCCAAGGGAGAGAAATTCCTGTTGGAGTCTGACAACCAGATTTTAGAGCTACCCTTGGAGGAATACCTCTGCGATTGCTGCCTCAGCTGCCGCTATCCATCACCCGTGATATATGACTACATGATCCAGGGCAAGTCGAGAGAGGGCGCCACTGATGCCCTTGAAGGTCGAGTGAAAAAGATAAATTCGCTTTCAGAAATAGAGAGGCTTCGTTACTTCCAGGATCAAGCGGAAAAGTGCATTAGATGTTACGCCTGCAGGCAGGCGTGCCCCATGTGTTACTGCGAAAGCTGCTTTGTGGAGTCATCCGAGCCGCGCTGGTTGACCGCTGCTCCCACAATTCCAGATAACCTCATCTGGCTGCTTACCAGGACTTATCATCTGGCCGGAAGGTGTGTGGAGTGCGGGGCCTGCGAGCAAGCTTGCCCGGAGGGAGTGGATTTAATGTCCCTGCTCGCCTGGGCAAAGCAGACCGTGTTCCAGCTCTTCAATTACACGCCGGGCCTGGAAATTGGAGAGAAACCAGCTTTAGGCAGTTTCAGTTATGATGACCCTGACTTTTTCTGGGGCGGGGGTCTGACGGAGGAAAAGAAATGCTGTACTTAAAGCTGACCAGGAAAAATTTCCTTGCCGCGCTTGGGTCTTTTAGCGATTATCAGGTGTATGCCCCGAAAAGGACGGAGGACAAAGTTCACCTCAAAGAAATAACTATTCTGGAGCTCCCCGAAAATTTACAGTTCGAGAGGTGTACTCATTCAGCAAAGGAGCTTTTCCTGCCGCCAGAGGAGACCCTGTTTTACTTTAAGCGGTTTTCTTCCGCGCAAAAACCCCTTCTTGATGAAACTAAAAGGCTGATTATTGGCTTGCGCCCCTGCGATGCGCGAGCTCTCCAGGTTTTGGACTCTAACTTCCTTCAGGGCGGCTTCGATGACCCCTATTATCGGTCAAGGAGGGAGAACTCCCTTGTCCTTACGATTGCCTGCAGGGAGTTTGAAAAAACCTGCTTCTGCGATGCCCTTGGGCTTGGCCCCGATCTCCTTAACGGCGCGGACGCCATTATTTACGATTTAGGCGACCAGGTGGGCGTCCTTGCTGGGAACACCGTCCTTGCTCAAAGGCTCCAGGCTTTCGCCCTTGAGACGAAGGAGGTGGAAAACGAGACCCAGGTAGATCGCGGAGCTGTCCCTTCTCGAGAAGTGGAGCTTCTGCCTGTCAAGAGCCCTGAGGAATACTTCCCCCTGATTTTCCAGGATAAACTCTGGGAGGAAATTGAATCCGCTTGCCTGGGGTGCGGTGCCTGCTCTTACCTCTGCCCCACTTGCTACTGCTTCGACATCACTGATGTGAACCTGGGTCCGGTAGGAAAAAGAATTCGCACTTATGATTCCTGCATGTTCAACATGTATACCCTTGAAGCGAGCGGGCACAATCCCCGGCCCACTTTGAAGGAAAGGTGGAGACAGCGTTTCATGCACAAATTCAGTTACATCCCCTATCTTCATGGCCTGCTTGGTTGTACAGGCTGCGGCAGGTGTTTGGAAGCATGCCCCTCAAGGATCGACATTCGCGAGGTAGTGAAATATGTGGCAACCTTTACAGGATAACCCCTATCTCCCCATCCCGATGAGGGTGGAGGAAGTAAAGTTTGAGAGCGAGGACAGGTCCCTCAAATCCCTCTGGCTCTCCTTTCTGACAGAAGGGAAAAGGGAGGAATTCCGTTTCCGTCCCGGGCAATTTATTGAGCTTTCGATTCCCGGAAAAGGGGAAAGCCCCTTCGGGATCGCTTCCAGCCCTGAGGAGAAGTTAATTCAAATTACCGTGAACAAGGCGGGATCGGTGACCAAAGCCATTCACGAACTCGATAAGGGAGACATCGTAGGGCTCAGAGGACCCCTGGGAAACTGGTACCCGGAAGAGGAATTTGTGGGAGCAAACCTGTTCATAATCTCGGGAGGGTTTGCCTTCACCACCCTTGCTTCCTTTACCAAACACTTGCTTCGGGAATGGAGCGACAGGGTGAAAAATATTGACCTGGTATACGGGGCCAGAACCCCCGGCATGCTGCTTTACAAGGATTTGCTGGAGGAGTGGAAAAACAACCCCCGGCTGAACCTGTACCTCACCGTAGACAGGGAGTTCCCTGGGTGGACGGGCCTTGTAGGGTTTGTCCCGGACATTGTAGCGAAAGTAAAGGTGGATTTTGAAAATACCTACGCCCTGATCTGCGGTCCCCCTATAATGATTCGGCTCACAATTCCCAAACTCCTCGAGCAGGGGATTCCCAAAAACAAAATTTACACTTCCCTGGAAAGAAGGATGAAGTGTGGCATTGGTAAGTGCGGCAGGTGCAATATCGGCCCGAAATACGTTTGCAAAGACGGCCCGGTTTTTAATTTCGCGGAACTGGAGAATTTGCCCTCAGAATATTAGCAAAGACTGCTAAAATATAGTTGATGATCAGGCTTCATATTTATGATTATTTTATTCCTTGTCGGGCTGTGATCTTCGACAAGGACGGAACGCTTGTAGATTTTCACTGTGTGCTTGAGTCCCTTTTTCGAGCACGGCTTGATGCTCTGATTAAGGCTCTGGGGCCGCAGGTGAAAGATGATTTTGCCCGTAATTGCGGGTACAACCTCCATTCAGGGGAAATCGACCCTGAAGGCCCCCTGGCTACTGCCGCCAAAATAGAAGAGGAAACTCTCTGCGCGGGCTTCATTTACCAGAAGGGTTACCCATTTCCCCAGGCCCGACAAATAGCGGCCAGGGTCTTCAAGGAAGCGGAGGAGTCCCTGGACATTGGAGTAAATTTGAAGCCCCTCCCTCACGCAGGCGAGACCTTGCGCAGTCTGAAGGAACAAGGGTTTCGCGTCGTCCTTGCCACGGGGGACGGACATGATAGGGCACAGAGGATGATGGAGCTTTTAGGCTGGTTGCCCTATTTCGATTTGATCATCGGGGTGGACGAGGTTGGGCATCCCAAGCCTTCCCCTGATATGATTTTCAAATGCTCACAGGCCTTAAATATTCCTCCTGAGGAAATGGTGGTAGTCGGGGATTCCTGCCTTGATTCCCAGATGGGGAAAAATGCTGGGGTAAAGGCCACTATTGGCGTGGCAACAGGCCCAAGCACTCGAGAGAAACTGGAGTCCTGCTTTGACATCGTTGTCCCCGATCTTTCAGAAATAAAGGTGGGATGATGGGATCCGCTGTTCAAAAAGCCGAGGTCTGGAAGCGCAGATTGCTTTTGGGTGGCATCCTGGGGGTCCTGGTTTTCGTGGCCCTGATTTTTGTGGGCGATGCCCGGGCGGTGGGCAGGACGCTTTTGATGCTTTCTCCTCTGCTGATCATTTTTCTGATCTTTTTCTCGATACTTGATTATTACTTCCGGTTCCTTCGCTGGCAGTTTTTGCTCAAGCCTTTCCATTTGGACCTGAGCAACCCACAATCGTTAGTAGTATTTCTTGCGGGCCTATCATTGTCAGCAACTCCTGGAAATCTGGGAGAGGCAGTTAAGTCCTTTCTTCTGGAAAAAAAGTCCATCCCGGTTTCCAAGACCCTTCCTGTTGTTTTCGCCGAGAGGCTAACTGATGGTACAGGAATTGCCCTGCTTGCAACCGTGGGGGCTGCGCAGTTCCACTATGGCTGGACAGTTCTCGTGGTCTTTCTCTGCATTTTTGCCGCCGCCCTGCTTTTTGTGAGCCGGGAAAAGTGGTTTATGTCCTTCGCCAATTTTCTTCGTTCCAGAAAGAAGCTCGGGGGGCTTGCCAATTCCCTGGAGTCCTTTTACAGGTCAGTGCGGGTAGTCTTTTCCTGGAAAAGGCTACCCGTGGCAATATTTTTGAGTGCCTGTTCCGCCCTCTTCCAATCCGTGGCCTTCTATTTTTTACTGAGGGGAATTTATGCTCCCATCAGTTTCCTCGAGGCTCTCTTCTTTCTGAACCTGTCATCAATAGCTGGCGGTGTTTCCCTTTCTCCAGGAGGGTTGGTGGTGGTGGAGGGAAGCTTGATGGCCTTGTTGCTCTCCAGGCAGATTCCAGTGGAGGCTGCCTGCACCTCAGTCATCCTGGTGCGCTTTTTCAATCTCTGGCTCGGTTTTCTGGTGGGGATCTTTGCTTTGAGATGGACCGTGGTTCATTGGGTTCTGGAGGAGCGCTAAGGCCTTTTCTGGAAAAGGAACAGGCTATGAGGACCTTCTTCGCTTTCCTCTGGCTCTTTGTCAACGCGCCACCTTTTTTCGAGGTACAGGGAGTGTTTTTTCGTTATATTGAGGAAGTCGCTTGCGGGAAAAGCGCGCTCCTCAATTAATGCTTCTTTCTTTTCAAACAGGTCTCCCTTTTTTCTGAACCAGATCAACTGTCGCGACAAAAGTCCCTCCTTGCGCCACGAGTAGAGTTCAATAAGGTAAACATTGGGTGCCATCCTCACCTCGGGACAGGTTTCGGAAAACGCTCCCGGAGAAAAAAGATCGCCAGCCACGAATCCACCCTCAACCGTGGCCTTGGAAGCAGCTTGAATCACTTTTTCCAGCTCGCTTGAGTCCTTCAGGTGGTTTAGGACGGAAAAACAGGTAACCAGGGAGAACCGGTTCTCAGCGCTCAACGCGCGCATATCCTGCCTGATAAAATCGACTTTTGTTTGCGCCTCAAGGGCTTGAAGTCTGGCTATGGCGATCATCTCCTGGGAGATGTCAAGCCCGGTGGCGTCCCACCCGGAAAGGGAAAATATTATCGCGGCTTTCCCCGTGCCGCACCCGAGGTCCAGCATTTTTCCGGGTGCGGCTCTCTCTTTCAGAAACTCAGCGACCAGGCGCGCGTAGCCCGCGCTTTTTTCCGAAAGACCGAGCTGGTCGTAAACTGGCGCCAGGTTGCGATAGGGGTCAGCGGTAAGTTCCAGCATAGATTAATTTTATCCTTCCTCAATATTTTTTTATACTCTTATTATGCAGAAAGGCACGATCCTGGAGCTGGAAATCGAGAAGCTGATTTACGAGGGCAAAGCCCTGGCCAGAGCCCCGGATGGCCGGGTCATTTTCCTGGAAGGCGCTCTTCCCCATGAAAGGGTCCGAGCCCGGATAGAGAAAGCAAAAAGCGATTTTATGGTGGCAATGGTGCTTGAGACCCTGACCAACTCCCCGGAACGAGTTTCTCCTCGTTGCCCCCACTTTAAAGACTGTGGAGGTTGCTCCCTGCAGCATGCCTCTTATGGCCTTCAGCTTGAGTGCAAAAAAGATTTTCTCGCGGAGGCCCTTTCAAAAATAGGAAAAATAGAGCCCGACGAGCTGGAGAAATGCCTCCCCTCTCCTTTGATCTGGAATTACCGCAATAAAATGGAGTTCACCTTCTCCTTTGAGGGCAAAATAAGGCTCGGTTTGCACCCCAGAGGCAGTTTCAGGCGAACGATAGACCTGGAGGAATGCCCCATATCTTCTTTTCCCGTGGAGGGGCTTTTTCCTCTTGTACACAGCTGGGCGGAAGAATTCGGCCTCTCGGTTTGGGACCTGAGGGAGCACAAGGGCTCCCTGCGCCACCTTGTTGTTCGCCGCAGCCAGAACACTGGCGAGCTGCTCCTGAACCTTGTATGCGGGGAGGAGATAACCGTTCCCGCTAAAGAGGCTTTTAGCGCTCTTTTTAAAGAGGCAACCGTCATTTTTACCCTTAACCGCGCCTGGGGCGATAGTCACCACATTGATCGCCAGGAAGTCTTATCCGGGAAGGGCTTTATCACAGAAAAGATAGGCAACCTGCGCTTCAGGATTTCCCCCTCCTCCTTTTTCCAGACGAACACGCTGCAGGCGGAAGCCCTTTATAAAACGGTGAAAGATTTTGCCCGCAGGATTAAGCCCAGAAAGATTCTTGACCTCTACTGTGGAACGGGAACCATCGCTTGTTTTCTGGCGGAGGAGGCCGAGGAAGTCTGGGGAGTGGAAAAAATGGCGGAAGCGGTTTCTGATGCTCAAGTCAACGCATCTTTGAACGGCCTTAAAAACCTGTATTTTGTTCAGGAAGAAGCAGAAAAAACCGGGCCGCTCTCGAGATATGACCTGGTAGTGCTTGACCCGCCGCGGTCTGGCCTGCATCCTCGAACGAAGGAAGCCCTCAACGACTCCCGAGTGCCCTATATCGTCTACATCTCCTGCAACCCATCCACCCTGGCGCGAGACCTCGAGGGGCTGGACAATTACCGGGTCCTTAAGGCCACTCCTTTTGACTTTTTTCCTCACACCTTTCACGTGGAGACCTGCACTGTCCTCGAGGCCATATCTTAGGCTGGGTCATTTTCCGAGGTCCGAACCTTTTTATGCCTTCGATTTTGGCCAGAGGTAGCGTAATCAAGGATTTCTTCTGTCAAAATTCATATTTCAGCCGGTCTTAGCGAGCGTGAAGAAGTAGCGAGGATGAGGCCGGTCCCTTACCCTCTGCCAAAAGGATAATAGATTATTCCCTGCGAATCGGTTCCGCCAGCAAGAGCCTTTTATAGCTGCCATTCGCAGGCGTGCTCCTGCTGGCCGACTTATTGCCAAAACGGATTTTCAACCATATGGAAGAAAGCTTAGGCCAGAGATGCATTATTCACAGGCGGCCTTGAACGCTTCTTTGTTCATCAGCCCATGACTCTGGTATAATTCAAAAAGCACTTTCCCGGAGGAGGAAAATGGACTATAATGCCTTGAGGGTCTTAATTGATAGGGAAAGTATCGACTTTCTTGACTTGAAGGTGATCGACCTCTACGGAAACCTCAGGCACCTTACTTTGCCGGTCTCATTTTTGAACGAGAAAGTCCTGGAGGAGGGAGTGGGTTTTGACGCCAGTTCATACGGCCTTTCATCGGTGGGGTCATCGGACCTCGTTCTGATCCCGGACACCGCCACTTTTTTTCGGGATCCCTTCAGGGAGGCTCCTGTCCTTTCCTGTTTCGCGAGCGTTCACCTGACCGATATAGAGCGATCGCCTTTTCTGGAAGACCCCAGGTACATCGCCCGGAAGGCCGAGGTCCTGCTCCAGAAAAAAATGAGGAGGGCCACTTCCTTCTGGGGGCCGGAGTACGAATTCTATCTTTTCCGCGATTTCTATCTGGAAGAGGACCAGCTTTCCCTCCAGGTAAAAATTTCTCCCCTGGAACGCATCGAGAAGGGAGCGTACCATGCGGAACTGCCCACGGAAAAACTCGTTCAGTTCAGGGATGAAGCCTGCCAGATCCTGCAAAAGTTGAGGATTTCTGTGAAATACCACCACCACGAAGGGGGAGGTTTGGGTCAGCATGAAATAGAGACCTGTTTTGAGCCCCTCCTCAAAACCTGCGATGACGCCATGCTCATCAGGTATGTGCTGAAGAACCTGGCTTCCCGAGAAAACCTGAGCCTGACCTTTATGCCCAAGCCCATTTATGGAGCTCCCGGAAACGGCTGGCACGTTCACTGCTTCCTGAAAGATGAGGAAAGGAATCTCTTTTACGATGAGAAGGGGACCTATTCTCATTTGAGCCAGATTGCTTTGAACTTCATGGGGGGCATTTTGAAGCACGCGCGCAGCCTTTGCGCTTTCACCAATCCCAGCACCAACTCGTATAAGCGCCTGGTCCCTGGTTTTGAAGCCCCCACAAGCATCACCTTCGGCAGGGGAAACCGCAGCTCTGCCTGCAGAATTCCCACCTACGTCTCAGGGGCTGAGGAGACCAGATTTGAATACCGGCCCCCAGACTCCACGGGCAATCCCTACCTTTGCCTGAGCGCGATCCTGCTTGCGGGACTGGATGGGGTGGAAAAGCAGATTGATCCCGTTAAAGAAGGTTTGGGACCGTTTGAGGAGGATTTGTTCTCCTCAAAAAAAGCGGAAAAACTGAGTTTCCTTCCCGCATCTTTAGATGAGGCTCTCGATGCCCTGGAGAAGGATAGCGAGTTCCTGACAAAGGATGGCATGATGTCAAAGTCCCTGATCGAAAAGTGGATTAAATTTAAGAGGGAAGAGGCGCGGGAAATTAGCCTGAGAGTTCATCCCTTTGAGCTAAAACGATATTTTTAAGGGCGAGCCGTGGTAAAATAAGGCAAATCCTTTTCGGGGAAGAAAGGAGGAAGCATGTCGGAAAGAATTAAAGAGCACCTTAATTTAGCCATTGCCAGGGAGCTCCAGGTTTCAATTCAGTATCTCTGGCAGCACGTAGTGGTAAGAGGGGTGAAAGGTCAGGTTGTTGGGGATAAGATGCGCGAAATCGGCATCACGGAAATGAAGCACGCGGAAAGCATTGCCGAGCGCCTGGATTACCTCGGCGGGATGCCCACCACAAAACCCAATCCCATCCAGATCGGGGAGGATTGGAAAGAGATGGTGGAGCTGAATATCAAAGCGGAGGAGGAGGCCATCTCCCTGTACAAGGAGATTATCAAGATAGCCTGGGAAGAAGGGGATGTGACCACCAGGACCCTCTTTGAGGGGATCCTCGCTGATGAGGAAGAGCACCACGATTACTTCACCCGGGTTAAAGATTGAGCCTTAGGATAGCTCTCAAAAAGATTTAACTGCTATTAAGGGCCTGGATTGCCGGGCCCTTCTTTTTTCTGGGCTAAAGGAACCTTCGGGAGGAGCGGTCTAACTTCACCTTTTCCCCCAGGTTTGAGTTTAAGACGCTCAGGTAAATCTCCGCTTTTTCCCTGGTCAACCGCACCGCCCTGTCTGCTTGCCAGAGCAACGCATTATAGACATTGGCCCCCCCATAAGAGCTCTGAATTATGGAAAGCACTGGCTGAAGGCTGGAAATATCACCTGCGAAAGTTGCAAAAACCTGACTGAGGGGGATTTTTTCCATATGGAGCATCCAGGGAAAATCCACGCGAATGGGGTCATCGTTTATAACTGGACGCCAGTAAAATACCCCGTGTGCAGGGGAATTCCAGAGCTCTTCCAGAAGGTTTGCCGCTTCCTCTTCCTCGGTGCCAAACCTTTTGGCAAGCTCCCTCCGATCTTTGAACAAAGCGGCGTGTCTGGGATAAAAAGCCATCTTGCCCAGGATCAGAGGGCGAGAGAACCCGGACTCCTTTGTTGCCCGGAAAAGGAGCTCAGCGTCTGGCATGACCTCAGTCCTGCTTGAGGAAAGCGCTTCCTCCGGGATGTCCTCATCATCCGAGGAGAGGCTGAGCTTTCGGGAAAGGAGGACATCAGTGGACGTCTTAGAGAGGCAGAGGACGGTCACTTTTAACTCCTCCGCTTTCTTAAGGAGGAGAAGGATTTTCTTCAACAGGTCAAGGGCGGGGTCGAGGGCGGTGGAATGTCCCGAACCAGCCACGGGGTAGAGCAGGTGAGGGAGCATACTGTAAAGGGACCCGTCCAGGAAGAGAACGCCGTTTTTCATTTTATCCAGGTGCGCCAAAGTTAGGGAAACTTCCAGTTCGCGCAAATAAATAGAGTTCAAACGGTCTAAGGTGGTGCGATCCATAGTGCCCCTGTAAACCTCGAGCCTGAGCGCTTTCTCCTCTGTCTCCGCTCCAATTAATAGGGCCTGACCGATGAAAACGGAGGCGGCGTTGTTAAAGGAACGCTCAACCATGGAGCCATCAACCGCAAAAGCTTTTTGAGAGTAAAGAGGCTCTGCGGGTGAAAGGGGAAGCCAGATCTTCCTTGCCCGCTTGAAAAGCTCCCGCTCCACATCATCCATGGGCGTCCTGGACCACAGCTGGCGCAACAGGGAGGTCTTTTTAGAAATTTCCTGGCATAAAAGGTCAATGAAGGTTGGCATAACGCTTATGCAAAAATGCAATTTTAAGTTTT
>Ga0315282_10002294_pt1 | contig 35431 bp, 36 predicted proteins | sample YL17G07_20_MG_FD_203693 | JGI IMG/M metagenome (GOLD analysis project Ga0315282, IMG submission 203693) | Sediment microbial communities from Yellowstone Lake, YNP, Wyoming, USA - YL17G07_20 | ecosystem: Environmental > Aquatic > Freshwater > Lake > Sediment | place: USA: Wyoming | collected...
GGGCTATGCCCCCGGACGGGGGGTGAACACGCCCATGGAGCATGGGCCTCTGCCGTCCTTAAGGGGATTGGCAAGCCTGTGTGATGAAGTGGGAAGCTCCTGGCTTTAGCCATGGAGAGGACGTCACACTCACAAATCACAACATGAAGTGAGGATCCATGACCGCGAGTAAAGAAGATGTGGAAGAGAAGCTCGCCAAGGCGGCCCGGAGAAGAATGCTCGCAGAGACAAAGAGGGTGCCAGGCCTCTCCGCCTTCTTAGGCGAGATAGATAAGCACGTCCATAAAGCTGCACAGCTGACCTTTTCGTACAAAGGGGGGGCGGGTGTAAGAGCCGAGACCTGGGACGTACACAGGAATAGGAGAGACGGGAGGCTCGTGTTCGGGGCCTCTCCGAGCCTCTGGCCTGAATTTTACGGGCATTTTGTCGAAGCGGCATCCGGGGCGGACTTCCTGCCTGTGATCCTGAGGAGCTTCACGAACGAGGTGGACGAGGAGACAGGCCTTCCAGTAAAGGAGCTGAGGGGATACATCGTGAGAGTCTCAAGCGGCAGGGGGCTGACGTACGAGCAGGTGAGCGCCAGAGAGCTGGCAGAGGCCAACAACAAGGACCCAAGGACTGGTATGCCGCTGGAGCCAGAGCCTGCAGTCATATATGTCGGGAAGGGCGGCGAGAGGCTCAATGACGTGTTCATTTCCATTTGATGATCGATAAACCACTTGTTCAACTCCTCTTAAGCTCTTTTTTTCTACGTGACCTCCTCCAACGACTGAGGTCGTTGGCTTCCACGTTTCGTTCGCCATTTGCCCGCTCGTCGCCGAGGCGGTGTTTCATGTCATGGAGGCTTGCGAGGTCCACGGCTCCATGGGGCAGAGCTTTGTTCATCCCGTGTTCTGGTTGGGTCAACCTTACGGCTCGTTGATTCGAGTCCAGCCCGGCGGATCGGGGCACTGCCCTTTCACCACCCAGTCTTCTGGGCTACCGGCGTTGTTTGGCGTCCCCATCGCATCGGAGGCTTGCACTCCGATCCAGACAACCCAAAGAAAAACAATGATGATCTCATATAAAATTTGGGATTGCCCTAAAGGCTGGTACGCAGTTCATCCAACCGCTGAGGCGTGTTGGGTTTCCTGCTCAATCCCCTTTTAAAGACGTGAGCGGCTGACCGAATGCTCCGTCTTCAGAGGATCGGTAGGGCGCTGGAGAGCGCACTATTCCCATCACCCCCCAGCCGTAACCATCAAAACCGTTTCTAGGAATGTATATTTTCATATACACTCCCATTCGGAGCATTGGCAGCTTCGGTCCATCCTGCTCCCCTGCTGTCAGGCACGGCAGGAGCGTACAGGTACTCATCCCTCATAAGCCGCCAGGAGGCGTCCGCACTCACGGCAAACGGCTGGCCGCACAGGCGCATACCACGACAGAGTATCGCCAGCGAGGCGAGCCTGTTCCTGCCGTAGTCTGCGCCACAGGTATTGCACCTGCTCATCGCCCAGGCTGGGTGCTCCAGCCTACCACCACATACGGGACACCTCGACGAGGTCCCTCCCGGGCTCACGTACACGGTCCTGAAGGGAGACTTGTACTCCACCATTGACTGGTACATCCGGTATGGCCACCTGTTCAGGTACGTCCTCAGCCTCTTGCTCCTCTTTGCATTTCCGTTCTCCCTTATCCCGGTAAGCCTCTCGAAGACGAACGATGCGCCGGGATTCTTCCTCACCTGCTCGGTCGAGAGCTTCTGGAGAGCGTCTTTAATCCTGTCCCTCTGCCTCCCCCTCGTCTCTTTGAGCTTCTTCGCTCTCTTCTGTGGGTTCTTTATATGTAATTGTATCCTTCTTCTCCTCCTCGAGAAGTCGTTCTGTATCCGAGCTATTCTTTCTACAGGTTCAGTCTCCACGCTGTCCAGTTTGATGGTTCCTCCATCATCACCGCCACCGTCCTCCTGCTTTATTGCCACTGTTGAGTCTATTGTGTTGAAGTTGAGGTCTGAGGCAACGAACCTGCTGCCGAGGGGCTTCTTCTTCCCACCGCTGGTGACGAACGTGATGTAGAGCCTCCTATCTGTGATCAGGAGCTCCGACGCCCCCCCTGCTGTACTCCTCCCACCCCTTATGTTTCGGGGTGAACGTGATATGTTCATACTTAAAGGGCTGGAGTGTTATCCTGGCGGACACCGTGCCTTCATTTCCCTGCTCTATCTTGAAGAGCTCAGCATCTATCCTCACCGCAAGCCTCCTCACCTTGGGTATTGCCAGCTTTTTATGCTTCTTCTTGTAGGACCTGAGCAGGGCCACCGCATTCCTGCACACAGGGTTGATGTGGTGCCTGGCATAGCTATATCGTGAATAGAACCATTCCCTGAACCTCCTCCTCAATGCTATAGGGCTCGGGACCCTGCTGTCGTCCTCCTTCGCCATGACATATGCGTATACGAGGGCCATCCTCAGCGCATCCCTCATGCCAGTGAGGTATGCCAGAATGGATTCGCTCGGCTGGTACTCTATGGCTATTGTTCTCTTCTCTCCCCTTGATCCCCAGGGATGGCTCATTTAAATGGCGTCATCTCTTTCTGAGTATAACACTTCATCATGCCATTAAAATCACATTTTATATATATTTTCCTGTAGCTGTTACGAACCCTTCCCATTCCGAAAAATATGGTGTCACAATTATTTAACTAATGCTACGAAGATAAACACTCCTTTCTCAAGGTCTCCCCGTGAGCGTCCATCGTCACAAAGCAAGGTCCAAAGTCCTCAACTGCGATGACCCAGACCGCCTCGGGGTCCCCTAAATCTCTCCAATATGCTTTCTTGACACCCTTTGAAGACCTCGCCGCAAGGGCGCCCACTCCGCCCGGGTACTCGAGGTAGACCACGCCAAACTTCCTGAGCGCCTCGAGGGTGCCCCTCCCCATCCCCCCCTTGCCGACTATCCCCCTCAAACCGGAGAGGTGGATGATTTCTGGCTCTGTCCTCTCCATCCTCATGCTCGTCGTTGGACCGGCGGAGATGACCTTTCTGCCTCTCACGAGCGGTCCGCAGTGGTATATCACCTTGCCACGCAGGTCAAAGGGTAGCCTTCCCTTGTCTCGCAGGATCTCAACTGCCCTCAAATGGGCCATATCCCGCATGGTGTAAAGCTCGCCGGAGAAGTAGACTACGTCCCCGACCCTCAGGCCCCTCACGTCCTCGTCCTTCAGGCGCGTTCCCAACCTATGCACTCCGCCCATTCCGATCACCTCAATATCCTAAATCCGCCGTCATCCCACTCTGCAGAAACCCTTCTTAGGGCCCAGCACTGGATGTTGACCGATACTGGGAGGCTGGCCGTATGGCAGTGCGCCCACTCAACCTTGACGCCCAAGGCAGTGGTCCTGCCGCCCAACCCCATGGGTCCTATCCCCAGCTCGTTTATCTCTGATAGAAGCTCCTCCTCAAGCCTTGCGACAATTGGATCCTTTGTCTTCTCGTTCAGAGGTCTGAGTAGTGCCCTCTTGGCCAGATATGCCGACCACTCGAGAGTGCCGCCCACTCCGACCCCAACTATGATCGGAGGACAGGGCTTTGCCCCCGCCTTCCTGACGGTTTCTAGGACGCAGCTCTTTATGCCTGCGACACCGAGAGCTGACTCGAGCGCGAGCACCCTGCTGACATTCTCGGACCCCGCTCCCTTTGCCATGATCTCAACGGATACCCTGTCCCTCGCGCCCGCATCGCCCTCAAAGTACACTATGGGATTATTCCTGCCGAGGTTTCTCCCCTCGTTCTCCCTAGTAAAGGGGTTGACGGTGTTTGCCCTGAGCGGAACCTCTTTGGTAGCTAGTTCTATTCCCTTCCTTATCACGTCGATAATATTGCCGTACTCCTCGGCGCACCTGACGAAGAAGACAAGGGTGCCGGTGTCTTGGCACATGGGGATGGACCTCTCCCTCGCGTACCTCACGTTCTCGATTATGGCCTTCATTATCTCCTTGCTGTTGCCCCTCTCCCTCCGGAGGCACTCCTGCAACCTCTCCTCAACGTCGCGCGGAAGATCCGTCTCCAAAACCCTAAGAGCCTCAACTATATTGCGGGGCCCCATTAGCAACCACATCGGAGATTTCATAAGTCTGAGGGGGCAAATAAGAATGCCGTGTGGTGGCCTTGTCCACGTACGATCAGCTCCATAAGTTCTCGGCCGAGACCTCCCAGATAGTCCGGTATGTCTACTTCCGCAGCTTGGTAAGGGCAGAGCAGGATCTGGGGCCGATAAAGACAAAACTGGCCCCGCTGGGGGAGGTGGGTCACGGCTTCTTCGACGCGGTTAGGGGGATATACGCCGCCTCCAAGGAGCGGGACGGCACCTCTTTCTTCGTAAAGCTCTACCGCCACGGTGACCCGAAGGAGATACTTGCGGCCTCTGATAAGTTCAAGAAGGAGGCATACCGGTCAACGGTGGACGACTATGAACGCGGATTTCTCATCTGCTGGGAGATCGCTCTCAAGACTCTGGCCGAACTCAAGGAGAATTACCCGGACTACCCGCTGAAGGATGAACCACAACCCGCCAACCAGAAGGTGGAGGTTGAGGAATCGGCGTTCGAGGTCGCACCCAGGAAGAAGGCTAAGGCCTCATCCAAAGCAGATTGACCGATATTACCCACATGACGTACCAGAGCAGGAAGTACGAGAAGATGCCGGTCATGTAGAACTTCTTTGTCTCCTTCACTGCATTGGCGATGCTCTTGATCCCATACCTAAAGAGCATATATGTCAGCAGGAATATGGCTATGCCGAGGCCCAGTCCCACATAATCCCTTAGGTTGAGCGCCCCCGTTATTATGCCGCCGATGACTGCGAATGCGATTCTTATATAGTACATCCTCCTGTAGATTGGTTGCGGCTTCGAGGGTGGTTGCTGTGAAGCTTGGCCTGACATCCCTTGACCTCCTTACTATCATTAACGAACTTAACTCCGCCCTTATAAGCGCTCGCATCGAGAACGTTTACCAACTTGAGGATGGCAGCTTCCTCATAAGGCTTCACACGAAATCAGGACAGGCCAATATTATCGTAGAGTTGGGGCGTCGCCTCAACATCACCAACTTCAAGTACCCCATCCCGGAGAAGCCCTCCCCTCCTGCAGCCTTCCTCAGGCGATATCTCTCCTCTGCGAGGGTCGAGTCCTTCGGCCAGGTGGACTTTGACAGGATCCTCTACATGGACATCTCCCGGGGAGAGGAAAAGCTCAGGGTGTACTTTGAGTTCTTCGGCGACGGAAATGCGGTCGTAGCCGACCAGTCTGGCAGAATAAAGTATGCCCTCTCCTACAAGGAGATGAAGGACCGCACCATAAAGTACGGCATGGAGTACATGCCCCCGCCCCAGAGGGGTCATGACATCTACTCCTCCGTGGGTATCAAAGAGATCCGCTCGCAGAGATTCAACCTCGCGAGGTCTCTCACAAGGGTCTTTAACCTGCCCTCCGAGGTGGTGGCGGAGGCACTCCTGAGGTCCTCCCTAGACCCCAACTCCCCGTCGGCCGAGGTCAGTCCGGAGGCGGTCGAGGCATTCCTGCGGAGCGCGAGATCGATCGTGGAGGAGGTGAAGACAGGCCCGCTCAGGCCCAACATCGCAATGAAAGAGGGTAAGGGAGTCTCGGTCCAGCCCATCGACTTCAAGTCGCTTAACTACGAGAAGAGGTACCTCGAAAGCTTCAACGAGGCGGTCGATGAGTACTTTTCATCCATAAGCACCGAAAAGATCGAGACAAAGAGGAGGTCCCCATCCGAGGAGGCGCTGAGGGATCTCGAGGCTGTACTCTTCAGGCAGAGGTCTCACGTAAAAGAGCTGGAGGATCAGCGCTTGAGGCAGAACGAGATCGGAAAGGCTATCATGTCCAACCTCCACGTCCTGCAGTCGCTCATCGATCAAGTGGTGAGGTCGCGGAGGGCCGGGGCTGACTGGGAATTCATAACGCGGTCCGTGAGCGGCGTGAAGGTGGGGAAGATCGATCCCTCAAAGGGTCTCCTAACGGTCGTGATGAACGATCAGGAGATTCAGATAGACTTCAAGGTGTCGGCAACAAAGAACGCCGAGTCCTACTTCGCAAAGTCCAAGGAGGCCTCCAAGAAGCTGGAAGGTCTGCACGGTGCCATACTCGAGACCGAGAAGAAGATAGAGAAGCTGAAGAAGGGCATGACCGAGATCAGCGCCCCCGTCATCCTGAAGGTCATGAAGAAGGAGTGGTATGAGCGCTTCAGGTGGACCTTCTCCTCCCAGAACTTCCTGATAGTCGGCGGAAAGGACGCCACCCAGAACGAGGTTCTCGTGAAGAAGCACATGGCGCCCGTAGACATCTTCGTTCACTCTGACGTACCGGGAGGCTCAGTGGTGATAATAAAGTCGGAAGGAAGAGCCGTCCCAGAGGAGACAGCATACGAGGCTGTGTCCTTCGCCGTCGCCTACTCCAGGGCATGGAGGGCCGGACTCGGCGGGGCTGACGGGTACTGGGTGAGGGCGGATCAGGTTACAAAGACTCCCCCCACCGGAGAGTATCTGGGGAAGGGTGCCTTCATGATATATGGCGAGAGAAACTACGTCCGGAACGTCCCGCTCGTCATGCCGCTCGGCATCCAGATCTCGGGTGATGCCTTCAAGGTTGTTATGGGGGGTGAGGCCTTCGTCAGAAAAACCGCCATTTCCTACGTCAAACTCACTCCAGGCACTCTCAGCGGTGTGGAACTTATCAAAAAAATAAAGGAGTCTCTCGTCCAGAGATCCGATGAGAAGTACGCTCACCTCATTCGTGCAGTCCCCGACAGCGAGATAGCCGCATATCTACCACCTGGTGGCAGCTCCGTCCTATAAAACCTTTCAACTGAAAAATCGAGGGAATCCTTATCCTTCAGGTTGGGGAGGCGTGCGGCTATGAGTTGAATGCAGACCTAAACGCCGCGCGAAACATAGAACACCGAACAAGGGACTGCAGGTATATCCTGGTCTCAGGGGCGCCTGTCAGCCGCCCGTACGGATGCACCGCAAGGTGAAATCCAAGTCCCTGCCTTCAGGCCGGGGTAGTTGACAATATGTTATATATTTGCGAAACCGTATATTAAATGGGGCTTAAAATGGTTGGCATCCGAGCAAGAGTCCTTGTGGGCGACGTGATGACAAAAAGCCTCATAACCCTTCCTGACAGCTCCAACGCGAAGAGGGTTGCCATCGCAATGAGCGGAAACGACGTAGGATCGGTGATAATCACCAGGGACGGCCATCCTGTGGGCATAATTACGGAGAGGGACCTTGTGGAGAGGGTGATAGCGAGGGGGCTAAAACCTGAGTCCACTCTCGCAAGGAGTATAATGTCCTCGCCGCTCTCCGTTATAGACCAAAAGGCAGAGGTGATGGAGGCCGCAAGGAAGATGGCCAAGCTCCGGGTTCGCCGGCTCGTGGTTGTGGAGAGAGGCGAGATGACCGGCATCATCACCTCCAGAGACATCCTATCCACCGCTCCCGAGCTCGTCGAGGTGCTGACCGAGGCCAGCCGTAACAGACTCATGCCATCGAAGAAAGGCGAGCTTCTGGCTGGGTACTGCGACAACTGCGAGGAGTGGTCCGACACCCTGAAAGAGAGCAACGGGCAGTTCCTCTGCGAAGAGTGCAGGATGGAGTCAGGCGTTTAAAACTTTCTTGGAAAGGGAAAATTGGTCAGTGGAGGATATGTGAGTATGCGGTGTCATGAACATCAACTCGTCGTTCGCCTATGTAATGGGGAAGCGCCCGCCATTCTTCCTGTTACTCTGAATAGCGACTACCGAGCCCCGTCTGAGAGGTGCAAAAGGTTTTGTTAGTGAGAGATCTGATGCAGAGTCCTGTTATAGTTGTCAGAAGCGTGGACACCGTGGCTCACGCGAGAAACCTAATGCTGAGGGAGAAGGTAAGTAGACTAGTGGTCGTGGAGGGGGATCGCCCTGTCGGCACGCTCACGAGGAGGGACATAATCAGGAGCCTCCGCAACTACAGGCTGCGCAAGAGGGATTTCGAATCCATAATAGTCAGCGAGGTTATGCGCTCTCCCGTAACTATGGTAAATGAAGAAGATTCTATCACCGACGCCGCCAAGAAGATGGTCTCCGGCAACGTCAAAGGTCTGCCGGTGGTCGACGACAGGGGAGAGCTTGTGGGCATAGTGACCAAGACCGATCTCACGAGGTACTTCTCGGAGAGCTTTCGAGGCAGGTTCAAGGTCAAGGAGATCTCGCAGGGCAGAGAGGGACTGCCTATCATTCACAGCAGCCACACGGTATTCCGCGCGATGGACCTGATGGCAGAGACGTTTGCAGACAGGGTCATCGTCGTTGATGACACTAAGCCCATCGGGATTATAACTGAGACTGACCTCTCCTTCATACGCCAGCAGAGGAGCGGGAACTCCTTCCGGAAGGGAAGCAGAAGGGATGCGGAAGCGGTCTCCCCCACGAGGATATACCTCCTCCCGACGGCGGCCGACGTTATGACCCCAGACCCCACGGTCGTGAATGAATCTGAGGATGCGGGCATCGCCGCAGGGATGCTGATCGAGAAGGGTATAGGCGGAATGCCTGTTGTGAACAAAAAGGGTGACCTTGTGGGAGTGATCACCAAGTTTGATTTTGTAAAAGTTTTGGCAAAGGAGGTCTAAATGAAAATGAGGCTGACGGATATACTCGCCAAGGATGTTCCCGTGCTTAATAAAAACCGTCCCCTCTTGGACGCACTCGACATGCTGAATAAAAAGGGTCTCGAAAGTATATGTATAAGCAATGACGGGAAAATTGTCGGCACTCTCTCTTATAGGGACGTCCTGTTCAGGATAGGTACCCAGAGGCTCAGGGCCGTGGCGCCTGAATCCCTCTACATCTCTGGCTTTGTGAGCGACTTCCCGGCACTGCTGTCCAACGACACCCCTGTCCGAAGGGCAGCCAAGCTCCTGCTGGAGCTCTCCTCACAGGCCCTTCCGATGTTCTACGGCGATACCTTCTTGGGTCTGGTTTACCGGAGCGGTATGCTCAGACTCGTCCAGGACTCGCAAGTAGGCACATCCTCAATAATAAGGAGAAACTTCCCTCTGCTGCGACCACATGAACGGGTCATCAATGCCCGGAAGCTACTGCTGGAGGGCGGCGTCACCATAATCCCAGTCGTTAATGAGGACGGGCGGCTGTTAGGAGTAGTCACAGAGAAAGAGATCCTCAACTCGCTCATCGAATTCCACAAGTATGTTCCCGAGAAGCATCAGAAGGCAAGAATAAGACAGCTCTCAGTCTCTACCGCAATGAAGGTCAGCATACCGACAGTGGAGGGGGACTTGTCGCTCGGTGAGGCTTCGCGGAGGATGATTAAGGAGCGTCTGCCTGGGCTGATAATCACCGAGCCCTCAAAAGTCGTGGGCATACTCTCCCCAGAGGAAGTACTTGAGTACATTGTCGGTAGTTTCCCAGAGGAGCAGTAGGCTCTTTGCCCTTCGTCGTCGATGCGATGCTAGGTAAGCTTGCAAGGTGGCTCAGGATAATTGGGCATGACACGGTTTACGACCCATCCTTGGACGATGATGCCCTGATCAGCGTGGCAAAGAGGGAGGGGCGGACGCTCGTTACGAGAGACGCCAACCTCTTCAGAAGGGCGACGAAAGAAGGAGCGGCATCTCTCCTCATCAAGTCCCATGCCCTCCCAGAGGAGTTGGTCGAGATGTCTCCTGTCCTCAAAGGGGCGTCTGCTGGTTCAAGGTGCACCCTCTGCAATACCCCCCTCCTTGAGGTCGAGAGATCCATCGTCTCCGACGAAAAGGTTCCGAAGGTAAGCCCATTGTGGCTATGCCCGAGTTGTGGAAAGATTTATTGGCACGGTGGTCATTGGAAGGGCATAAACAGGACCCTCTCGGTTCTGCGTCATGGGTGATGCCTTTGTTCTCGATCGAGGAAGGCGCTTTTCTGGTGAAGCTCGCTAGGAGCGTCGTGACCAAACACGTCAAGGAGTCTGTAAGAATATCCCCCCCTACCCCTCCCTCAAAGCAAATGAACGAGAAGTCTGGCGTCTTCGTGACGATAGAGAAGATCTACAAGGGCGAGAGGGTGTTGCGGGGATGCATCGGGTACCCTCTGCCGTATATGCCCCTGGTCGAGGCCACCATCGACTCCGCCATAAGCGCGGCGGTTAACGACCCGCGCTTCGAACCCCTCCAACCCGAGGAGCTCTCGGAGGTCGTCTTTGAGGTGAGCATACTAACGCCGCCGGTCCTCCTCCAGGCCAAGGATCCGAAGGAATACCCGAAGCTCATCAAGGTCGGAAGGGACGGGCTCATCATCGAGAAGGGCTACTACAAGGGGCTGTTGCTGCCCCAAGTCCCAGTTGAGTATGGGTGGGACGAGGAGACCTTCCTCTCGGAGTGTTGCATGAAGGCCGGCCTGCCTCCAGACAGCTGGCTCTCAAGGGAAGTAAAGGTTTACACCTTCAGCGCTGAGGTCTTCACCGAGGACAGACCCGGCGGAGAAGTGGTACCCAAGAAGTTGCAATGAGATCTCATGGAGACTCTTCGGATGAGGATCTACTTTGCCCCATGCGGCATAGCGCTCGGACACGCGGGGAGGTGCATCCCCGTAGCCAAGACCTTCAGGAGACGGGGGCACAGCGTCTTCTTCTCTACATACGGGGAGGCGGTGGATTTCGTAAAGAAGGCAGGCTTTCCGGTCGAGGGCGTTCCACCGATCAAGGTCTTCGAGAAGGAGGACGGCACGTTCAACTTTCGCAGGACGCTGTCCATCGGACCTAGAAGCCTACTCATATTCACCCGCCAGACCGGCGCCGAACTCAATCTGATCGAGCACTTCAAACCGGACCTGGTGATATCCGACAGCCGGCTCTCCACAGTCCTCGCCGCCAGGATGAGGCGGATAATCCCCATTCTTATGCTACATCAACTCAAGGTAATGATACCGCACAAGAAACCTATTACCGAGAAGTACAAGCAGGATATCAAGGGCCATGTGGAGAGGCTCGGTCTTGAGATCCTAGGGAGCCTATGGAAATTAAGTAAAGTCATAATTGTCCCGGACTTCCCTCCCCCCTACACCATCGCCAAGGCGAACGTCGTGCCGTCTTATCAGTACATAAAGAAACTAAAACTGGTGGGGCCGATCATCCCCAAGTACCCCGGCGAGCTACCCCCAGCCGAAGAGGTAAAGGGGGAACTCGGGTTCGACGACCGCCCTCTAATATTTGCCGCAATGAGCGGTACCCTGGCAGAGAAGAAGCTTATAGCTGGGCGGTTGACCAAGATCTTCGACGAATTCCCTGACCGCTATAATATAGTTGTCACAAGGGGTCTCTCAGATATCAGGACAACTAACGGGTCGGGCAATAACACTTCTTCTAACAAGAGGCTGAGGGTACACAACTGGGTCGATGATAGGTACCTATACCTGAAGGCCTGCGACCTCCTCGTAACCAGAGGCGGTCACAACACGGTGGCAGAGGCCATCTACTACGGGAAGCCAATGATCGTTATACCCACACCGGCACACTCGGAACATCAGGGCATCGCCGAGTCTCTGGTCAAGATGAACCTTGCCCTCTCCCTCCAGCAGGACACCCTCTCGAAGGACACCCTCCTCACGGCCGTTAACAGCGTGATGGAGTCCTCGCATTTCGCGTCAAAAATGAGTGATGCCCAGAGATATGCGGCGCGGTTCAATGCAGTAGAATCCATCTACAAGACCGTATGCGACATACTTCACGTCTCCTACTGAAATAAAAATAGGTTATAGGGTGGTTTACTGCATCGAGATGAGGGTCGTTGTCCTCAGCAGTCCGTCGATCCTTCTGATCTCCTCCACCCTTCTGCTCAACTCTTTCACATCGTCGGTGAAGACTTTGACGATGACGTCATACTCACCGAAGACCACGGTCCCTTCAGCAACGTCCTTCACTTTGAGGCACTCCTCAAGCACTTCCTTCTCTCTGCCTATCTGACAGACACCTAATATGTACGCCGAGAAACTCACTCTAAAACCCCCAAAATTCTGTTATTTTTATACCTTAAATTGTTAATAATCTTTTGCATAGGGTTTTCATTACACCGAACTACCAACCCACTGGGGTCGTGAGACGGGACACATTTTTTAGAGAGGGATTGAGCAGGAAACCCAACACGCCTCAGCGGTTGGATGAACTGCGTACCAGCCTTCAGGCTGGGCAGTCCCATAATTTTATACAGTTCATCATGTTATAATTTAACGCCAAATAGGGGACGTAACGTAGATGCAGGTCGTAAAGACCGTTAAGGTTCCCGTCCACTACGCAACTACAAAGCGCAAGTTAGGTATCTTAGAGAGGTTGACGGCTAGGTTAACTCACGGAGTGGCCCTGTGGTCAAAGCTGATCGAGGCCCACAACATCAGAGCTAGAGGCCGGTTGAGAGACAGGAACCTTGAGCGCAAGGTAAAGGATCGGACAGGGCTGAGTGCAGGCCTCGTCCAGTGCTGCGGCGACACCGCCCTGTGGATGTGGCGGAGCTACAGAGAGCAGCATGAAGCATGGTTGAGGAGGCTGAGGACCGCCCAAAAACAAGGAGACGAGAGATGGGTAAAAAAACTTTTGAAACGAGAGCCTCAAAAACCTTTCTCAAATGGCGTTAAACGTAAGGTTCCGATATGGTTTGATTATCGTATAGGGAGGCTGGAAGGGGCAAGGGACATCAAGGTAGCAAGCTATGTTATCCGTATGGCCACCTTGAAGGGAGGTGAATGGGTAACTATTCCGCTGAACCCCGCCCCATATCACATTGAGCTGCTTGAACAGGGGATGATTAAGAGCTTCCAGGTCGTAAAGAAAAATTCAAAATATTACATTCACGTCAAGGTTGAGTACGAGGTGCCCGATAAACCCGTCACGGGCGTTCTTGGAGTGGATTTGGGGATAAAACGTTCGGCTGCAGCCGTGCTGCTTCAACCGAACATGAAGCTTTCGCCCAAGTCCTTCCTGATCATCCGTGAAGGAGAAAAAAGGCATAGGCTGGACCAATTGAACAGGTTGATCTCGAAACTCCAAAAGGCTAGAAAATACGAGGCCTTGAAGAGGCTGAGGCATAAGAGAGGACATGTCGCAGAATACCTTGACCGTCTATCCGCCAAGAGGCTGGCAGACCTCTCTGAGGGATGTTTGCTCGCAGCCGGCTGCCCAAAGGGAGTAAAATACGATAACTTCAAAGGAAACGGCAGGAAGAGGCTGAGACAACTGCTAACCGGATGGGGCTACGGCAGAATCATCAAGTACGTAGTGGAGGAGAGAGCCGAAAGGGGCCTGCCAACAGAAGCTGTTGAGGAACGTTGGACCTCAAGAACCTGCTGGAAATGCCACTCAAGAAACACGGAGCGCATAAACCAGTCCACCATATGGTGCTGGAACTGCTGCAAATACTTCAACGCCGACTACAACGCCGCAATAAACATCGGCCTGCCTTTCTTGGCCAAGGCCGCAGGCCGAGGGGCTGAAGTTGAGCCAGCCCAGACCGGGGATGAACAGGCAAGAGAGATAGCAGCCTGCAAGCCCGGAAGCCAACACCCTTCAGGGGTTGGCAGCTCACAGGGCGCAGTTATTCTTACTATATCACGAAAGTGGTGTACTCGATGATTTTGCTTCCTCTCCTGATGCTGATGCTCATAGGCGGGGGGTCACTGGGGGGTCACGCCTACAACTACACCCTCACCATCACGGTGGTGAACGGGCAGAGCACGTTGATGCCGGACGTTTCATCTAGCCCATACTACTACCTTCTTAACCAAAACATATTCAAGAACACCACATTGCAGACGGTGTTCCTCAAATCTGTAAGGCTGGACGGGGCGTCTGTCGGATGGCAGCCCTCCTCGGACGATGACGGCAACCCCATGATCAAAATATTCACCGACAGACCCCTCGAACCTAGGAGGAACGCCACGGTTGAGTTATCCTTCAAGATATATCTCAGGGAAGCAACTCTCAACCTCTCCGATGTGGGCAATATCTCCGAGATACCCAGCGACATGGTGCGCCAGTACCCCCTTACAGGGATATGGAACCTGTCCAAGATGGCGAACTCCTCTGAAGTAGTAACGACCGCGATAGCAATTAAGGGAGACGAGGAAAACGCCCTTCTTGTTGTACTCAAGATGCTCCGGTGGTTCGAGGATAACATGGTCTACGCCTCAAACCTGACCGATCCGCAGGACGTATGGCAGACCTTTGCGACACACAGCGGTGACTGCGATGACCAGGCAAACCTCTTTGTCCTCTTCTGCAGGATTCTGGGCATACCAGCATACACCTCGTTGGGACCCGTGTACCTTCCGGGCGTGGATATGCAGACCGACAATAACCTGAGGTTCAACCTCACGAATGTGGCCTGGCACGGATGGGCAATGGTCTTCCTGCCAACAAAGGGCGGGGGGCAATGGTTCCCAGTGGATCTCACGTTCTTTTACGGCGCAACTTTTCAAGATGACCACCTCAGGAGCGGCGACCCCATTAACCACATAAACGGCTCTGCCCTTGCATTCTGGGACACGGCTGAATATATGTCGGTCAAATCTATCGATTATGTCGGAGAGACCGTCACCATAAGGAGGAACATCATGAACTCGGATGTCATGTGGCTCGAGAATCATACCATGGTTCCAACAGAGGACGAGCCTCTTCCCCCTCCCCCCGCGCCCGAAAGTCCGGCTCCATACCTCTCCCTGATAGCACTCTCCACCTTGTTGGTTATAGTGGTTAGAACCTTTGTTCTCCGTAGACCTCAGAGTGCACAACCCTCTTGAGGTCCCTCCTCGGTCTCGCCTCCGGCTTCTCCCCGGGGACCCCTATGGGAATAATGGCAACGGGCCTGGTACCTTTAGGTATCTTGAGCGCCCTCCTTACCTCGTCCTCGTCGAAGGCCCCCACCCAGCACGAACCGTATCCCAGGGCCGTGGAAGCCAAGAGAATGTTCTGGACGGCGGCTGCGGTGTCTTGTATACAATAGAGCCTGCTTCCCCTCTCTCCGTAGCGCAGGGCAGAAGCCTCCTCCTTGGCGCATACCGTGATTATTACAGGCGCCCCCTCCATCCAACACTGCCCGAGGGCTGCCGCTGCTAGATCTCTCCTGCCCTCCGCGTCCGTCGTGACTATGAATTCCCAAGGCTGTATATTTCCTGCAGAGGGGGCCAGGATTGCGGCGTTGAGTATCCTCGCTAGGTCCTTCTTCTTTACGGGTTTGTCCTTGAACGTCCTGACACTCCTCCTCCTCTCTATGGTCTCGAAGAGTTCCAAACATCGCACCATAAATATTTCTGCCTCTCTGTTCTTTATTATGTTATGCAAGGAAAAACAAGAGGTCTTGTGGACCTCTACCACCGCCTCCTCTCGCCTAGAGTCGCCGCGCTTATAGTGACTCTGCGCGAGGACGGTCTCCCGAACGTTATGGTTGCTGCGTGGCACACCCCGGTCTCCATCAAACCTCCGATACTTGCGGTATCCATCGCGCCCGGAAGACTGACACACAGGCTCATCCAGAATGCCGGCGAGTTCACAGTGAACATTCCTGACGCCTCGCTCATCAAGGAAGTAAAGATCGCGGGGTCCAAGTCTGGCGCGAGCTACGACAAATCAAAGCTCTTCAGATACGTCCCAGGTCTCAGGGTGAGAACCCCTGTCATAAAGAATGCCCTAGGCTGTATCGAGTGCACCCTGAATAGAATCCTCGAGATGGGGGATCACTCCGTAGTATTCGGCAATGTCGTGGCAGCCTACGCAAAGGGATTTAAAGAGGTCTGGATCTCCTCCTCCCCCCTCCTTCACCTCGGATCTGATTACTATACGACAATGGGTCAGCGGTTAGAATTAAAAAATGATGAACCAAAATAAAATAAAGTATCAATATAAAAAGCATTTCTGTTAAAATAAAACAAAAAATAGGTCTAACATCATAAAATGGGGATTCTTTGGGAACGCTTATATAGCGTACGAATTGATATTATCACAGTTAAAGCATAAGGAGGAAAATTTTTGGCAGAGGAAAAAGTTATAACTCCACAAGGCTACAAAGAAAACCCAGACCTTCTGCCAGTGCCAGCGTCTGAGAGAAAATACAATGTTTGGACATTCACGCTAATGATGTTCAGCATGAACACCTGCATCCCCATGTTCTTTCTCGGTCCGATTGGTGCTGGCTTAGGTATGGACTTCTGGCAGGCAATCGTTGGTGCCTTCATAGGAAACCTTGCTGCCGTCATTGCCATGTACTTGAACGGTGCAGTCGGTGTGAAGTACGGCATACCCTACCCAGTGCAGCTCAGGGAATCCTTCGGATTTAGGGGAATCCACATTCCAGTTATCCTGAGAGGCGCTGCCGGAACGATGTGGTTCGGTATAGAGGCATGGGCAGGTTCCTATGCACTGACCTTGATCGTCCTGTTCGCTATCGGGATGCCCGCGCAACAGGCCATGACTACAGCGTTCTCATGGGTGATAGTTGCTCTACTGTTCTACCTCGGAACCTTCGTCCTCGTTATGAGGCTTGGGCTCAAGGGCATAGGCAAGGTGGCAGACTGGGGTGGTCCGTTGATGCTCCTCTACTTCATCTGGCTCGTCTGGTTCCTTGCATCTACCCCGCAGTTTGCGTCCAATATACCAAATCTGTTCATAAGCTCAGCATCGTACTTTAGCCTCAACTTCCTGGCATACCTCGCCGTCCAGACGAACTGGTGGGCTACCGTCGCCCTGAATATCTCCGACCTCTCCCGCGGTATCAACCCGAAGAAACCTGGTGCATTCTTTATAGGCCTCCTTATAGGCATAGTGATCTGCCAGGTTGTGGGTACCGCGCTGGGATACGCGGCCGTGGGACTGACCGGGTTAATCCTGCCGCAAGACATCATCTTGGCTTACGCTGGACTAGGAGGAGGCGCAATCGCGATCATTGTTGGTCTCATATTCGCCTTCTTGGCGCCTTGGTCCACTGACGTCACCGCGAACTCCCCGCCACTCATCGACATACTCATGGCAACGATTAAGCTCAGGTGGAAGACCGCCGTGGTCGTATCCGCCGTCATCGCCTTCTTTGCAGCGCCGTGGTGGGCTGTAGCCAGAGCCGCGGACTATACAGGCTACATGACTAACTGGGCATCGAACTACGGCATCCTGCTGGGTCCGATCGCCGGCATCATGATCGCAAGCTACTGGATCAATAGAAAGAGGACCCTTGACGTTCAAAAGCTCTACACATTTGGTCCTAACGGATATTGGCATGCTGGTGGATGGAGCAGGTCTGCATATCTGTCGCTACTTCTCACTTGGATCGTCTGCTATATCATCGCATGGCCCATTGGCCAGCTAGCATACATAGGCCCTATTCCATTCCCAGGCGGTGTCACCTGGTACCCGGCCATAGTGGTTTCGTTCATATTCCAAGTGGTACTGGGCAAAGCCTTTAAGGAATAAAAAATTCCTTCCTTTTTTTTATTAAAAGCTGCGAGAATACCGCACCCGGAAGGGTGCGGATGAATCGCAGCCTCTTTTTCTATCTCCTGCCGCTGACGGCAAGTTCTACAGGTCCATCGGCAACGTGACGGCTGAGACGATACAGCACTACATCGCCAGATCGAGCCATGTCTAGTGAACGGATACCCTACCCGCAAGGGTAGGGTTCTTCATTTTTTTTATAACAACATTGACAGAGGACTACATCTTTGGCATAATTGGGTCAAAGCTTAAATTATCCTTAAAAAATAGAGAAGACTGCTGCCCGTAGGTTGACGAAATCTTGGACAGCAGAGCGGTTGCTCAAAGCCGTTGTAAAGCTCTTATTGGGTGATGATATTGTCCGAATCTGAGACCCGAAACCTTGCAGAGTTGAAAAAGGATCTCGAGGAGCGAATCTCGAAGGCAGAGAAGGAACTGAACTTTTTAAAGACCTCGCTTAAGCTGGTGGACGAGGCATTGGCCAAGGTAAGCTTCAAGCCAGCCAGCAAGCTCGTCGAGCGTCCGGAGCCTGAGGCGCCCAGGATCGTAGCAGAACCTACGATGGCGGTTGCGCCCAAGGTTGCGATGGAGCCCAAGCCTGTTAAAGAGGCAGTTCCAGCCCCCCCACCGCCTGCCGCCGAGCAGGCCTTCCCAATAAAGTCAAAGACCGGGGAGGATTTGGGTACCATGTACATCGGAAAGAACTACGTCCGGATAGTCCCGCGGTCTGACCTTGCCTTCAGCGTAAGGACGCCCCCATTCCAGTCCTTCTTCGTGGACCGCGTCATAGGCGAGATGCGCAGGAAGGACGAGATGGCGGCGGATGCCGGGGCGAAGGACCCGTCATCGATGATCGAGTACGACATCAAGGTGGATGGCGACACCATCAGGGAGATAGCCGTGAGGAACGTGGATGAGGAGGCCAGGGTGAGGGAGCTGAGGAGCTCGATAAGGTGGACGCTGGAGCGGATGCTTGAGAAGACCCTTAAAACCTGAAATCCCTCAGCACACCGAGCAGGCCGCGACGACCTCTGGAAGGTCCGATAGATCCTCTATCAGGAAGTCCGGGTTGTAGGGCTTCAGCTCGTCAGCCGTCCTTATCCCCGTCGTCACGGCAACGACCCTCACTCCCAGCTCCTTGCAGGGCTTTATGTCCATCTCGGTGTCCCCCACGACGATCGCCTCCTCCCTCTCGACGCCGAGCCTATTCAGGACGGTATCCAAATGGATGGGGTTGGGCTTCGGTCTGGTCACCATGTCCCTCGCAACTATAACATCAAAGAAACTCTCCAGCCTGTGTCTCCTCAGCGCTATGCGGGTTGCCTTGCTGTTGTTATAGGTGAACACTGCCAGTTTCAGCCCCATGGACTTGAGCGCCATCAGGGTCTCCCTTGCATTCGGGAGGAGTTCGGTGACTGCCGCGGCCTTGATCTCGTACTCGATGGGTATCCTCTCAGCCTCCTTGATCAGCCCCTCTATCCAGGAAGGGTCCTTTCCGGCCATTGAGAAGTAGGTCCTTATGCCGTCTCTTATGGACGTGAAGGAACTGGTCGGGCTCAGCAAGCCCTCCTGCAGTCCGTTCTTAACGAGGTACTTGATGACATCCTCTTTTATCCTCCTGCCCTCCAGATTGAACTTCATCAGCACGCCGTCCAAGTCAAAGATTATGGCCTTCAGCACAGGCTCCACCCTGAGACAATACAATCTCACTATTCGCTAGTGAACCACCCACCCCTAAAGGGTTGTGGGCATCCCCTGCTGTAAAAGCAGAATTGCCCACCTTGGGCTTGCGGCTGCCCATCCACCGCTACCGTAGCAGCGGGTTCATCGGACGCCACGATTGGCTGGTTCACGGACAGCCTGAGGCACCCAGACCTGCCGAGTGCCCCGATGTTTCTGGCGGCATTAAGATCGGCGTGGAGGGTGAAGCCACAGCGACGGCACTTGAACATTGAACCGACGCGGTTGTACTTGTAGGAGTAGCCGCAGCGGGAGCAGGTCTGCGATGTGTGGCTTCGCTCACTTCCAGGACAGGTATCCCAAGCCATTCAGCCTTGTACCTAATATAGTATGACAGTCGCCTAAATGGGAAGGTGTTGAGTTTACGGTTGAACCGCCGTCCTCCACGGTTCCTTCTTAACCCTTTCAGTTTCCCGAGGACGATTGTGGAATTGGTTTCTTTGGCCTCTTGGACAATAGACTTGCTTATCTTGTGGAGTTCGTGGTTGACTATACGGTTCTCATGGCTTCCTACTTTCTTGACAGTCTTTCTATTCGGAAGATGTTTGCGCAGGTAAAAGTAGTGTCCTCTAACCGCTCTTATCTTCTTTCCGTAAAAGGTCGTATTCTTGGTCTTTGAGTTGACTGTTACCGCTGCGTTATGAATGCCCATATCAACGGCTAGGATTCCATTGCATTTTTTGGCTTCAACCTCTTTCTGAACCGCTATGTGGAGGTAGAATTCTCTGTTGTGTTTGAAGAGTTTCGATTCGCATACCTCCATGTTTGGCTCTATTGGGCAGTGAGGTCTGATGGCCACCCACACTCCGCCTCTCCTTCCTTTAACCGGAATCCTGGCCCAGTAACTGACGATCTCTGTAGTTTGCTTCTCAATCTTCAGAAGGTCTTTTCTAATGGATAGTGGACACTCTTTGCCCCGCTTGATCTCTTTGTAGTACCTTAAGGCTTGTTGCTTGTTGGCAGAATAAAGTGCTGTATCTTCGCCGTGCAGAAAACGTTGAAGGTTCTCGTACTCATCTTCAAGAAGCCGCCGCTTAGTTCCGGTTAAGTACACGATCTTAGTTCGGATTGTCTTCCTAGCCTTAAAGGTCACAGACCTTGTCTCAGAGATAGAATGAATATTTAAACCCGAGTGCCTATTATTTAGGCAGTCCGTATTTCATCTCCGCCGTGAACGATGGGGGTCTTCTTGCGAAAGAAATAAAAAACCTATATGATTTTCGCCTCCATGTGGTGGTTGTTTGTACTACAACGAGCTGGTCGAGGTCTACGACAAGGTGAACCAAACAACCAAGAGGTTGGAGATCACCGACATCCTAGTCCACTTCCTGAAGAAGTGCCCTCCAGAGATCATAGATAAGGTCGTCTACCTCACACAGGGGAGGCTCTACCCCGAGTTCGTTCCCTTGGAATTGGGTGTTGCAGACCGGCTAATCATAAGGTGCATCGCTCAGGCCACGGCGACCAAGGAGTCCGAGGTCGATAGACTCTACAAGAGCGTTGGCGATTTGGGCAACGTCACCTACGAACTCTTATCAAAGAGCAGCAGGCAGGCCACCCTCGATCTCTTCTCTGCCAAAAAGGGAGGCAGCAAGGTAACGGTGGAGCACGTCTATGAGAACCTCGATAAGATCGCCAGGGCTCAGGGAGAGGGCTCCCAGGAGGAGAAAATCCGCCTCCTCTCAGACCTGCTGAGGGACTCCTCGCCTAGGGAGGCTATGTACATCACCAGAACCGTCTCGGGTGCCCTCAGGCTCGGGGTTGCGGACATGACGATACTGGATGCCATGACGATAGCCTTCTCCGGCTCAAAGGAGGCCCGCCCCTTCATAGAGAGGGCTTACAACGTGAGCAGCGATCTGGGCACGGTGGCAAAGACCCTCGCCCAGAAGGGCCTAGAGGCCATAAAATCCTTCGGCCCGTCTCCGGGTCGGCCCATCAGGTCCATGCTCGCAGAGCGCCTCTCCTCATCCTCAGAGATTCTGGAGAAGATGGGTGGAAGGTGCGCCGTGGAGTACAAGTACGACGGGGAGCGGGTGCAGATCCACAGGAACACGGGGGATGCCGAAACAACCCTCTACTCCAGGCGGCTGGAGAACATCTCTCACCACTATCCCGACATAGTCCGGCTCTCCTCCGAGGGGATAATCTCCCAGTCCTATATCGTGGAGGGGGAGATAGTCGCCATAGACCCTAACACCGGTGACCTGCTCCCGTTCCAGGAGCTGATGCACAGGAGAAGGAAGTATGGCGTGGAGGAGGCCATGGCCGCCTACCCCGCCTCGCTCAGGCTCTTCGACATCCTCTATATTGATGGGAAGGACTTCACGACCAAGACCTACCCCGAGAGGAGGTCTGTCCTCTCAAAGATCGTAAAGGAGAGCGACCGGCTGCGCCTCGCTGAGCAGAGGGTCGTGGACAACCCCGACGCGCTGGAGACTTTCTTCGAGGAGGCCATCTCCAACGGCTGCGAGGGGCTGGTCGCAAAGTCCCTCGGCGAGGGGTCCATCTACAAGGCGGGGGCGCGGGGCTGGCTCTGGATAAAGTACAAGAGGGAGTACAAGAGCGAGATGATGGACACCGTTGACCTGGTTGCCGTGGGTGGGTTCATGGGCACAGGCAAGAGGGCCGGGCACGTAGGGACGCTCCTGCTGGCTGCCTACGACGAGTCAGAGGACGTCTTCAGGACAGTCTGCAGGTGCAGTACTGGCTTCACGGACGAGGACATAAAGAACATGCGCAAGCTTCTCGAGAAGGACATAATCCCCCACAGGCACGGGCGCGTGGACTCGAAGATAACGCCCGATATCTGGGTCGTCCCGTCAAAGGTCCTTGAGATACTCGGCGCCGAGATTACGCTCTCGCCCATCCATACGTGTGGGCTCGATGCCATCAGGAAGGGCGCCGGCCTGGCCATCCGCTTCCCGCGGTTCACTGGCAACTGGAGGAGCGACAAGAGTCCGGAGGACGCCACTACCGTCAACGAGATCATAGAGATGTACAAGAAACAGCTCAAGAAGATAAGCGACTGATCAAAGGAAAGTTAATAAGGCAGACTTATTCAGAGAGGGCTTGGGCAGAAGTGAAGGAACTGACCCTAAATCAGGTCTTTTTACGGAAGCCCTAAACTGAAGAAGGAGGGAAGAAAGTGGGATACTACCGTGAGGGTCAGCGAAAGTTTAGCGGTCCGAGACGTGGCCCAGCCAGCTTCGGTCCTAAGCCAGTGGAAGAGGGCAAGGAATACGAAGTAGACATCAAGGAGATCAGCAGGCGCGGAGAGGGCATAGCCAGAATAGAAGGTTTTGTAGTCTTCGTTCCGAATACAAAGGCTGGCGACCATGTTAAGGTAAAGGTAACCAAGGTCTCAAACCGATTCGCTACCGCTGAGGTCGTTCAGTAAGGAGTTATAACTGTCAATTCTTGGCAGTTACTCCACCTTTTTATTTTTTACAATCTTTTTATGCTCGATCTTGTGATCTAAAACCCGAACCGATGTGCCGGGCCACTTGAATAATCTTTTTATTGACTTCAACCTCTTTAGTAAATGGTGTTCTCTTCTTGCTCCGCGTCCAGTATCCCTTCGGCGAACTGAGTGTCACCGACGACTTGATGGCCTCGCTCAATGGAAAGGCTCTGGAGCCCAAGGCAAGGACTCTGAGGGAGATGTGCGATGTTCTTTATGATCCTAAGGTGGTGGGTAGGTTACCAGGCGATACGGTTCTGTACCGCATGTACCGCAACGCAATTCTGAATGAACATGCGGAGATATTTCGGAAAAGAAGGATCCGATTCGACATCACTGTAATGGCACCGATGGATCTGGGAGAGGAACTCAACAAGACGCTGGGGCACTACCACCCGAAGGCGGCGGACGATCTCTCTTACCCAGAGATCTATCAGGTACTCCGCGGACAAGCCGCTTTCCTTCTGCAGAAAGCATACGGCGGTGTTATCACAGACTTCAGGATCGTGGAGGCGGGATCTGGGGATGCGGTGCTCATACCCCCTAACTATGGGCACGTCACAGTAAACACAGGTGAAGAACCACTGGTCATGGCAAACTTGGTCTCAGACGCGTTCTCCTCGATATACGAGGATTACGTAAACAAGGGAGGCGCAGCCTATTACCTGCTGAGGGGGGGCAGGCTCGTACCTAACCCGAAGTACTGCCGGCTCCCAGAACCTAGGCTCTCAAAGGAGCGCTTCACAGTTTCAAAAGACCTCTACACCGATTTCATCTCATGCCCCGCCTGCTTCTCCTACTTGAACGATCCATCCAGGCTGGAAAAGTTAATCTGACACTGATGATCGCGGCCATGGAAAGGAAGAGGATTAACCGAATTCCTCGACTCAAGATTTTTAAATTCCGCCCTCCTAGATTGAGGCAGAGGGCATGCCCTATGAAGAGCGAAAGACCTTCCTTTTACACCATGGATAACTTCAACTTCGAGGGAAAGAAAGTTCTGCTCAGGGTGGATATAAACTCACCAATCGACCCTAAGACCGGCCGAATAACCGACGATACCCGGATAAAGAGTCACGCCGAGACGATCAAAGAGCTACTGGATATGGGTGCCGCGGTTACCGTCCTGGCACACCAGGGCAGGCCCGGCGACAGCGACTTCACCACGCTGGCAGCCCACTCCCAGCTCCTCTCGAAGCACGTAAAGACCGACGTAAATTACGTTGAGGACCTCTTCGGTCCGTCTGCCCGTTCCTCCATATCCTCCGCAAAGCCGGGTGAGGTCATCCTCCTTGAGAATGTAAGGTTCTACTCGGAGGAGAACATCGAGAAGGTCCCAGATGCCCAGGCGAAGACGTTCCTCGTAAGGTATCTGGCTCCCCTCTTCTCGGTCTACGTGAACGATGCCTTCGCCACAGCTCACAGGTCCCACCCGTCCTTGACAGGGTTCCCCATCGTTATGCCCTCATGTGGCGGGCGGCTCCTCCAGAACGAGGTCGAGTTCCTCGGTAGCGTCTTCAGCGCGACCTCCAAGCCCTGCGTCTTTGTCCTAGGCGGAGGGAAGGTCCCTGACTCCGTCCAGCTGATGGAGACCCTTCTCCCGAAGGGGATCGCAGACAAGGTCATGCTCACCGGGCTCGTATCGCACCTCTTTATGATAGCGGGCGGCAAGCACTTGGGCAAAGCGACGGTGAAAATCGTGGAGGGAAAGGGGCTCAACGCAATGCTGCCCCGGGCAGAGGCACTCCTGAAGAGGTACGGTGACAGGATAATGGTGCCCGTGGACGTGGCCGTCCTGAAGTCTGAAGGTAGGCTTGAGAGCAGTGTCGATAATGTCGATGATGACGCCCCCATATACGACATAGGCGAGGAGACCACAAGGCTCTACAGCGAGACGATGAGACGCGCAAAGATAATTATAATGAGGGGCCCGGCCGGCTATATAGAGGACCCAAGGTTCACAAAGGGCTCCGAGGAGCTACTGCGAGCCCTCGTAAAGACGAACGCAAAGTCCCTTCTGGGCGGCGGCCACCTCAGGGCGATCTCGGAGAGGCTGGGCATAGCCGGCAAGATAGGCTACTTCAGCACTGGTGGGGGTGCGTTCATCACGTTCCTCTCCGGGGAGAGGCTCCCGGCATTGGAAGTCTTAATTACCTCCGCTCAGAAGTTTAAAGCAGATAGGTGAGAATTGTAGGTGGTATGGATGGGGGTAAAGGTCGCAATAAACGGGTATGGAACCATAGGAAAGAGGGTGGCTGACGCCGTCCTCAAGCAGAAGGATATGACCCTTGTTGGGGTGACGAAGACAAAGCCGAACTACGAGGGCAGGCTGGCCTTCGGGAGGGGAATAAAGGTCTATGCCTCCTCGGCAGACAACATCAAACTCTTCGACGCTGCCGGGATGAAGGTCGCGGGTGCTCTTGAAGATCTCCTCAAAGAGGTCGATATAGTTGTCGACTGCACCCCCGGCAAGGTGGGCGCGACCTACAAACCCCTCTATGAGAAGCACAAGCTTAAGGCCATCTTCCAGGGCGGGGAGAAGCACGATGTCGCTGGATTCTCCTTCAATGCCGTCTGCAACTACAAGGGCGCCATCGGCAGGGACTTTGTGAGGGTGGTCTCCTGCAACACCACTGGATTATGCCGCTCCCTCTACGCCCTTGACAAGGCCTTTGGGATCAAGAAGGCTCGGGTGGTTCTCGTCAGGCGCGGGGCCGATCCAGCCGAGGACTCCAAAGGGCCGATCAACAGCATAGTCCCTGACCCGGTGACCATCCCCTCGCACCACGGTCCGGACGTCCAGAAGGTCCTGCCCCACATCGACATCACCACCACCGCGCTCGTGGTCCCAGAGACTCTTATGCATGTCCACATCCTGAACGTGGAGCTGCAGAAGGACGCGACCGAGCAGGACACTATCAGAGCATTCTCATTATATCCGAGGATCAGGCTGGTCGCCTCCGCAGACGGCATATCCTCAACCGCCGGGATAATTGAGTACGCGAGGGACTTGGGAAGGATAAGATACGACCTCCCCGAGCTCATCATCTGGAAGGAGTCGATAAAGTCCTTCGGTCGGGAGATATACCTAACGCAGGCCGTCCACCAGGAATCGATAGTGGTCCCGGAGGACATCGACGCCATAAGGGCAATGACAAGACTCACCGAGAGCCCCGAAGAGTCCATGCGACTGACCAACGAATCCCTAGGTCTTGGGAGGTGATCCTCTATTTTCAAGAACATACTAGTGCCGATAGACGGATCGCCCGCCTCCCTGAGGGCCTTGGATCTGGCCATCGAGTTCTCCATGAGGGACGGATCCAAGCTCTCCCTCCTTCACGTCGTAGTCCCGCCCCCTGTGGGCATCTCCAGTGCCGCCCTAGAAGAGATGAAGAAGGCCGGCCAGTCCGTGCTCGATATGGCGGAGTCGAAGTGCCAACACTTCGGCCTGACAGCCAGAAAGCTTCTCAAGACGGTGGAGGGCAACCGGAGCTCCACTGCCAACGAGATAGCCAGGGAGGCCATCGATGGGCGCTACGACCTCGTGATCCTCGGTTCGAGGGGCTATGCCGGCGAACGCGGAATCTTGATGGGGAGCGTGGCCGTCTCCCTCGCCATAAGCCTGCCCTGCACGACCATAATTGTGCGTTGAGACGCACCCAACACCTTTTTGTTAAATAGCTCGCAATAATGAGTAATTCAGGCGGTAAGGATCGTTCACGGGGACTCTGGATGAGCTCGAGAATACGTTTTGGGACCGACGGCTGGCGCTCAAGGGTCGACGCAGACTTCTCAGCGGATAATGTGAGGAGGGTTGCCAAGGCCATAACCGACTATCTGATATCCTCCAAATCTCCTAGGAAGGGCATATTCATAGGGTACGATGGAAGGGGCGGTTCTAGGAACTTTGCAGAGGCGTGCGCCGAGGTTCTCACCACCAACGGCATAGAGTCGCTGATCCCCCCTCGCCCTGTGCCCACGCCAGTAGCCGCCTTTACCGCAGTTAAACTCTCCCTTCAAGGCTCAATAATGATAACCGCCTCCCATAACCCGCCCGCCTACAACGGGATAAAGTTCATCCCTCACTACGGGGGTCCAGCGACCACGGAGATCACTGAGTCCATAGAGCGCATGATCCCTGCAGAGGTGCCACGGTACGAGGGATACGGCGAGCTGGAGAGGAAGGGTCTGATCTCGGTCCTCGATCCCGTCGAGGACTACCTGAGCCACATCCAGCGGCTGCTGTCAGTGGACGAGCTGAAGATCAAGGTGACGGTAGACCCGATGCACGGGGTATCGTCGGGCATAATCGACAAGGTCCTGAGCCGGCTGAACGCAGAGGTTCATGTGGTAAGGGGCAACATCGATCCTCTCTTCGGCGGCTCCATTCCGGATCCAGTCCCATCGAACCTAAACGTGCTCAGGAGCGCGGTTCTCGGAAGTGGCTCCGCTCTGGGCTTGGCACTTGATGGCGACGGTGACAGGTTGGCTGCGGTCACCGAGAAGGGAACCTTTCTCATGGCGAACCAGCTGCTGCCCTTCATATACCTACACATGAACGAGAAGAGGTCGCTCACGGGGGATGCCGCGAGGACCGTCGCCACCTCCCACCTTCTCGATGCGGTCGCCACCTCTCACGGCAGAAGGGTCATCGAGGTGCCGGTCGGCTTCAAGTACATCGGAACTCTCCTCAGGGAGAGGAAGGTGGTGGTGGGGGGCGAGGAGAGCGGAGGCATCAGCCTAGTCATCCACATCCCAGAGAAGGACGGCATTGCCTCAGCCCTCTTGGTAATGGAGAGTATTGTCCTCTCCGGGGCTTCTCTCCACTCCATCATGGAGCATATATACGAGAGGTACGGGCGGTTCGAGTCGGCCCGGCTCGACCTCAGGGTGGACAAACTGCCGGACGGCAGTCTGAGAGAGATCGAATCAAAGATCGGGGACACCATCCTCGGAAAGAGGGTCTCCGGCATTAACAGGATGGACGGGCTTAAGATCATGCTGAGCGATGGCTCCTGGCTGCTCTTCAGGAGGTCTGGCACAGAAAACGTGGTTAGGGTTTACGCCGAGTCCTCGAAGAGGGGCGATACCGATAACCTCCTCGAGTTTGGAAGGCTCATCGTCCTGAGCGAGTCGCAAGTTGGACACTAGCCGTTCTAAATTCCCGCATTAAACTACACATAGGGAATCTTTCGGGCTCTGGCCTGGGCTTCACCCCGGGCACAGCCCGCCTTTCCGTCCAAGCCCGCATTCGGGGGGAACGGCTTTCCACTGGATAAGGGGCCTCATCGTCTCCTCCGGCCCCCTCCCCACATCCTTAGCTCAGGCTCGCCCATCGGCTCACGCCACACATCGGGCGAATGCCGAAACGGTTGAACGCTCCCACGTATAAAAAGGTATTGTTTTAGGTAGCAGTTACATCACCCCTCAGTGCGCATTATACTTCAACGAACAGAATCAGCAAAGTCCCTGCCCAGCTTTTTTAGGACGCCTAGGTTCATGTTATGATATTGAATTTTGTTTCATATGAAACACAAATCTTAATAAAATGAGAGCAGAGGTACGGTCATGACTCTGGGGGTTTCCGACATGAGAAGAAGAGGTCTGACAAAACTCCATATGACACTGATACTCGCGGTGGTTGTTATCGCCGCAGTGGGCGCATCCTTCCTTGCCATCCGGTCGGCGCAGGTTGCCCCCACAGGGGCCTTCGCCGTGACCGACATGGCAGGGCGGACCGTGCAGATACCCGCCACCGTCAACAGGGTGGTGGTTCTCAACTCCTACTGGACCGAGATCGCCTGTATCCTCGGTGCATCTGACAAGATAGTCGGGATAGACAAGTACTCCACCGCCTCGTACTACATCCCCTCCACGGTCAAGAATCTGACCGTAGTGGGCGACCTCTTCCGTGGCATTAACGTGGAGACGCTCGTAGCCCTCAAGCCAGACCTCGTGATAACCGACTACGGCTACGGCAAGACCGGTGAGATCATAAGGTCCTTAGAATCCCTCAACATATCTGTGGTCACCCTCGTATCAAACAACTTCGACGATCAGGTGGCTGCGATCAGGATCTTAGGCAAGGTGTTGAATGCTGAAAAGAGTGCCGGCGATCTAGCAACATTCTTGGAGAGCAGGCACTCGGGTCTCCTCTCTACAGCAGCAACGATACCTGCATCTGATAAGCCTAATGTCCTGGTCTGCAAGCTAGATGTCTGGAAGGAGGGCCTGATCTACACCTACGCCAACAGCACCTACGGTACCCTCGTGGAAGACCTTGGCGGAATAAACGTTGCCCTCAGGGACTACCCCGACCAGTCATGGCCCAAGGTGAACCTCGAGAAACTGCTTGCTTGGAACCCCGACATAATAATCGTCCTGGGCTACGAGAACGCCACGCTGGCGTCCCAACTCAGCTCCATAAGCAACAGCTCTTGGAACCATCTGAAGGCTGTGAAGGACGGGAAGCTCTTCCCCCTCAAGATAGGATCCAAGGAGGCGGGAGCCTACCTAGACTGGGGACCAAGGATGATAATAGGGGAAATGCAACTGGCAAAGATGATCCAGCCCACGTACTACTCTGACTTGAACGTAAATGTGGTCGTTGACCAGCTCTTCAACCAGTTCTACGGCGGCCTATCTGCGAGATAGCTATAGTTTAAATCCCGACCTCCCCCCTGGGTTGTGTGAATTGTGGTCTCGTCCGGGATCAGGTGGAAGTCTGCGCTTCTCCTGCTGATCCCCCTCCCTATCATCCTCGGCTCGCTCTTCATTGGAACCTACCCGCTCCCGCCGGACATGGTGATGAGGGTCATCCTGGCAAAGCTGGCATCCCCCCTCTCGCCCACGCAGTGGTCGCAGGTATACGAGACCGTCCTCTTCGACATCCGCCTGCCCAGGATAATCCTCGCCCTCCTAGGTGGCATCGCCCTCTCGGTTTCTGGAGCCTCCCTGCAGGGGATATTCAGAAACCCCTTGGTGGACTCCTACATATTGGGCGTCTCAGCCGGGGCGGGTGTTGGCGCCGCGTTGGCCATAGCCTTCATCCCCTTGATCCCCGGGGCCACGCAGATCCTTTCCTTCGCCTTCGGCTTCGCCGCCTTCCTCCTGACCTATTTCGTCGCCAAGACCAAGAGCGAGACCCCCGTAGTCTCGCTGGTGCTGGCGGGCATAATAGTCACCGCCCTGTTCTCGGCGGCTCTATCCATAATCAAGTTCTTCACGGAGGCTGAAAGGCTGGCGGGGGTGGTCTACTGGCTCATGGGTAGCCTAGCCATAGCCCGCTGGACAGAGGTCTCCAAGATCTTCGTTCCGGTGGTTGCCGGCTTTCTCATAATCTTCTTCATGAGGTGGAGGCTGAACGTCCTCTCGATGGGGGACGAGGAGGCAAAGTCCCTCGGCGTGAAAGTGGAGAGGGACAAGTTCGTGGTGCTCTTCGCCGCCACTCTCATGGTCTCTGCGTTCGTCTCGGTGGCCGGAATTATCGGCTGGGTGGGCCTCGTCGTCCCCCACATGATAAGGATGCTGGTCAGGACGCCCGACAACAGGGTCGTGGTGCCGCTCTCGGCCAGCCTTGGAGCGGTCTTCCTCATCATCGCCGACGACCTGGCGCGGTCCCTGACGACCTTCGAGCTGCCCGTGGGGGTACTAACAACGGTCATCGGGGCTCCGTTCTTCCTTTACCTTCTCAAGAGGAGGGGTGGCGGGTCTTGGAAGTAGTCAGGGTAGAGGGCCTCTACTTCACATACGGGCTGGACTTCAAGCTGAGGGTGTCCTCACTGAGCGTGAACAGCGGGGAGCTGACGGTCCTCCTCGGGCCAAATGGGTGCGGCAAGACCACTCTCCTCAAGTGCATCAACGCACTCGTGAAGCCGGAGAAGGGCTCCGTCAGCATCGACGGCAAAGACGCGCTGAGGATGGGCTGGAACCGCCTGGCGCGCCTGGTTGGTTACGTCCCCCAGATGCACCAGCCGCCCTTCCCATACTCGGTCATAGACATCGTCCTCATGGGAAGGGTCTCCTCGATGGGGATATTCCAGCAGCCGTCCAAGAGCGATTACGCCAAGTCCGAGGAGGCCCTCAAGCTCGTGGGCATTTACTCCATGAAGGACCGCCCATACACGCAGATAAGCGGCGGGGAGAGACAGCTCGTCCTCATAGCCAGGGCAATCGCCCAGGAGCCAAAGGTCCTCCTCCTCGATGAGCCAACTGCCCACCTGGACTTCAAAAACCAGCTCGTCGTTCTGGGAACCGTGAAGCGGATCGCCCGGGAGAGGGGCCTTGCGGTCGTCACAAGCCTGCACGATCCGAACCACACCATGCTCTTCGCCGACTCTGTCGTCCTCATGAAAGAGGGAACGGTCTTCGCCGCGGGGAGACCCGATGAAGTTGTGACAGAGGCCAACATAAAAAGCGTCTACGCAATGGAAGTTGAGGTCATCGACCACCAGAGGAACAGGTTCGTACTGCCGCGGATGGGATAACGCCCTGGCGCCGTCGGGACGCCGACTCGACTAGAGTCTCCTGAGGAACTCGAGGATGGCGACTCCCCTCACTATGTCGCTCTTGACAGCCCTGTAACCAAGGGCGTTCATCATCCCCTCCAGATACTTTCCGGTCAGCTCAAGGACCTGCTGGTCAATGTTGGGTGCTATTACGTTCACAAGCGTCTTCCCCTCCGCCCTTACCTCCACCTTGACCTCCGAGAGGTGCCAGAGGCACGTGGAGAGAAGCGCGGGGAGCACATCCAAGGGCCTCTCGAACTTCGCGGTGAGGTACTTCCCGTACCACTCGCCGGCCAAGAACCACTCCGACTTCAGCTCCTCGTTGTACTCAGACCTCCGAATCAGCTTCAGGAATAGGTCCGCCGGTATTATAAGAGCGCCGGAGTCCTTCTCAACCTTCATGAGCTGGTAAAACCTTGCTAGGTCCCCTATGGTCGCCCTCGACTCGCTTGCCATCAGGGCGTCCTGCAGGATCTCGTTGACAATCGCGAAGAGCGTCTTGTTCTCCTTCCTCGCCATCTCCTGTATCTTCTCCAGAATGTCCGACCTGACGACGACGAGCTTCTTCTCGACCTTGTCCGGCAAGCTACTCGCCCTCCTGCTTGAAGTTGATAATTATGATCCCCTTGGAGACCTCTTTAGCCGTTACGGTCAAATTGAGGCTCTGGAGCAACCCCTCCAAGAAGGCGGACACCGCCTCGGTCTGCTTTACTCCCAGCCTCGGCGAGATGCAGACGAGCTTCTCCTCCGACAACGTGATGTCCGGGTTCCCGCCGATCACCTCCTTCAGGGCGGTCTCCACGCTCTTGGTATCCTCGTGGATCTCCTTCACATAAAGGTACTTGCCGAAGACGGTTCCAGCAGACTTCCAGCCATCATATATCCTCGGCGTAATTGGGCAGCTCTCGAGGAGGGAGTCATAGGAAGCCTCCGGCACAAGGATCATGCCTGCATTCCTTGCCAGCTGCGCGTTCTTCCCCTCTTCAATGATGGAGGGGAGGCTCCTGCCCGCCTCCTTTGCTACGATGAAAGCCGACAGCGCCTCGTTGACGATGCTGAAGACGGTCCTCCCGCTCTCCTTTGCGATCTCATTCACCTTGTCCGCCACGTTCTCCTTGGCCGCAAGGAACTTCCTCTTCAACTTGATCGCCTTTGTGAACAAGTGAACCACCCACCCCTAAAGGGTTGTGGGCATCCCCTGCTGTAAAAGCAGAATTGCCCACCTTGGGCTTGCGGCTGCCCATCCACCGCTACCGTAGCAGCGGGTTCATCGGACGCCACGATTGGCTGGTTCACGGACAGCCTGAGGCACCCAGACCTGCCGAGTGCCCCGATGTTTCTGGCGGCATTAAGATCGGCGTGGAGGGTGAAGCCACAGCGACGGCACTTGAACATTGAACCGACGCGGTTGTACTTGTAGGAGTAGCCGCAGCGGGAGCAGGTCTGGGAGGTGCGGAGGGGGTTGATGTATATCACCGTTTTCCCTAACTGCTCGGCTTTGTACTCGACGAAGCGCTGGAGCTCGGAGAAAGACCACGAGCCGAGCTTGCGGTTGAACTTCTTTCCCCTGCCTCTACGACGGACGTAAGTCAGTTTTTCCATCACGAAGGCGTCGTACGGCTTAGACACTACGGCTTTGGAGATGCAGTGGTTTGTGTTCAGCACGAACCGTCTCTCTCGCCCCGACAGCTGCTGGAGCTTGCGGTGGGCGGGGCGAGTGTCTATGTGCTGAAGTTTACGCTTGAGGAACTGGTATCGACCCTTAACGGCTCTCAGCCTCTTTGAGTTGTAAAAGGTGTTGTCAGAGCACACTGCTGTATTGATGATACCGACGTCGATGCCGAGGAAGGAGGCTGGTTGTTTTACATGGAAGTCTGGAAGCTGCACTTGAACATTGAGGAAGATTCTATGCTTCCTGATGACGAGTTGGGCGTTGGTGTAGCGACCCTTCCAGTGATCCATGTAGGCGTAGTGCTTGAAACCGAAAGCCATGCGACCTGCGACTGTGGTGAGGGAAACAAGGTTTGAGTCTGGATAGAACTTGAAGCAGCGGTTGTCGTAGCGGATTGAGAGTCCTTCCTTTCTGATGTGTCCAAATCGCTTGTGAGTCTTCTTGTAGTGCTTGAGCATCTCCGAAGCCTCGTCACGGGCGGTCTGGACGAGTGCAGAAGGGAGAAGGGGCACGGCTTCACGAACCTGTTTGTATGTCCCTTGGTTCAGGTAAAGTTTCCTTACAGTCTTGTGCTGAGAACCGTAGTCAAGAACCATCTGGCAGGCCCTGTTGAACGCTATGGCGGTCCCTACGAGGGACTGATCGTAAGGCAGGGCTACTTGGATGGTTCTGACTGCCATGTTTTATTCGATTGTTGATGGTGTATATAAACGTTGCAATGCCATTCATCCCACCCTTAAACGGTGTGGGTCTTCTGGCATCCTATTAATAAGAGTCGCGACGCTATTCATTTAAACTAAAACCTATTATCGATTTAGGCGAGATTGATGAAGTTTTTGCCGTTAGTCTTAAAAGCACCTTAAAGTTTTTTTAAACACAAATTCGTTTTTCGAAGCGAATGTTTGTGATAAAACCTTTTGTGAGAATTGAAAACGTCGTCGCCACTGTTACCATGAACCAGCGCATAGATCTCGACGCCATATCCGGGAACGTCCCTGGGGTGGAGTACAACCCAGAGCGGTTTCCCGGGCTGGTCTACAGGCTCTCCAAGCCGCGCACCGCGACGCTGATCTTCTCCTCTGGGAAAATGGTCTGCACCGGTGCGAAGTCTGAGAAGGAGGTCCACAACGCCGTAAAGAGGGTGATAAAGAACCTGAAGGAAAGGAACATCGTGATCATAGGGACGCCGGAGATACAGATACAGAACATGGTTGCCTCTGCCAACCTGAACGCGGAGGTTAACCAAGAGAAGGCGGCGGTCCTGCTGGAGAACGTCATGTACGAGCCGGAACAGTTTCCTGGCCTCATCTACAGGATGAGCGAGCCCAAGGTGGTGCTACTGATCTTCTCCTCGGGGAAGATGGTCTGCACGGGGGCGAAGCATGAGGACGAGGTAAAGATAGCGGTGGAGAAGATCCACCAGAAGCTGAAGGACCTGGGGGTGCTCTACGAGAAGTAGTGTGGGGCAAAGGGGCGCATGCTAGAGTACCGCACCTATGCCACATAAGAATTATGGAATGGAGAGAAAACCTTAAATCCTTTTTTTCCGTTCTGAAAATTTAGAGCCCTTGGGGGCCAAGGAGGCGAATATACGTGTCAACTCCCCAGACCGAGAAAAAGAAAACGAAGAAGGAAAAGAAGCAGGAGGAAGTAAAGAAGTAACCGTAAAGGGATTTAAAAACCTCACCCTCACTCATGAAAGAAGCCGGCTTCTGGCTGGCGATCTTTCTTTTTTTTGTCCTTTTCCTGAAGCAATTGTTACGGTTTGTGCCCAGCGAATTTATTCATTACAATGCCTTCGTAAATTGCCTTCCAACTCAAAGTATTTCCTTCGATTTCCAATTCAATTTCCTGTTTAGGCAGCAAGGCAAACGAACATAATCACCAAAACAATTTATAAAATAACCTCGGTATAAGGCTTTGAATCGTTTAAAGCGTGCTAAAAAATGAGATGGAGCCACTACTTCACTGCCGCCCTGAAGAACTTCCCGCAGGAGCACTTGAACAGCCCAACGGTTATCGGCTTCCTTCCCTTCGGCCCCATCTTCCAACTCTTGGTCGGGTTTGCGACGTCGGCCCCACACTTAGGACACTTTGCCATTATGATCACCACCATCTTTTATGACAAAGGTCTTTAAAAGAATGATCATGGGACAGGAGAGACATGCGCCGATGATGAGAACCGCTCCTTATTACTCCACGACCGTACCCGTCCACGTGAAAGAAACGTAGCAGTTTCCTGCTGCACGCTACACCATATCTGCGCCACAGCCCGCTACACCTTCTGTAGCACCTGCTACACCTACTGTAGCAGCTGGCGCTACACCTACTGATAGCGCTACGCCCTCTGCTACACCCCGTAGCAGCCGCTACACCCAACGCTACAGCCGTGGCGTCAAACAACCAGCTTGCTGGTTAAATATTTAATAAAATCTGCGAGAATTCCGCAACCGGAAGGTTGCGGATGAATCGCATGCTTCTTTTTCTACTCCCTATAATGATAACGTCCCCCTAGGCAGTAGTCCATTTACCGCCTAGGGGGTGACAC
>Ga0315282_10002295_pt1 | contig 35430 bp, 28 predicted proteins | sample YL17G07_20_MG_FD_203693 | JGI IMG/M metagenome (GOLD analysis project Ga0315282, IMG submission 203693) | Sediment microbial communities from Yellowstone Lake, YNP, Wyoming, USA - YL17G07_20 | ecosystem: Environmental > Aquatic > Freshwater > Lake > Sediment | place: USA: Wyoming | collected...
AACTGATTACAACTGATTACAACTGATTACAACTGATTACAACTGATTACAACTGATTACAACTGATTACAACTGATTACAACTGATTACAACTGATTACAACTGATTACAACTGATTACAACTGATGACAACTGATTACAACTGATTACAACTGATGACAACTGATTACAACTGATGACAACTGATTACAACTGATGACAACTGATAACAACTGATTACATCTGATAACAGTTAGCACACACCAAACCAGCCCCTACAATCGTTAAATTTTACCCATCTTACCAAAATGGAATGAAACTTGGCCTGAAGAAATATGCCTGCTTTTGAACATTTTTTAAACCTTTCTTGCACTGTTTGGCGATTTTCCTTTTAGTGCCGTTTAGTGCCGTGCTGTTCAAACTACGTTTTTTTGTAAAATTGGCAGTTTCTTATTGAAGTTACAGTTGAAATATTGTAAAAAATTCGTATTCTTTAACAGGTTTTATTGGCAGATTCATTTATGGCATTTTATCGCGGCAGAAAAGCATTATATGAGGTGATGAGTAAAAGCCGGTATAAATACGGCTATAGCAAGGCGTCAGAACCGCCTTATCCCGAAAAATCGCCTCAGGATGAGCCGCTTGCCGAGCCTCTGATTCCTGAAGCGCCTCGCTGGCTTCGCGGGCCAAAAATATTCCAGATTACCGCCGGCAAGGTCGAAATATCGTTGCCGTATCAGATTGCCGTTGCAATACTTATGGGCATTGTCCTGCTGTTTCTGGTGGTTTTTCGACTCGGCCAGATTAGTTATTCACAGCCTGCCGCTGCCGCCAAAATATCGAATTCGGCGCAACAATCGACGGCAGAACCAGTTGTAATAGCTAAACCCGTAGAAAAAAAGCTGCCGCCGCCGATTGTAATTCCGCAAAAACCCGAATCGGCTGCATCTGAACCGAAAAAAAATAACCGTATCGTGATAAAGAGCTATCCGCTAAGCTCTCATTTGGAGCCGGTAAAGCGGTATTTTGCAGATAAGGGCATAGAAACCGAAATAAGGAAATTCGGCGATGCGTACCTTCTGGTTACAAAAGAAAAATACGACAACCCTGAAAGGCCCGGCACTGACGGATACGCTGCGAGACAGAAAATAATCGAGCTGGGCGCGCAATACAAGGCGCCGCAGGGTTTTGACCAGTTCGGCACAAAACCTTTTCACGATGCTTATGGTATGAAATTTGATGATTAATTTTTCGGAGGATTTTTGAATGTCTATTGACCGTTCTTTGAAACTAAAAAGCGCATTAACAAGACACCGCAATGTATTGTCGCGGGCGGAACGTATACAAAAACTGAAAGAGCAGGAAAAATGGTCGGAGGGCGGCTTAGTGTTTGGCCTGCCGAAGGTTGCGCACCGCAAGAGCCACGCCGGCAAGAAGGAAAAAGCAGCAGCGGCAGCGGGAACTGCGGAAGCAGCAGCGGCAGGGACAGCCGTTCCTGGAGCAGCGACGGCACCGGCTGGAGCAGCCAAACCAGGTGCAAAACCAGAGGCCGCAAAAGGTGGAAAGCCGGAAACTGCGAAAGGCGGGAAGCCTGAAGCAGCAAAAGGCGGAAAGGCTGCGAAAAGGGAATAAACCTCCAGAAAATTGTTTTGGTAAGCTAAAGGCCGCTTTTTTCAGAAAAGCGGCCTTTTTGTTAATTTGGGCGGGATTTGGTGTGTGTTAACTGTTATCAGATGTTATCAGTTGTTATCAGTTGTAATCAGTTGTAATCAGAACACACTCCAAGTGATTCAGATGCACTCCAAAGTGCATCAGAAGAAGGCAGTTGCGAAGAGTGGATTTTGTTTTAAGGTTTTGTTTCATAATAAGTTATATTCAAAATTAACCACGGATTAACACGGATTCCGCCTGCGGCGGACAAGTTTCACGGATATTTTTTTCGAACCGGCTTTTCTCTTCGGCGAGCATTGCGAGCATTTTGGCGCCCACCTCAGGAGTTATAAAGGGTGGAAGCTCTTCCTGGGGCTGAGGGTTTTCAGCAGTATCCTTTGCAGCATCGTCATTGTGCAACGAGAAGACATCAAGGCAGGCCTTTCTGGCGGTTTCATCTTTTTCGGATGCGGTCAACTGGATGAGTCTTTCTGCGGCCCAGGGCAGGTAACGAGCCATAACAAGCCTGCTTTGACGTGTAGCGGCGTCGATTCGAGCATTGATTTCCCGCTCGAACAGGCCATTTTCGAGCCATTTTCTATACCGGCAGGGGCTAATGTTGTGTTTTTCAAGTGATTCGTGTTCGGTGAGGCCGTTTTTTAACATATCATCGAGGACGGCGCGTTGTTTATAGCCGAGGTGAGCACGTTGCAGTTTTGTTTCCATACATTCGACTCCGCTCAGTATCAATCCCGAATAATCGGGATTGATTTTGAAACTCCATTAAATTTTATTTCACACAACGTTGGGATATAAAATCTCCCCATAATGGGGCGGACAGGCGCATTTGAGTTGAAAAAAACATTTGCCACAGAGGGCACAGAGGACACAGAGAGGGGATAAGTTGTTGTGGGATAAGGAGTTAGGGGGATTGAAAGATTTTTTGCGATTTTGGGGTTTTTTTAGAAAGGTAGCCTCGCAAATGATTGAATAAGCCACAGATGGACACAGATTAACCCGCCACACAGATGGCGGGCAAGCACTGCTTTTTTTAGACATGGATTCCGCCTTCGCCAAGGCTACGGCGGACAAGTAACACGGGATTAACACGGATTTTTTTAGACAAGATAACATGATTTTTTCGGCCAGTGAGGTGTACTCGACACAGCCCCGTGATCCAAATATATTTGTGCGCCGGGGCCGGTGTCTCGTCCACCGCCGACTTCGTCGGCTTGCGAATAAATCCGCCCAAGGCGGACAAATTCGCGGCTGGCCGAAAATAGTCCATTCTCCGCAGCGGCGCTGCTATGAAGGATAAATTGATGGTCACTGTTGATGCCGGAGGCGAGTAAACTGCGCTACGAGGGAAAGTATGCCGTCAAATACAGTGGCGATGGTTCTATAAAAGGTCCATTGCGTGTGGTTTTGGACTATCGGAACGTATTTCTTGACAGAAAACGGGGTTTGAAGGACAATGGGCGGATAATCTCTTAAAAAGGAGTTTTGATCTGTGTATCCGATGAATTTATTTGCAATGTTTCCGCCGTTTCCACGGAAAAATACTGTTTTTGTGGCTATGAGCTTTGAGGAGAGATTCGAGCAGCGGTGGGAAAAAGTGATTCAACCCGCTATTCGAAGATTGGGTAAAAATAATGTCAGATTGGAGCCGGTGCGAGTTGATAAGAGGAAAATTTCGGATTCGATTATGACCGAAATTCTCTTGGGGATTTCACATTCACAGTTCGTATTGGCAGATATTTCGTCCATCGGGGAACTTAATGGAAAGCCCATGAGAAACGCAAACGTAATGTATGAAGTGGGTTTGGCCCAAGCAGTAAGACTTCCAGAAGAAGTTATATTGCTGCGTTCAGATGATGATGAGCTTCTATTTGATGTCCAAAATATCAGGGTTCACAAGTATTCCCCTGAAGATGACCCCAAAGAAGCTGAAAAGGTTATTATAGAACTCATATTGGAGGCCTCAAAACAAGTAGAGTTAGCGAAGAGTATCGCGGTAAATCAAACGGTAGAGAAATTAGACTATTATACTTTTGCGATGCTTATTGATAATATGGACAAAACTATTGAACAACCAGTAGTAAGGACGGTGTTAGAATCTATAAGTCCAAATTTGAGTACTTTTCGACGAATGTTAGATTTAGGATTAATTAGAGTTCGGCGGCACAAGATGACTGAAGAGCTCATAATGCAAAAAGCCAAAGACAAGGCAACGCCGGCTGAAAAAATGTTTGATTATGAGGTAACGGAATTTGGAAAAGCAGTTGTAGACGGTTACATGATATCGCTTGGACTTCATGAGTTGCCGAGGAGTTTGATGGAGTCGCTTGTGGCGGATGAACAGCAAGAGACAAAATAATATGATTTCGAGGCGGCCACTTGCAAATTATGAGCTTGTATCTAAACTAATAGATTATGGCAAAGAAACCTGCATCTGATTCAAAGAAAGCCCCGGCGGCGGGGAAACCCTTCGACGTTGCTCAGGGCAGGCCATCTGCGCTAGTGGATACGAGGGTAATATACTGCGGGGATAATCTTGACCAGTTGAAAAAGTTCCCCGATGAGTGCGTGGACCTCATTTATATTGACCCGCCTTTTAATTCCAACCGCAATTATGAGGTATTCTGGGGTGAGACAAAGGAAAAACGTTCCTTTGAAGACCGCCACGCTTCAACGCAGGCTTATATCGAATTTATGCGTCCCCGCTGCGTTGAACTGCACCGCGTCCTGAAGAAAACCGGCTCATTCTATTATCACTGCGACTGGCACGCCGCCCACTATGTCAAGGTTATGCTCGACCAGATATTCGGTGAAAACCAGTTTCAGACGGAAATTATCTGGCGTCGAACTAATGCCAAAGGGTTAGCTTTCCGGTCTTTTCCGAATGATCATGACACAATTTTCTATTATACTAAAAGTGATGATTATACCTTTAATCGTCAGTACCTACCCCACAACGAAGATTACGTCGAGGCTTTTTACAAATATGTTGAACCAGAAACCGGTCGCTGTTATCGGTTAGCTGATTTAACAAACCCCAACAAGGATAGACCCAATCTCACTTATGAATTCCTCGGTGTTAAACGGGTCTGGCGTTGGACAAAAGAGCGTATGCAAGAAGCATACAAAAATGGGCTTGTGGTTCAGACTAAACCCGGCGCTGTACCTGCATTGAAACGTTATTTGGATGAACAGGAAGGGAATCCTGTTGATAGTATTTGGGCTGACATCCCGCCCATACAAGCACAATCAGTTGAGCGTCTTGGTTACCCAACCCAGAAACCATTGGCACTACTTGAAAGAATTATTAACGCCAGCAGTAATCCTAACAATATAGTTCTTGATGCCTTTTGCGGTTGCGGGACGGCGCTTGTTGCGGCGGAGAATCTTGGGCGACAATGGATAGGGATAGATGTATCGCCGACAGCGTGCCGTGTGATGGCAAAGCGTTTGCGGGATGTGTGCGGGATGAAAGAGGATGAAAAGCTCTGGAAGATTGGCCGGGGCTTTGTTGTGCGTGACCTGCCGTGGACGATAGAGAAGCTGCGAGAGATACCGCCGTTTGAATTTGAGAACTGGGCGGTCATTGCGCTGGGCGGTGTGCCCAACGTCGCCAAGGTGGGTGATATGGGTATTGACGGCCGTATCTATCCTATCTCGGCCATACCCAAAAAGAAGGCGGATGAGCTTGAATTTATGGATGTGTGGTACCCGATACAGGTCAAGCAGAAGGACAAGGTTGGCCGACCCGATATCGATGCCTTCGAGGCGGTTATGATGCGCGAAGACCGGACGCAAGGCTTTTTCGTGAGCTTTGATTTCTCATCGGATGCGATGCGTGAGATACAGGCATTTCTCAAGAAGACGGGCAAGATAATCCGGCCAATCACCGTAAAAGATATACTCGACGAACAGGTTGCCTACAAGCTGGCGTAAATCCCGTGAGATAAATTAAGGGCATTTGGCGGGGGTAAGCGGAATAAACTGGGTCGCCGTTTGGTTCGACTGTGCTCACCACAGGCCGGCGACCGCTAAACAATTGGTGCGGATGTCGTATCGCGCAATAAAAGACCCCCGGCGTGAAGCCGGGGGTTACGAAAGAGAATTAACGCAAATGAACGGCGGCGGAGCAAAACGCTCAAAAAGCGGTATTGTTTTTTGACACGGATTAACACTGTTAATAAAAAAATCCATTCTTCGTAATACTACGAAGGATAAACTGGATTCCCCCTAAGGGGGAATGACAAATCAGGGTATATCTTTTTAATCAAAAAATCATGTTAATTGTTCTGCCAAAAATGTTCGGTTCGAGTTTTAAGTTATCATCTCAGTGTGGGGTAAGTATACTTGTCTTTGATAGTCCAGATTTTGGTAAAATCCCAGCCCTTGTAAGTTACTTTTTTCTTCATAGCGGAGGTTACGAGACCCGTTCCGCCTGCACTTTTAGCCTGTCCTGAGGTTTGCTTGTCCCAATAAGAGCTTGTAATTTTGCCGGCGTAGTTCACAGAGAGGAGTCCGCCGATATAGCCTTTTTTTCCGGTGACTTTTCCTGCGGCATAGCAATTAGTGACGCTGCCGGAATAGGTATAACCTGCCAGGCCTGCGGAGTAATACTGGCCTGCGACTTTACCGGTGGCGTAAGAGTTAGCGGTGGCGGCGGAGTAGGCGTAGCCAATGAGACCACCGGCGTAGAAACCGGTTGCGGTAATTGCGCCTGTTGCGCGGCATTTTGTTACGACGGTTTTATAGTCATACCCAATAAGGCCGCCTGTGAAATGTCTGGCGTTGACGGCGCCGGAGGCCCAGCAGGATGTAACGCTGCCGTTGTCGGAATAACCGACAAGGCCGCCGACGTAATCATTTCCTGTAACGGCGCCTGTGGCGTAAGAGTTTGCGTTAGCGGCGTAATAGCTGTAACCAATCAGGCCACCGACATAGGTATTTCCGGAGACAGTCCCCGTGGCGTAGCAGCTTGTCAGGGCGGTGAACAAATTGGTATCAGCGAAACCGCCGCAGGCGATTGCACCTTTAACCGCACCTTTTGCGTAGGAGTTTTTGATTGTACCGCCTGCGGTGAATCCTGCGAATCCGCCTGCCCTGCCAGTGACATTGAGTGTCGTAAGGGCATAGCAGTCGGTGACGTTACCGTAGAGATTGTATCCCACGAGGCCGCCGTTGTCATAAGCGGAGCCGGTGACAACTCCTGTGGCGTAGCAATTGGCGACGTAGCCGCCGACGTTATAAGCGACCAGTCCTGCGGCGTCGTAGCCATCGCCCGACACATTCACATTTATGAGGCCGAGATTTTTGATTTGGCCGGGCGTTTCAACGTAGGCAAAGAGTGCGGCATCATCAACGCCGCTCGAATTATAGGTGAAATTGGAAATTTTGCGGGCGTTTCCATCGAATACGCCCGTGAAAGGTTTGTCGTCAGCATAGCTGCCGATAATGTTGAACTGGTCGCCGGTATACGCACTTAAATCGAGGTCGGCCATCAGCTTGAAGTATTTACTCCACCTGCAGGGGTACAGGCCGATACTGTTCATCTGCTCGGCGGTAGAAATCTGGTAGGGGTCGGCAAAGGTGCCGCTGCCGGTAAATGGCGAAGCAGGGGTGTGGAAACTAAAGCAGGAGCCATCGTTAGTATCTATAACGGTATTGTTGACATCATCGGTTGCCTCGATTCTGAAGTAGTAGTCTGTTTCGGGCGCCAGTTCGGCAGTTATCTCTATGCTGTGGGTGGTATCGAGACCAGATTCGTTGACCACGATTTCGTAGGTTTCCCCATTGCAGCCGAGGCGGTCACATTTGAGGACGGCGATGGCGGGCTCATCAGTTTCAAAGGTAACTGTCGCACCGCAAACAGAGACATCAGCGGTGACGCCGGAGATTACCGGGGCGACGCAATCAACTGAAGCGGTGTCGGTAAGAGTAGCAGGATTGCCGTTGCTGTCGTTCACATCCTGATACGTTGCGGTGATGGTCTGGCCGTCAGCCACCTGTAATACGCCGTCACCAACAGCGAGCGGGTCGCCGGCGGTGGAGATTGTCCCCTCGAATATGCCTGCGGGATTATTCTGTGCGGTTGCATCGAGGGTGAGCGTTTCTGAATCGCCGCCATCGGTTGATACGGTTATATCCTGAGTATTCAGGCCGGCGAGGTCGCTGTCTATCAGCCTGATTTCCACCTGGTCGGAGCAGGAGTAGCTATCATTGACGATGTTTATGTGGGTCTGTCCCGTTACTGAAAGAAGCGCATTATAAACGTTGATTCGGCCTCCCGTGGAGCAAAGAGTCGCAAACGCAGGCACTTTATCGACCGAATTGAACAGGACATTTTTTACCTCGGAGGCGCTGAGCAGCGGGTCTCTCGACCAGATAAGGGCGCAGGCGCCTGCGACGTGCGGCGTGGCCATAGATGTCCCGCTGATGGTGCCGTAATACGTGGAAAAGCTATGGGCAGACATAGCGGCGGTCATATAAGTCGGGAAAGTGCTTGTGATATTCACGCCCGGAGCGCCGACGTCCACCGAATTAAGGCCGTAACAGGAGAAGTATGCCTTGCTGTCAGTTTTGTCGGTGGCCATAACGGAAATTACGTTGCTCGATGTATAACTTCCGGGGTAGGTGGGCGTGGTGTCGTTGTTGGTGCCACTGTTGCCTGCTGCTGCGACGAAGAGCATACCTGCGGCGCCTGCGGCATCTATTGCGTCCTTCAGCGCCTGGCTGTACCCGCCGCCGCCCCAGGAGTTGCTGGCGATTTTAGCGCCCATTTTTTTGGCGTAATCAATACATTTGATTGCGTCAGAGGTATAGCCGCTTCCGCTGGAGCTGAGGAACTTGAGCGCCATAATTTTGACGTTCCAGCAGACGCCGGCAACACCTAAAGTATTGTTTCCAACGGCGCCGATTGTCCCTGCGCAGTGAGTGCCGTGGAAGAAATCGTCCATCGGGTTGCCATCATTATTGCAGAAGTCATAACCATAAATGTCGTCGACGTAGCCGTTACCATCGTCATCGACACCGGTGGTTCCATTTTTCTCTGCCTCGTTGACCCACATATTGGGAGCCAGGTCGGGATGAGTGTAGTCAACGCCGGTGTCGATAACGGCCACAATAATATCCTTGCTGCCAGTGCCGAGGTCCCAGGCCTCTGGAGCGTGAATGTCTGCGCGTGCTTTTCCACCACCTGCACCGGTATTATACATTCCCCATAGTTCGTTAAACCTTGGGTCATTGGGGACGGTTGAAAGCACATCCATCTCGTAGTCGGGCTGGGCATACAAAACACCGGCGGTGCTGTTAAGCTTTTGCACGGCTTCTATCACATTAACGCCGGCTGGTAATTTCAAAGCCACCATACCCGGCACGACTTTAAATTCACTTTCTATGCTGCTGCCGCCGATTGCGCCGAGCATTTGACTTTTTGCCAAGTCGCCGGCTGATGTCTTATCATCGGAAAGACGGACAATTATCCGGTCGGATTTGTAGCGTGCTGAAGCAAATGAAAGATTTGCGAAGAAACAGCATACGGCTAAAGCGAGAAAAATTATTTTCTTCGTCATCATCCCATACCCCCCGTCAACATTCAATACCTGTTGATAAAAAACATGCGTCCGAGAAAACAGCTTGAAAAACGTTACAAATAAGGCAGGTCAATTTCCGAGCATCCCTAGTTTAAAATATGCACTAAAAAGCTCGAAATGCCAAATTTATAAAGCGGCAAAAGCACAAAGAAGGAATTGTCGAATGTCGATTTATAAAGGGCTGGTATGTATAATTATACAGGCCTATTTACGAGGAATAATTATGGAGACGGCAGGCCTTAAGATTGGGTTATCACATCACAAACATCCACATCTGGTGGGATTATGCGTTGTTTCGCTTTTGGCGGTCATTATGTTTGCAAATGTTCTTTTTACCACCAAAGACATTGTTCTTTCAAACAAGAATTCCGACATAGCGATGCATTACGTTCATTTGCGGGCATTTGGCTTCAAAGAGCTCAGCAGGGGAAACCTGCCTCTCTGGAATCCGCATATCTTCTGCGGCACGCCATATATCGGAGGCTTTCTTTCTGCGATGTTTTATCCGCCAAACCTTATTTTTCTGATTCTGCCACTACCAGCGGCCATAAACTGGTGCATCGTTCTGCACCTGTTCCTGGCAGGCCTGTTCACTTACTTCTGGGCGGCGTATCGCGGGCTTTCTGCTCTTGCCTGCACCGTCGCCGCTGTGATAGTAATGTTTTGTGGAGCGGTATTTGCGCATATTTTTGCCGGCCATCTCGCCCAGTTGTGTACTATGGTCTGGGCGCCGCTGTTACTGCTGTCAATAGACGGCTTGTTGAATCGTTGCTCACTGCGATGGGTATTGGTCGGTATGCTCGCAACAGCAATGCAGGCACTGGCGGGTTTTCCTCAATTTATGTTTTATACGTCGCTGGCGGCAACGCTTTATTTCATTTTGCAGCTTATACAGGCCAAGCGCAAGCTTTTCCCCGTAGTTGCGTTTGCAGCAATTTTCGCAGGCGGTGCTGCGCTTTCTGCGGTACAATTGCTCGCAGGGTTCGAGGCCACCGTGGGCAGCACACGTGAAAACAAAATTCCGTACTATATAGCAGGCAGCTTTTCCTTTCCGCCGGAAAATCTGCTGACGATTCTGTCTCCGAACTTCTTTGGTCCATTGGCTGACTATACATACTGGGGAGCCTGTGACCTTTCTGAGATGACATTGTTCGTAAGCGTTACGGCCCTGGTATTGGCCGCTTACGGCCTTGTATGCTCCAAATCAAACTATCGATATATCCTGGCCGTGCTGGTGCTGATTACATTCACGCTTGCGCTCGGCTCCCACACCCCTCTGTTCAGATTTCTCTATAACTATGTGCCCGGTTTTGACAAGTTCCGCGGCAGCAGCAAATTTATATACCCTGCCACCCTGTTTATGCTGATGCTAACGGCCATAGGGCTTGATACCCTGTCTCTCCAGCCGCGATTCATCAGGCGAGCGTCCATTATTACATTTGCGATGGCTGTTTTGATTGCACTGGCCGGCTGGTCGGTCCGGCATTCTGCACAGCAGACCGGCGTGTCTGCCGGCTGGTGGGCCAATTTTATGCTGGATGTTCGCAATACCGCCATAGAAAAATGCGAGTTACATCGACAGTCGCAGGACTATAAGGACCCCAAGTTCATTGCTGCTGCCGGACACCGGGCGGCAATGAGCCTGTATCTGGCCGCAGGTATATGTGCAGCGGTCTCTGCATTGATTTGGGCCAGACAATATTCCGGCAGGGTCGTTTATGCAATAGCATTGCTGCTGCTCGCGGAGCTGCTTTATTTTGCCTGGCCGCTGCGCACAACATTTAGTCTCACGGATGCCTACCCTCCGGAAATCGAAAAGTTTCTCGCCAAACCGAAAGGAAACTTTCGCGTTCTTAATCCTATTTGTGCAAATTTAGGGATGTCGAGAGGCGCTTATGATATCGGCGGCTATGATTCTATGATATTGCGGCGGTATGCGGAACTGATGTCTTTCGCCGCCGGCCAAAATCCTGATAGCGCCACTGCGAACACTGTGGGGCTTATTTGTATCAGCAACCCGCTGATTAACAGGCTCTATCAGATGCTGCGGTGCTGTTTCATATTTTACGAAACATCGGACGGGGTACATCTGACAACGATTAAACAGCCTCTGCAAAGATTTAATCTGTTGACGGATTACCGCGTACTTACAGGCAGAGACGTGATACTTAAGGCTATGGCCGACCCTCTGTTTGACCCTGCCAAAACAGTCATCCTCGAAAGCGAGCCTTCCTGCAAACCGGCGGGCAATCCTGCCGGCCATATACGCATCATAAATGAATCGACCGACCATTTGACAATCGAGGGACAAATCGAAAACCCTGTTATCCTTCTGATTACAGATTCATACCACCGCGACTGGTCTGCCAGGGCGCTGCCGGGCAGCATCCAGGCAAAGTATGAGGTATTACCGGCTGATTATGCGCTGCGTGCCGTTCCGCTTATGGCCGGAACACATCGGTTTCGGATGGAGTATTGCCCGCCGCTTTTTTACATCGGCCTATGGGTTTCAATCCTCTCGCTGACAGCTTACCTCGCTGCCTGGATATGGCTGGGTATAAACAGATACAAGAATAAGCAGTAAAACACGAACCGCAAACCCCTACTGCATCCACATCATTGCGACCCCGCATCAATTGCCCGTTGCATCTTCGTGATTTTTTTACCGTTATTGCCGATTGTATGTATAATTATGAATTACATAGGCCCATTTACGAGGAATATAGTTATGGCGACGGCAGGTTTTAAGATATACGGTGAAAAGAAGATTTTATTATCAGCGGCGGCGGTTTTTATAATCGTAAGCTGTTTAGTAGTTTATATGCCGGCTATGAAGGGAGGATTTATTTGGGATGATGATACTTATATCACGCAAAATTCGCTGATTGCCGCTCCTGACGGCCTGTATCGAATCTGGTTTTCGAAAGAACAACCCTCGCAGTATTTTCCGCTTGTTTACACCATTTTTCGTCTGGAGCACAAACTATGGGGATTCAATCCGCTGGGTTATCACATCACAAACATCATCCTGCACATCATCAATTCGCTTTTATTATGGCGTTTGCTGCGGCTGCTGGATGTCCCCGGCGCCTGGCTTGCTGCTGCAATCTTCGCACTGCACCCGGTGCAGGTCGAGTCGGCGGCCTGGATTACGGAGCGAAAAAATGTGCTGATGACGTTTTTCTTTCTGCTGTCACTGCTTGCCTGGATGCGGTTTATGGAAAAGCCGGCGGTTTATTTTTATTTCGTTTCGCTGGTGTTTTATATTCTTGCGCTTTTCAGCAAGACCACCGCCTGCACTTTACCGGCAGCCCTTGTGCTTATACTGTGGATGAAGAACATCCTCATCGACAAAAGGCGCTGGCAGCAAATCACCCCTTATGTGGTTCTGGGACTTGTGATGGGAATTTTTGTGGTTTGGCGGGAGCATTATATTTTAGGAACAAGCAGGCTGAGGCTGGAACTAAATCCTGTCGAGCGGCTGCTGCTGGCGGCACGTGCGCTGTGGTTTTATATCGGCAAGCTCTTATGGCCGACGAAACTGACGTTTAGCTATCCGAAATGGGACATTAGCTGGATGCAGCCTGTTCAGTACCTTTGGCTGATTGCGTGGGCGATTGTCGGCTGGTGTATGTGGCACTGGCGGGAGAGGCTCGGCAGGGGGGTCATTGCGGGCATCGTGTTTTTTGTCGCCACGTTATCGCCTATGCTTGGTTTTATATCGCTGTATACGTTTCGGTATACTTATGTGGCCGACCATTATCAATATGTGGCGAGCATCGGCCTGATTGCAATTATAGTTGCATTGGGCTGCCGAGCAGCGGCTAAAATCAGATTGTTACCGATAGCCGCAGTTATTATTTTAGCAGGTTACGGCATACTCGCCTGGCGGCAGTGTCATATTTACAAAAATGCTGAAACGTTATGGCAAGACACACTGGCCAAAAACCCGAACTGCTGGATTGCACATAACAATCTCGGGCTGATGCTTCAGTCCGCAGGCAAATATGAGGAGGCCCAAAATCATTATCAGCAATCTCTGCAAACTCAGCCTGATAATGCCGAAGCACACAATAATATGGGGTCAATACTGGGAATACAGGACAAACTCGATGAGGCTGTAATCCATCTCCGCAAATCACTGGAACTTCAGCCCGATTTTCCTACGGCGCATTCGAACCTGGGGCTGGCTCTGGCAAAGAAAAAAGAATACGAAGAGGCAATTTGGCATTTTAGAGAGGCATTAAGACTAAACCCGAACGACGCCGACTCAAAATACAATTTATCAGTAACCATCAATTTAGCTAAAGAGAAAAAAATAGAACTCCCGGTAAAACCAGAGGCTAAATAAAGAAACGGTTATTGATTATTTCGATGGTTCGGGTATTATAGCGGGGATGAAGGATTTATTGGCGGACAGGACAAAACTTATAGATGCCAGCGGAATCAGAAAGGTTTTTGCGCTGGCGGCGAAGCTGAAAGACCCCATTAATTTCTCAATCGGACAGCCGGACTTCGATGTGCCGGCCAAACTGAAGGAAGAGGCGATAAAGGCAATAAAGGCGGGGCAAAATAAATATTCGCAGACCTCCGGCGATGAACTATTGCAGGAAAGAATAGCGGAGCAGGTAAAGACGGAGTTCGGCTGGTCGAAGCCGGCGGTTCTTGTGGCAAGCGGGGTGAGCGGGGGGCTGCTGCTGGCGTTTATGGCGCTTATCAATCCGGGCGATGAGATAATTACGCCGGACCCGTATTTTGTGATGTATAAGCATTTGGTCAGGATGCTGGGCGGGAAATGCGTTTTTGTCGATAGTTACCCGGATTTTAAGCTGCCGGTCGAGAAAATCTCGCGGGCGATAACCAACAAGACCAAGATGATTATAGTCAATTCGCCGTGCAATCCGACGGGAATGGTATATTCTGAAGGGGACATAAAGGCGCTTGCGGAGGTTGCTGCGAAAAAGGACGTGCTTGTGCTGACCGATGAGATATACGAGAAGTTCTGCTATGACGGCACCTGCCCGAGCATAGCGAGCCATTACAAAAAGAGCCTGCTGCTGCGGGGGTTCAGCAAGAGTTATGCGATGACGGGCTGGCGGGTGGCTTATGCGGCGGCTGATGAATCTCTGTCGCAGATAATCGAGCAGATGACAAAGATACAGCAATATACGTTTGTGTGTGCGCCGACTCCTTTTCAGAAGGCGGCTATCGCAGCGCTCGATTATGATGTCAGCGGTTTTGTGGATGAGTATAGAAAGAAGCGGGATATGATTTATGAGGGGCTGAAGGACAAATTCGAGATGGTCAAGCCGGGCGGGGCGTTTTACGCATTTGTAAAGGTGCCCCGATTTTATCGGGGCTCGGCGACGAAATTTGTGGAAAAGGCGATTGCAAACAATGTGCTGATAATACCGGGCAACGTGTTCAGCGAGAAAGATACGCACTTCAGGATAAGCTATGCGACAAGCAACGACAAGATTCAGCGTGGAATAGAAATTTTACGCGGGCTGGTGTAAGTTTAAGGCGTTTTAAAATTGTTCTAACATATTGTCAATTAGAGGGGATAGAAGTAAAATTCCAATATATGAAAGCACATCCACAAAAGGCGGCGGTTATGCTGTTATGCTTGTTGGCTGGTTTGCCGGCTGTAATTGCGGCGGGCAGGGCGGCAGGGGGGTCAAACAGCGTTTCGCAGGATTTGCCTGAAGTCAAGGCTGCTGTGATTTCCTGCAAGGGGCTGATTGATGACGGGCTTTATCAGTCAATCCAGCGGAGAACGCAGATTGCTCTCGGCAGGGGGGCAAAGTACATTATCTACGAAATCAGCACATACGGCGGGCTGCTTCAATCGGGCGATGACATATCGAAATACTTCATACTCGAAGTGGGTAAAAAGGCCCATACCGTAGCTTATGTAACAACGGAGGCAATATCGGCGGGGGCAATGATAAGCGTTTCCTGCCAGGATATAATAATGCTCGAAAATACCACGATTGGCGATTGTGCGCCGATTCAGCTCGGCGAGAAACTTGAGGGGGTCGAGCGGGAGAAGACAGAAAGTTTCGTCCGGGCAACGTTCAGCAGGGCGGCTGAGGCAAACGGGTATCCGGCGGTGCTGCTAAAGGCAATGGTCAGTGTGCAGACAGAGGTCTATCGTGTGAAGAACATCGAGAGCGGGGCGTTTGAATTTTTCGAGACGGAGCATCTGCCAAAAGACGCTGATAAGTATGATTTGGAAAACAAGGAATTAGTCAACAGAAAGGATGAGCTGCTGACCCTTACCGCATTGCAGGCGCTCGAATACGGCATAGCCAGGGCGAAGGTAAAAAGCCTTTCGGATGCACTTGAGTTTCTCGCCAAAAGAGACGGTGTGACCTTTGTCGGTGAGCCGATGATGCTCAAGACAAACTGGTCGGAGGAGATGGTGCGATGGATAAATTCGCCTGCGGTGATGGGCATACTTATTATGATTGCCCTGCTTGGCGCTTATGTTGAGTTTCAAAAACCGGGTCTTATGCTGCCGGGACTGGTGGCGGTGGTATGCTTTATAATCATAGTCGGCAGCAGATACCTTACAGGACTGGCCAACTGGCTGGAAATAGTATTGTTTATCGTGGGCGTGCTTTTGCTGATGGTGGAGATTTTTGTGCTGCCCGGATTTGCAATTGCGGGAGTTTTGGGGGTGATTTTAATATTGGCCGCCCTGTTTGGGATGCTCATTAAAAATAAGCCTAACGAGATACCCTGGCCCGAAACGCCGCTTGACTGGCTGTTATTCAAAAGCGGGGTACTTGGGCTGTCAATCGGCTTTATAGGGTTTATCATTCTTGCGATGCTGCTGGCAAGATACCTGCCGAAGATACCGATAGCCAAAAGGCTGGTATTGAAGCCGCCGGAGAAGGCCTGGGTACGAACTTCGCCGGAAGTCACAGGACCGCCGATGGAGTCATTTGTGCAGCCGCCGGTCCAGGCAGGCCAGAAAGGGAACACCACCAGTCAGCTTCGCCCCGCAGGCAAAGCCAGTTTCGGCGGCCAAAAATTCGATGTGGTTTCTCGCGGTGAGCTTATTGAGGCAAACAGGGAGATTATAGTTGTAGTTGTAGAAGGAAATCGTATAGTAGTAAGAGAAGCGCCGGTCGCTAAAAATATAACTTAACAGGATATTTTAAGGGGTAAGATTTGACGTATGTGATAATACTACTTCTGGCGGGGATAATTCTGGTGATTCTCGAAACGCTTTTACCTTCGGGAGGCATACTTGGCGTATTAGCAACGGCCTCGTTAATAGGCGCCATTGTTCTGGGTTTTAAGCAAAGTTCGGCGACGGGATGGGTTGTTCTGCTTGCGGTACTGATTTGTGTGCCGGTATTAGTTTTACTGGGGCTGAAGGCCCTGCCCGGAACGCCGTTCGGCCGCAAAATGATATTGGCAGAACCCCAGCAGGATAAAGGGTCTCGCGGGAAAGCAGGGGTCGATGACGAAAATTTTGAATTTCTTAAAGGTAAAAGCGGAATCAGTGTTACAGAGTTACGGCCGAGCGGCATTGCCGAGATAAACGGCAAGAGATACAGCGTGGTTTCAGAGGGCGAAATGATTGAGCCATCGGTTGAAATTTTCGTAAAAGAGGTGGAAGGAAACAATATAATCATAGGCAGGAAAAACGTATAAAAACTGTAATTTTTTTTGTGAGATTATTTTAGGAGTATATTGGGATGAAAACGATTTTATTAGCAGAAGCAAATACGGGATTGATAGTATTGGCGGTCATAGCGGGCATACTCGGATTAGTTTTTCTCCTGGTTTTTGTAAGTTTTATTAAAATCTGGGTTAAGGCTCTTTTCAGCGGGGCGAGGGTAGGCATCTTGGATTTGATTGGTATGTCGCTGCGAGGCGTTCCCCGTGAAGAGATAGTGCGGGCCCGCATTGCTGCCGTCCAGGCCGGCATTGCCGATATGGACACCCGGCAGCTTGAAAGCGTGTGGCTTGTGGGCAAGAACAGGTTTCCGCGGAAGGGCCAGCCGGAACGAGAGGGAGGAGAAGTCCGTCAGTCTCGTGAGCAGTGGCAGCAGGAAAAGGCGGAGCAGGAAAAACGTTTCTGGATGTCTTATCAGGGCGATGTAATGACCTGTGTCAACGCCCTGGTTATCGCTCACAAGGCTGATTTGCCGGTTACTTTTGCCCAGTTACAGGCGCACCACTTTGCCGGCGGTTATATAATGGATGTCGTTCATGCGATGATAGCGGCGCAGCGGGCCAAGATACCTCTTACATTTGACGTTGCCCGCGCTATCGACCTTGCCGGCAGGGATATACTGCGGGCAGTAGAAACAACCGTTACGCCCAAAATCATAGACTGCCCACTGGATAAATCCACGATGCTCGATGCCGTTGCCAAAGATGGCATCAGGCTTTTGGTGCGAGCGCGTGTTACCGTCAGGTCGAATATAAATCAATTAGTGCGAGGCGCTACGGATGAAACCATCATCGCGCGTGTCGGGCAGGGCATTGTGAGCGCTATTGGTTCTGCGGAGACTTATAAGTCTGTGCTGGAACATCCTGACCGCATCTCGCGAAAGGTGCTTGAAAGCGGGCTTGATGCCCAGACCGCCTTTGAGATTGTCTCAATTGATATTGCAGACGTTAGTGTTGCCGGCGTCAGTACCAAAGATACCGAGGTAGCCAATGTCGGCGCCAAACTCGAAACTGAACGAGCAGAGGCGGACAAGCGTATGCGACAGGCTGAAGCCGAAGGACGCCGAGCGATGGCGGTGGCACGTGAGCAGGAAATGAGGGCTCTGGTTGTGGAAAACGAGGCCAAAGTAAGAGAAAACGAGGCGAAGGTGCCGCTGGCTATGGCTGAGGCGTTTCAGAAGGGCAATCTCGGTATAATGGATTATTACAGGATGAAAAATATAGTCGCGGACACCGAGATGCGTGGTTCGATTGCCAAGCCCCAAAAGAAGGAATGATTCGAGTGAACAGTTTCTTATTACAGATAATCCTTGCTGCCCGGCGTTATGATGAAGATGCCGGCTGGATGCAACTGCTGGTCTTTGTGGTAATGGCGGTATTCTGGGCGCTGGGCAGTATTATAAAAGCAAAAAAGTCGAAAAAAACTGGGTTTGAAGAAGAAGAAAAACAGCTTGAAGAGACTTTTCCGGAGTATAAGCAACAGATGGGTCGACAAGCAAAGTTCCAGCAAAAAAAGGCTGCGTATCCCGAACCCGCTGCAAAGAGCGATTCCGCCAAAGCTGAAAAAATTCCATTGTCGGTATCGCTAAAAGATTATAAACAGTCAGTGACAAAATCTTTAACGGAAACAGAGAAAAAGGCCGAACAGCCGGATATTTCTTTAATGCAATCGCAGCCTCCGGCTGGTATTGATTTTGCCCCTAATCTCGAAGACCCTGAAAACCTGAAAAGGGCGGTTGTATATTATGAAGTGCTTGGCAAGCCATTGTCACTGCGAGATGAACCTGATAATATTATAAGACATTAAAAAAGGAGATGAAAACGAATGAAAAAAGTCATTTTACTTGTGGGGTTATTAACTGTAATCGCGGCTGTTGGCGGCTGCAATGCGGTTGTCGGCAACACCACAGATGCAGAGGGAGAGTCACATTTCTGGGATGCGAAAAAGCCGAAAATTGACGCCACAATGGCAGAGATTGATGCGGTGGGCAGGCTGAGTTCCGAGTCGGCGAAGGTTGAGGGTTACAAAACGATAGCCAGTCGGTCATCTTTGAGAGGATGCGAAAGAATATATCTGATTCAGACTTTGGAGAAAAGCTCGTTGTCGGAATCGGCCAGGCAGGATGTTCTGCTGACATTAGTTAGCAACGAGTCGAAGCCGCCGTGCTGCGAACACAAAAAATGCTGCGAGAAAGGCGAGAAGCCTCCGTGCAAGGAAGAAAAATAATCCTCCAGAACCATTAACTCAGGCGGCAAAGTAGCAAATGCACAAAGTGGTAAGAAATGACAGACGTGTGAAATCAGTCCGCAAACAACGTCCCATAATATATGTTATGTTTCACTCGGGTTTTTGAGGGGTTTTGCGTTATAACGCATTAAAACGCATTTCCGGCGTTGTTTGAAGCCTGGGCGGCGGTGTCTGAAAGGTTTTCCCACATTATGGCTGCCCTGTCGAGCAGGCTGAGGTTCTGCAGGACAATCGAGATATTAACCGCTGCATCGGTTGAGGTAAAATTATTCTCCATCTGCTGCTGAAGATTAATCAGCGATGAGGCAAATTTTATTTTGTCGCAATACAGCAGGGCCGTCTTGTAGTGGAGCTCGAGCGTATCTTTGTCGAGCTGCTGCGATTCGGTAAGCTGTTCCAGGGCAGCCTGCTTTTGGTCTGCTTCATACAGGCATACGGCCAGTTTGGTTCTTGCCCTGGTGTAAAGCGGGTTTATTTTCAGCGCATTCTGAAAGCACTGAACAGCCTCGTTTATCTTCCCGATGCTGACCATTAAAATACCAAGCCTGTAGTGCAAATCGGGATTTTGCGGGTTTGCGGCGATTTGCTGCTGATGGGCTTTGATTACGGGGTCGATGAAGTTAAAAGGATTGTTTTCCTCGCAGAACGGCGAATCGTCAGCCAGACTTATCTTGAACTGCAATGTGGCGGTCTCGGCGAACAGCAAGGAACTGTTCGGCTGAATAGCCGCTGCAAGCGACAGCGTTGCCAGCGCATCCGATGTATTGCCGGCTAATTTCTGTGCGGTTGCCAGCCCGACGTAGGCTTCGACTATCTGGTCGTTTATCTCGACCGCCCTGTTGAACTGCTGTGCGGCAAGCTGCTCATCCTGCATCTGCAGATACTGCGTGCCGAGTTTTATGGTTGTTTCGAGAAAATTCGGACAAATCCGCAGGGCATCCTGATACTGCGAAACCGCCTCATCGGCGGCGCCGAGCATAGCGAGAATGTCGGCCCGTTTTGCGAGCAAATCCGCCCTTTCGGGCTGCTTGTTCAGTAAATTGTCAAGATACTCTATCGCCTCGTGAAGCTGCCCGGCGTGAACAAGCTGGTCAAGGCTGCTATCGGCCTGGAAATTGTCCGGATGTATCAAAATGGCGGTGTTGAACGTTTCAACTGCTTTTGCGTACTGAGCATTGGCGATATACAAATATCCGAGCATAACAAGGGTCTGTATGTCGTCGGGGTATTCGGTTTTTAAAATCTCGTATTCCTCTATGGCTTTATCCAACTGGCTGTTTTTGAAGTATATTGCCGCCAGCCGCTGCCGGGGCAGTTGAAGATGATTTTTGAATTTAAGACAGTCCTGATAGAATTCAACTGCTTTGGATTCCTGACCGAGCCTTTCGTGACAATGGCCGAGGACATAAAGCGCTATCGTATTATTAGGCTGTTGCTGATAGACTGAATTAAGCTCTATTACGGCGTTTTGCAGTTGACCCTGCTGGAGATATACGGCTGCGGATGCCAATCGGCCGCGCACACAGGCGGGGTTTTCAGCCAGGTAGGCATTCAGCATCTCCTGCGCCGCCTCTATTTTCATATCGGCGATAAGCCCGATGGCCCTGTCCAACTGCTGATACTGTGCGGACGGGGTCCGGCATTCATTGAGCCTGACGGCGTTAAACCACTGCCATATCAGGTCATCGGCGTTAAAGGCTATCGCCCTGCCGAAGATTTCCAACAACCTGCTCATTCACCCTTCTCCGAAGCGATTCTGTATAAAGCCCTAATCGGCGGCTTTCTATTCGCTTCTGTTTAGATTAAAAATCGACAATAAAAGGGCGGGTGTTAATCCCTTCGGGGGTGATTATTCGCTTTAAAATGTGAGTTTTGCCGGTGTATTTGGCGATTATGCGCAGTGTAGGGTTTGTTTCGACTTTTCGGGTGCGGTTATCGGTCGTTTTCCGGCGGGCAACCCCCCTCCTGCTCCCGCAAGGTCTGTTTATTATGTCTGCTGGGCCTGTTGTTCCAGTTCGCTCAAGTAGGCCAGTGTGCGTTCGAGCTTGTCGGTGAGATGCTTTAACCTCAGCATCGTTCTGACCCTCGCCAAAAATTCAAATTTGTTTATCGGCTTGATAAGAAAATCATCCGTGCCTGAATCCACGCCGCGTTCGATGTCGCCAAGTTCATTGAGCGCTGTTACCATTATCACCGGTATATCGCTTGTTTTCGGGTTGCTTTTTATTCTTTTGCAGACCTCGAAGCCGCTCATCTGGGGCATCATTATATCCAGCAGGACAAGGTCGATATTTCTTTTGCCTACGATTTTCAGCGCCTCGATGCCGTTATGTGCCGGCACGGTCTCGCAGACGATGTCCTCAAGATAAGCCTGCAAAAGCTCAAGGTTCTGCTGATTGTCGTCGACCACGAGGACGACGGGCGTTTTGTTCTGCTCTTTTTCAAGTTTGGCTCGGCTCATAAGAAAACAGCTCCTATCCATTTTTTCACCAGATTACCTTTTTGCGCCGGATTTTCCACCAAAATCTTTTTTGTTCTCGGCGTGATTTTCGATGAACTGGCGGACTTCGGGCTTTATGTAGATTTTTTCAATATCCATAATCTTCGGCAGAGCTTCGGCGCAAAGGGCAGCCACATCGACCGCCTGGGCCTGCGTATCCACGAAGAAAATCCTCTGTCCCTTAACGGTGCAAAGCCCCCCGCCGCTGCCGCCAAGCGATTCGTTGCGAATTGTTACACCCGCAGATTCCAGCAGCGATATAAGCTCCTCTAAAATCCTCTGCTCATTCATTTATTCGTGTGGCGATACTTTCAAGAAAATACGTTCCGGTGGTCGATATAAGCACTTATAAAACAACGGTCTACGTCAAACATCGGTTTATAATTAGCGGTTAAATTTTATAACAGGTATACGTAGTTGGCAAGCATTATCGAAAAACGCGCTTCCCTGCACAAAAACATAGCCGAGCAGCAGGTGCAGAATGATATTTTAAGGTCGCAGGTTGAGCAGCTTCAGTCGCTGGCCAATCTCGGCACTGTTACCTGTATGATAGCGCACGAGATTAATAATCTTCTAACGCCGCCGGCCAATTATTCGGCCCTTGCGCTGAAAAATCCGGACGATAAGGCGCTGACCGAAAAAGCGCTTCAGAAAACCATCCAGAACTGTGACCGGGCGTCTAAGATTATGGAAAGTATGCTTGCGGTGGTAAATAATAAAAGCTGTGAGAAAAAAAGCTCCCGCCTGGCTTCGCTGGTCGAGGAAATTTTCAGTTGCCTGTGCCGGGATTTTGCAAAAGATGGTATAATGGTGAATATCAGGATACCTGAAGAGCTGATGGTGTGGGCGGTTCCTGTTCAGATTCAGCAGGTCGTAATGAACTTGATTCTTAATGCGCGTGATGCGATGCTGCCGAAAGGCGGCGTTTTGACGGCGAAAGCCGAAGATGCCGGAGAGAGTATTAAAATAGAGATTTCCGATACAGGCGCCGGCATTAAGCCCGATGATTTGGAGAGGATTTTTGAGCCTTTTTTCACAACGAAAGCGAACGGAAAATCGCTGGGTCAGCGTTCAGGAGCGGGACTTGGTCTTGCATTTTGCAGGAAAATAGTGGACGAGCACAATGGTTCGATTTCGGTCGAATCCAGACCCAATGAGGGGACAACATTCGCGATAAAGCTGCCAAAATCGCAATAAGGTAACGGCGAATAGTGGCTCAGGTTTACCAGAATATCGGCAATATAATCTTGATGCTGGTGCTGCTTGCCGGTTCTGCGTTCCTTTCCGGGGCTGAAACCTCTTTTTTCAATCTTTCCCGCCGGCAAATCGGCCTTCTGCAAAAATCCGACCACAAGCTCAAACGGCTGGTTGCGACTCTTTTGAGCAGGCCAAACCAGTTACTCGGCTGTTTACTGTTTGGTAATATGACAATCAATATTCTTTTTTACGCCTTTGCCTGCGTTTTCACAATCAGCGTCGAGAAGCAAATCGGCGTAAAAACCGCTGCTGCCGCCGCTTTTCTTGCGTTCATAAGCCTGATTCTTTTCGGCGAGATACTGCCGAAGTATCTCGCTTACGGGAATTCGGAAAAATTCAGCGTTGCCGCTGCCGTGCCGGTATTTCTGCTTTTCCAGGTTCTCAAGCCGATTACGTCGGCCCTGCGGTTCCTGACTGAGCCGATTATTCGTTTGTCTGCGGGGACGGTAAAACCCGCCGGCAGAATAACGCCGGCAGAATTCAGGGCGCTGATTAAGGCCAGCCAAAAGAACGGGCTGATGAGCGCCGGTGAAGATAAATTGCTGTCGGAGGTGATAGAGCTTGGTTTTCTTAAGGTCAGCGATTGTCTGCGGCCGAGGGTGGATATGGCTGCGTGCAGCGTTGAGGATTCGACGCAGACGGCCTGCGAGATAATGCGGAAAAATCATCTGACGAAGCTGCCGGTATATATTAAGACGATAGACAACATCGCCGGGCTGGTTCACCTTCGCCAGCTTCTGCTCCAGCCGGACAAATCTCTCGATAAACTCATCCAGAAAGTCGAATTTGTCCCGGAGCAGGAAAAAATCGAATCGCTGCTTGAATTTTTCCGCCGCAGCGGCACCGACACTGCGATAGCGGTCGATGAATACGGAGGGATTGCCGGCTCGATTCACCTGGAGGACATTGCTGAGGAGCTGCTTGGGCCTATTGAACCAGCCGACACCACCCCCCCTATCGAGCGAACAGGGCCATTCGAATACCGGCTGTCGGGCAACCTGTCCGTCCGCGACTGGGCCGAGGCCTTCGGCGTTGTCCCTTCGGAGACGCGCATTTCGACTGTCGGCGGGCTGGTAACGGCCCTTCTCGGAAAAGTGCCGAAAGCAGGAGACATCGCTCATCTGAAAAATTTGAGGTTCACCGTTGAGCGGATGAGGAGACGGCGAATTGAAACAGTTATTTTAAGCCTCGAACCAATTCGCATTAAATGACCGGTGATTAAATGGTTATAGGCTCTATTTTAACGATTATATTACTGATAGCCGCTGCGGGTTTCTTCGCCGGCGCCGAAACCGGCATATACAAAGTGAGCAGGCTCCGCCTGAGGCTCGGCGTCAAAAAGAACAAATTTTCATTCGCCATCCTCGCTAAAAGCCTCAGCGACAGCTCCGGGCTGCTTTTGTCGACCCTGTTAGGCACCAGTCTCGCACAATATCTTATCACGAGCATTGTAACGTATATTTTGCTGGCAAAGCTGCATTCCGAATACATAGCGGAACTGTCTGCGACCTTTTTGACCGCGCCGGTATTGTTTGTTTTTTCCGAGCTGCTGCCTAAAAGCATATTTTTCAACAGGGCGGATTTGCTTATGCCGCGAATAGCGCCGGTCCTTTTTGCATTCTACAAATTGCTCGTATGGTGCGGGATAATACCGCTGCTCAAATTTACTTCCCGTTTTGTTGTAAGACTGGCGGGGTTGCCTGCGCCTGTCGAGACGGCAGCCGCTGTTTATTCATCATCCGTCAAAGCTATTTTGCAGGAAACACAGGAAGAGGGGCTTCTCAGCTCCGTGCAGGTCGATATTACGAACCGGCTGGCAAAAGTGCCGCAGCTTACAATCAAATCGGTAATGACTCCAATTGAAAAAACGCGAATGGTCGAAATAAATTCCGACAATTCGGCTCTTTTGGGGATACTAAAGGAGTCGGCCTTTACCCGTCTGCCGGTTTACGACCGCTGGGCGGAGAATATAACCGGATTTGTCAATATTTACGACTGCCTGAGCTCAGGCAGACAATTCGCAAACCTGAGCGATTTCGTGCAGCCAATCAGAAAATTGAATGCTGATACCACGATTCTCGATGCGATAAACATCCTGCAGAAGGAAAACCAGAAAATCGTCCTGGTGACAAGGCCGGGACACATCGGTCGTGAAAAACCCGTCGGTATCGTAACAATGAAAGACCTGGTCGAGGAGCTTTTCGGAGAGCTGGCCGAATGGTAAAATGATTTTTGAGATGAACCCGAAAATAAACCATATCCTGCTGAAAATCACAGGCGCCCTGGTTTTCTCGGCGATTGTCGTTCTCGCACTTGCGGTTTTCGCAAACAGTATGACCAAAGTTTTGGGACACGATGAGCAAATGTACTGCACCGCAGGGTATCTTTTGGCGCAGGGCAAAATGATATACAGGGATTTTTCCTACGTGGCTCAGATGCCGTATCATCCCCTGCTTTGTGCAGGTATCTTTAAATTGCTGAATACGACGTATTATCTGCTCACCGTCAGAATCATATCGAGCCTGTGCGATGTCCTTATAATCGTCTGCATAATAGGCATCTACTGCCGGGCCTTAGGGTTTTCTCCGGCAGGACTGCTGCTCGGCCTTGCCGGCTCAGTTATGTATGTGTTTAATCCCTTTGTCGATTACGCCAACGGTTTGGCCTGGAATCACGACCTGATAACGCTGTGTGTTATACTCTCGTTCTGGATATTTCAGAATGCCAATCCTGAAGGCAAACCGGGATACCGGTCTGTTGCCGCCATCGCCGCCCTGCTGACGATGGCAGCCTGCGCCAGGCCGACCACCGCTCTGGTTCAGTTATTGTTTTTTGCCGCCCTGCTTATTCAAAAAACCAATTCAGCAAAGCAAAAGGCGACAACAACATTGGTCTTTTTTGCTATCACGGCCTTTTTTCTGATTTGGCCGGCCTGGACGATACTGTCGGCCCCGCAAGCATTCTTTTTAAATCTGTTCCGAGTCCCCCTGCTCAACAGCCGATTTTTGCACCAAACAGGCATATTTTATAAAAAATCAGAGATGATATTTATTTTTCTGACAATGTATGAATGTTTTGTGCTTGTCCTGATAGCCGTTTATCTTTTTGTGGCGCTCTTGTGGAACCGCAGGCAGCTAAATACGCAGAATAAAAAACTTATAATTTTTGCCGGTTTATTAACTACCATCTTTTTTATTATCGCCTTTATACCTCCGACAATCTGGCCGCAATATTTCGCAGCGCCTGTTCTTTTTCTGATAGTAAGCTTTGCTTATCCGCTCTCATATTTGCGAAAACTTCCCGGCGACAGGTTTTTCATCGTGGCGGTTGTTTTGATGATAGCGGGGACGCTTACGGCAATCAGTTCCAACCCTGCTGTTCTGGAAAGAATCCCGCAACTGCTCGCTCCTCAGCGCTGGCAGCCAATCCAGTTACATAACATCTCGCAGGACATTGCCGGGAAAACCAAAAGTCCGAAACTGGCATTGACTCTTGCCCCTTTATATGCAATTGAGGGCGGCTGCAAAATTTACACGGAATTTTCCGCCGGGCCGTTCGTTTATAGAATTGCCGATTACCTTTCTGCATCTGACCGCCGTCTCTTAAACGCCGTAGGCCCGCAATCCCTCGATGAATTGCCAAAAGACAACCCCCCTGCCGTAATGATACTTGGCATAGAGCCGAAATCTCTCGAGGTGCCTCTTTTTCAGCACATCAAACCGGACAAGACTGCTTGGAACACAAAAATTTATGATGATGGTCCGACAGTGTATTTCAAGCGATGATTATCCGGTTAAAAAAGGTTTTTCCGAATTTTCAGCTTTCTGTGGCCAAAAAACTTGACAATATAAGCGAACCTGTTAATATCAAAGCAGTTACAATCGCACGGGGCCGTAGCTCAATTGGCTAGAGCGTCGGACTGTCGATCCGAAGGTTGAGGGTTCGAGCCCCTTCGGCCTCGTTCATAGAAGCTAAAGGCTGTCAGACAGTTATGTTTGTCAGCCTTTTTGTATTTATGGCTCTTTTGTGGAGTGCCATTCCCGCATACCGTTAGCGGGAATCCATTCTCCACCTCGCTCATTCGGCTCTATCGCTATAATATAATCCGCTATTCTTTTCTCCGTTAATCCGGATGATTAAACAACAAATCCACTTCGCCAAGCTTGCGGAAATCATCAAACGCATCACGAACCTTATTAGGGTCGCCAACATTACCCACACAATGTTTCGCATCGTTGGAGTCAAGCACAATATTTTCAACCAGAATAAGGGTAGCAGCATTAGCATCATACACAAAAATCGGGTCCTTATAATAAAACATTTCACCAACAAACATCATATTAACAGGATTAGTACCTGTCTGGTTAACTTCAACTGGCTGATTATATGCATAGCCACCCGGGGGGTTCCATCCAATAGCGGAGCCGCTATGGAAGAAATTTCCTTTATAATTATCAATAGTGATGAAATCCTGCTCCCATGAGAATGTTTTCATCCCCGCTACACTTACATGCCCGGCAGGCAGGTTGGCATCTCCCTCCAGTTTAATATGCCTGTACGCGCTTTCCTGATACCAGTTGGCCCAGACAATACTTTGATTGTCTTTAACGTGCAACTGGTATGGCTCCTCGTCACTATAGCCTGCTGTTATTCCCAGAAAACCATCTCTATTCGGCTCATTTCCTTCGACTACCACGTGACATTTACTTGCGTCAAAAGCATTTACAAGAATTGTGGCCCGCGAAGAGTTTTTGATGTCCAGACTCCCACCAACCTCAAGCAAATGTACTTTAGCACCATAAGGCAGGTTTTCAAACTCCCAACCTAATTGACCGGTATGCCTTGGCCCATAAACTCCATCATATAAGATGAACGAATTACCGCTGGAGCCGGTCTGTCGCACCGGAATTGTAGTCATATCACATATATCGTTCATAAGAATATGTATAAACTCCATAACTATGTTGCAGGGATCGTTTACGTTAAAAACGACTCCTCCTTCTGAACCAAAGTAATTTATCACTGTGCCACGGACCCCTGCTCCACCTATAAAATAATCCGCACCGTTAACATCAATGGTTCTGGTTACCTTGTAAATCCCTTCAGGTATATAGGCAATCGCATCGTTAGCCTCGTTTCTCGCCGCATTGATAGTTTCCTGAATAGCGTTAGTATCGTCAACAATTTCGTTCCCCACAGCATTGAAATCCTCCTTGGCATCAAAGACTTTGCCAGGGATATGCCATTCACTTTTCAAAAAACTTCGTGTCCCCAAACTTATAAATGGACTATAATCACCGGCAGGAACTTCCGTAACATGAGACCCATTGGGGTCAGCATAATAAAGCTCAGCTGTCCCCGGGCTGCAGCAGTCTGAGATGACCAGCAATTGCTTCATACTATCCGGATTTACCAGCCGGATGGGCGGCTTATTGTAATTCGGCGGGTTAGTAAAATTACAGTCAAATATTGTTGTTGGCCCTCGAGTTCCAAGAATAATGGCGCCATTTGGTTCTGTCCAGCCGGAAATGTGGCAATCTTCAACAATTTGAGGGTTACCCCAACGGCCATCCCAATCCATATCATCTGTAAGAAACTTCCGCGAATCTATAGAGCTGCATCGCCGTATCTGTTTTCCATGCACATCAACCGACGCAAAAATGTCAGTGTTGGTGCTGCCCTCAAAGTGACAATTACGCACTCCGATATTGCCTGCGTAGCAATAAATACCCCTGCCGCAGTTACGGAATTCACAGCCGTCAAACCAGTTGAGATAACAGCCAGCATAGCCCAGAGCGCCAATGGATACACCGTTGGTGCAGTTTTCAAACAGGCAGTTTTCAAAGAACACGCCATCAGTTGGACCGGTGTCTGTTCTAATCCCGGCATCAGTAAAGTTAAGAAATGCCTGGTTCCGATGACGGACAAGTCTTTGTTGAACGTCAGAATGATGATAGATACCTATCGCCGCCTTACCTTTCCCGTCCCATATTTGTCCAATATAGCGGATATACCCTGCTTTTGTCGTCCAAAGCATAGTGCCGCCCTCATTACCGTCCCAGACGATTCGCGTTGCTCGTCCATGCCCCAGTACTAAACCACCTTGAATAAGGTATTCTTGCGTAGTTAGCTGGAGCGTGTGTGTAATACGGTAAGTCCCGGGTGGTAAGTAAACCGTTTTCTTAATACCTGTATCTGGAGTTATCTGGTCCAAGGCTTCCTGAAGTGCTTTTGTATCATCGGCGACGCCATCTCCGATAGCTGCCGGCGTAACGTCCGTCTTGACATTTATCCAGTCCGAACGCTCTTCCGGCCAGTCAAGTTCCGGAATCTGCGACTCCCACTCATCCGCCCCCATATCTACTATCCTGACATCACCTTCTCCGCCGATAACTCGTCCGAAACCGTCAATATCAACTTCGCCGGCATAATTTCCGTTCGGGTCGCCTGCATTGATACAAGGTGAGCCAGACTTCAAGTGAAAATCATTAGCATCCGAATCGACAAAACACGGGTCGTTGCTGATATTGCCCGTGCCGGTGTTACCATCCTGAATGCAGGAATATGTGGCGCTGCATCCTGCAAGGTCGTCATTGCAGTCCCAGATAATGCAGTTGCTTATATTCGGCTCCGCGCCGGAAGCCTTCTTTATGCCGTAATCAGTATTATCGACAATCGTATTGTTGCGAATCATCGCGGCAGAATTACCTGAATCCAGCTCAATACCCTTGCCGTTGTCATAAATCTCGTTGTTCTTTATCGTTGGCTCTGTCGTGGAAGATAAGTAAATCCCCGCCACACCATTTCCATATATCTTGTTATTGCTTATATTCGCCGACCCGCTTGTACAATACACGCCGTATGAATTATTGTCCGTGATAATACATTGCTTTATGGTAGCCGACACTGCACAGCTTACGCCGTATTCGCCGCATCTTATCGCGAAACCCCTGATAACGGAATTTGCATCATTCGAGTCAAACGTAACCGTTCCGCCCGAACCATCCCCCTCGATTATCGTCCCCGCAACAACATCCCAGTCATTCGGCTCTGTGCTTCTCAAAGTAATGGTTTTATCGTTGAAATTGATGTTCTCCTGGTAAGTCTTGGGATGAACCTCTATCACATTATTGTTGTTGGCATCGTTAATCCCCGCCTGTATCGTTGTGTACCACTGGTTTTTAGTTACATTATGCACCCCCTGAATCGTAACCGTACAGGTCGCCAAGTCGGTATTTGAATAACCGCAGAACGAATCATCTGTAACCCGTAGCGCAACTGTGTAGATGCCGGGTACATCATACACATAAGTTGCTATACCGTCATCGTTAGAACCTTCGTCATAATCGCTATTGAAATTGACGCCGTCATAGTCAAAATCCCATTCGTAATATACTATTCCAGGTGGATCCCAGTCATCGGTAGATTGACTTCCGTCAAGAATTACGGTATCGCCGCAATGTGTTTCACAAGGGTCAGCCGACAAAACCGCCACCGGCGGCAAATTGCTGCACGGACCACAGCCCAAACCGTTGTCAGCCGCAACAAACAATACCCCCAGAATCACGATAATTGTAGAAACCCTCGTTTTCATTTCTTTCCCCTTTAATTGATTTTTTATTCTTTGCAGTGAACTCTAATGGGGACAATCAACAGGGTCAACAACTTTTTTTCAAAATTTAAAAAAATTCCCAAAAATCTTAAAAATTAGCCAAAAGCGAATCTTTCATTAACCAAAAGTTAATTTCCCCCTCTCCTTTGGCTAACCCAAAATCCGCCCTTAAAAATTTTTGCATTTTGATTTGTATTTTTGCACCCTTGTCCGCCATAGTCGTCTTGGATGAAGGCGGATTGATTTTTTATTTGCTTCTCCTATCCCCTAAACCCTATCCCCTCTACGCACTCCGCACCCCCCTCCTGCGCAAATCTCATACCAGCACCGGCTAAAATCAGATTTTTTTGCGAACTTTTTTCCTTTCTGTAAAATGTCGCAAAAAGCATACAAAATTCACTAAAACGATACTATTTTTCGCAATTTTTCTCACTTTTTCACACTTTTTTCCGCCCCTACAATCGTTAAATTTTACCCATATTAACACACATTAATAAAAAACCCCGATTTTTCAGAAACCGCAGGTTTTAAAATTTCGCATTTCCGTAAATCGAAAATCGGCAATCGACAATTCAGTACTTCGCTTTTTTTAGCTTACCTTAAGCACGGAGTTTAACTCGCCATAAGGATTAGGTTCGGTCATTTTGTTGTAAGGGTCGTGCTGCCAGCGCCCGTCGACAACCAGCCGGTAACGATATATCCCTTTGGCCAGCGGCAGTTTAATCTGCCAGGTGCCGGAGGCGGTCTTTTGCATAGGGGTTTTTTCAGGCTGCCAGTTATTAAAATCGCCCGCAAGCTGAACACAATGAGCCTGTGGATAAGATGCAACGAACATAACGCCGTCTTCGAGCTGGTGAACGCCATAAAAATCCGCTGTATTAATATCTGCCGGTTTTGCCTCCATTAGTGCCGAAGCTGTGGATTCTCTGCTTCTTACGGCTTTTTTCTTCGTAAGCCCTAACTTTCTCATATTTAACTCCTTTCAGAAAAACGGGAACAGTCGGCGGACTGCTTTCCCGGGTATAGTTTAATACATCGCCGGTTCGGCTGCAACACTGAATCGTCTCTGCTGCTCTCTGGGAATCGCCCTCGAACAGCGATAGTCCAGATTATCCAGGACGTTCATAAAGTTAATGTACGAATCATACGGCGAATCATAAGGATTAAAGTATTTATGGACGTCGCCGTCCGAGAAATACTTGGTGCACATATAATAAAAATGGTCGGACGTCTGAAGCTTTCTCCAGTCGGTGATTATGCCGGGGTCTTCGGTGCGTTTGACTTTGTTCTCAAGCCTGTAAAGCTCGGTCATTGCACTTTCCTGCATCGGATTGCCGAGCCAGGCAGAAAGGTCGCGCTCGATGTCCGCCCAGCTTATGGTATAAGGGACATCTATCGAATCAACGGCATCATAGGCGTCCGCCACTTCTGAGGGCGTTTTGAAATTGTTGTCCGGATGGCGGAGAATCTGCCCGGGCAGATGCCGGAGAAAATTGAATATGCCGGTGTCCTCCCATTGATGCTCGCCGAAGGTTTCATAGTCCATAAAAAGATTGACGACAAAGCCGCAGCCGTTAACGGAATTGACCCACGTCGCAAATTTATCTACCGTCAGAGGCCACTGGTTCCAGTCCCGGTTGGAAAACCGAAATGCGATATCGTCGCTCAGGCGGTAGTTTTTGAGCAGAAGCTTTAGTCCGGAGGAGTTCGAGGGACGATAAATGAAGTTCGGACTCCTGTAGCCGAGTATATGGTCTGCTCCTTCGGCCAATATCGCATCGAAACCGCCGACCTCGTCTATCACGGCAGGCAGGTTATTATTATAAATAAGCTCCGTGTTTCGGAATATTCGGGGCGTCTGGCCGAAAAGCCTTTTGATAGTTTGTCTGTGGGCATTTATCTGCTCGATAAACTCATCTTTCGAATACAAAAAGCTTAAACTGTGGTAATAGGTTTCGGCGAGGAACTCGACACAGCCGGTCTCGGCCAATTGCCTGAAGGTCCTCAGGACTTCCGGCGCATAAAGCTGTAACTGCTCGAGTAAAACGCCGGTTATACTGTAGGATATTTTGAACTTTCCCTTATATTTTTTAATCAGCTCGAGCATCAGCCGGTTCGCAGGAAGATAACATTTATTTGCGACTTTCCTGCAGATTTCGGCATTTTTTTGCTCGTCAAAATAATTGCTGTCCCCGTCAAAAATGGTGTAATGTCTAAGCCTGAACGGCTGATGAAGCTGGAAGTAAAAACATACGGATGCCATATAAACTCCTCCTTTTAGTTTATGCAGGCCAAAGCCAGCGCCTCCTCGTATACCTTCTTGACTTTTAATGCTGAGTCTTCCCAGCGGAATCTGCACGACTCGGAAAAGCCGTTTTTGCGAAGGGTCGCCTGAAGCTGCGGACGCGTGAGAACGCCGATTATTTTGTTGGCCATCTCATTTATGTCCCAGAAATCGACCTTAAGAGCGTGCCGAATCACTTCCGCTATCCCGCTTTGTTTGCTTACCAGGATAGGAACGTTTCTGCGCATCGCCTCCAGCGAAGCAATTCCGAAAGGCTCCGAAACCGATGGCATTACGTAAAGGTCTGCCATCTGATAGGCCCTGTCGACATCATAGCCGCGCAGAAAACCGGTAAACAAAACTTTGTTCCCGATGCCGAGCTGGGCCGCAAGTTCGACCATTCTGTGCATCATATCGCCGCTGCCGGCCATAACGAATTTGACGTTATTGATTACTTCGAGGACTTTTTTGGCCGCATACAGAAAGTATTCCGGGCCTTTCTGCATCGTGATTCGTCCAAGGAACAAAACAATTTTATCAGGTCTGTCCGTCAGGGACTGTGATGTGCCGTCATTGTTACATTCGACTGCATTATAAACCACTTCGACCTTTTCTGACGGAACACCGTAATGTCTGACTATGAGATTTTTGGTAAAATTACTGACCGCAATAATTTTAGCGGCTGCGTGCATACCCTGCCGCTCTATGTCATAAATCATTTTGTTGATGTTCTCACCGCTGCGGTCGAATTCGGTTGAATGAACGTGAACAATCAGCGGCCTGCCGCTCGCCTGTGATATATTGACCCCTGCCGGAAATGTCATCCAGTCATGAGCGTGAACGATGTCAAACTCCTCGGTCGCCGCAATTTTAGCAGCCTTTTCAGCATAGCGATAAACCTCAGAATACATATCGACGTTATAATTGTCCGCATCGCTGATTTGCGTTAGCCTGATGTTGTTTGCTTTCATTTGTCGGGATTTGGAAACCCCTGATTGATGTGTGCCGCTGCCGATGTAAGGTTTCAGCAGTGAACTTATCGCCCGGAATCGCACATTCTTGAAAACATCAGGAAATCCGCTTTCCTGAGACTCCCTGCCACCTCGGATTTTAATACCGCCAATCTGCTGGCCTACACAGGTTTCAGGAAGGACGAAAACAATGTTTACGCCCAGCTTATCCATTGCTTTGGTAAGGCCGTAACACGCCGTTCCCAACCCGCCGCTAATAAAAGGGGGAAACTCCCATCCTAGCATAAAGGTTTTCATTGAAGCTCTTATTCGCCTATTCGCTGTTATTCTTTAATAATAAATTTACACCCTCTGGCCGCCAATATAACTTGAAGAGTCAAGCCTGTAAAGAGTTAAATGGCAAGATTCCAAAAAAATTAAATTGCCGCAACAGGGCTGCCAATATTCCCTGTCTTAACACTGCCAAACACCTCTGATGGTCTGGGGATTTTTGCCAGCCACTGGCCTCTGCAGCCCGTCTTACTGCACTTATACCATACAAAAATATAGTTGCCTTCGCAAAGCCTGTCCATCTCCGCCATTTTCACGCCGCATTCAGGGCATATCTGCTGATTTTCGGCTCTGGTAATCCTTCCCAACATCTGGCTCGTCTTCACAATTTCCATAACTTCTACTCCCGCCCTTATTAAGCATTCTCAATTTAGTTCAAGGCACCATTGCCTTACATCAGTAATTTACCATTAGTCTGACTACGGGTTTAATAGGGAAAATGCTTATTCCTGCCTTCGTAATTGCTAAATTTTACGGTAATCACAAGGTCTGGCCGGTTCGCGCCCTGCCGTTCAGTAAAACCTTGCGAAAAATTTTATGGCTCAGGCAGTGTTAGCCCCTCCTGGATAGCGTATTTGGTCAGTTGCGCTATGTTGTCTATTTTCAATTTGCTCATTATATTCAGCCGATGAACCTCAACGGTTTTTGCGCTGATATGTAGGCGTTTGCCTACTTGTTTGGTTGTCTTGCCCTCTGTCAGGAGCTGTAAGACCTCCCGCTCTCTTTTTGTCAAAATAGAGAACGCGCTATCCTCTTTACCGGGGGTGTTTCGCACATAATTTTCAACAACCACATCGGATATTGATGGGCTGATATATGTTTTACCGGCAATGACAAGCCGCACCGCATTAACCAGCTCGTCAAATTCACAATCCTTTAACAAATATCCGCAAGCTCCCGCCTTAAACATCTCTATTATAAAATTCCTTCCCGAATGCATAGATAATGCAATAACCTTAGCCTGCGGAAAGGCCTTGGTAATCTGCCGAGTGGCTTCTATGCCGTTCAGGTCGGGCATACCTATATCCATTATGACCACATCGGGATATAATTGCTTTACAAGTTCTACGGTGGAATAACCGTCCTTTGCCTGGGCGATTACCTCCATATCTTTCTCGTTCTGAAATGATTTGACCAAACCGTGACGCAAAACCGTATGGTCGTCTGCCAATATGATTCTATTGCTCTTTGAAAAGTTAAACGAACGCACAGTCAATATCCGATAATACGGGAATGAGACCCGTAGGAAGCCCTCAACAATTGGAGCAACGGCGGCGAAAAGCCATCTCGTTGCTGGAACAAG
>Ga0315282_10002296_pt1 | contig 35427 bp, 29 predicted proteins | sample YL17G07_20_MG_FD_203693 | JGI IMG/M metagenome (GOLD analysis project Ga0315282, IMG submission 203693) | Sediment microbial communities from Yellowstone Lake, YNP, Wyoming, USA - YL17G07_20 | ecosystem: Environmental > Aquatic > Freshwater > Lake > Sediment | place: USA: Wyoming | collected...
CGGGGAATTTATTACGAAGTTTCTCGATGGGCGGCCCCACTGGCTCAGATGAGTTCAATGATCGAGACTCCAGCTTCGGACAACGAATTTGATCTGTCGGATATTCAAGACATACCAAGTTACGTCATATGCTATCCCACGACTGACCAGCAAGAGAGACAGAGAAGAATAGCGGAGCTGAGGACAATAGGAGTCAATAGAGTCTTGCTCAGGGGAGAAAAGAAGATTGGGCGAGTGCATGTCCTGGATAAGGGCTGTGTCAGCCTAGTGGTTCTTGCGGAGACTGACAATGGAGTGGGGGTTCTCAAGATAAGAAGAACCGATGCGAACCGACAAAGCATGTTCCATGAGGCTAACATGCTGGCTTTCGCAAACAGCTATGAGATAGGTCCCCGACTCTGGACCTGCTCTGAGAACTTCATGTTGATGGAGTATGTAGAGGGCGTGCTTATCTCGGATTGGATAACTGGGGTCACAGCAATTACACTAGAAGGTCTCAAGCCAGCATTCAGATCCCTGCTCCATCAATGTTTCACAATGGACCGGATCTGTCTTGACCATGGAGAACTGAGTAACCCCTCTAAACATGTGATTCTAAGAGAAAACAACAATCCCGTGGTCATTGACTTTGAATCCGCTAGCAAGACTCGAAAAGTCAAGAATCTGACGTCCATATGCCAATTCTTGTTCATTAACAAAGAGAATCCCAAGATTTCAAGACATCACGGAGGACCAGAAATCGAAGATCTTCACAAGACATTGAGAGGATACAAACAGTACCCATCAGAGGAGAAATTCAGACAGATCTTGACCACATGCGGACTTTGAATCTGCCCACACGGGAAACTCACCCAAAACAGATCTCTCTAGCGCGCTGGATGGATTCTTGAAGATTGAGAGCGCGCGCTTCATAGCTCATGTATGCCGAACTTGGAAATCATGATAACGGCGCATGTCACAGAAACCTTAAACCTCAAAACCTTAGATATTCCCAACTCATTCCACGCGTACAAATCCGGATTCAACATTGAAAGGGTCAAACAAGAATGATCAAAAGAAGCACCACGAAAGCGCCAGGGAATACGGCAGAACCACGTGATAGCCTTGCCAAGGAATCTCACAAACAAAGTGGATTTAAATCACGAATTTCATTATCGGTCCCAGCCGAGTTGCTCCGGAGTCTGGACGAACTAGCGCGAATAAAGAAAGCTCGCAGGTCGACGCTTTTTCTTGAATCACTCAAGCAGGGAGCCAGAGAAGTCAGGATACGTTTCGCTCTGGAACAATACGAGAGGGGTTTCATGTCTGTTGGTAAGGCTGCGGAGGTGGCGGAGGTAAGTCTGGCAGAATTATTGTCGGAGATGCGAAAAAGAGGAATCACACCTCGCTACAGTCTTGGTTTGTTGTTCAGAGAGTCTGGAAAAGAATGACTGCGACTTCAGATCTCGCTACGCTGATTATCCTCCTGAAGCACAAGGCCATTCGGCTGCTTAAGGGAGCATATTCAGAGATCCTAGTTCCAATGTCCATCATTGAAGAAGTGCCAACTAGCTCGCTCGATGATGCCCTGTCTGAAGGATGGATTCAGCTGATGGAGGCCGACACAAACTACCTCATGCGAGTTGATGAGGCTGAGGCTAGAAGTGGGATTAAATTGTCTGTAGATGAGGAAGGATGCATTGCCCTGTCTCTTCAGTATGAGGCTCATCCTGTTGTGACCAGTGACAGGCAGGTGGAGACCGTGGCTGAACTGTTAGGAATCACTACTGAAGGCATTCCTTCAGCCATTATCGGTGCATCAAGATCCGGGATGATAAGCAAGAAAGAGAGTCTAAAGATCTTTCATGAAATCTATGAGGACTTGCTACCAGGCTTTGGTGTAGAGGGAGTTTTTCTTGAGATGTCTGGACGAAAGAGCTCAATAACCGATTACTAGATCACGTTATTTTTCTTCTGAACTTCGATTGAAGTGAACCATGCGCGTGGTCTTTTGCGTGGGGATCGTTGAATTTACGGAGCATGCAAGCTAAGGCCTCTTGCTCTTGGCCACGCCGAGAGTTATGGATTCCGTCATCTCTTCGTCAAGGTCGAGCCAGCGTACTAGCTCCTCAGCAGTCTTGGATTCTTTTTCTAACATTTGTTTGACGTATGGAAGATAATACTTGATTGCACTATTAGTTGACGTATGACACTTGGAAGCTATCTTTCTGCCAATAGCAATTTTCAAAGCCTTTTGCCTTCTGGCTTTTGCCTTCAGCTTCAACCTCTCGGGGAATCGCATTTTCACCCAGCCAGTCTTGGCATGTTCTCTGGACATTGCGACTCCAGCAGTCATCAAGTCAATAGCGTAGGACAACAAGCCCCAATCCTGAGTTCTCCGAATTCTCGCCATAAACAGGTCAGCTTTGGCCAAAGCCTCAAGAGCCCTCGCTCTGTCCTTTGGATCTTCGATTTGGGTGGGGGCGTTCTCATATATCCATTCAAAGAGCATTTCCTGATCCACATCAGCCAGCCCTGCAGCTTTCTTTGCCCACATACACGTTTTTGCATTGAAGATAGAACCCAGCACCTCGAATATATTCTCTTTTCGATCTCTATGCCCCAGCCATGTAACATTATCATAGGTTAGTGTACGCGTGCCCGCTGAGAGGGTTTCCAGGTCATTGAGAATCGAGCGCATATCTCCTTCATCTCTTTCGACTATGAACCTCAGAGCTTTCTCTTCGACCTCAATGTTTTCGCTCAAGCAGATCCTCTTCAAGTAGGGTACTGAGTCCCTGAGTCCAAGACGCTTGAATTGAATCATCAAACAGACATTACGGAGAGCGGAAAGTCGAGGATCCCACGGGTCGTTGGCGGTTAGGACTACGGGCCATATGGTCCGTTCAATTGCTGAGGCCATTGCCTCAACCGCTCCTCTATCAGTGCTTGGATCTATCCCGTCGACTTCGTCCAGTAATATCAGCCTCTTGCCTGCAGTCAGACTGCCCTGCTGTGCTGCAGTCCCCACCACTCTTTCAACTGAGGCGGTTGAACGCTTGTCACTTGCATTCATCTCCACGAGATCGAAACCTAGGTCTCTTGAGGCAGCCTCAGCGGTCACGGTCTTTCCGGTTCCAGCTGGCCCATACAGAAGTGCTCCTTTCTTCTTTGGTGGTGAACTACTCCAAGAAGTAAACCATTCTCTTAGAGTTAGAATACTGTCCTTATTCCCCGCGACTTCGCTCAGATGTCGTGGGCGGTACTTTTGGGTCCACGAAGCGTGCAAGAGCTTCCACTATTTCTCTCTGAATTTAGACGCTATTTGAGCCAATAGCGCACTGAGTTGAACTTCCTCGTCAGCACCTTGAGCAAGCCTAAAGTCTGCGTCACCTATTGCTTCCGCTATTTCGATCTTCTTTGCCTCTGGTAAATCCATCCGGAAGACTTCAGAATGAAGCTGCTTAATAACGTCCTGCCCCGAAATCCCGTATTCTATCAGAAGATTCCGGAGCCTGTCCCTTGATTCAATGAACTTATTCTTTAGAGCCAGTGAAAGAATCTCAACCACATCTTGGGGTTTGGCCCTTCCAATCACTTGAAAGACGGTTTGCTCGTCGACTTTCTTGCCGAAAGAGGCGGCTGCTTGGAACGTGTTGATCGCACGCCTTACGTCACCCTCGCTGGCGGATACAACTGCTTTCAAGCCTTGGATCTCGTATTTCGTATTCTCTTTCTTTCCAATCATTTCTAAGTGTGAAAGGACATCCTCTTCCTTCAGACGTGTAAATCGAAAAAGCGCGCATCGGGATTGGATGGGTTCGATTATTCTTCCCGAGTAGTTACATGAGAGTACGAACCGGCAGGTTTCTGCATATCTCTCCATAGTTCGCCTTAGTGCTTGCTGTGCATCAGCAGTCATGTTGTCTGCTTCGTCAAGGACTAGAAGTTTGAATGGGACTCTGGAAATAGTGGATATCCGAGCAAATTCCTTGACCGTTGTCCGTACGACATCTATACCACGGGCATCGCTGGCATTGAGTTCCATGTATGCGTCCATGTAGCGCTCGCCAAACAGTTCCCGCGCCAAACATAGCGAGGCGGTTGTCTTTCCTGTCCCAGGCGGCCCGGCGAATAGGCAGTGGGGCATTGATCTGGTTTTCACGAATAGTTGAAGACGTTCGACTATATCCGTTTGATTCTTTATCTCCTTAAGCAATTGAGGCCGATACTTCTCGGACCACATCGCAGATTCCAAGATGCCTTCCCCGCAGACTTTCCAGTGGTCTAGAGACATCGCTAAGGCTAAAAGGGTTGCCTGAGTCCACGACAACTGGTAGTAGAAATTGATCAGGACAGTATTCTATCTATCAAATCAGCCTCTGATTCTTCGGGCAACGGTATTCCTGTGACCTTTGATGCTCTCTCACTCAGCGCAATCAGATCGGATCTTGATAGGAGGCTTAGTTTCCATTTTCTGGCGCCAGCCATAAGCTGTTGAAGGCCTACGCCCACCCTCTCATGTAGATAGTTGTAGAGGCCGATTGCTTCCCAAGGAATCTCTTTGAACCTTGCGCCATATCGCTCCTTCAGTTCGCTTGAGCAATAGAAGAACTTGTCTGGCGTCTTGCTGTATCTGTCGACGAAGCTCTTCGGGAGATTGCCCTTCGAGGCCAATTCCAGGTAATATGAGGATTTCATGACCGCTGTCAAAGGAGACCTGCCGAAGAGAACAGCCTTGACATAGGGGCCTTGACCGAAATTGCTCATAGCCAGGGATTTGAATATGGAGCTTTCCTCTACGAATCCGCCTGCCATTACCAGGTCCGGAACATGACGACCTTTGCTCCGCAATATGTTGGCGCACTTCAGCACTTGGGTCTCAAGATAGACTGTTGGAGTACTCATTTCGTCCATCATAGGAACAGGGCTCATACCCGTCCCACCTCCTGCCCCGTCAAATGTTACAAAGTCTATCTTGGCGGCTGAGGCGAGTTTCATGGCAAAGGCAACGGCGGAGGGCCGATAGGCACCGGTCTTTAGTGAAACGCATTTCGCGCCTTGCTCTCTCAGCTGATCGATATCTTCAAGGAAGGCCTCCTCATCAGGCATACCAACTCGGCTGTGCCTTTCGAACGTATCAAAAACCCCTCTTTTGAATGAGTCTTGAACAGCCTTGTCTTCAGGATCCGGTATGACGAAGTATCCTCGCTTCTTGAGCATGAGTGCCTTATCCAGATTGTTTATTCTAACTTCACCGCCGATCGCCTTAGCTCCTTGCCCCCATTTTCGCTCTATTAGGTTCACTTCGAGCTTTGACAGCGCGTAGATATCGACTCCAAGCCTTTGATCTTCGACATTGGTCTGAACAGCCATCTCGCCGTTCTTCCCGTCCCACAACTCTCTAAAGGCTTCTATCCTCGAGGAGAGTTCCTTGGAGTGAGTCACTTTTCCACCGGTGAATTTCGCGTCAGAATCCATCCCGCAAACATTTTCCCCAATAGTCAGAATGACTCCGGATATTGCTGACCCTTTGGCCAAGCCTTCCCAGTTGACTCTGGCTACCTCTGTTGAGCCGTAGGCACCTATCAGAGTTGGGAGTCTGAGTGGAATCCCACCCACGTTTGTATCTATGCCAACATTTGGAAATACTGCCAAATCCGAATTCGGATCAACTCCCTCTGCCCCAACAAGGGATGACTGAATGTTGAAATGAGACCAATCAAGGCCGTAGTCTTTGAGAGCACTAGCAGTGCTTTTCCCGTACTGTTTGGTGTCAGGGTAAAGAGATTCCCTTCCTCTGAATGCTGCTAGACTGATCTCACACAGCATAGGGCATTCGCGGACGCATATTGGGCACATACCGCTTGTGCAGTTTGTGTCTCTTACTCTAGTTGATGTTCCAGATGTCGACTTACCGTCCAGATATGAAGAGTTTTTTTGTACACGTTCCACCAAGGTCGAACCAACTCCAGCTCTGGAACTCAATCATTAACACTTGAGTTCCTAAAGCCTTCAAGATGAGACATGTGTACGATTCGTCTTTATATGTCGTGGCTACACATGTCACAAGCGCATTTCAACATAAAAGAGAATCAAGGCGTATCTTGATATCATTCATGATAGAAAAACGCTAATTTCCTTAGCAACAATATCAAGAGACGCCGAAAAATGATGCAAAAGTTACAATCGTCAAGTCACAGGGAGCGTAGAACCCCTTCGGCGGCGGATCGCAATGTCATATCACAGCGCGCGACGACGCTCATCAATGATTGGCAAACGCGGAACTAGTCATTCCAGGCCGTAGCTTGTTCCTTCTTGCTGATCAGAAAGAGGTGCATATCTCTCGCAGCACTTCTTCCGCCACCCATAGCCGCAATGACGGTATTCGAAGCAGGAACGATGTCACCAGCTGCCCAGATTCTCGGGCGCGAGGTTCTTCCTCGCCCATCAACTATTATGTAGCCATCTTCGTCTACTTTGAGCTGGGGTGTTGTCTGACGAATTATGGGATTCGGCCCCTGACCTATGGCAATTATGATCATATCCAAGTCCAGTGTGAAATTCGACCCCTTCATTTCGATGGGCCTTCTTCTCCCTGAAGCATCAGGTTCGCCAAGTTCCATCTTGACACATTCCATGCCCTTAACCCGACTTGAGCTGTCTCCAAGGATTCTGACTGGATTTGTAAGGGTTCTGAATTGTACGCCTTCGCTTTTCGCGTTTTCAACCTCTTCGATTCTTGCAGGCATCTCTTTCCCTGTTCGACGGTAGATTACATTGACCTCTTTTGCCCCTAGCCTTATTGATGTCCTTGCCGCATCCATAACCACGTTCCCACCGCCTACTACGGCGATTCTTTCACCGACGAACAGCGGGGTGTCATATTCCGGAAATCTGATTGCTCTCATAAGGTTACATCTTGTCAGGAATTCATTGGCCGAGTAGACACCGTTCAGGTTCTCGCCTGGGATGCCTAGGAATTTTGGCGAGCCGGCCCCGCTTCCGATGAAGACCGCGTCATAGCCAGAATTGAGCAACTCATCGATTGTCAAAGTTCTCCCAATTATGATGTCCTTTTCTATTTTCACTCCAAGACGTCTAATGTAATCTATCGCTTTCTTAGTGATGTCTTTCGGCAAGCGGAATGATGGTATTCCGTAAGTCAGCACGCCACCAGCTTCATGGAGGGCTTCGAAGATGGTGACTTCGTGGCCCAGCCTCTGGAGATCTGCTGCTACCGTCAGACCTGCGGGCCCAGATCCGATGACAGCGATTTTCTCACCGGTGGGTTTCTGGACGTCAAGCTCTTGACCGAGTGATGAATCTGCCGCGTATCTTTCGAGAGCTCCAATGGCTATAGGTTGCCCTTTCCGTGCCAGCACGCATGCAGCCTCACACAATCTCTCTTGTGGGCAGACTCTTCCTGTCACTTCAGGTATGCTGTTTCTGTTTCTGAGAACCTTGACCGCTGCTTCTAAATCTCCGCTCTTTATCTGCGCGATGAATCCTGGGATGTCAATACCAACTGGGCAGGCTTTGTCACAAGTGGGGGTGGGGCACTGAAGGCATCGACTCGCCTCTATGATAGCCTGCTCGGGACTTAGACCAAGTGAGACCTCTTCAAAATCTCCAGTTCGTTCAGACGGACGTCTTTTACGAACCTCTTGTCTCTTCAAGGCAGAGTTTGGAACACGTGGCTGGCTTTTATTTCTCACTTGATCCATTCTCCAGCTTACATTTGTGATCCGACAGATGCTCGCTGTCTTTGTACAGACTGAGCCTGGCAAGCAACTGATCGAAGTCCACTTTATGAGCGTCAAATTCCGGTCCATCCACGCATGTGAACTTTGTTTCTCCACCCACTGAGACCCTACAGGCACCGCACATGCCTGTTGCGTCTATCATTATTGGATTCAGACTGACCACTGTCGGCAAGCCATATTTCTTGGTGAGATCGGATACTGCCTTCATCATTATTGTCGGGCCGATTGCTATGACCCTATCGATAGTGGTTCCTTTTTCCAACAGCTCTCTGAGTGAATCTGTGACGAGACCCCTCTTGCCATTTGATCCATCATCAGTAATCATGAACAGTTCATCGCTAACCCTGGCGATCTCCTCAACCATGATCAGCAGCTCTTTGTTCCTTGCCCCGAGTATCGTGATGATCTTGTTACCTGCCGTTCTCAACGCTCTAGCTATTGGGTAGGCCTCAGCTATTCCAACTCCGCCAGTCACAATTGCAACTGTCCCGAAGCTCTGGATGTGTGAGGGTTGACCGAGAGGACCGACCAAGTCGACTACTTCTTCCCCAACTTCTAATCTGCCCAACTGCTTTGTTGTCTTGCCAACCTCTTGGAATACTATTCTTACAATTCCCCTCTCGGGATCGGCATCAGCAATGGTTAAGGGAATCCGCTCTCCTTTCTCTGAAACCCTCAATACAAGAAAGTGGCCAGGTTTGCTCTTCTTGGCCACAAGTGGTGAACGTAAAATAAGGGATTTTACATTGGGTCCCAGTACCTTCTTCTCGAGTATAAGCGTCATAGTCCTAAACCGTCCGGCACTGTGTGTAAGTCTTAGTGGAAGTCGTGTAGTGAACAAATATAGCTCTATCGTGATTGCTCGACATCATATGTGTGAGTCCCAAGTTGCTTAGACACGCCCGATCTGCAGCTTACGCTGTGGATTATCGCGCGCTAGAATCCACGACGATTCGATATAGTCAGCTGTCGATTCTGATTGGGCGTCTTAATCCGCTATCGTTCTTTCCATTTTCTCATTGGGTATATCAGTTCGGACGGACTCTGTTCCTCAGGCACCCAGACCACTTTCTTGCCTTTTTGCCATTGTACGTTTGACATCTTGTGTGCTAGCTGCCAGCCTGTGACGGGATCAATAGCGCGCGCTTGCACGAGCCAAGAGGGGCAATCTCCTCCAAAAATAACATTTTGTTCTATCAAACTCTGGAGTCGTACTTATCCAGAGAAGGTAAGAAATAAGAAGGAAGAAGTTAGTGGGAACGACATGGTTATCGCATTTTGATTCACGGCTATACGCGAAGTCTAGCACTCATTTCTTAGCCTACTCAACGCCGTAGATGCTTGTCGCTCTCTTAACGTATCTCATTACCCGCACGCGCTACTCTTCTCCACTGTTCAGATAGGCACACATCTTGCTTAGCCAGTTCCCAACAGTCCCTTCGGCCTAAGTAGCAAGAATATGGCCATCACTAGAAAAGCCGTTGCTTCAGCCATCGGTGGGCTAAGTATTGTTACGTAACTTATAGATAATCCTATGATTATTCCTGCTAGCATAGTGCCAAAAATGCTTCCCATGCCACCAACAACCACAACGGCGAAGCACAATAGCACTATTCGCGATCCCATTGAGGGTTCTATGCTCATCAATGGCGCCATCAAACCCCCGCCAAGTGCCGCAAGCATGCTACCGAAAATATAGTTTATAGTAAACACCCTTCCCATATTAATTCCCAGAGTCTCAACTCGTTCCTTATCTTCTGAGCCCGCCTTGATAATTCTCCCCAACATAGTCTTGTTAATAATAATCCAGACTATAATGAAAATAGCCGCTGAACAGGCGGCCAAAAAGATGTAATATGCAGGAAATACAAAGCTACCGGTCGAAATCTGTACATTGAGAAATGCTGGAGGAGATATTGATTTTGGATCCAGTCCCCATACGACTCTTATCAATGTACTCGCGACCAGTAAGATGCTGAAAGTAGTTATGAGACTCAAATCTATATCCTTGCCATAAAGTCCCCTAACTATTACTCTTTCAACAAAAAACGAAATCAAACCTACTCCAGCTACCGCTATTAGAAGGCTAAAAGCATAATTGTTGAAGACCATCATCGCTGAAAAAATAAAATATGCTCCCAGAGCATAGAATGCTCCGTGTGCAAGGTTGATAATTCGGCTTAATCCAAAAGTTATGCTGAACCCGATACTTATCATTGAAAAGGTTAATCCTATAGATATTCCGAACATAGTCTGTTGCAACAAATAGCCTAGTTCCATCGGCTTCACCTTATTGGTTCAGAAACATATACGTCTTTCACTACTTTGTACAAGTAACGATATAGCCCACCTCTAAACCTCAACATCACGATAATAATAACAAGTCCAATTATTCCATCGAGGTAGACTGATGAATGCCATCCCAACACTACTGTCAAACTGTATGACAACGCAAGATATATGAAACTACCAATAAATGGGCCAAGAAATGTTCCGCTTCCTCCTATCAGGGCTATGAAGACAATCATTATGTTGAATGTTGGAGAAACAAAATCTATGCCTGAATAGCCGAGGAATGTCGCAAATAAGGCTCCGGAAATTCCTGATAGAAATGCGGAGAACAATAATGAGTAATACTTAACTCTGAAGGAACTGTACCCCAAGGACTCAACCTTGCGTTCACTCTCACTCGTCGCTACTAGAAGGGCCCCGAACCTTGACTTCATGAATAGCTTAGTCAAGATCATGAGAACAATGGATAACAGTATCATAGTATAATAAAGAAAGGTTTTGTTTGAAAAATTAAGTATCCCGAAGCTTTCGATCTTAGTAATTGTTAGACCCATATCTGATCCTGTCCATGGTGCCAGTGGGGCTACAAACAACTGATAGAAGAATACGTTAAATGCCATCAGGACCAGTGAAAAATATGGATCCCGCTTCCTCAGCGCTATTGGTCCAATTAAAGCCGCTATAACGACTGCAAATGCTATCCCTACCGAAATTGAAGCAATGGGATTTCCCGTTAAGAAATTAAATGAGATAGCTGCCCCGTAGGCCCCCGCTCCAAAGAGCAAGGCGTGACCAAAGGACAAAAGGTGGCCGTATCCATACATTATGTCAAAAGCGAGAGCCAGCAGTCCATAGAAGAGAACTTGAATGCTCAGCGTCCGGGGAAGAAAAAAAGGCAATATACAGAAAAAGGCGGCAACCCCTGCTATTTGTGGCAAATCTATCTTCATTATTTTCTTAGCGAAAGACACTACAGGAACCTCGCAAACCCCCCATTCCTTACTTCATCTTTGGAAGCATCTTCGTGCACAATTCTTCCTTCTTCCAACACGTATACTCGTTCACACACATCTCGCAACAATGGTACGTTTTGTTCAACTAGCATCATGGGGATTTCTCTTTCCTTATCTTTGAGCACTTCTCCGAAAGTCCTGGTCAGCGCTGGAGCCAACCCTTCAGTCGGCTCGTCAAGCATTAACAGTCTTGTGGATCCAAATAATGCCATGGCAATATTCAACATTTGACGTTCACCACCACTAAGATTTGATGCTCTACTATCCTTGACTTTTCTTAGCCCCGGAAAGTATTCCATTGCCCTTTGAATTTCTTCATCTTTTCTTGTCTGGTCTTTTCCCAGCTTGGCATTGGCGGCCATCAATAGGTGCTCGTAGGCTGTTAGTGACGAAAATACCCCCTTATCCTGAGGAACATACGATATTCCAAGCTTTGCAATATCCCAGGGGGGCATATTTGTTATATCGCCGCCTTCTAGGAGGATCTTTCCGCTACTGGGTTTCTCCAAGCCCGCTATCGTCTTTAGCAAGGTTGTCTTTCCCGCACCATTCCTTCCAACAATTCCTGTAGCTAGCTCTCCCACACTAATGTTGATACTAAAAAGAACCTGAGCCTCTCCGTATGAAAAGGAGAGGTTCGATATTTTCAGTACTTCACTCATATCTCCAATAGACCTTCTTCACCACAGGGTCCTTCAACACTTCTTCAGGGTACCCATCACAAATGATTTTGCCCTGGTCCAGTACCGTTATCTTGTGTACTAAATCACAAACCTTCAGTATTTTGTGTTCTATCATCAGTATTGTCAGGTTCTGTGAAAGATCTCTAATAAGTGCGGTCAGTTCTCTAATTTCTTCTTCACTTAATCCAGAAAATGGCTCATCCAACAAAAGAAGGGAGGGATTCAGCAACACGGCCATCGCTATTTCTAGCCTCTTTTTATCCCCGTATGAGAGATGACTGACCTTTTGTTCTAGCTTGTCTGACAAGTTCATATTCCTGATTGACTTCACCACTTCTTCCTTGTTTGCGTTGGCAATTTCTAGATTTTCATTTACTGTCAGTTTTTGGAAGACTGTTGTCAGCTGAAATGTTCTTGCGATGCCGAGTTTCGCCCTTTTGTAGGCTTCCAGTTTTGTGATATCTTTGTTTTTGAAGACTATCTTTCCCGATTCTGGCACCATCAGCCCTGCAATTAAATTTAGAAATGTGGTTTTCCCTGCGCCGTTCGGTCCTATGACGCATCTCAATTCCTTTTCTTGAATTGTGTAATCTATATTGTCAACTGCAGGGATCCCGCCGAAATGCTTCGAGAGGCCAACGCACTCCAGTAGAGCATTCATTATTGACCACGTTTAGCCTTAGTATCCTTCTAGTTCGAGTGGAGCTAGGAATTCTTCTCCGCCATAGCTTCTGATCACCTTACATACATCCCATTCATTTGAGCGGTCAGACGCGGGTTTTCCAACTGTTATGTAGACATAATTCTTCATTACTGGTTGATGATCAATCCTCCACTGCCCTGTTCCTTTCATGGTGTCAAATGATGGGCTAGCTAGGATGGCATCTCTTACGGTGTCAGGGTTCGTGCTCTGTGCTAGGTTTACTCCTCTGCATATCTCTCTTATTCCGACATAGGTCAATCCTCCGAAGTTGTCTGGAGGTTTGCCGTACTTCTGTTGGTACCTCTGGGCATAGGCGCTTACGGTATTGGATTCGGGGAATGATTGGGGAAGGTTCCAATAGTACCACATAGTGAAGTATACGCCCTCAGTGATAGCTGGATCGAGTGGCATTAGTTCAGTCATCCAAGACCATGGATTAATTATCTTAGTGCCGGACTTCTGGATCCCCATCGTGGACATCTGTTTGAGAATTGTTCCGAGGTCATGCCCGGCCTGAGATGTGAATATCAAATCGGGTTTTGCCTGCATTGCAGTGGACAAATATGGTGTGTAGTCTGCAGCTCCAACCGGCGCTTCCACGATCCCGGCAATTTCAACTCCTTTGTCTTTGGCGAAGTTCTTGATATAGTATGAGAAACCGTCTCTCGTATCGTATCCATACTTGTAGGCCGGAATTATCAGGAAGATCTTCTTTACGTCCTTCAGGTTGTTGACTACGAAATGAGCGTCGATGAAACCGAGGTTCCATCCGTGTCCTACGATGGCAAAGGTGCCACTGTTCTCCATGTCTTTTTTCAAAAAGGTATCCATAGCAGGTAAGCATGTTGCAGCAAAGACTTTGTGCAGTTCTTTGCATCTTTGGTGTACAGCATAGGCATTTGATGCGCTCAACACGCCTGCTATCATGTCGACCTTGTCCTGCTCTACCAGTTTGTCAACCATAAGTACAGCCTGATCCACTTTCATTTGGTCATCATATATGATCGCTTCGACAGGTTTGCCCATGACGCCGCCTTCCTTGTTAATATCGTCTATTGCCAGTAGCAGAGCATTCTTTTGCTCGATCGCTTGTGTTCCGTAAGGTCCTGTGAAGGGGAAAATCGCACCTATCTTAAACGTGTTTGCACGTGGGCCGTACGACGTGTAATAGAAAGCCCCCCCAGCCGCCGCGATAACTATGATTGCCGCAATCACTATTGCCTGGACCTTAGTCAAACTCTTCAACCGATATTTCACCTCCTAATAGACTCAGCTCAAGACAGTTGTAGGACTCTGTTGAGATAAAAGAGTAACGCAGAGGTACGCGTGGGGATTTGTGTTCCCCTGATAGGCAGGTGATTCAAGCCAGTTAACGCAGAAGAAATTCTACACATAGGGACACGTGAGTAGTAAGCTGAGCAGTTGGATCTAAGCTTGACTGGAGATATCATGGCGCAGGGACTAAGCGCGTAAGCGCGCGCTTATGTGCGTCCTATCCTGAACGTTTATTTTCCCGGCCCGGAGTCAATTATGGTCTTGAATAGTAATTTCATGTGAACTGATTTTGACAATTGATGATATCGAGCTAGACCTGGATTCAGGCCCCATCAGAGTGAAAGTCTTACACGATTCACCTGAATTGCATCTTGGCGGAAAGAGTCTACTGAAAGAAAACAGTGAGATTGAAGTTCCGCGCTGGATGGCAAGAGAGTTGTCTAGAGGCAAGATGGTCAGCATTCTTGAGCGAGATGCCCTCGATATGGCGGCTTTGGCCAAGATACATTGGAGGGAAAGCATTCCAGGGTCAAGAGAGATACCACAGATGGAGTATGATTTCTTCCATAGATTGAGGGGTCTTCTCGCCGACCTCTCAGAAGCTTCTGAACGGGACCCTACAAAGAGAATCGACCTAGAGAAAGCTCAGAGCCAGTTCAAGGATATTTTGAACTGCCGATTGCGAAAGATACTGAACGCTGCTGCCTCGCCGTTGACGGACTCATCACTGCAGAAGATGACAGCTGAGGAGCAAGTACTCTTTAGTCAATTGAGTACGATCATTAAGGAATGGAGACAGAAAGTCGTATTTCCGGAGGACGAGAAGTGAACGCGCAAAGTCCTGAACAGAGATTCCAGGGCTTTCTCAGAGATTTCAAGGCAGAGAACAAGGAGAAGTATCGCCAACGATTGTCCCAGATGGCTACCTCCAACACAAGAGCATTGACATTGGAATTTGAGGATCTAATCAATTATGACGAGAAGTTCGCCAGGGAACTCAACGCTAATCCTGATGAATATTTGGATTACTGCAATAGGGCAATCTGGGCGCAAATGAAGATAGAGGACCCTGAGTATGCCGAAAGCGCAAAGGGGTTCATTGCGAGATTCCGAGGACTCCCCGAACGGAGTTCGCTCAGAGAAGTCGGTTCCCAGAATCTGGGCAGATTCCTGTCGGTTGACGGCATAGTAGTGAGGGCTTCACAAGTCAAGCCCTACCTCACAAAGGCGGTCTTTGAATGTCGCAGATGTAAAGCGACAGTCCAAGTCGAACAGAAAGGTCTCTTTATGAAGGGGCCTTCGACGTGCCCTAGACCTGGATGTAAGAGCAAATACCTTGATTTCAAAGAGAAAGAATCAACATACATAAACTCCCAGGAGATACGGCTGCAAGAACGACCCGAAGATCTCCCACCGGGACAACTTCCCAGATCCATGGACGTAAGGCAGTTGGAGGACCTTGCCGACGTTGCGAGACCAGGAGATCGAGTGACTATTACGGGCATAGTAAGAGCAGAGCAAGAATACATCGGCAGAAGGGGAAGACTGCGAACATTCAACCTCTACATGGATGCCAACCACGTTGAGGTCTCGGGTAAAGAGGTCGAGACTGTCGAATTAACAGCGGAGGAGCGAGAGAAGATACTTGAACTCTCCAAGGACCCTTGGGTACATCGCAAACTGATGATGTCAATAGCTCCATCAATATACGGCTATGATGACATGAAGGAGGCCATACTCTACCTTCTTTTTGGCGGTGTACCAAAAAGACTACCTGATGGCATAACAATCAGAGGAGACATAAACATTCTATTGGTGGGCGATCCAGGAACTGCAAAAAGCCAACTCCTCCAGTACGTTGCACGAGTAGCCCCTCGAGGTTTGTACACAAGCGGCAGAGGATCAACCGCCGCTGGCTTGACCGCAGCAGTCGTCAGAGAAAAGTCCGGAGGCATGGTTCTTGAAGCTGGTGCACTCGTCCTTGCCGATCGTGGAGTCTGCTCAATCGATGAAATCGACAAAATGAAACCCGACGATCGAGTAGCGATTCATGAGGCAATGGAACAACAAACGATAAGCATCGCTAAAGGCGGAATAGTCGCGACCTTGAACGCTAGAGATTCCATCCTCGCTGCAGCAAATCCCGCCCTTGGCAGATACGATCCCTACCGAAACATCAATGAGAACATCAACCTGCCAGTAACAATTCTGTCAAGGTTTGATCTCATCTTCGTAATGAGAGACGTCCCCGAGCCTGAAATCGACAGTAGGATGTCCGAACATATTCTCACCCTTCACAGACTTCGCTCTGTTGCCGAAGCAGCACCTCTTCCGCCAGACCTCCTGAGAAAGTATATCAGTTACGCAAAGAAGATAGAAACGACTCTTACTGACGAGGCCGCTGCTGAGCTGAAGGACTTCTACCTAAAGATGCGATCAAGCTCAGGATCAGCTTCCGAATCGCCAATCGCCATAACGCCGAGGCAATTGGAAGCTCTAGTCAGACTGTGTGAAGCAAGATCAAAAGCCTACCTGAGGGAGAAGGTGACAGTCGAGGACGCAAGGGCAATCATAAGATTGATGACTGTCTCACTCCAAGACGTTGGCATCGATACAAGTACAGGCAAGATCGATATCGATGTCATTATGACAGGTAGACCGAAGAGTCTTGTGGACAGAATGAAGGAGGTCCTGGATCTCATAGCTGATATGGAGAAAGAAAGCGGTGCCGTATCTGAGTCTAAATTGTATGAGGTCCTCCAGGAGAAAAAGGGAATGAGTGAGGAGCAATCGAAGATGCTTGTTGGCAGGTTGATCAGGGATGGAGTAATCTATTCACCAGAGGACGGCAAGATCAAAAGGACTGCTGGCAGTTCTGGCTAAGAAGACAGCTCAATACCATCTTCCCCTAGACAAAAGGATCGTTCCGAGGGACTACTTTGAGAATTTCAGAGCTAGACATTCCTGATCAGGTAAGGCAAGTTCTTTCTAAGAGAGGTTATGATGCACTGTACCCGCCGCAGATAGAGGCAATTGCTGCAGGCGTGCTTGATGGGAAAAATGTCGTGCTTGCAAGCCCTACTGCCAGCGGAAAGACCTTGGTCGCTGAACTCTGCATACTTCAAAACATCCTTAGGAACAGAGGAAAAGGCCTGTATCTGACACCGCTTCGTGCCCTAGCAAGCGAGAAATACGAGGAATTCCAGAAATACGACGGACTTCTAAAGGCAGATGGAACTAGACTCCGGATTGCTGCCTCTACTGGAGATTATGACAGTTCAGATGAGTGGCTGGGGCGATATGACATCATCATCTCAACCAATGAGAAAGTTGACAGTCTCCTCAGGCACAGGGCACCATGGATGAACGAGATCAAAACAGTGGTCGCTGATGAAATTCACCTACTGAATGATCAAGACAGAGGACCGACATTAGAAATCACACTCACAAAACTCAGGGAGCTCAATCCGAAATCCCAGATCCTTGCGTTGAGCGCCACAGTAAAGAACGCAGACGATATTGCAGGATGGATCAAAGGTACGCCGATAACGACCGAATGGAGACCAGTCCCGTTAAGAGAAGGAGTCTACTATGGCGGGGAAATACAGTTCAAAGACGGATCAGCCCGAAGAATCCCAGAAGAGACAGACAAACCAGTCTTGGACATCGCACTTCAAGTCATACACGGCGGAGGGCAGATCTTGGTCTTCACTGAAACAAGACGTACCGCCGTGGAATATGGAAGAAAAGCATCACTAGTCCTTTCCAAACTCATTCCCCCTTCCCAGAAGCGGTCTCTTAAGATCGTGGCTGACAGGATACTCAATTTTGGAGAAAGGACAAGACTGAGCGAGACCTTGGCCGAGCAAGTGCAGTCTGGGGTGGCCTTCCATCATGCTGGTCTTGCGTCAGCTCACAGAAAAGTTATTGAGGACGCTTTCAAGGCAGGCTCAATAAAGATCCTTGCGGCCACACCAACCCTCGCGGCCGGAGTTAACCTCCCTGCTCGAGCCGTTTTGATCACCAGTTATGAGAGGTATGAGCCTGGATACGGCAGATACCCAATCTCAGTATTGGAATACAAGCAGTTCTCTGGAAGAGCGGGAAGACCACGATACGACAATTTCGGGGAGTCAATGCTTATAGCGAAGACTGCAGACGAACAAGAGTATCTTATGGAGAACTATCTGTGCGCTGACCCCGAAAAGATATGGTCAAAGTTGTCTGTGGAGAGAGTTCTTAGGCCTCATGTACTCTCCACCATCGCAACTCGATTTGCTCATACGGAAGAAAGCCTTTATCATTTCTTCTCAAGGACATTCCACGCCCACCAGTATGACTTGAAGATGCTGAGGAAAAAGGTCGGAAGGATCCTTGAGTTCCTCGTCAAAGAGGAAATGATTGAAATCGACGATGGTAAGCTTTCCGCCTCTCGATTTGGCAAAAGGGTGTCAGAACTGTACATCGATCCCCTCTCTGCCGTCATTATCAGAGACGGCCTCTATGACAGACCAAAAAAACTGTCTGAGATAAGCCTCCTTCAGTTGGTGGCACACACACCCGACATGGCCCCTAGGCTCTACCCCCGTGGGAAGGAATCAGAGCGACTAACCGCCTATTCCCAAGAGCATTCAGATGAGCTGATCTTCAAGTCTCCAGAACCTTACAGTTCAATCGTACCATATGAACAAGACTATGACGATTTTCTATCAGAATTGAAATGCGTTGCCGTCATAGCAGATTGGATTGAAGAGTTCAGCGAGGATCACATACTAGATAATCACAAGGTCGAGCCAGGAGATCTCTTGAGACTGACCCAGACTGCGGAATGGCTTATCTATGCGACCAACGAGCTGGCAAAGCTATTCCAGCATAAGGATCTCCAGAATACTCTAAACAATCTCAGGACAAGAGTTCAGAGCGGAATAAAGCAAGAGTTGGTCGAACTCGTCAGTCTGGAGGGTGTGGGGAGGGTTCGAGCAAGAATGCTCTTCAACTCTGGTTTTCGGAATATTGGCGATCTGAAGCGGGCAAGCTTGAGTTCCCTCACTTCCATTCCAACCATCGGAATGTCTGTTGCCAAGAGGATCAAAGATCAGGTTGGTGGAAAACTGAAAGTGGAGGAGTGGGAGGCGCTCAAGAAAGGCTACTCACTAGATGAGCAAAAACTCTTGACGGAGTATGACGCCAAGTGACCATTTCACGAACTCAATACTGCGTGAGCTCGGCCTTGGTTGAGGCAAGAGCGTTATCTATCAGCTCTTGAGTGACTCCCAGGTATTTAGAGTAGTCCAATAGGGCAGAGATATCCTTTTCAGGAATCAGATTCGACACTTGCGGTTCCTTGGCTAGGACTTTAGAAAATGCTTCCTTTTCCGTAATGGCTTTCATGGAGCATTTGCGGACGAGCTCGTGAGCCTCTTGTCGTCCGAGACCTCTTTGCACCAGTTCTTTGACCACATTTTCAGATATGAACAATCCTCCCGTTATTGCGAGATTCCTCTTCATATTTTCAGGAAGGACTACCAGCTCAGCGAGAATATTCTTCATTGAGTAGGTCATTTCGTCAAGTAGGATGAAGCTCATAGAGAATATGAACCGTTCATTGGCCGAGTTTGTTAAGTCGCGCTCATGCCACAAAGCTATGTTTTCGTAGGCAGGTATGAGCAGGCCTCTAAGTAGCTTCGCCAAGCTACAAATTCGTTCTGACTTTACTGGATTTCTCTTCGAGGGCATGGCTGAACTCCCGACTTGGGACTCAATCTTGAATGGCTCCATCAACTCCATTATCTCGGTTCTTTGGAGGTTTCGTATCTCGAGGGCAAATTTCTCAAGACTGGTTCCAATCAGAGTGAGAGTGGATATCAGTTCAGCGTGGAGATCCCGCTGTATCACTTGAGTTACCATGTCAGCAGGTCTCAAACCTAGCCTTGTTAATGCAATATTCTGGATCTCAATCGCGTGTTCACCAAGACCAGCACCTGTACCTATGGCCCCCATTATCTTTCCGACAAGGACTCTCTCTTTTGTCTGAGTGAGCCTTTTCAGGTGTCTGGAGACTTCTCTCATCCAGACTGCCAGTTTCAAGCCTAAGGTTATTACTGCCATGTGTTGTCCGTGGGTTCTACCGGCCATCATAGTGTCCCGATGTTTCTCCACCAAACGCATCAGAGACTTCTCGATAGAGACTAGCCCGTTCTGGATAAGGCAGATTGCCTCTTTGAACTGCAGAGCGTAAGCTGTATCCTCAACATCTGCGCTTGTCAGTCCAAAATGGACCCACCGTGCGGCCGAGGGAGAACAGACTTCAGAAAGGGCTTTGACAACCGCCATTAGATCATGATTGATCTGTTTGTCTATCTCCTTGCATCTCTCGATTCTTACATTGCGGGTATTTGCCTTCATCATGATCTCTTGAGCAGCATCTTTCGGAATGTTCCCGACCTCGGATTGGGCAAAGGCCGCTGCGGCCTCCACATCAAGGATTTTCTGTAGTCTACTCGTCTCATCGAAGATGCGCCGCATCTCATCGGTACCGTACCGGCCAGTGTCTATTGGAAGTATCGGCATATGCCATCTCTCAGAATACTTAGAGTACACGACTTAATGGTTATTTCGCAAGACCGCAGATGATATCTGGGTTAAAATCAGAAACTCTGACCTCTCCTGTTACAGGGCAAAGAACTAGCATTTGATTGTTGATGAAAGAATGGGAGCGATAAGTGCTGTAAGAACTAAGGATGAAGTCAATGCCATTCCGTTGCTGATCAAGTTGATTGCAGCGCAGGGACACAGGGGGACCGATGTCTTCGTGGTCGCTACTTCTAGTGAATCACTGATCACGAATGACCTTCAAGAGATCGCCGAACTTCAGAGGTCTAACTCGGCAATTGCATACAATTCCATTAGGTCACCATTCGGTGGCGCATTAGATCCCTTAGTTCTCAAGGAACATTCAGCAGTGGTTGAGTGTGACTATCTAGATTTGGATAAGTCAATTTATGGACTTGTAGAATATCTGGCAACAGAGGCTCCTGAAAGATCACTGGCACGACTTGTTTCTAATGTCGACGGACAGTACTCAATAGCGCTTCTTTCCGGAGAGGAGATCTTCGCTGCGAGAGACCCTGTAGGCCTGAAACCACTGTACTACTTTTTTGACAGTGAGCTCGCGGTCATATCGACAGAAAGGAAAGGCATCTGGAGTCTTGGAATAAGGGATGCAATGACTTTTCCGCCTGGCCACGTTTGGCGTCTGGGCCGCCAGCACCCGAGGTCCATCAAGCAGATAACACCTCAGAAGATCAGTAGAAGAAACTCCGATCACATTTCCGAAGACTTGGGACATCTCCTTAAGAAATCGGTAGGTGAGAGAGCGTCAGGTTTAGGAGAAGTTGCAGTGAGCTTTTCGGGAGGATTGGATAGTTCGATCATAGCGCACCTGTTATCTGGACTGGACATCAAGTTACGCGCAACCATTGTTGGAGTCGACGGCCATCCATCCTTTGAATGGGCACAGAACGCAGCTGAACTATTGGGGCTAGATGCAGAGGTACGGGAATACACATTGGAGGATGTCGAAGACGCCATCAAGATGTGCATTTTTCGGATAGAAGAATCAAATCCGGTTAAAGTGGGCGTAGCCATCCCGCTCTGTTGGAGTGCAAGTCTTGCAAGAGAAATCGGCACTCGAAGGTTATTCACGGGCCAAGGTGCTGATGAGCTCTTTGGTGGGTACCATCGCTATCTGCACGCACTTGCTGAAGGAGGCAGAGAGGCACTTCACAACGCGATCTTTGAGAGTGTTCGCGATGCTCATGAGGTAAGCTATCAGGTGGTTGAGCAGGCTACGGCTCCCGAAGGAGTGACGATGCTACATCCGTTCACTGACTGGGATCTGATCATGCTGGGTCTATCGATCCCAGGCTCTCTTAAGATCCAGAGCCCAGAAGATAGCCTAAGAAAGCTCATCTTGAGAAAAGCTTCCGTTGATCTGGGTCTCCCTAAGAAAATCGCCGAAGTTCCGAAGAAAGCAATACAGTATTCCACAGGCATCGACAAGTGCATCAAGACATTGGCTAGATGCAGAGGGTTGAAGACCCAAGATTATCTGAAGACGATATTCAAAGAAGAATTTGCTGGAATTCAACTATGTTAGGACCACGACGTGGCGCACGAATAAGTAAGAAAGGGAAATGCGGCTGGTCTCCTATTTTAGCGCGCGCCACCCACCACTAGAATTATATCATTCTCGAACCTATTAGCGTGAAATCAGTTCAATTGGGCGAAAGTGGGGTCGTCGTCTAGCTTGGTCTTGGGTCAAACCGCCAAGAGGATACCAGAGCCATGATTTGCGGTGAACCTGGGGAGCTACCCAGAACGCTGGCGGTCGCGGGTTCAAATTGACTTTGTCATGAAAATCCCGCCGACCCCACCAAATGAATTAGTCTTTACGAGTCCGATCTGGGCAAATCTTTACCAGCTGGAACTCAAGAGTTGCTAGTCGAGCGATATTAGGCCATGAACAAGATCAGCATGACACACGGCGGAGGGGGAGCCGTGATGCAGGGTCTCATCAAGGACTACATAGTGAAGTACTTGGGAGGAAGCGGTGCTGAGGTGCCCCTGGAGGCTCTAGACGATTCCGCCGTAATTGATGGAATAGTGCTGAAATCTGACTCGCACACGGTGAAACCTCTCTTCTTTCCTGGAGGCGACATCGGGAGATTGTCAATCACGGGAACTGTCAATGACATAGCCGTCATGGGAGCCGAGCCACTAGCCTTGGCATCGGGTTTCATAATCGAAGAAGGCTTTGCGCTTGACGATCTTGAACTTGTTCTCAAGAGTATGAGTGAGGCATGTAAAGAAGCTGGAGTCTACGTTATCACGGGTGATACCAAAGTCATGGAAAAAGGTGCTCTGGACGGGCTCGTAATAAACACATCAGGAATTGGCAAACGAAGCCCAGAGCTCGACAGGAACATAGAGGAAATAAGAAGGTATAGAGATTTCAGTCCCAAGTGGCTTCTTGATTCAAACCTGTCTCCAGGAGACAAAATAATCGTCTCGGGCACAATGGGGGATCATGGCATAGCAGTGCTTTCATCTCGAGAAGGCTATGGTTTCGAAACGGATATCAGATCAGACGTCGCACCGTTGAATATGCTTGTGAAGGATCTCCTGCACGTGGGCGGAATCGTAAAGATGAAAGACCCTACGAGAGGCGGTCTGGCTAATACTCTGAACGAGTGGAGTGAGAAATCACGCGTTGGAATATTAGTTTCTGAGGAATCCATCCCCGTTAAGCGAGGCGTGCAGGTGGCCTGTGAGATGCTGGGCATGGACCCCTTAGAGATCGGAAACGAAGGGAAACTAGTAATGGCGGCCATTCCTCAGAAAGCGGAAGAGATACTGAAGGAATTGAGACTGTCAGAACTTGGAAAGAACGCCGAGATTATTGGCGAAGCCTCCGGTGAATTCTCTGAAGTAGTTCTACAGACCGCAGTCGGAGGCAAGCGGATCGTTCTGCCACCCGTAGGGGATCCTGTGCCCAGAATATGCTAGTAGCGCGCGCTAAGAATTGCCGATTCGCACGTTCACCGATTAGTCCTTCGATACTTGAACTCAATGGTACATGATCCCTCCATGGAGACCATGCAGGGCCCTATTGGGCTGGAGGGAGTGCAGGCCTTACCGAATAGTAGGCATTCCTGCGGGTCCATTAGCCCTCTTAGTACTCGGTCACACCCACATCCCTCAGGCTCTGGGAACTGAACCCCGCTTACTTCTCTAAGATCGTCAGCGTGCTTCTTCTCTGCGTCGAAAGAATCAAAATCATCCTTTAGTTGCATCTTGGAGTCAGGAATTGTTGGAAAGCCTCGCCATTTAGACTCTTTAGGTTCGAAAACTATTGACAGTACCTCAAGTGCTCTTTTGTTGCCTTCTTCCCTGACCGTTCTTCTGTATTCGTTCTCAACGACGTGTTTGGAACTGAGAATTTGCCTAGCTATCATGTAGACGGCCATCAAAACGTCAAGGGGCTCGAACCCCGCTACCACTTGTGGAAGACGATATTTCTCAGAGATCTTCTGGTAGGGTTTTGTTCCTATTATGGCGCTCACATGACCTGGTTCTATTATGCCTTGGATTTTGAGTTCACCCATGCTCAGGAGGGCTTCCAGTGCAGGTGGAAGATACCTGTGACAACTTAGTACAGAGAAGTTACTAGGCGGGTTACTGAGTACTGTTATTGCAGTGCTTGGGGCAGTTGTCTCAAAGCCTATTGCAACAAAGACTACTTCGTCTGCCGTCTGCTTGGCTAGTTTGACTGCGTCAGTTATGCTGTATACAATTCTCACTTTGGCCCCTTCAGATCTGGCGTCCTGCAGCGAGCCGGAGGCCGCTGGCACCCTGAGCATGTCACCGTATGTGGCTACTATTTTGCCCTTTTTGGCGAGTGTTCTTGCAAGCTCAATCTCGGCGGTGGTGGTTACACAGACGGGGCATCCTGGGCCCTGCTTTATGTCTATGCCGACTTCTTCGAGCATGTTGTCCAGACCATATCTGATTATTGTGTCTTGATGAGTTCCGCAGACATGCATCAATGTCATATCCAGTTTCATCTGAGCTAGGCGGTTGATGATCTTGTCTGCCGAGGATTTGTCTCTAAATCGCAGCATTATGAATCAGGCCCTCAGTTTGACGGATCTTATGAAGCAATTTCGGCCCGCCACCATTTCAACTGTGCCGCCGCACTTTGGACATTGAAGAGTCGGATACATTATGTGGTATTCAGGTTCTTGTTCAAGATGAATTGGTCCTTCGAAGTTGCAGGCTTCGCAGCGAACCCTACCTTCTTCTCCCTCTATTCGAAGCTTGGATTTCTCAAGAGGGGTGCCCTTCACTAGTAGTCTGTAGCAGTACCGTAGCTGTTCGGTACCCAACATAGCAAACTTGCCAATAACCAGATTGACTTCAAGTACTGACTTGGCGTTTCTCTTGTTGGCTTCGTTTAGCACTGTTTCGATTATGCTGTTTGCCATCGAGAGCTCGTGCATTGAGGTGGGCCTGCATCTTATTGTCTTCTCAGATTATCTATTTGAAGAGCTTCAACGACTTCGCTTATGCCTGTGCCGGTTCTGCAGCTTGTACCAACTACTCTTGCCTTTGCATTCACTTTGTTGACGTCGTTTCTCAGTTTTTCAAATTCGACTCCCATAGCTTGGGACAGGTCTATCTTGTTGATGACTACGACATCTGCCTCCATGAAGATGAACGGGTGTTTCAGTACCATGTATGGGCCTTCTGTTACGCTTATTACAACAAGCCTCTCGTCAGCACCCAGCCTGAACTCTCCGGGGCATATGAGATTGCCAACATTCTCTATTATGATCAGATCTAGCTTGTCAAGGTTCGTTCCATCAAGGGCTTTTGCGATCAGATTCGCATCTAGATGGCACTCTTTGCCAGTGTTGATTTGTACAACTTCGACTCCATGTCTGGCGACTCTGTCAGCATCGATGGTTGTTGTGAGATCCCCGTTGAAGACTGCAATTCTGTATTTGCCCTTAAGCTTCTGGACTATGAGTTCGATCAGACTGGTCTTTCCTGAGCCTATGGAACCCATTATGTCTATGGCTTTGACACCGTGTTTTCTCAGAAGATCGCGGTTCTTGGCCGCCGCATCTTCGTTGGCCTTCAGGATATTCTCTTCCAACTCTATGTCGAATACTTCTCCCTCATCATGTTTGACCAGTTTTGCCATAAGGTTCACGCTGTCGGGTTATCGTGACTTTTTGCATGCGCCGCCGAAACGGTGATCATCTCATATTCAAAATCTCATCCCATAATCTCAGGGTTTCCTTGGCGGCATCTTCGTCCAGAATCTCGATTGCGAATCCGGCATGGACCAATATGTATTGTCCCACTCTGGCGTCTACAAGGGATACGTCAACTTCTCTTTTGGTACCATCACCGAAGTCAACACAGGCTAAGTTGTTATTGATTTCTGTGATTTTTCCAGGTATTGCCAAGCACATTTCTGAAAACGCACTCGTTTCTGGTCTGTTCTTGGGCTCAGAATCCATTGAGCTTCGTTGCGCCAACTGACTTCAAGTCCGTAGGCGACGCATACATGTCTGTTGCAGGTGTGATCTTTTCGAACGATATAAATCGTTCTAAACTCCTCAAAGACTTGGCTCGATTTCTAGACGCGGTCTACTTCTCTGGTCACTTTTCTGCTGCAATGATCGCCTGACCCAACGATATTCCACCATCACCTGGGGGGACACTGTTGTGTGATAGGAATGTAAGTCCACTCGCCTCAACAATAGACCTAATGGTTCTTGAAACGTAATCGTTGCATGCCACCCCACCAGTGAATCCTACAGTCGAGATGCCCTTACTTGATGCGCATTCGAGAGCCAGTTCGGCAAGTGATCTTGCAAGGTACGATTGAGCTGAGAAAGCCAAGTCTTGGACACGTGACTTGCCAACATGCTCGCATATTTGACTGACAAGATAGCTAGTGTCCACGATGTTCCTCACAATCTTTGGCTCGAGTCTGAGGATGTCTTTTCCCTGAGTAGCTGCGGCTTCAAGTTTCAACGCCGGCTCACCCTCATACGTCCTTTCGTAGCAGAGTCCGAGTAAAGATGAGACTGCATCCAAAACCCTGCCACAGCTGCTCGTGGTAGTAAGTGTCTTTCCGGACTCTAGCTGCTTCATTATTATGTATATTTCCGATGAGCCGTGGGGGATATGATCCGCATTTTTCATAAGGAATTGTCTGGCATCAACAGGATCGCTTAGCATTCCTGCAGTCATTCTGAGAGGGTACTTTGTTGCGAGATCGCCGCCTACAATAGGTTGCTCCTGCAGATGACCCAGCCTTTCGTAAGTAGTTATGTCTGAGTAGAGAACTTCTCCACCCCACGCCGATCCGTCAGGTCCGTAGCCATAACCGTCGCAGACTACGCCTACCGCTTCGCGAACGCCGTGTTCGCACATTAGCTTGGATAGGTGAGCATGATGATGCTGCACCTGAACGAGAGGGATGTCCCATTGATCGCTCAGATGCTTGCCCAAGAAAGTTGTACTGAACCTTGGATGTAGATCACATGCGATTGCCCTTGGTTCAGCCTTAGTGAGACCTATCAGATGTCGAACAACTTCTTTCAGGAAACTCAAGGTTGAAGGTGTTTCGACATCACCTATATGCTGGGACAGGTAAGCGCGTGAACCTATCAGAATGCAACAAGTTACATTAAGTTCCGCACCGAGCGCAAGAACATCCCTTTTCGAAATGTGCCCTATGACTATTGGTGCTGGCGCATATCCCCGTGAACGTCTGACGAATGCTCGAGTGAGGCCTATTGCCCTGAGAACCGTATCATCGCATCGTTGTTCAATCTGTCTGCTGTGGATGAGGAAGTAGTCCGTGACATTACCCAATCTTCTGACAGCGACGCTGTCTTCGATTATTATTGGCTCGTTAGGCGGATTTGCACTGGTCATTACCAGGGCAGGCTCCTTCGTGGAATCGAATAGAAGATGGTGGAGTCCCGAGTAAGGAAGCATTACACCTATGGTATGAAGGCCAGGAGAAACTAGTTCAGACAGAAAGTATCGATCATTTTTCCTTAGCAGAACGATGGGTTTGGAGGGCGACTCCAAGATCTCGGCTTCAAACTCGCTGATTTCTGCAAAGTCTCTGGCGCTCTCAAGATCCTGAACCATGACCGCGAAAGGCTTGGCTTTTCTTTCTTTGACTGCCCTGAGTCTATGCAACGGAGCCGAATTAGTGGTTGAGCAGACTAGATGAAAACCCCCGTTTCCTTTTATGGCCAGTATATTTCCTTCGTCGAGGAGGCGCCCTGCCTCGAGTGTATGGTCGGTGCATTCGAGGATTTCGCCTCTATTGTTCTCTATCACAAGTCTAGGACCGCATTTTGGACACGCATTTGTCTGGGAATGAAAACGGCGGTCCGCCTGTGAAGTGTACTCTTTCTTGCAGTCGCTGCACATTTGGAATGAGTTCATACTGGTATTGATCCTGTCGTAGGGGACACTTCGAATCAGCGTATATCTTGGCCCACAGTCAGTGCAGGTTGTGAAGAAATATCTGTAACGGCGATTCCCAACATCATACATCTCTCGAAGACAATGTTTGCATATTGAAATATCGGGCGGAATTGTCGATCCTCTTTCGTTTCCTCCCTTGAAACTGTCTCGTATCTCGAAAGTTGTGTAGTCGCTTTTCACTTCCTTGTAGTTCACTCTCAGCTCGTGTATCTCAGAAAGTGGAGGTCTCTTTGCCCTGAGTTCCGCAACAAAACTTTCGATGTCGGGCGAATCACCTTCAAGAACTATCTGTACTCCCGCATCACCGCGATTCTGAACGAAGCCCTTCAACTTCTTCGCTGACGCAAGCCTGTAGACGAACGGTCTGAAGCCAACTCCTTGAACTATGCCCTTGACTAGGATGTTAGCCTGCAACCTATCACCGTTCCGTAATACTTCAAGCTACTTTTCGATTTGGAGCGGCGGTCGTGAGCTGACCTATCTCACGCCCGGGTCTGGCAACCCAAGTCAGGCAGATTCGTCTGAGAAGAGCACCGCTGTCGCTTTTGGCTCCAGGTTTTTCCTTTCCCGCTCTAGGATTGACTCAAGCGTATTGTCTATTTTCGTTCTTCCGTCTTCGGACTGAACGACTGCCCCACCAATTGCGTTTATGATTTTATCTGAGAGCTTGAGAGTTGTTTCAACGTCGAGCTTCGAACTCACTTTGGCTGAGAGTTCCTTAAGAGGGAGCTTTCTCTGCGAGTCGGATTTGTTCACTAGTACCTCAAGTCTCCCTTCTCCCGCCGCCATGGCAGCTTCCTCAATGATATGGATTAGCAGCTTTTGGTAGGATTCCTCCTTTGCGTAGGCTTGGAGCCGATCTTTAACCTTCATGAAGACTTCGTCTATGATCTTTCGTTTCTCCGACAGCATTATCCAGCGTGCCTTAATTATCGCGTCGACAGACTCACGATGGACTATGTTCTCTGTGTCAGCCTCAGCTGAACGGCGTATCTCTTGACATGTCTTCTGGGCTTTCTTTTGGGTCTCCTTCTCTCTTTCTTCAAGAAGTTCTTCGGCTGAGCGTTTTGCTTCGTTCACTATTGCGCATGACTGTTCCTTTGCATCCTCAAGTATCCTTGAAATTAGCCGGTCTAAGGAGTCGCTACTCATGGGACATGGGCACCCGAAGTTATTTCTTTCAGTATTAATTCTACAGCCTTATCCATGTTTTTTTGCCCTATCAGTTGTATCTTGGCGACCTCGCTTTCGCAGTCCTCCATTATTCTCTTGGATCTCTCAGCCGCCTTTTTCTTCGCAAGTTCTCTAGAAGCTTCAGCTTCCTTCTTGCACGTAGTAACAGTAGTATCGTACAACTGATCGCTTGGTTTGTTTGGGCTATCTTTCATTGTATCGGCTTGAGCGTAAGCCTCCATTATTTGTTTGTTGGCTTGTTCCTCAGCCTTCAGGACTACCTTGATGATGTCGTCGACCAATGATCATCTGACTAAGCCCCCATTACTCATGCATAATAGCTTTTCGTAATTCCTAGGGGCATCACACGAAGGCTCAATCAGCATCTTTATATCAAATATGGATTCCAAACTATGCCGAAATCAAACTCAGTTGGGAATTCTGACTTTGCTGAAAACACAATCAATGATATTGGCGAGAGCCTATTTCCATGAGAAGTACATTGACGAAGTGCTACTGAAGATTGCAGAGACTGGGATATTACATCAAACAGAGGCTCTTCAGGATCTAAGAGGCACAGACTATGACGTGAAGGCGGTCGAACCCTCCGAGAAGCTCTTCAGAGTGACATCGATCATCTCGAGGATTCAGACAATCCTGTCAAACCCAAGATTGAACATTGAGAAATCTCTGGTAACTGATTCAACAATACTTCCGGAAGGAGATATTGTCTCAATAGATCAGGAGCTCTTGGAAATCGAGCATAGTTATGCAGCGATAACCTCAGAACTTGCTAAGCCTGAACCTAATGCTAAAGCGAGTGCAGATCAAAGATTAGCCGAGTTCTCAAAAGACATTGGAAGGAAACTCCTGGCTTGGAAACGCCAGCTTGAGACGACCAGGCTTATAGAGGAAGCGAAAGCCAAGAGCACCCGAACGGCAAAGACTTTCGTCGTCGAAGGTTGGATTCCAGCGGAGCGTAAGACTGAGTTTGAGGATGCCGTTAAAGAGGGTTCTAAAGGCTATTACGGAACCCTGTATATGCAACCTTCCGCAGGGAGCCGACCCGGTTCGCACAATAACAAGTCACAACTTGATGAGCAAGTTGCGGAAACGCCTCAGAAGTCAAGGCAAGGCACTCACGCGGCCCAAGAGATAGAGAACCCACCCTCACAAATCAGAAATCCTAGAATCGCATATGTTTATGAGAAGCTTGTAACTGGTTTCGGATTGCCCAACTATTTTGAGATTGATCCGACAATATTCATGATTATCTCTTTCCCCGTCATCTTCGGCCTCATGTTCGGAGATGTGGGTCATGGTTTACTTCTGTTGTTTTTCAGCATTCTCTTATTTGTTGCTAACAAGAAAGGAGTGAAAGCGCCTGAACTCTTCGAATATATGATAAAGGGCGCTCCTCTGCTTGTGATGTGTTCTATATCTGCGATATTCTTTGGGTTCCTTTACGGAGAACTCTTCGGCTCCGAAGTTTACTACCATGTAGTGGACAGCCTTCTGCATGGGGTACTTGGTTTCAGCATGCTTGAGGCGGTCAGGTCAGCATCTATCGGCATTGAGAATACGCTAACGGCTATCGCAGGCTTTCCGATACCTGTTCCTTTCCCCTTCGCCCCATTCAAGAAGCCGATGCTGCTTCTGCTCATTTCTTTGTACGTGGCAATAATCCAGATAAATCTGGGGCTTGTCTTGGGATTGATTAACCAGTTAAGAAAGAGGAATTATGTCGAGGCGATTGTGGGTCCCGGTCTGTGGCTCTGGTTCTATATGAGCTGTGCCTATCTCTTTCTCAAGTACAAATCGGGAATACTATCGATTGTTTTCCAGCGCGCCGACATTCTTGGTATCTACATAGCGCTTCCGGCAGTGGTGATGCTACTTGCAAGAACTGGATTGCATGGGATGGATGGTTTTGGCCATTCTCTTGAGTCTCTGATCTCTTCGCTTTCGAATTCGATCTCATACGGACGTATTCTCGCATTGGCACTGACCCACGGAGCGTTCAGCCAGATACTCCTGATGTTCCTAGGACTAGAAGGACCCATTATGGCAATAGTCGGTGTAGTAATGTGGGCCTTGTTCACATTCCTACTGATACTCTGCTTTGAGGGGCTGCTCTCATTCATCCAGACACTTAGGCTTCACTGGGTTGAATGGTTCCTGAAGTTCTATTCTGGCGATGGTTACCAGTACAAGCCTCTAAGATTATGATGCCAGGATTGGCAGAAGCAGGGGAACTTCTTCTCAGGTAGAAGATGCTTCCCAGTCGCTTTCTTTGGATTCTGCAGGTTCCGCTATGCCATCATTATCATGAAGGCTACGACCAGCCCATAGATGGCTATGGCTTCTATGAAGACGATATAGATCAACGATTTGCTGAAGGTTTCAGGCTTTTCGGCCATTGCTCCGATAGCGGCTGCGCTTGCAGTGCCCATGCCATACCCTGCTCCCAGGCCCGCAAGACCAATAGCCATGCCTGCGCCGATCATCTTGTATCCTGATTCAGCGGCGCTAGCCGCTTCTCCTCCGGCTTGGGCGTAGACCAGACCAGTTACTGAGAGAGCTATTCCGGTGATTAGAAGGACCAATGGCATAATCTTGTGCAGTTTCAAGAGTTAAACCCCAAATGTTAGGCTGTAGATTCTTCAGCGCCTACTTAAAAATTATTGCCCATGCCGCAGATATCCGTTTTATTGATCAGACTCTCTGGCAGCGATTCGATCTCGACTTACTATTTGATTTGCAGTGAGGGCGACAGAAGCAGACGCCTTGATGCCTCAATTGACATCCTGTCTCGCTTCCCAAGGAATATGGCGCGAACATCGAGAGCTTCGAAATACTTCAGTTTAAGGAAAGCAAGGAGGGGACCTACGCCGAATGGATAGCCTATGAAGACTCTGGAGCATCTTTCGGCAAGGAAGCGTTTCATCTCAAGTTCCAGCGGAAGTAACGTTCGCTCTCGTTCGCATTCAGGAGCTACGCTGGAAATAATTCTGCCATAGTAGCTAGTTGACAGAGCTTGAATAGCTTCTGCAGCTGTCACGGCTTCAATAGCCGCCTCGATCTCTTGGGCGAGTTTGTACCTTATGGGGATCATCAGGTCCTGGAAAGTTGAGAAGGGCATTTTCAGCTGTTTGCCCCGAAGTACTAGGTTAATGTTAGAAGAATCGATCTCGGTTCCAACAATGTCTCTTACCCGATCTCTATCCCAATTGTCAAGCTTACTTGCTGCCTCCCAGAGGCATTCCAAGTGGAATCTATCTACCGCTATCTCTGCGGGGATTGTCGAATTCAGTTTCTCACATTCTGCAACCTTGTCAAGTGTTATTGATCTTATTTTCTGATCGTCGAGTTCGACGAATAGCCGCCGTAGATCCCTTGTCTGCAATAGTCTCAAAATGAGCTCAGAACTGTACTTTCCTATAGGAGCTACCAGTTGAGCAGATTTCTCAGGAGGGGCCTTCGCTTTTACAAGACGCATGATTATTTTCAGGCATGACAACTCATGTCCGATGTGAGTCAATTCGAGAATATGCTTTGCATATGAGGTTGTGCGCGTATTCATGAGTATTTGGAGTATATGGTAGTAGTCTTCGAAGATCGCCGTGTCTATTTCACTCAGTTTCAGGGCCTTACCTGAGTACTCCGAGAGAGTACTTGAATAAGCTGTGCCCATCAGATAGCGCACTGCGTCTTGATCGTCTTTGGTCTTGAGTAATGCCTCATACTGCTCCGCTCTAAGTAGTCTGGATCGTAAGGCTCTGACGTATGCCACCGCGTATGCGTAGTTGTCAGCTCCGGGCATCGATTAGGCACCTCTTGTTGTAGTGCTCTCCGTCAACTTATTGAAGGTCAGGACTCCATAGTGATAGTTGGCCTTTTCTTAAATCTTGCCGGAGCACCGTTCATGGTGCCTACGAAAAGCAAATAGTCCAGCGACTTAGAATTCTTGTGCAGGTTTGATTGGTGCTAGAGTTTGTCTCAACAAACATTAACGGGAAAAGCATTTTGGTATCTAGGAGTCACGGCCACGATACCCATAATGGCCTTTGCCGGTTATTATATAGGTAGACAATTTGATCAGGGAGTGATGGGAGCCTTGGTGGGCACACTTCTTGGAACTTTCCTGGTGTGGATCGACATGCTTAAGATTAGCGGGCTCATCGGAAGAAAAAAGGCTTGAACAAAATATACTTGAAAGGAAGCACATCAAACTACGAGTATGTGAACGCACTTGTCAGAGCCCAAATAGGCAATCTTTTCAGGCTTCGTGAGTATAATGCTATTCTCGGCTGCGTGAGGCTGTCCGACATCACTCAGGTTCTCAGCCGCACTGCTTACAATCAACTCATTATCGAGAACTATCCTGAGGACTTCTCAACATACAAAGGGATGCTGACCTCAGTAGGCTGCCGGAACGCAGAGCGTCTGATCTCCTCAAGCCCAACATCCTCAAGATTCATCCTTGAAGAGTACAAGGCCCTCTTGGAATCCCAGAGTCTAGTAAACGCATGGGGATCTCAGATAGGCAGAAATGATCCGTTCACTAACGCTGGAATAATTCCGCTTGGAGCGTTCCCATCAAAATATTACGCGGGGAAATCGGGCATAGGGGAACATGACAAGACCGTTGAGGATTTTGAGATCAGAGATCTTATCGCGGAATCTCTAGAGCTTGCTAGAAATCTCAGATCTACTGCACCACTATTTAGAATCGTAACTAAGTGTAGTAAGAGACTTCTGAGTAAAGTCGCTAGTTCTCCTTCTAGGGAACGTCTCCCGATGATTAGGTTCGCTGAATCATTCCTCGATTCAGCAAATATCGAAATCATACTTGCGTGCACATTGAGCAATATAGACCACAGGACCGCTCTCAGCTGGCTGGAAGATGGAGGAACATTCAAGAAGGCCTTCGTTGAATCAGCAATTGAACTGCGAAATATGACAGACTTGCTAGCATTGCTCAGACGTAGCCGCTACGGTAATGAATTAGAAGCATGTTCCTACGAATCAATAGGTCATATCCTCTCCAAGTTCCCCTACATGGTCATGATGCAGGAAGCCCTTTCAGCACTGGCAGGTTACCCTTTTAGAGCCGCAACCGTGGCTTCTGGCATGACCTTGAAGTTGTTAGAGATTCGTAATCTTAGACTCGCGATTTCTGCGGTTTCAGGTGAACTCAGCAGGAACAGCGCGCTGGAAGCCATGGTCATCTACTAGTAGGCATGGTGACCGCCATAGGGCCTTCCCGATCCCGGACAAATCTTGCAGAATTCTCTATCAAGTATCTGAGCGGGCGTAGTGATCATGTGGATTGTCAGATGCAACTCTAGTGAATATTCTTAAAAGTCGGAAATATATATCATAATTATACTCAGGGAAACTCATTTGTGACAGAAAAAGCATCTAACGCAGGTGTGGGTGATCACAACGAGCAAGAGTCCATCCGTTGAACTATCAAGTATACCACTGGACGAACTGAATCTCCAACTGTTGAGCAAGCTATGTTCCGGCCAAGGGCTGAGCATAAATCTCAGCTACCTTGCGAAGCGGCTTAGGCGACATCGAAATACTATTCGCGAAAGGGTCAGAGATCTCACCGTACACGGAGTCATCGACAGACCGATCTTCCCATTTCTTGCACTGTTCAGAGAAAGATCGCTATTGGTGGCAGCATATGCAGATTTGCCCGATAGTGAGCAGGTTCAGGAATGGCTAAAGGAAGACGCCAGCATCTTCGCTGCTTTTCGCATACGTGAAGGGGAATACAACATGATGCTTTTCGAACTTCACAAGAACCTCTGGGGCTACCACACTTGGCGAGAGGCCATAGTGAAAGACGGAAAAATACCGGGCAGAGCAGAACGTATCCCATCAACCGCGATATATCTTTCAAATATACTCATGGAGAAGTATGATCCGAGCGCGGCCGTTCACCTCATCAAACAGGGTTTCCTAGAAAAAACCACAACTGAAATCAACGGATGCGAACTTGATGAGCTCTCATTGAATGTCCTCACTTGCCTGACCAGTGGCGAAGGCATATCAGTCAATGAGAATCTCCTTGCAAAAGAGCTTGGAGTCCATAGGAGAACAGTGAGTGATAGAATCCGTAAGCTGATCGACGCAGAAGTGCTCTTTAGACCGGTGTGCAGATTCCCTTCATTTTTCGTCCCCCCCAACTTTCTCTTGGTGTTCTCACTCCTAGAAGTAAGGAAGTCATATGATCAATTCATGCATGACATTCACTCGGACCCACATATCAGCTTGGCATATCGGATCAGCGAGGGGCGATATAATCTCCTGCTCTTTGGAGCCCACCTCAGCCTCGAAGACTACCTTAGGTGGGAATCCTTCTACAACGCCAGACACCCCGGCTGTTTCGGCTCAATCAAGAATACCTACTTGACACCCCGCATGACCATCTCAATTGACCAACA
>Ga0315282_10002297_pt1 | contig 35425 bp, 26 predicted proteins | sample YL17G07_20_MG_FD_203693 | JGI IMG/M metagenome (GOLD analysis project Ga0315282, IMG submission 203693) | Sediment microbial communities from Yellowstone Lake, YNP, Wyoming, USA - YL17G07_20 | ecosystem: Environmental > Aquatic > Freshwater > Lake > Sediment | place: USA: Wyoming | collected...
CGTGCTTATACGCATAAGCACTTTGTGACATTATTTAATATTCTGTGTTGATAAACATTATATAGTTATGTCCCATGATACTCTCTATCAGAGCGTGAGAAAAAACATGACAACCGAAACCGAAAAACCGATATTGGAAAATCAAACTCCCGTGAAAGAGAAAATAATAATTGGAGGAAGGAAAGAAAGAATTACAACACAAGATATTCTCGATGCCATTCGCAAATATAAAACGGAATCACCTTCAGAACTTGCGGAAAAACTTGAGTGCAATAGAAGAACAGTTTATCGCAAGATTCAAGAAATCCCAAGAGAACAGATAGACGCAATTTTTAAAGACCTTTCAGAATCAGAACTAAAGCCTAGCGAAATGGAATGGGAAGTTTTCAAGACACTTCCAGAAATGGAAGAATACAATAAGATGCTAGAACGAAACCAATTAGCACCGCTTGAAATCGATAGTGTAGAGAGAGGAATTTTCCATGTATGCAAATATCTTAAGATTAGACCCCGAAGTTTAACCATTGACAAACTTGATGCTCTAGCAGATTTGGTTTTGAAGGCTAAGAAAAAAGAAATGAAGGAGAAAGGTTTGACAAGTGAAAGCAGTATTAGAAGAGTCGTAAGAAGATGGTATATCTATCATGGAATAAGCGGACAACTTTTAACAACAAAAGGAATCGGGGGAGAAATGGGAGCGGGTTACGGGAAAAGTGCAACGGATAAACTCACAAAAGAACAGAGAGCATCATTCATTCAAGCATTAAAAGAAACGGTTATTGTTGAAGGCTATGGCAATGATTTACCGATTTGGGAATGTCTCCCATATTGGCTTTTCTATACTGGCACTCGCATAGAAGCATCATTAACGCTTGACATTGAAAAAATAAAATGGAGCGGAAATCCAAAAGACCCGAACACAATAGGGAGAGCTTTTGTCATTGATAAAGGAAAACATAGAAAAGGAAGAACACCTTGGACAAAACTAATCATGGGAGAACTTAAAGAAAAAATCGTTGCGAATCTGGAAAGTCGAGGAATGCCACAACAAGGATTATTATTCAATGGTTTAGACCAAGACAAAGTCAGAATCATCTTTCGTAAGGCTTACGATAAGGTAAACGTGAAAGTGCATCAACCCGCTCATATCTGGAGACACACAGGAGCGCAAGAACTGTTAGACGCTACGGATTGGAATTATGATTTAGTCGGCGCAATATTAGGATGGAAAGACACAAAAACACTTAAAGAATGTTATGGAGCAATGGGAGAGAGCATAAGGGAAAGAGCATTAAGAAAAGCGTTAGGAATGCCAATCGAAGAACAACTAAAAGAATTCAAATTCTAAATGGAGATGAAAAGAATGAAGCAATGGAAAGCGAATATAGTAATATCCACTCTATGCTGGGTTCTGATGTTCATATTTGAAATATCAGGTCAATCATTCGCACCAATGCATTCAGTTTCTTTATATTTTATGATTCTTGGCTTGCTTAGTTCGGTGAGTACATTAGACCATTACATATATCATCGGAACTACGAGTTTTCATGGTGAAAACAAACATTCCCTTTTTTCCATTTTAACTCATCTCTCTCTAAGGATTCAAAAGTATTTTCCAACACAACAAATTTAAACTGTTAAACTCTTAAACATGAATTTTGCGGGGAATCAAACTTGAAAGAACGATTCCTAACAATTTTCAATACTAACAAATTCAACATTCCACAAGAAATAAAAGAAAAATTGAACCTAAAAGACGGAGACCTAATCGAAATTCAAATAGAAAGGGTTTATAGTTCATTGAAATTTAAAGGCAATTTTATTTCATTGAAATCTTTTCAACAGTAAATTTGGCATAATCGCCTTCTTTCAATTTTAAAATTGTAACAACTTCTTTTGGAATGGTAAGGATTAAAGATTTTCCTTTAGCTCCTGAAGTTCTGATTTGAGCAATAAAACTAACATTGTTCTCTGTCACCAAGATTCACCAATAATCATTAAATGGTAAAACCTCATAAAAACGTTTCTATTGGAAAAAAAGGGTTTGGAGAACCTAAACGTATTCTCTTCGTGTTCCCCCTCCCTTCTTACGAACCATAGTATATCTTCCCCCTCTGCTTCCATGATGAATCTTACAACCCTTTTTCGGCATCTGGATTAGTCACCTCCTTTTCAATTTCTACGGTCTTTTTGGGTCTCCCCCGTTTCTTTTCTGGAATCCGTAACTGTTCTCTACAAAACTGTTGAAGCATTCGTTTAAGTTGCATGTGCTTCAATAATTTTCCCGTGTCTTTTTCTAATTCTTTAGCTACAAAACTCATGTTCCCCGACATTCCGTAAAGTTGAGCTACTCGATAAGGCAACCCTTTAAGTTTCACTTTTCCCTCATCAATTTGTCTTTCCAACGTGAACATGGCAATGTCTAAAGTGTTGAACGGGATTGTTGTTCTTGGAATGTCTCGGAAAATAAAAAGGTCTTCGTGGAATCGGGTTTTTATTTGAGCTATAAACTCATTTCCCAATGTTCTTTTCTTAATAAACGCTCCCGTTAATTCGCTATGCTTCCACTTATCCAAATCCTCTAGTTCTTGCAATACAAAAATTACATGCCCGTGAAATTTCCGAATAACAAAGATTTCATGTCTAATCTCACGGTTCATTCTTGATAAGGGAGACCTACTATCATCATGCACTCCCGCTTCATCCAGAATATAACATTTCGTTCCAGATTGATGTTTAAACCAATAATCAACTTCCTCTAAACTCACTATCTTTTCTCCAGTGTCGTAAGTCTCAATATTAGAAGCAAAATGCTCCAAAACTCCCAAATCCTTCGCAATTTCAACAAGCAACAATGCTCCGTCAGTTTTTCCCGTGTCAGGATTCCCGTAAACTATGATAACGGGATATTTCCATTGATTAAAAAGACCTCTAACGAGCTGTGCCAATTCATCGCTATATTCCTTTTGAATCGTCTGCATTGCCCTTCCTTCCCCTAAACTCTTTAATTCCCGTTCTTCCAACTTTCAAACCTAAATTAGTTAAAACGTCAGAATGCATGATGTAAATTGCCTCTCCCCTTTTCCTTAGATTCTCACGAAAAACATGTAAAACTTCAATAAGTTCCGCATCTTTTTCTTCTGCATTCTCCAATGATTCAATTTCAATATCAAGCAAAGCCAATTTATCAGCAAAAACATTGCATGCATAATCTCTAACCTCTGGATTCTTAGAAACCCATTTCTGACCTAACGTCTGAATATGTTGCATTTCAAAATCGTCATAATGTTTTTTCCGAAAACTACTCAAAATCAGCTACCTCTTTTTTGTTTTTGTCTCCATTCCTCTGGAAAATATTCCGCATTAACCAATTAGCTTGTTTCTGTTTTTGCGTTTCTTTGGCTATTTCCGCAATTTGGTTAGCTCTCCATCCGTCCGTTGATGTTCTAAGCCTCAATTTCCGACTAATCAATTTGCCTAACCATTCCAGTTCATAACGTTCTGCAATGGTCTGCATCACACTTAAACTTTCATCTTCAAAAGGATGAATATAAGTGAAAAATTCTAATTTCCGCTCATCGCTCAAATCGGAGATCGCTTGAGCTATTGCTTCATCTTTCGTTCCTAAGCCAATACCCTTCAGAATCTCCCTAAATTGTTTCTCTGTTTCGGGTTTCAACTAAACACCAACTCCCATACTTCTTAAGAATAAAACGACAACATGATAGATTCCGACTCCCGCAAACAACAAAATCAACATGGTTGATAAAGGCAATTTCCTTTTCTCTAACAAACTAGTCCAAAAAGCTCTCTCAATCAGAAAATCATTTTCATTCCGTTGTTTTTGGTCTATCGGACCATCCGTATGAAGTTTAACGTTTTCAGGGCAATCCAATTCGGTTCTTTCCATACCTCTCTCAATGATTTTGACCCCTTCTTTCACAGTAACGCTTTTTCTCGTAGCGTTATCAACAAAAACAGCTTTTTCCCTTCTTTTCTTCAAATAATGCTCATAAATGTGGTCAGGGTCAATAATGAATCTGTCCATGATTCTGTTTCTCCAATTCCGTTTTTCCGCTAACCGAGTATTCGGGTCATAATTTGCTTTAATGTCAAACCAATTTCGTTTATCAAGCAAAACTACATGAAGTTTTATTCCTTTCATAGCCATCACCAAAAATGAATGAAATCATAAATTGTTCCTACAACGCCTACTATTGCGGATATTAAACCAACTAGAAAATTATAAATTGTAAAAACAAAGTTGCCTATTGGAGTGAATGACCCCGTATCTATTGAGGTTATACATACATCAATAGCCCAGAATATTAGAATCACCGGGAGAAACTGTATGAACATAGATGCAAAATTCCATGCCATTCCTACTGAAATGCTCATTAACCACTCAAACCATGAAGATAACTGATTAGCCGCGTTTCTTACATATTGCGGGATGGCTTCGATTGTGTTTATTAATCCCCCTACGAAAACGTCCCAAACATTTTCCCCGATTGACCTTTCTATGGGGAAACCCGATACGATATAATTGAAATCTTCGTTTTCCAAGTATCCCTCGAAATTTTTAGGATGGAAACCCATGTGTTCAACCGCAACCTTAAAAGATACATTGTTAAACCATGCTTCCGTCATGTTTAAATTGAAATTTGTTAGGAGTTTTGCATTTCCCATGGCACTTAAATAATTATAGACTTTTCCCACTAAGTTTTCCCCGTCTTTATAAATGTAAACTTCGAGGTATCCCGCAAGACTAAACGTGTCGTATGAGAGAGAGGAACTATCTACTCCATGATAACCACTCGGGTTTTCTTGTGCTCTTGTTGCTATTTGCATTTTCCCGATTGCTCCCCACAAATCAATTCTTTTTATAAATTGAAGTTCTAAAACTACTCTATTCCCCGTTGAACCCGTGAAATTTAACCATACAAAGACGTATGTATAAGCATAATTTCCCCAAAACCCTAAATCCGTTCCCCCCGTTGTTAATTCTGAAAACCTGAAAGTAGCGTAGTAACCCGTAAAATTGGCTATGGTCTTATTATTCCATTCAGCAAAACCTACCGTGTTCTCTAAGTCTTCTTTCCAATGTGTTCGCTCACATGTCACCCATGAACCCGTTTGAGTGGTTTGTTCAAATTCAGCACTTGCAAAAGGGAACATCGCCATCATCATTATAGATAACACTATTCCAATAGCGAAAAGTTTTGTTATCTTTTTTTCCATACTAACACTCCCGCCAGAATTAATATGAGAATTGCGCCGGCTATAATGGCGATTGGGAAAGGCCTTCCAACTTCTTGAATTAAATTCCGATAAAGTATTGGAATCAATGTTTCTGTGAAACTATATTGCTGTTCTTGCCAAAAATTCATAGTTGTTGACGGATGAAGTGTTTCAGTAAATGAATATTCGAAGAATTGATGGACTTCTTCTATCCAATGTGAAAGTATGCTTGACGGAATAATTGATTCAGTGTAGATGTAACTTTGCTCTTGCCAATAATATATGTTTACTACTCCTGGTGTAAACTCCCAGATCTCAAACATCAAATCTTCAGTATTAGGGTAAAAAATCCATGTGCTGCCACTGTCCTCACTATATTCCCAATCTCCGTCTGTATAAGTTGGATCGACATCATTGCGTGTGCACACATAATTGGTACTATTTCCGTTTAGTGCTCGTATAACAATAGCATACTTAGTGTTTGCACTCAACGGGTATTCCGTGAAATTTATTTGATACCATAAACCAGCAAAATCAGTCGTAAATGTATTACCATTTATTGTTCCGTTAGTTAAATCAACACCCGTAGGATGCCCAGAAGCGGTTGCCTTGATGCCCACCGTAACGGTTCCAGGACTGCCAGACCGCAACATTAAGAGTTTAACTGAAGTAACCGTGTGAGCAGTTGCACCGACAGTGAATGTTTGTGCCCTCCAATTAGCACCAAAGAAATTGTCGTAAGTATCGTCACCTACGTTGTAATACTCAAACAATTGAGTTTGTCCAGCAATTGCTCCACTAATCAGAGTTTCCGCAAAAGTGTGTTTTTGTTCTTGCCATTGGTTCAATATTTCTGAGAGAGTAACAGTCTCTGTTAATGTATGCGAGTGTTCTTGCCATTGATATAAAGTTGCAGAAGGCTTCATTGTTTCTGTAAAGGTATAACTACGTTCTTCTGGCGGTGCTGGTTCATCCCAATTAACAACTACATATGCTTTTAGGCTTCCACTACTATATTCTTTTGTAGCAAAAGTAGAAGAAGCAATTGTTGAAGAATCCTCTGTATTATCTCTAATACGAACACCATAAGTTGTTCCAGCATTAAATGCATCTTTGAACTGATTAGTAACTGTCATAGTCATCCATCCTTGCCCTGCTGGAGTCGCATGTGTCACATAGTTTGTTTCAGATGTAGCTGGTTGATTGTTCCATGTAACTGTGTTTTCTGTGAATGTTGCTGTTAAACGACTGAACCTTATGGTTCGTGCGGGACTAGGAACATATTTGATGTAAACATAAAGTGTAGCAGAATTGATAGTTTTTCCGCTCAAACTGCTAATGTCAAATTCAATGTCAGAACGTTTGTTCGCGCTAGTGTAACTGTATGCATACATGCTTGTGAGAGAGCCATAATTATTATTTGGTAATGCTTGGTCAACGTAAGAATCTTTACCAACATAAATACTTGTATTAGTTGATGCATGAACTGGATTAATAGCAAACTGAATTAATAAAATCAGAATAATGGATAAAAAAAGATTTTTGTTTTTCATTTAGTTCACCTAACTTCTAACATATATGAAATTCCATAGGATTGTCATGTTCCACAAATTATGCATTACTGCTGTTGGTGAAATCGTGGCACATGCATATAGATTGTTGTCGCTTCCACTTATTGCACTCCATTGCGCTCCCGCACAATCTAATGTTATGTCTCCTGTAAAGTAAAATTTAGCTGTAATGTTGAAAGCATAATTTCCTCCAGTTGGTGCAGAACCCGATGTTAAATATGCGACAAAAGTGCATAATTTTCTTGTTGCTCCGAATGTAGTTGCTTCAGTCGTTAATTTCGTTAATGTATAAGCTGGAGTAGCGTTACCAAGACTAATCCATCTCACTTGAACGTAAGTGCCATTTGTTGATATTCGTATTCCAGTCTGGTTATCTCCGATATTGGTCACAAGGTTATGAGGGTTTAGATGTGCTTGAATCCCCATAGGTTCATCTATCGTTATATAGAGATTTCCAACAAGATGTCCAGCAGGTTTACTAATGAAAAAGTTGTTTTGTATAGCATAGCCACTAGCGAAGGCTATTACAAAGCACAGTATTATTGCTAAACTGAATGTCTTTTTACTTATTTCCATATTTTTGTTTCACCTTTTAGTTATTTTACATATTATCCATGATAATTTTAACGATTACTATACTTGCGAAAGCTAAAACCAACACAACAATAAACATTGATGGACTATCATACCACATTTTTTTATTCTCTCCGTCCTTTTACTAATAATCCAATTAATATCATTACGATTCCTAATCCCAATAACTCGCTTGTCATTTCCGTCATATCCGTGTTAGAATGAGATGAACCGTGACTACTCGGAACAGTATTGGATGTTTGAGGTGTTGCTGGATAATTCCAATTCAGAACCGCAACCGCTAAATCAAATGCTCCACTCGGAAACCAATAACCCGAAGTGACGCAACGATTAGGGTCAATATAAGAAGCATCATCATAACCCTCGCTCCATGCAATAAAACCGCTAGAATTTGCTCTGTTTTCCAGATAGGAATACAAAAGCGTCATGGATGCTGTTCCTTTAACTTCACTTGATGTTTGGCCCAGCATTATGAAAGGCATTAAATTACCCATAAAACTATCAGACCATCTTAAACGGTCTTGCTCATCATGGGAAAACTCCCATTGAAAATCATCCCTTTCTCCCCTTAATCGCCACCATATAGAATTTTCCGTGTAACCTAGTGAATTATAATAATCGTCTCTTGTTGTACTTGGATAATATCCATAGATTCTGAATAAACATGGAATATAGTTCAGGGTTGATTTTTCCGTCATATCAGCACTATAATCGTTATATGCTAGAAGACCATCATATTTCAGATACATGTTAGTTTGAATTTTGTCTAATTTGCAGAAATGAAGGTTATTGAGGTCATTTAAAAGGAGACGTGTCTGATCGCCCCCGATAACCGTGTAAGCATCGAGAATGCTGGTATAAATGTAACTCGCTAAATTTAATGTGTCCACTCCTTGCATACTTTCCACGTTAAAATGAAGGTTATAGAGTTCGCTTATCATTCTACTTAGTTGATTAGCAACTAACACACACCGAGTTGTATAACTTGAACCCTTTTCATGGAGATAGAGATAGACGTAAAAAGCGGAATAAAGACCATTAGCATAAACGAATTTCTTTCCGCCATCTGTTAGCCATTCAGTTTCGGAAGCGGTTATATTATTCAAATAGTTTATGAAAGAATCTATTTCGGTATTGTCGGCTACTCCCCAAATTATTCTCAATGCTCTGGTTCTAACTTGCTCGCATGGGTCACTTGAAATATATGTCATGGTGGAATATGGATATGAATAATTTACAATTAGATTATTCAATAAGTCATGTAAATCTGAAACCGTCTTTTCTTCTTCGTCTTGGCAATAATATGTTACTGTTGGACTTTTCAAATATTTATCCATCTTAATATCTAAAGAGTCCTCACTATCATCTTTGCCAATGAGCACGCAACCAAAACCTAATTTTGTAAAACCTAATTTCGGTTGTGTATCGTTTAATCGAGAAAAAGCATAATTCAATCTGCATCCCCCCGCTCCCGCACTTGCATCTAAATTGTCTTGATGCCCTGTGTGAGATGGGATCGGTTCATTAGTTCCGCCCCAATAAGACGTTGGGCGACTAAACAGTAATTTGGTTATTCCAACCATATCATTCTGTGATTTTACGAAAACGAGAGTAGAATTCTGATATTTAGATGTGGATGCATCACTCCACAACCAATAGCTAAAAGTTGCTCCGTGAACAGTTGAATTGACTACATAACTGTTATTTCCCCAAAATTCAATGTATGCTTTATCCTTAAAAACCCTTATCCAACCGTCATGGAAAGAACCATAAGTATCCGTCACGTTCCATGATACTTTATTGAATAATGCTCCCGTTTGAATGGTTGAAATCTCACAAGCATCCTCAATATGTTTATCATAAGCGACTTCATTATATGTTGAACCATCCCACGAAAAAGCGTCAGTATGGTTATTCGTATCAGCTTCCCAAATCGTATTTATATGATTCGGATATTCAGAATACAAAAGCTGTTCTTGGTCTTGGACTTTAAAACTATACCAAGCTAAACCCTTATCATAAAGGATTGTGGCATTTAATCCACATGAAATCGTAAGATATGGATAACTGTTTTCAATTAAAGTGTAATTAGCAAATGAAGGGTTGGACGTCTCAAACGTGATATCATAATATTCTAAACTATTAGCGGACAAAACAGAGGTATTAACATATAACCCTACCCATTTAACAAAATTGCTTGAATAGACCGTGTAATCCTCAACTTGATAAATCCTTTCAACACCGCTTTTTTTGATATGCATTTTTGTTAAATTCTCAACTGAAATCGTGTTGTCTGGAAATGCTAAGGTAGTATAGCAAATCTCATTTTCAACCGTGTAAGGCAATCTGTTCCAAACATATAATTTTCTGATTGATGAAGTTGAAGGGCTTAAGCCATAAACGGTTTGAATGGGAATTTGGAAAAAGTTACCAATTAACATGAAGACTAGAACGAAAAAAAGGGGGATACAGAGCATAGTTTTTTTCATGGCTTTACCATCCTAGATTTTTCCCATTTTCTTTAGAACCCCGATAGCTGTGCCGAGTATTGCAACTATCACTAAAATTTGTATTAATGGGCCATAGTTTATGCTCATGGTCGAATATTGAAAACCTAGGGTTGGGTCTCCAGCCGATAATGACAGTTCCATTACGCTATTATCATAAGTCCAACCTTTAAATTCAGTAGATTCCGTTTCATTTGGTTTCATTTTCCAAATTGTATCAGGTTTCATAATGTTGGTTATTTCCAAAGTTAGAGAATCATTCAGGTTATATCTAAACCCACAAAAGAGACTGCCGCTGATTTTTGTATCAAAGTTTTCAGCACAATAATGCGAATATAATTCATTTAAATTCAAGCCCAACTCTGAAACATTTTCAGCGTCAATTTCGATTATTGGACAATCCGCATCATAGTGCATCGTTATACTGATGCTTGCAGTTTTGTTTTCGTCTGGCGCGCAATATATAAGGTTATCAAGGTCTACATAACCATCCCAAGTTCCATATGTGATTTTCGCAGAAAATATCATCAATGAACTTCTTAATCGTGCTCCAAGTCCTCCTCCACCATAGATGATTTTTACCATAGATACGGCAATATTATAGGGTGTCGTTTGTGGAATAGTCACACTGTTTTTTGTTATTTCATAATATCCTTCTTTTGTAAATTGAAAATCGAAAGTTAGGTTTGTTGGCAAGTCGATTTTCCAATAATTACTTACAAGAGTTAGAGGTAATGATGCCCATAATGCAGTCTTTGTTAATCGATAGGTTGCAGTTATCCCACTAGTTATCGGTGTGCCAGATGAACTTATGGCAAATCTAGTTTCAGTATTATGTAAAACTGTGGACGTAGCAGGCAAGTCATATCCAAAAGCTATTAATGATCCAGACATGAAAGATTGTGTACTAAAACGAACCCTAATCCAGCACTCCAAGTCATAGAATCCACGTAAAGAAGCTTTTGAAGTCCAAGTAAGGTAGTAGATTCCTCTTGCACTCGATGGCACATTGATATTTTCTGAATATGAGTTTCCCAGAAGCCAAAAGTAGATATTAACATAATAATTTGTTGCCACAGGAATTTCACTGTGGAGGAAAAATATAGCATGGAAAGTTATAGTTGACGTGTTTAGATATACATGACTTTTTAGCCAATATAACCAAAATGCTGTCGTTCGTATGCCACAAAAACTGTAGCCGTTAAGAGAAACATAGCCCTCATCATAATCTATTATACCAGTCAAAGGCGACAAATCGACTTGCATGTCTCTAACTGGTGAAAAGCCTATATCACGAGTGTAATATCCTTGTCCACACCAATATTCAACTTGTTTAAGATACACAGATATAGGCCCAGTACTAAGCACAGTTTTAGAAACACTCACGTTAAGGTAGTATCTATCTCTGCGATTGGAAGCAGATGGTAATTGTAAGGACTTTAGAAATTGATTACCAAAATAAACGTCCAATCTCCAAAGGTCACTACCTCCACCTACTCTCGAAAAGCTTATTGTTCGATATTTGCCATCCCAATATAATTCTGTAGTGTTAAAATACCAAGTACCTACTCCTGTTTGAGTAATTACAACTTCATGTTCATTCATTGTACGTAGAGAAATTGTTTGGGTTGGTAAAACAATCTCACATCTGAAGACTCCATATGGAACCCCAGTAGAAGTCGCAAATTTTATCTTTATGTCTCCTACGAACCAGTAGTTGAGAGTTCTAAGCCATGCGGTTCCTGTTTGACCCCAACTAAATTGAAATCTTATTTTGTCCATTTTATCAAGAAGTAGATTACCTGTCGTATTCTGAATTTGCCATGTTAAAAGCGTATCGAGTGAATTATCATTATAGAAGTAATCACCCCACGAAACATCTGGGCCATACGCTAATCCGTCACGACCTCTAATGATTATCTTGTCTATCCAAACGTCAATTGCAAACGGTTTAGCATCATAATTGTTTTCGGCTCTATCAGGGAATCCATTTACTCTAACATGCAGTTTTAAGTTTCCAGCTGCAACATGAAAATTGGATCCTACTAATGGCTGACACATAAAACCGTTACCAACATCGTAAGAATAGCCATATTTCGCGGTAGGAGAGTTGAAATATGTTGGAGCAATAGGCATTCTTGCTTGACCTTTTATGTAATAGATTTTTTCGTCTGCATACTCCGTGATAAGTGCGTTATTGAAGAAGAAGGCTGACCTATTCTGAAAACCACCATTAAAAGTGTTTTCATACCACATAGTAGCAATATTCCACTCTCCGGTGTCCATCCTATAAGGATTAATGAAAATCGGGTAATCTGGCTCATTATAACTGTTTGGGCCATTATCTGCTGCACAGAGAGGAAAAATCACTGAATTAGTTGCATTTTGCCAATTTGTAGGCATTTCTAACGTAAACTCGTTATAAGTTGCGTCTGTATAATTGAATGGGCTCGTTTCATTTGTTGGAGTGTCAGGTGGTCCAGTATAACCCGATTCGTCTGGTCCTTTGCATATTGCATAATTTGCAAGTCCAATACTAAAATGCACTCCTTGTTGCCACATTGTTCTTCCTGCATAGTCAAATGCCGACATCTTATATATCACTGTGACTAATCCACCGTTTATAAAATGCTTACTATTTAATGTCAATCCCACGTTATCATGTGCATCAAGATGCATGTGAAGCATACTATCTGCAACTTCCCAAGACGTATTCGCTGCATGATATGCCCACACTCCTGTGGTATTTCCCATTTCCATTTGCCAATTGGTATCAAAAGTGTCTGGGTCGTTAAAATCTTCAAAAAGGAGAAAACTACTAGATTCGCTAGTAGCTGAAACCAAATTTTTATTTTGAATGAAAACAAAGATTGGAGATAGGAGTAATAATGCAATCAAAAATAGTACTGAAATTTTTAAAACAGAAACTTTTATGTTTTTCATATTTTCACCATAATTTTTTAAAAAGACAGAAAAAAGGGGGATTGAAAGGAGAAAGGTTTTTTTCATGGTTAAATCTTCCCAAATTTCTTTAGCAATCCTAGAATCATGCCGAGCATCGCAAACTGAATGATTAGAGGAAGCCAATCCGTTACCGTGGCTGAATAATTTGTTGTTCCGAAACCGGCACTTCCAAATTCTACGGTGACATATCCCGCAGTAGCTAATTTTGTGATTCCAGTAGCTCCGACAAATTGGGCTTCTAAGTCTCCGAGTGCAAAATCTTCGATTATTGATGTGCTGTTATCTTCTGTTCCAACGCTTAACCATCCATCATTAGATAGGCTTACGACTATGGGAGTAGTTAGGTATGAAAAGGGTTGCACACTGACAAGTGATATTGGTGTGGCCGAATAATCATAGACATGTATTGATAGAACATTAGTTATTCCCGAAGCGTTTTTGCTCATGGTAACAGTGACCGCTTTTTTGGCTACTCCAAAACCAGTAGTGTTTATCGTGCTGATGATAATCATGGCGGGGCAAGATGCGGTTGTGTTGTATGTTAGTTTGTTTGAAATTTTGATTGACCAAGACGTGTAATTGTCATCTAGTTGAACCCATGTCTCTGATGTTGAATTGAAAACTGTGTATCCGAAACTGTGGATGGTGTCAGCATGGGCAAGAGCGGTTAGACTAGCCATTAAAAGCATTATTAGTGTGACTATGCTTATGATGTGGGTCTTTTTCATATTAAGACCCCGTTCCTAGATTTTGCCGAATTTCTTTAGTAATCCCAAAATCATGCCGAGCATTGCGAATTGGATGATTAGGGGAAGCCAATCCATTATGGTTGAGGTTGTGTCGGTTGCGGTTGAACAGAATGCGGGATGGACAAGTGCGGTTAGACCTGCTATGCATAGAATGGTGAAAAGCAATGTTCTCTTGATTGTTTTCAAATTTGGTATCTTCATGTTTATTCTCTCTAGATTCTTAAGACGTATTACTTCAATATATAATTTTCTGACAGAAAACAGTTATATTCAGCTTTAATTTTACATAATGATGCTCTTAACGCTTAAATATTATCAATTATCATTTAATGGGGATTGGAGATAAACAATGAAAATAAAATGTCCAAAATGTCAAAGTGAAGAAGTTAAGCCTACAAAATCGTGGACAGTAAAATTCCCAAGAGCAGAACATACACTAAAAGTTTCAATGATGCTCTGTCAAAATTGCGGAAAGAAATTCCGTCACGCAGAAAAAGAGTAAGGAGACGTTTTCAATGGCATCAACCGAGACCACAACATACGCTGAAATCATGACGTCTAATCTGCAAAAAATAGCCAATGCTTTAAACGAATTACAAGCTGTTCCATTGCCACGTGAACTGATTTTGCTCTATGTTCAAAAACGCACTCATTTAGGAAGGAAGGATATTGAAGCGGTTTTCGATGCCATTCAAGAACTAAACCAAAAAGTCAAAAAGAAGTGATGGGATGTCTGAAGTCGTTTCTTTGAAAGAATTGCGTCAATCAGTTAAAGAATTGACGGAGCAAGTGAAGGAAGTTACTTTGCAGTTGAGAAACATTGACAAGCGTTTGCATAGTTTGAATGAAAAATGGGTTGAAGGCTTAACGGTCATTTCTGAAAGGATGGGTTAAATATGCATCCCGCACACCATGATTCACCTTCTCCTTTCTCCTTATCATCTAAGAAAGGAAATAAAGACAAGAAAAATAGCGGGTCGGTTCTGTCGCCAGACCGTTGTTCATGCATAAACCATACATCCTTTCAAACATTCCCCTTTTTTTGTGGAGTTGATTAAATGAAAACCATCCATAGTTCAGACCAAAATCATGCGATACTTGAAAGGATTAGGAAAGAGAAAAAGAAAAAGAAATTGGATGATATTTTAACATTGCTGATTGGGGAGCATGAAATTTTAAAGAATCAACCTAAAATAGACGTTTCAATCCAAAAAGAGGATGATTCCATTAAATGTATTAACAGAATTTTCTTTAGGGGTTTTCCTTGGTGTGTTAATAGGCCTCCCAAAATGATTAGGCTTGAAACGTTGGATATTTGTAAGGTTTGCAAACAACGAAGATTAGGTTTAACAGAATCATCAAAAGTGGAGACCGCGCAAGATTTTAAGGAAAATCAACCCGTTCTTTATAGAGGAAAAACTCCGTTGAAAGCGGGAACGGTTTATTGTTCTTTTTCTGGAATGTATGTTTTTTCCGCTAAATGTGATTCGTGTAAGCAATGGAGTTGTGAGGTTAAGAAAAAGAAACGGGAACAAGAGGTTCAACCATGAGAAAATCTCGTAAGCAATTTCCCCGTTTTATGGAGTGCAGTAATTCCGCTCTCCCCTGTAATTGGAGGTATAAGGATGGTTCTTGTGGCAATAGCGGTTTTTGTAGATGGAAGGTGTAAAGTGTGAAATTGAAAACTATATTGGTTTTTTTGGGTTTCATGGTTATTATATGGATTTTCTTGATTGGTTTCATTCTTTACGATTTTGGTGAAGATGTTGAAAAAAGAGGGAAAAACATTGAGTGAAGGAGCTATAATTTATCTTATTCTGATTTGGCTTCTACTTTCAATACTTGTTGGTTTATGGTTATATTGGAAAGAAAAGAAGGAAGCGAAACGAAACCATGATTTTGTGTGTGTGAGTGTGTGCCATAAACTAGCTAGAGTAAGAAGCATCGCTACCTATTCTCATTCGCTATCAATTGTAAAATGGAATCGCTCGAGGTTTTCGGGTCTCTTGAATCATTTAGCGCTTAATGGATATTCGCATTCTAAATCGTGTTTCTTACGAAACTTAACAAATTATCATGGTAATTGAAAGCAAAACATGGAGAGATTGAAAAATGGGAAAAGACGATAAGTATGGAAAAAGGAGTCAAGTATCGTATCGGATAACTCCAATAGCGCGGGAAAGGCTAGAGCAAGTTGCTAGATTGTTTAACATGAATCCTTCGCACTATGCTAAAGCGGTCTTGTATAGAGACATTGGAGTTTATACTGAACCGTTAGACCAGAGACAAAAAAGTTGGAGACGTAAGAAGAAAAAGGAATTAGAAGATGATTTCTAAAGGGGGTGAGACCATAAACAAAGAAAAAGAACTTGCAAGAAATTGTGTGTGTCCTCATTGCGGGAAAATGTTTGATATCATTGAAATTAAGGTGACAATAGAAAAACCAGTGAAAGGAGTTTATGAAAGAAATATCATTGTTCGCAAGAATCCCCAAACAATATTAAACGAGAAAGTGAACCCATGAAGAAAACAAAGAGGGCACATTTTAAAAAACAATCTACAAGACCCGACAATCAAAAGGATATGCTGGATTATGTTAGTGATGAAAAGGAAGCTCAACCATGAAAACAAAATTAGGTATAGTTACGAATATTCGAGACATTCAGAATAGAAGTCAAGCGTTAAACTATTGTTTGTTGCCTTGTCCACATGGAAATGTTGGATGTGCTATTGACTGTGAATTACGGAAGAAATGGAAGATTCCACCGCATGGAGACCAATTTTATGAAGAGAACAGAAAGAAGGAAGCGAAACCATGAAGGAAAGTAAGGTTTTGTTGGAATGTCGGGAAATCATGCAAGTTATCATTAAAAGTGGTTTTACGAATCAGATTCATAAGCGGGAATTAGAAAAAATCATTATGACGTTGCGGGGGATGGATAGGCGCACTATTAGAAATTGGGTTAAGACGTTGGAGGTTATGGGTTTTGTTAGAGTGGTGAATGCTTCGGTTTTTCAGTTGAATTTTGATGGTTGTAAAGATTTGTTGTTTGAAGTTTATAAGAATAATGGACAAAAAAAGCTAATGTAGGAGGTGAAAACATGACTTTGTTAGAAGTGCATAAATGTGATGTTTGTGGAGAAACATTCTACGTTCCTGAAGAACCATTAAGAAAACTACAATTAACAGAATCTAACGAAACAACAATCGACTATGACCTTTGCTTTGATTGCAAAGAATCCTTGTTCAAGTGGATATTGAGTATACGTGAAAAGAAATAATGTAGGGGGTGAAAAGTATGGTAAATTATAATTGTTGGATTGATGGCACAAGATGCTATGCGAAAGAAGGTGTAACTCAATTTGCGAGTTGTGAATTGTGTCAGAAAACCCGATTAGAAAAGTTGAGGATAAAGAAGGGAGTGAAAGGAGAACGTTTCGGAGATGGTAGAGGAATACCCCACAACGGATATTACAAGTCAAAGGAAAGGCACACACGCACACACAAAAAAGGATGATGAAAAGGGTTGATTGAATGAATGCTGTGAAGTATCGTTGTAAGGCTCTTTCGTGTCCGAAGGGACTTGTAAAGCCGAATGAGCGGTGTATGGGTTGTCGTTATGCGGTGATGATTTGAAGAGGTTGATTAAATGAGAACTGAAAAAAGAACTATTGGAGTTTCTGATAGAGTTTACAGGGTTTTGAATTATGGAGCAGTAGTTTATAGAGAATCCATCGGTGAATTTCTGGAAAGGCTTCTTGATGGTGTATATGAAAGAGAGAAGGCAAAGGAGCTAATATCAACATTAGAAACGCAAATAAAGGCAAAATCAACAGTTCCAGAAAGTAGTCACTCACAGTTGATAAACGAAGGGTTATCGTTAATCCGTGAATTTAGCCCTGACAAGGCAAAGGAACTAGAGGAAAAGCTAGCAGAGATAAGAAGCCAAAAATCAACAGCAGAATAGGAAAAGAAGTCTGTTAAATAACAATGCGATGTGTTGAGGTTATTCCTTTTGCTACAATTGGTACATTTCACTCAATTTTGGTCTTTTCCAATAACCCTATGGTAAAAATATACCTTTTCCCATAAAAAAAAAGGTACAAAATCAGAGAAAATCATTTTGCTACACTTGTGCTACATATATTTGTTGCATATCTCCGTGCCTTTAACATAACGGTGCTTATGCGTATAATCACTTTGTAGCATAATTTAATATTCTGTGTTGATAAACATTATATAGTTATGCTACATGATAATTAGTGAGGGTAAAACATGATAACCGAAACCGAAAAACCGATATTGGAAAATCAAACTCCCGTGAAGGAGAAAATAATAATTGGTGGAAGGAAAGAAACCGTAACCGTTCAACAAGTCTTAGAAGCAATACGAAAATATAAAACAGAAAGTCCTAATGAACTTGCAGAAAAGCTAGAATGTTCTCGGTGGACAATCGGAAGAAAACTTAAAGATATTCCTAGAGAACAGATAGACGCAATTTTTAAAGACCTTTCAGAATCAGAACTGAAGCCTAGTGAAATGGAATGGGAAGTTTTCAAGACCCTGCCAGAAATGGAAGAATATCAAAAGATGTTAGAACGAAACCAAATATCACCCCTTGACATCAATAGCGTAGTGAGAGGGATTTTCCATGTATGTAAGTATCTCAAAATTAGACCCCGAAGTTTAACCAACGATAAACTTGATGCTCTAGCGGATTTGGTTCTTAAGGCTAAGAAAAAAGAAATGAAGGAAATTGGTTTGACAAGTGAAAGCAGTATTAGAAGAGTCGTAAGAAGATGGTATATTTATCATGGAATAAGCGGAAAACTTTTAACAGCAAAAGGAATCGGGGGAGAAATGGGAGAGGGTTATGGAAAAAGTGCAACGGATAAATTAACAAAAGAACAGAGAGCATCATTCATACAAGCATTAAAAGAAACGGTTATTGCTGAAGGCTATGGCAATGATTCACCGATTTGGGAATGTCTCCCATATTGGCTTTTCTACACGGGAACACGCATAGAAGCATCATTAACATTAGACATTGAAAAAATAAAATGGAGCGGAAATCCAATAGACCAAAACACGATGGGGAGAGCTTTTGTCATTGATAAAGGAAAACACCGAAAAGGAAGAACACCATGGACAAAACTAATCATGGGAGAACTCAAAGAAAAAATCGTTGCGAATCTTGAAAGTCGGGGAATGCCACAACAAGGATTATTATTCAATGGTTTAGACCAAGACAAAGTAAGAACCATCTTTCGCAAGGCTTACGACAAGGTAAACGTAAAAGTGCATCAACCCGCTCACATCTGGAGACACACGGGAGCGCAAGAACTATTAGACGCTACCGATTGGAATTATGATTTAGTCGGCGCAATATTAGGATGGAAAGACACGAAAACATTGAAAGAATGTTATGGGGCAATGGGAGAGAGCGTAAGGGAAAGAGCATTAAGAAAAGCATTAGGAATGCCTGTAATAGAAGAACCAAAAGAATTTAAATTCTAACTATCCCCTTTTTTCCATTTTAACTTATCTCTCTCTAAGGATTCAAAAGTATTTTCCAACACAACAAATTTAAATGTTAAACTCTTAAACATGAATTTTGCGGGGAATCAAACTTGAAAGAACGATTCCTAACAATTTTCAATACTAACAAATTCAACATTCCACAAGAAATAAAAGAAAAATTGAACCTAAAAGACGGAGACCTAATCGAAATTCAAATAGAAAGGGTTTATAGTTCATTGAAATTTAAAGGCAATTTTATTTCATTGAAATCTTTTCAACAGTAAATTTGGCATAATCGCCTTCTTTCAATTTTAAAATTGTAACAACTTCTTTTGGAATGGTAAGGATTAAAGATTTTCCTTTAGCTCCTGAAGTTCTGATTTGAGCAATAAAACTAACATTGTTCTCTGTCACCAAGATTCACCAATAATCATTAAATGGTAAAACCTCATAAAAACGTTTCTATTGGAAAAAAAGGGTTTGGAGAACCTAAACGTATTCTCTTCGTGTTCCCCCTCCCTTCTTACGAACCATAGTATATCTTCCCCCTCTGCTTCCATGATGAATCTTACAACCCTTTTTCGGCATCTGGATTAGTCACCTCCTTTTCAATTTCTACGGTCTTTTTGGGTCTCCCCCGTTTCTTTTCTGGAATCCGTAACTGTTCTCTACAAAACTGTTGAAGCATTCGTTTAAGTTGCATGTGCTTCAATAATTTTCCCGTGTCTTTTTCTAATTCTTTAGCTACAAAACTCATGTTCCCCGACATTCCGTAAAGTTGAGCTACTCGATAAGGCAACCCTTTAAGTTTCACTTTTCCCTCATCAATTTGTCTTTCCAACGTGAACATGGCAATGTCTAAAGTGTTGAACGGGATTGTTGTTCTTGGAATGTCTCGGAAAATAAAAAGGTCTTCGTGGAATCGGGTTTTTATTTGAGCTATAAACTCATTTCCCAATGTTCTTTTCTTAATAAACGCTCCCGTTAATTCGCTATGCTTCCACTTATCCAAATCCTCTAGTTCTTGCAATACAAAAATTACATGCCCGTGAAATTTCCGAATAACAAAGATTTCATGTCTAATCTCACGGTTCATTCTTGATAAGGGAGACCTACTATCATCATGCACTCCCGCTTCATCCAGAATATAACATTTCGTTCCAGATTGATGTTTAAACCAATAATCAACTTCCTCTAAACTCACTATCTTTTCTCCAGTGTCGTAAGTCTCAATATTAGAAGCAAAATGCTCCAAAACTCCCAAATCCTTCGCAATTTCAACAAGCAACAATGCTCCGTCAGTTTTTCCCGTGTCAGGATTCCCGTAAACTATGATAACGGGATATTTCCATTGATTAAAAAGACCTCTAACGAGCTGTGCCAATTCATCGCTATATTCCTTTTGAATCGTCTGCATTGCCCTTCCTTCCCCTAAACTCTTTAATTCCCGTTCTTCCAACTTTCAAACCTAAATTAGTTAAAACGTCAGAATGCATGATGTAAATTGCCTCTCCCCTTTTCCTTAGATTCTCACGAAAAACATGTAAAACTTCAATAAGTTCCGCATCTTTTTCTTCTGCATTCTCCAATGATTCAATTTCAATATCAAGCAAAGCCAATTTATCAGCAAAAACATTGCATGCATAATCTCTAACCTCTGGATTCTTAGAAACCCATTTCTGACCTAACGTCTGAATATGTTGCATTTCAAAATCGTCATAATGTTTTTTCCGAAAACTACTCAAAATCAGCTACCTCTTTTTTGTTTTTGTCTCCATTCCTCTGGAAAATATTCCGCATTAACCAATTAGCTTGTTTCTGTTTTTGCGTTTCTTTGGCTATTTCCGCAATTTGGTTAGCTCTCCATCCGTCCGTTGATGTTCTAAGCCTCAATTTCCGACTAATCAATTTGCCTAACCATTCCAGTTCATAACGTTCTGCAATGGTCTGCATCACACTTAAACTTTCATCTTCAAAAGGATGAATATAAGTGAAAAATTCTAATTTCCGCTCATCGCTCAAATCGGAGATCGCTTGAGCTATTGCTTCATCTTTCGTTCCTAAGCCAATACCCTTCAGAATCTCCCTAAATTGTTTCTCTGTTTCGGGTTTCAACTAAACACCAACTCCCATACTTCTTAAGAATAAAACGACAACATGATAGATTCCGACTCCCGCAAACAACAAAATCAACATGGTTGATAAAGGCAATTTCCTTTTCTCTAACAAACTAGTCCAAAAAGCTCTCTCAATCAGAAAATCATTTTCATTCCGTTGTTTTTGGTCTATCGGACCATCCGTATGAAGTTTAACGTTTTCAGGGCAATCCAATTCGGTTCTTTCCATACCTCTCTCAATGATTTTGACCCCTTCTTTCACAGTAACGCTTTTTCTCGTAGCGTTATCAACAAAAACAGCTTTTTCCCTTCTTTTCTTCAAATAATGCTCATAAATGTGGTCAGGGTCAATAATGAATCTGTCCATGATTCTGTTTCTCCAATTCCGTTTTTCCGCTAACCGAGTATTCGGGTCATAATTTGCTTTAATGTCAAACCAATTTCGTTTATCAAGCAAAACTACATGAAGTTTTATTCCTTTCATAGCCATCACCAAAAATGAATGAAATCATAAATTGTTCCTACAACGCCTACTATTGCGGATATTAAACCAACTAGAAAATTATAAATTGTAAAAACAAAGTTGCCTATTGGAGTGAATGACCCCGTATCTATTGAGGTTATACATACATCAATAGCCCAGAATATTAGAATCACCGGGAGAAACTGTATGAACATAGATGCAAAATTCCATGCCATTCCTACTGAAATGCTCATTAACCACTCAAACCATGAAGATAACTGATTAGCCGCGTTTCTTACATATTGCGGGATGGCTTCGATTGTGTTTATTAATCCCCCTACGAAAACGTCCCAAACATTTTCCCCGATTGACCTTTCTATGGGGAAACCCGATACGATATAATTGAAATCTTCGTTTTCCAAGTATCCCTCGAAATTTTTAGGATGGAAACCCATGTGTTCAACCGCAACCTTAAAAGATACATTGTTAAACCATGCTTCCGTCATGTTTAAATTGAAATTTGTTAGGAGTTTTGCATTTCCCATGGCACTTAAATAATTATAGACTTTTCCCACTAAGTTTTCCCCGTCTTTATAAATGTAAACTTCGAGGTATCCCGCAAGACTAAACGTGTCGTATGAGAGAGAGGAACTATCTACTCCATGATAACCACTCGGGTTTTCTTGTGCTCTTGTTGCTATTTGCATTTTCCCGATTGCTCCCCACAAATCAATTCTTTTTATAAATTGAAGTTCTAAAACTACTCTATTCCCCGTTGAACCCGTGAAATTTAACCATACAAAGACGTATGTATAAGCATAATTTCCCCAAAACCCTAAATCCGTTCCCCCCGTTGTTAATTCTGAAAACCTGAAAGTAGCGTAGTAACCCGTAAAATTGGCTATGGTCTTATTATTCCATTCAGCAAAACCTACCGTGTTCTCTAAGTCTTCTTTCCAATGTGTTCGCTCACATGTCACCCATGAACCCGTTTGAGTGGTTTGTTCAAATTCAGCACTTGCAAAAGGGAACATCGCCATCATCATTATAGATAACACTATTCCAATAGCGAAAAGTTTTGTTATCTTTTTTTCCATACTAACACTCCCGCCAGAATTAATATGAGAATTGCGCCGGCTATAATGGCGATTGGGAAAGGCCTTCCAACTTCTTGAATTAAATTCCGATAAAGTATTGGAATCAATGTTTCTGTGAAACTATATTGCTGTTCTTGCCAAAAATTCATAGTTGTTGACGGATGAAGTGTTTCAGTAAATGAATATTCGAAGAATTGATGGACTTCTTCTATCCAATGTGAAAGTATGCTTGACGGAATAATTGATTCAGTGTAGATGTAACTTTGCTCTTGCCAATAATATATGTTTACTACTCCTGGTGTAAACTCCCAGATCTCAAACATCAAATCTTCAGTATTAGGGTAAAAAATCCATGTGCTGCCACTGTCCTCACTATATTCCCAATCTCCGTCTGTATAAGTTGGATCGACATCATTGCGTGTGCACACATAATTGGTACTATTTCCGTTTAGTGCTCGTATAACAATAGCATACTTAGTGTTTGCACTCAACGGGTATTCCGTGAAATTTATTTGATACCATAAACCAGCAAAATCAGTCGTAAATGTATTACCATTTATTGTTCCGTTAGTTAAATCAACACCCGTAGGATGCCCAGAAGCGGTTGCCTTGATGCCCACCGTAACGGTTCCAGGACTGCCAGACCGCAACATTAAGAGTTTAACTGAAGTAACCGTGTGAGCAGTTGCACCGACAGTGAATGTTTGTGCCCTCCAATTAGCACCAAAGAAATTGTCGTAAGTATCGTCACCTACGTTGTAATACTCAAACAATTGAGTTTGTCCAGCAATTGCTCCACTAATCAGAGTTTCCGCAAAAGTGTGTTTTTGTTCTTGCCATTGGTTCAATATTTCTGAGAGAGTAACAGTCTCTGTTAATGTATGCGAGTGTTCTTGCCATTGATATAAAGTTGCAGAAGGCTTCATTGTTTCTGTAAAGGTATAACTACGTTCTTCTGGCGGTGCTGGTTCATCCCAATTAACAACTACATATGCTTTTAGGCTTCCACTACTATATTCTTTTGTAGCAAAAGTAGAAGAAGCAATTGTTGAAGAATCCTCTGTATTATCTCTAATACGAACACCATAAGTTGTTCCAGCATTAAATGCATCTTTGAACTGATTAGTAACTGTCATAGTCATCCATCCTTGCCCTGCTGGAGTCGCATGTGTCACATAGTTTGTTTCAGATGTAGCTGGTTGATTGTTCCATGTAACTGTGTTTTCTGTGAATGTTGCTGTTAAACGACTGAACCTTATGGTTCGTGCGGGACTAGGAACATATTTGATGTAAACATAAAGTGTAGCAGAATTGATAGTTTTTCCGCTCAAACTGCTAATGTCAAATTCAATGTCAGAACGTTTGTTCGCGCTAGTGTAACTGTATGCATACATGCTTGTGAGAGAGCCATAATTATTATTTGGTAATGCTTGGTCAACGTAAGAATCTTTACCAACATAAATACTTGTATTAGTTGATGCATGAACTGGATTAATAGCAAACTGAATTAATAAAATCAGAATAATGGATAAAAAAAGATTTTTGTTTTTCATTTAGTTCACCTAACTTCTAACATATATGAAATTCCATAGGATTGTCATGTTCCACAAATTATGCATTACTGCTGTTGGTGAAATCGTGGCACATGCATATAGATTGTTGTCGCTTCCACTTATTGCACTCCATTGCGCTCCCGCACAATCTAATGTTATGTCTCCTGTAAAGTAAAATTTAGCTGTAATGTTGAAAGCATAATTTCCTCCAGTTGGTGCAGAACCCGATGTTAAATATGCGACAAAAGTGCATAATTTTCTTGTTGCTCCGAATGTAGTTGCTTCAGTCGTTAATTTCGTTAATGTATAAGCTGGAGTAGCGTTACCAAGACTAATCCATCTCACTTGAACGTAAGTGCCATTTGTTGATATTCGTATTCCAGTCTGGTTATCTCCGATATTGGTCACAAGGTTATGAGGGTTTAGATGTGCTTGAATCCCCATAGGTTCATCTATCGTTATATAGAGATTTCCAACAAGATGTCCAGCAGGTTTACTAATGAAAAAGTTGTTTTGTATAGCATAGCCACTAGCGAAGGCTATTACAAAGCACAGTATTATTGCTAAACTGAATGTCTTTTTACTTATTTCCATATTTTTGTTTCACCTTTTAGTTATTTTACATATTATCCATGATAATTTTAACGATTACTATACTTGCGAAAGCTAAAACCAACACAACAATAAACATTGATGGACTATCATACCACATTTTTTTATTCTCTCCGTCCTTTTACTAATAATCCAATTAATATCATTACGATTCCTAATCCCAATAACTCGCTTGTCATTTCCGTCATATCCGTGTTAGAATGAGATGAACCGTGACTACTCGGAACAGTATTGGATGTTTGAGGTGTTGCTGGATAATTCCAATTCAGAACCGCAACCGCTAAATCAAATGCTCCACTCGGAAACCAATAACCCGAAGTGACGCAACGATTAGGGTCAATATAAGAAGCATCATCATAACCCTCGCTCCATGCAATAAAACCGCTAGAATTTGCTCTGTTTTCCAGATAGGAATACAAAAGCGTCATGGATGCTGTTCCTTTAACTTCACTTGATGTTTGGCCCAGCATTATGAAAGGCATTAAATTACCCATAAAACTATCAGACCATCTTAAACGGTCTTGCTCATCATGGGAAAACTCCCATTGAAAATCATCCCTTTCTCCCCTTAATCGCCACCATATAGAATTTTCCGTGTAACCTAGTGAATTATAATAATCGTCTCTTGTTGTACTTGGATAATATCCATAGATTCTGAATAAACATGGAATATAGTTCAGGGTTGATTTTTCCGTCATATCAGCACTATAATCGTTATATGCTAGAAGACCATCATATTTCAGATACATGTTAGTTTGAATTTTGTCTAATTTGCAGAAATGAAGGTTATTGAGGTCATTTAAAAGGAGACGTGTCTGATCGCCCCCGATAACCGTGTAAGCATCGAGAATGCTGGTATAAATGTAACTCGCTAAATTTAATGTGTCCACTCCTTGCATACTTTCCACGTTAAAATGAAGGTTATAGAGTTCGCTTATCATTCTACTTAGTTGATTAGCAACTAACACACACCGAGTTGTATAACTTGAACCCTTTTCATGGAGATAGAGATAGACGTAAAAAGCGGAATAAAGACCATTAGCATAAACGAATTTCTTTCCGCCATCTGTTAGCCATTCAGTTTCGGAAGCGGTTATATTATTCAAATAGTTTATGAAAGAATCTATTTCGGTATTGTCGGCTACTCCCCAAATTATTCTCAATGCTCTGGTTCTAACTTGCTCGCATGGGTCACTTGAAATATATGTCATGGTGGAATATGGATATGAATAATTTACAATTAGATTATTCAATAAGTCATGTAAATCTGAAACCGTCTTTTCTTCTTCGTCTTGGCAATAATATGTTACTGTTGGACTTTTCAAATATTTATCCATCTTAATATCTAAAGAGTCCTCACTATCATCTTTGCCAATGAGCACGCAACCAAAACCTAATTTTGTAAAACCTAATTTCGGTTGTGTATCGTTTAATCGAGAAAAAGCATAATTCAATCTGCATCCCCCCGCTCCCGCACTTGCATCTAAATTGTCTTGATGCCCTGTGTGAGATGGGATCGGTTCATTAGTTCCGCCCCAATAAGACGTTGGGCGACTAAACAGTAATTTGGTTATTCCAACCATATCATTCTGTGATTTTACGAAAACGAGAGTAGAATTCTGATATTTAGATGTGGATGCATCACTCCACAACCAATAGCTAAAAGTTGCTCCGTGAACAGTTGAATTGACTACATAACTGTTATTTCCCCAAAATTCAATGTATGCTTTATCCTTAAAAACCCTTATCCAACCGTCATGGAAAGAACCATAAGTATCCGTCACGTTCCATGATACTTTATTGAATAATGCTCCCGTTTGAATGGTTGAAATCTCACAAGCATCCTCAATATGTTTATCATAAGCGACTTCATTATATGTTGAACCATCCCACGAAAAAGCGTCAGTATGGTTATTCGTATCAGCTTCCCAAATCGTATTTATATGATTCGGATATTCAGAATACAAAAGCTGTTCTTGGTCTTGGACTTTAAAACTATACCAAGCTAAACCCTTATCATAAAGGATTGTGGCATTTAATCCACATGAAATCGTAAGATATGGATAACTGTTTTCAATTAAAGTGTAATTAGCAAATGAAGGGTTGGACGTCTCAAACGTGATATCATAATATTCTAAACTATTAGCGGACAAAACAGAGGTATTAACATATAACCCTACCCATTTAACAAAATTGCTTGAATAGACCGTGTAATCCTCAACTTGATAAATCCTTTCAACACCGCTTTTTTTGATATGCATTTTTGTTAAATTCTCAACTGAAATCGTGTTGTCTGGAAATGCTAAGGTAGTATAGCAAATCTCATTTTCAACCGTGTAAGGCAATCTGTTCCAAACATATAATTTTCTGATTGATGAAGTTGAAGGGCTTAAGCCATAAACGGTTTGAATGGGAATTTGGAAAAAGTTACCAATTAACATGAAGACTAGAACGAAAAAAAGGGGGATACAGAGCATAGTTTTTTTCATGGCTTTACCATCCTAGATTTTTCCCATTTTCTTTAGAACCCCGATAGCTGTGCCGAGTATTGCAACTATCACTAAAATTTGTATTAATGGGCCATAGTTTATGCTCATGGTCGAATATTGAAAACCTAGGGTTGGGTCTCCAGCCGATAATGACAGTTCCATTACGCTATTATCATAAGTCCAACCTTTAAATTCAGTAGATTCCGTTTCATTTGGTTTCATTTTCCAAATTGTATCAGGTTTCATAATGTTGGTTATTTCCAAAGTTAGAGAATCATTCAGGTTATATCTAAACCCACAAAAGAGACTGCCGCTGATTTTTGTATCAAAGTTTTCAGCACAATAATGCGAATATAATTCATTTAAATTCAAGCCCAACTCTGAAACATTTTCAGCGTCAATTTCGATTATTGGACAATCCGCATCATAGTGCATCGTTATACTGATGCTTGCAGTTTTGTTTTCGTCTGGCGCGCAATATATAAGGTTATCAAGGTCTACATAACCATCCCAAGTTCCATATGTGATTTTCGCAGAAAATATCATCAATGAACTTCTTAATCGTGCTCCAAGTCCTCCTCCACCATAGATGATTTTTACCATAGATACGGCAATATTATAGGGTGTCGTTTGTGGAATAGTCACACTGTTTTTTGTTATTTCATAATATCCTTCTTTTGTAAATTGAAAATCGAAAGTTAGGTTTGTTGGCAAGTCGATTTTCCAATAATTACTTACAAGAGTTAGAGGTAATGATGCCCATAATGCAGTCTTTGTTAATCGATAGGTTGCAGTTATCCCACTAGTTATCGGTGTGCCAGATGAACTTATGGCAAATCTAGTTTCAGTATTATGTAAAACTGTGGACGTAGCAGGCAAGTCATATCCAAAAGCTATTAATGATCCAGACATGAAAGATTGTGTACTAAAACGAACCCTAATCCAGCACTCCAAGTCATAGAATCCACGTAAAGAAGCTTTTGAAGTCCAAGTAAGGTAGTAGATTCCTCTTGCACTCGATGGCACATTGATATTTTCTGAATATGAGTTTCCCAGAAGCCAAAAGTAGATATTAACATAATAATTTGTTGCCACAGGAATTTCACTGTGGAGGAAAAATATAGCATGGAAAGTTATAGTTGACGTGTTTAGATATACATGACTTTTTAGCCAATATAACCAAAATGCTGTCGTTCGTATGCCACAAAAACTGTAGCCGTTAAGAGAAACATAGCCCTCATCATAATCTATTATACCAGTCAAAGGCGACAAATCGACTTGCATGTCTCTAACTGGTGAAAAGCCTATATCACGAGTGTAATATCCTTGTCCACACCAATATTCAACTTGTTTAAGATACACAGATATAGGCCCAGTACTAAGCACAGTTTTAGAAACACTCACGTTAAGGTAGTATCTATCTCTGCGATTGGAAGCAGATGGTAATTGTAAGGACTTTAGAAATTGATTACCAAAATAAACGTCCAATCTCCAAAGGTCACTACCTCCACCTACTCTCGAAAAGCTTATTGTTCGATATTTGCCATCCCAATATAATTCTGTAGTGTTAAAATACCAAGTACCTACTCCTGTTTGAGTAATTACAACTTCATGTTCATTCATTGTACGTAGAGAAATTGTTTGGGTTGGTAAAACAATCTCACATCTGAAGACTCCATATGGAACCCCAGTAGAAGTCGCAAATTTTATCTTTATGTCTCCTACGAACCAGTAGTTGAGAGTTCTAAGCCATGCGGTTCCTGTTTGACCCCAACTAAATTGAAATCTTATTTTGTCCATTTTATCAAGAAGTAGATTACCTGTCGTATTCTGAATTTGCCATGTTAAAAGCGTATCGAGTGAATTATCATTATAGAAGTAATCACCCCACGAAACATCTGGGCCATACGCTAATCCGTCACGACCTCTAATGATTATCTTGTCTATCCAAACGTCAATTGCAAACGGTTTAGCATCATAATTGTTTTCGGCTCTATCAGGGAATCCATTTACTCTAACATGCAGTTTTAAGTTTCCAGCTGCAACATGAAAATTGGATCCTACTAATGGCTGACACATAAAACCGTTACCAACATCGTAAGAATAGCCATATTTCGCGGTAGGAGAGTTGAAATATGTTGGAGCAATAGGCATTCTTGCTTGACCTTTTATGTAATAGATTTTTTCGTCTGCATACTCCGTGATAAGTGCGTTATTGAAGAAGAAGGCTGACCTATTCTGAAAACCACCATTAAAAGTGTTTTCATACCACATAGTAGCAATATTCCACTCTCCGGTGTCCATCCTATAAGGATTAATGAAAATCGGGTAATCTGGCTCATTATAACTGTTTGGGCCATTATCTGCTGCACAGAGAGGAAAAATCACTGAATTAGTTGCATTTTGCCAATTTGTAGGCATTTCTAACGTAAACTCGTTATAAGTTGCGTCTGTATAATTGAATGGGCTCGTTTCATTTGTTGGAGTGTCAGGTGGTCCAGTATAACCCGATTCGTCTGGTCCTTTGCATATTGCATAATTTGCAAGTCCAATACTAAAATGCACTCCTTGTTGCCACATTGTTCTTCCTGCATAGTCAAATGCCGACATCTTATATATCACTGTGACTAATCCACCGTTTATAAAATGCTTACTATTTAATGTCAATCCCACGTTATCATGTGCATCAAGATGCATGTGAAGCATACTATCTGCAACTTCCCAAGACGTATTCGCTGCATGATATGCCCACACTCCTGTGGTATTTCCCATTTCCATTTGCCAATTGGTATCAAAAGTGTCTGGGTCGTTAAAATCTTCAAAAAGGAGAAAACTACTAGATTCGCTAGTAGCTGAAACCAAATTTTTATTTTGAATGAAAACAAAGATTGGAGATAGGAGTAATAATGCAATCAAAAATAGTACTGAAATTTTTAAAACAGAAACTTTTATGTTTTTCATATTTTCACCATAATTTTTTAAAAAGACAGAAAAAAGGGGGATTGAAAGGAGAAAGGTTTTTTTCATGGTTAAATCTTCCCAAATTTCTTTAGCAATCCTAGAATCATGCCGAGCATCGCAAACTGAATGATTAGAGGAAGCCAATCCGTTACCGTGGCTGAATAATTTGTTGTTCCGAAACCGGCACTTCCAAATTCTACGGTGACATATCCCGCAGTAGCTAATTTTGTGATTCCAGTAGCTCCGACAAATTGGGCTTCTAAGTCTCCGAGTGCAAAATCTTCGATTATTGATGTGCTGTTATCTTCTGTTCCAACGCTTAACCATCCATCATTAGATAGGCTTACGACTATGGGAGTAGTTAGGTATGAAAAGGGTTGCACACTGACAAGTGATATTGGTGTGGCCGAATAATCATAGACATGTATTGATAGAACATTAGTTATTCCCGAAGCGTTTTTGCTCATGGTAACAGTGACCGCTTTTTTGGCTACTCCAAAACCAGTAGTGTTTATCGTGCTGATGATAATCATGGCGGGGCAAGATGCGGTTGTGTTGTATGTTAGTTTGTTTGAAATTTTGATTGACCAAGACGTGTAATTGTCATCTAGTTGAACCCATGTCTCTGATGTTGAATTGAAAACTGTGTATCCGAAACTGTGGATGGTGTCAGCATGGGCAAGAGCGGTTAGACTAGCCATTAAAAGCATTATTAGTGTGACTATGCTTATGATGTGGGTCTTTTTCATATTAAGACCCCGTTCCTAGATTTTGCCGAATTTCTTTAGTAATCCCAAAATCATGCCGAGCATTGCGAATTGGATGATTAGGGGAAGCCAATCCATTATGGTTGAGGTTGTGTCGGTTGCGGTTGAACAGAATGCGGGATGGACAAGTGCGGTTAGACCTGCTATGCATAGAATGGTGAAAAGCAATGTTCTCTTGATTGTTTTCAAATTTGGTATCTTCATGTTTATTCTCTCTAGATTCTTAAGACGTATTACTTCAATATATAATTTTCTGACAGAAAACAGTTATATTCAGCTTTAATTTTACATAATGATGCTCTTAACGCTTAAATATTATCAATTATCATTTAATGGGGATTGGAGATAAACAATGAAAATAAAATGTCCAAAATGTCAAAGTGAAGAAGTTAAGCCTACAAAATCGTGGACAGTAAAATTCCCAAGAGCAGAACATACACTAAAAGTTTCAATGATGCTCTGTCAAAATTGCGGAAAGAAATTCCGTCACGCAGAAAAAGAGTAAGGAGACGTTTTCAATGGCATCAACCGAGACCACAACATACGCTGAAATCATGACGTCTAATCTGCAAAAAATAGCCAATGCTTTAAACGAATTACAAGCTGTTCCATTGCCACGTGAACTGATTTTGCTCTATGTTCAAAAACGCACTCATTTAGGAAGGAAGGATATTGAAGCGGTTTTCGATGCCATTCAAGAACTAAACCAAAAAGTCAAAAAGAAGTGATGGGATGTCTGAAGTCGTTTCTTTGAAAGAATTGCGTCAATCAGTTAAAGAATTGACGGAGCAAGTGAAGGAAGTTACTTTGCAGTTGAGAAACATTGACAAGCGTTTGCATAGTTTGAATGAAAAATGGGTTGAAGGCTTAACGGTCATTTCTGAAAGGATGGGTTAAATATGCATCCCGCACACCATGATTCACCTTCTCCTTTCTCCTTATCATCTAAGAAAGGAAATAAAGACAAGAAAAATAGCGGGTCGGTTCTGTCGCCAGACCGTTGTTCATGCATAAACCATACATCCTTTCAAACATTCCCCTTTTTTTGTGGAGTTGATTAAATGAAAACCATCCATAGTTCAGACCAAAATCATGCGATACTTGAAAGGATTAGGAAAGAGAAAAAGAAAAAGAAATTGGATGATATTTTAACATTGCTGATTGGGGAGCATGAAATTTTAAAGAATCAACCTAAAATAGACGTTTCAATCCAAAAAGAGGATGATTCCATTAAATGTATTAACAGAATTTTCTTTAGGGGTTTTCCTTGGTGTGTTAATAGGCCTCCCAAAATGATTAGGCTTGAAACGTTGGATATTTGTAAGGTTTGCAAACAACGAAGATTAGGTTTAACAGAATCATCAAAAGTGGAGACCGCGCAAGATTTTAAGGAAAATCAACCCGTTCTTTATAGAGGAAAAACTCCGTTGAAAGCGGGAACGGTTTATTGTTCTTTTTCTGGAATGTATGTTTTTTCCGCTAAATGTGATTCGTGTAAGCAATGGAGTTGTGAGGTTAAGAAAAAGAAACGGGAACAAGAGGTTCAACCATGAGAAAATCTCGTAAGCAATTTCCCCGTTTTATGGAGTGCAGTAATTCCGCTCTCCCCTGTAATTGGAGGTATAAGGATGGTTCTTGTGGCAATAGCGGTTTTTGTAGATGGAAGGTGTAAAGTGTGAAATTGAAAACTATATTGGTTTTTTTGGGTTTCATGGTTATTATATGGATTTTCTTGATTGGTTTCATTCTTTACGATTTTGGTGAAGATGTTGAAAAAAGAGGGAAAAACATTGAGTGAAGGAGCTATAATTTATCTTATTCTGATTTGGCTTCTACTTTCAATACTTGTTGGTTTATGGTTATATTGGAAAGAAAAGAAGGAAGCGAAACGAAACCATGATTTTGTGTGTGTGAGTGTGTGCCATAAACTAGCTAGAGTAAGAAGCATCGCTACCTATTCTCATTCGCTATCAATTGTAAAATGGAATCGCTCGAGGTTTTCGGGTCTCTTGAATCATTTAGCGCTTAATGGATATTCGCATTCTAAATCGTGTTTCTTACGAAACTTAACAAATTATCATGGTAATTGAAAGCAAAACATGGAGAGATTGAAAAATGGGAAAAGACGATAAGTATGGAAAAAGGAGTCAAGTATCGTATCGGATAACTCCAATAGCGCGGGAAAGGCTAGAGCAAGTTGCTAGATTGTTTAACATGAATCCTTCGCACTATGCTAAAGCGGTCTTGTATAGAGACATTGGAGTTTATACTGAACCGTTAGACCAGAGACAAAAAAGTTGGAGACGTAAGAAGAAAAAGGAATTAGAAGATGATTTCTAAAGGGGGTGAGACCATAAACAAAGAAAAAGAACTTGCAAGAAATTGTGTGTGTCCTCATTGCGGGAAAATGTTTGATATCATTGAAATTAAGGTGACAATAGAAAAACCAGTGAAAGGAGTTTATGAAAGAAATATCATTGTTCGCAAGAATCCCCAAACAATATTAAACGAGAAAGTGAACCCATGAAGAAAACAAAGAGGGCACATTTTAAAAAACAATCTACAAGACCCGACAATCAAAAGGATATGCTGGATTATGTTAGTGATGAAAAGGAAGCTCAACCATGAAAACAAAATTAGGTATAGTTACGAATATTCGAGACATTCAGAATAGAAGTCAAGCGTTAAACTATTGTTTGTTGCCTTGTCCACATGGAAATGTTGGATGTGCTATTGACTGTGAATTACGGAAGAAATGGAAGATTCCACCGCATGGAGACCAATTTTATGAAGAGAACAGAAAGAAGGAAGCGAAACCATGAAGGAAAGTAAGGTTTTGTTGGAATGTCGGGAAATCATGCAAGTTATCATTAAAAGTGGTTTTACGAATCAGATTCATAAGCGGGAATTAGAAAAAATCATTATGACGTTGCGGGGGATGGATAGGCGCACTATTAGAAATTGGGTTAAGACGTTGGAGGTTATGGGTTTTGTTAGAGTGGTGAATGCTTCGGTTTTTCAGTTGAATTTTGATGGTTGTAAAGATTTGTTGTTTGAAGTTTATAAGAATAATGGACAAAAAAAGCTAATGTAGGAGGTGAAAACATGACTTTGTTAGAAGTGCATAAATGTGATGTTTGTGGAGAAACATTCTACGTTCCTGAAGAACCATTAAGAAAACTACAATTAACAGAATCTAACGAAACAACAATCGACTATGACCTTTGCTTTGATTGCAAAGAATCCTTGTTCAAGTGGATATTGAGTATACGTGAAAAGAAATAATGTAGGGGGTGAAAAGTATGGTAAATTATAATTGTTGGATTGATGGCACAAGATGCTATGCGAAAGAAGGTGTAACTCAATTTGCGAGTTGTGAATTGTGTCAGAAAACCCGATTAGAAAAGTTGAGGATAAAGAAGGGAGTGAAAGGAGAACGTTTCGGAGATGGTAGAGGAATACCCCACAACGGATATTACAAGTCAAAGGAAAGGCACACACGCACACACAAAAAAGGATGATGAAAAGGGTTGATTGAATGAATGCTGTGAAGTATCGTTGTAAGGCTCTTTCGTGTCCGAAGGGACTTGTAAAGCCGAATGAGCGGTGTATGGGTTGTCGTTATGCGGTGATGATTTGAAGAGGTTGATTAAATGAGAACTGAAAAAAGAACTATTGGAGTTTCTGATAGAGTTTACAGGGTTTTGAATTATGGAGCAGTAGTTTATAGAGAATCCATCGGTGAATTTCTGGAAAGGCTTCTTGATGGTGTATATGAAAGAGAGAAGGCAAAGGAGCTAATATCAACATTAGAAACGCAAATAAAGGCAAAATCAACAGTTCCAGAAAGTAGTCACTCACAGTTGATAAACGAAGGGTTATCGTTAATCCGTGAATTTAGCCTTGACAAAGCAAAGGAACTAGAGGAAAAGCTAGCAGAGATAAGAAGCCAAAAATCAACAGCAGAATAGGAAAAGAAGTCTGTTAAATAACAATGCGATGTGTTGAGGTTATTGCTTTTGTCACGATTGGTACATTTTACTCAATTTGTACCTTTTCCAATGAGGCAATGGTAAAATATACCTTTTTCCCATAAAAAAAAAGGTACGAAATCAGAGAAACTCATTTTGTCACACTTATGTCACACCTAAACGGGACATAACTCCGTGCCTTTAACATAAGCGTGCTTATACGCAAAACAACTTTTAAAGCATATTG
>Ga0315282_10002298_pt1 | contig 35421 bp, 20 predicted proteins | sample YL17G07_20_MG_FD_203693 | JGI IMG/M metagenome (GOLD analysis project Ga0315282, IMG submission 203693) | Sediment microbial communities from Yellowstone Lake, YNP, Wyoming, USA - YL17G07_20 | ecosystem: Environmental > Aquatic > Freshwater > Lake > Sediment | place: USA: Wyoming | collected...
TATCATTAGTTGTCATGGAGATGCTCCTTTCTTATATATTGTTGATATTATTTACTTAGAAAGGATAGCATCTCCTTTGTTAAAAATCAAATGTCAAAAACTAAAAAGAATTAGCACAAGTCGTTTATTTAGTAATTCAACACTCATTTTCTAATATCGAGATACACAATTCTGTCCAATATGTCAGTAGATAGCGCAGAGCATATCTGCAATTCTTTGCCCACCATCACTTGCTAAAGAATTAAATTCATTAACAAGCTTTATCAATTGTGTCCGTAACAAGCTTACCATCAACACTAAGCATAAATCCAATAATAGATTCAATACTTAATTTCAAAAAAACATTTCGTTGTTTATATAATATATCACCAAATATATTCTTGGCTACAATACGAGAAAACTGCACCATCGTGTTATATCCATCACCATGGATTATTGATGCTTCCGAATAGACATTAAATCTATCATCAAACATCTTCATAAGTTCTAAGGTTTTATCCATAATCTCTTCTTGATTTTCGTAATAGATCACCCTCTGAATAATACCAAGTTCCATAAGCTTAGTACAGACATCAAGACGAATAATTCCTATAACTCTATTAGAAATCCCACGTATCAGACATCCCTTCCTAATAATAAAAAGAATGAACGCTAAATATTCTGACTCCATCTTTCTTTTTTGGTCTTCGCTTATCTTCGTATCCTTGTTCTGAAATAAGCTCCTATATAATTTTTTATCATATTTCTTCAAACGCTGTTTTAGAATATCAACAGCCGATGTCTTAACAAATATACCACAAGCCAATGATGACAGAATACGCATAAGATCATGACTCTCTTTTTCATTCATTCTTTCATCTCCTATTATAGAATCAACCACAGCCAAAATCAGGTTTTATTAAACGATAGAATCCTTGAGAATCTTTAAAAACATCATCAACTGAAAAACTCGTATTATGATCATTTTTTTCTTCACATTTATCGCCTCTAACCTCGATATATAATAAGGATAACATAATCTCATTCGGATTAATACAAATTCTGTTTAGGTTACTTGAACTAACCAAAATTACCAAGTAATACCAATTCTATTCATCGTAATTTCCGATACGTGATAACCACAGCACCCGGCTGATCTGTTATGGTGATAGGCAAGCCCTTTTCCATCAATTCTCTGCCTGTCATGTTTATTTTATCGGGAAGATCAAAATTTGTCAGCGTATAAGTAGCATCAGGATCAAGTCCGTTCAGCTTGAAACGTGCCGACTCGTAGAAGCTGTCTGCACGTCTGAATACCTGAACCATGCCTTCGCCAATATCAGAGCGATTGAACTGCCACGCCATCCATACGTCATTTTCCAGACTATAAGGCGTAAGCGGATAGAAATCGCCTGTGTAATAATCCCCTATCTCTAACCATTGCCCGTATAATCTGCGTATTGAGTCGTAATCAAGGTCTCTATCTCTCATATCCCAGCAGGCTGTTACGTGAGGACACATATTACTGCGGTAAGTATACGAATCCGTCTTAATAACACCTGTGCCGTAGAATGGTATCCACTGCGCTATGCCGTAAGTGTGGCATTGCTGACTGACAGGCTCAAATATGTAATCACTGCGAAGCAATGGGACAGAGCGGCACAAAGTTTCCAGATCGTTTCTTCTTCCTCCAGAAGCACAGGTATCAATCAGCATACCGGGATTACGCCTGCGCAGTTCATCCCAATATTTGAGAAAACCCTCTATATAGCGTATCTCAGTTATTCCCTGACGGTCTTCGGCATCATTCTTTCGCCAAAATTCAAGAGGATCCATATTGAAATCATTACGATAAAGGTCTATTCCCTGTTCTTTGATCAGATTGCAGACGTGGTCAGTAAGCCATTGCAGTGCCTCCGGGTTGCCAAGATTTAATAATGTCATACCCAAAAGCCATTCAGGGTGTTTTTTGTATAGCCATGTTCCCGGCGTGACACGCTCAGGCTCGAACCACACGATGATATTAACGCCTTTTGAGTGCGCATGATCCGTTATAGCGCGCAAACCACGAGGGAATCGCTTTGTATCAACTTCCCATGTACCTGTATTGGGCCAGCCCGTCTCGTTTACGTACCAGCCTGCGTCCATCCACCAATAATCCAGCTTGATGCCTTCTTCGAGGTAGCGGTCAACGAACATTATCTGGTTAGCTTCGTTTGCGTTTATCATCTCACCGTATTGATGGGAACTGCAAGCAGTCATCTCATGTGATGGTGGGTTTGGTAGATTGTGTTTCATCATCCATTGACGCCATATATTCTGTGAATGGATACGATCTCCCTTCCAGAACTGAACCACTATCAATGGAGTACGTATCTCCTCTCCCGGCAGTAAACGAAAGTGCGTCAATTCCTGACCTGCTTGTACTCTCAGACTGTTTAGACTATCCCCTGTAAATTTTGCAGACCATTGCCCGGGCCAACCGACTACAATTATATATCCCTCATCGGGCAACTCAACGTTGAAATAGGGAAAATCGCTGTTAGATGAGCGTCCTCCCGATGTCGTAATGACCTTTTCCGTATTTGCCGATAGAGTTGTCCTGTAAGGCTGGTAATCATAAGGTGTGCATGGGCTACCTGCATGATGGTTCAGAACAAACTCACCATTTGCACCTTTTTGTAATATAGTATCAATCGCCTGTACGTTTGAAATTATCGGCGTATTCTTTGAGCCTTCATTTTTGAAATATACCGTCCATTCAACAATGGGAAAATCATGGTACTTAACAGCTTCACATCGGACTACTAAACTCGTTTCTGGATCAGTATAAGTGATCTTATGTTCCGTTCGATCGCTGTCAATCTCACTTGATTGTCTTTCTACTTTCCATGCAGATAATAGCTCACTAGAAGGTCGTCCATTGTAAACAAAGGAGAAAGGCGGTTCATTCCCCTTAAACTTAACCGACACCCATCGCTCACGCTCATCAAACTCAGCCGGTGATGGGGATACTGTATGCACTGACTCAATAACCATCAACATCATATCTAGTGAAAACGACATTTTTTGCCCCTCCTATATGACCATTGGCACTGTATAAATTTTAATATCTTTACAATATTATGCCAGAATATCAGCAACAATGCTAGAGAATTGTTTTGTAGAGCAGTTTTAAATCCCCCTTGATCCCCCGATTTTGAAGGATGAGGGCGGAAGGATGAAGGATGAAAGAAATCACTTCATCCTTCATACTTTCAGAAAGGGGGAATAGAGCTAAATTCCCCTCTTGAGAGGGGTCCGGGGGTGTGTTTCTTATTGGGGAAGTTATTTAATCATGGATCCTAAATTATATTTTTTGAGGAATGTGGAAAAACGCTTGCCAAAGATAGTCGAAAGATGTATGATTATAGCATATATAGATATTTAATCTGTAAGGGTTTGTAAATTCAACGGGAAAAAATATGAAAGCACAGTCATCATACCATATCGTGATTGTTGGCGGTGGATTTGCCGGGCTGTATGCGGCAAAATCACTAAGGCACGCCCAAGCAGAAGTGACCCTAGTAGATAAGCGAAACTTTCATCTCTTCCAACCACTGTTATATCAGGTAGCGACAGGATGGTTATCACCGGGCGATATAGCTTCCCCGCTTCGGGCAGTATTCCATAGATATAAAAACATTTCCGTGCTGATGGCAGAGGTTATAGATGTTATTCCAGATGAGCATAAGCTGGTTCTTTGTGATGGAGAGCTTTCTTATGATACATTGATTATTGCGGCAGGGACAGTTCCTTCCTACTACGGCAATGATGTCTGGGTTCCTGTGGCGCCTGGATTAAAAACAATCGAGGATGCAATCGAGATACGCCGTCGTATTCTGCTTGCGTTTGAAGCGGCAGAGCGCGAAACGGACCCGGATAAAAGAAATGCCTTGCTGACATTCGTAATCGTTGGAGGCGGCGCTACGGGCGTGGAACTGGCAGGAACTATTGCAGAATTAGCTCGTGTAGCAATTAAAGATGATTTCCGAAGTATCAATCCTACAAAGGCAAGGATCATATTGATAGAAAGCACAGATAGAATACTACCCCCATATCCACCGGAACTATCCGCTAGAGCGGCAAAAGACCTTACAAATCTTGGAGTAAGTATACAAACAGAGGCGTTGGTGGTTGATATTCAAGAGGACATGATCGTTATTCGACAGCGCGAACAGGTCAAGGAAATATCGGCTAAAACTGTAATATGGGCTGGTGGAACAAAAGGAACACCGATAGGACAGGTGTTAGCTAGTCGGACAGGGGCTACTCTAGATCGCGCAGGGAGAGTGATCGTTGAACCTGATCTTACTATTCCCAAATATCCGGATATTTTTATCGTTGGCGATCTGGCTCATTTCGCTCATCAGAATGGAAAACCACTCCCCGGAGCGGCACAGGTGGCAATGCAACAAGGGCGATACGTCGCTAATCTCATAAAGAAGCGGCTTAAAGGTCAGAAATTACCTGCCTTTCATTACAAAGACAAGGGGAGTCTAGCCATTATCGGACGGAATGAAGCTGTCGCAAATATGGGCTGGCTAAAACTTCATGGTTTCCCTGCATGGTTAATCTGGATCTTTGTGCATATTACTTATCTTATAGAATTTGATAACAAGCTTTTGGTGCTTATTCAATGGACATGGAACTACATTACACACAAACGTGGCGCCCGTCTGATTACAGGTAAGGACCCGTTCCCAATAGTAGAAACGTATAACAAATCACCTGAAAAACGTGACTCTGAATAGTTATATAGTATTAATACAAGTTTTACAGTTAGCTACATTTGCCAATGAAAAGAGATTCTTCGCTTTGCTCAGAATGACGTTTTTTGTCACCCTGAACGTAGTGAAGGGTCTTTTTATATCATAAGTGAAAAACTCGTAGCATTAATTCTATCTGAATACTGCCAGATGACTTGTCTTGCTTATTTTGTCGCTGTTAGTTTCCGCAGTGATGACCACAAAGTAGCGGCCATTATTCACTGTATTTCCAGACTCGTCAGTTCCATCCCATTGATCGGAATTCCAGCCCGGATATTTTGGGCTTTTACTGATCAGTTCTCTAACTAAACTGCCCCTTACGTCATAGATACTGATCGTAACGTTGACTAACTCACGGTTTTTCCATCCGATGTTGTAATTGACTGTAAGACGATTAACCGTTGGTGCAAAATAGGCATTAGGAGATAAACGAACCTCAAGATAGTTTGAATCTCGAATCGCTATTTCTGCTTCTTCCTGCATTATGGTAAATTGTGACAGAAAGTTGATGTTGATAGCGATCGTTTTTTGTTCTGCATCCACGTACCCGCCAGCCCTTATCCATTTCTTTTGAAACTTATCCCAGAAATAAATACTCAATTTTGTATCATCAACTGATGTATTAACGTATTTATAAGATAAAGTAAGTTTAGCAGGTATCGAAAGGATCGTGCCTTCGGGTTCAAATCTATATACGTAACCTATCCTTTTTGTATTTTGAACTGCCCCGGAAGATGGGTAAAGTGAAGCAGATATCGTTTCATCGTTCCTGAATGCCTTTGGCGGAATATCGATCTGTGCGTTAAAAGGTCCATAAATTGTCGCACCGTTATTTGAGTTCACTTTTTTCGTATATGGAGTAACATTTATATTGATAATGGCTGAAATTTTGCCAATAGTTACAGATATATCACCAGAACCGGGGAACAAAGTAGTAAGTGAAGCCTGAGAGATATTATCAGGAGAAACGGCTATTATGCCTTTATCATCAGCAATCTTCCATACAACATCCTTTAGCTGTGAAATTTCGTTACCCTGAGAATCAAATCCGTGAACATAAAGCGAACATTGATTACCAGAATGTAAAATATATGGTTGGTCTAATTTTATCCCATTGTATTCTATAACAATATCGGCGGATGAGATAGTTCCGGGAACAACCGTAATATCAGCTTCATCAGAGATTGTTTTATCATAAGTGACTTTTATTGAACCTTTACCTGTCTTTATTGCAGTGAAAGTTCCATCATCTTTTATTGTGCCTATGTTACTTGTCACCTGCCAACTCAATTCCGGGTCAACTATCGTATTTCCATAATGATCTTTGGCAATAACAGTGAATTGATGAGATGCGCCGGATTCTATAACCAGAGATTTTAGTTGAATAGTCAGCGTTTCAAGCTGGCCTGGTAGAACCTTAATTGTTACCTTACCTTCATGTCCCTGTGAACTGACTATCAGCTGTCCATCGCCTGCACCGATAGCAGAAAAAACACACACCTGTGGACTTTCAACCTTCGCATTTCCAATGTTACCCAATACAGTCCACTGCGGAGATGAAAGCTCTATTAGATTACCATAAGCATCATAGCCATAAGCGTTGAAACGACTGTCCGCCCCTGCTGAAATGCTGATATTCGCAGGATCAACCACGATCCTGTCAAGAGGCGCAGGAACCAGAGAAAACGAGGTGTTGGCAGATAACACCTTTCCGTTGCTTTCTACCGTTACGCTTAATGATCCCTTCCTTTCATTCGGATCCGATGATAATCTTTCTACTGCACGGAAAGTCCAAGTATTTGACGTATCTGATGGAGTTAGCGAACCAAGATTTGCGGATACATCCAGCTTTATAGAGTCTGACAATTCTGCTATTGGGTTTCCAGAATCATCAAAGCCTTTCACTGTGCAAATAGCTTTTCCACCAGCAGGAATAGCGGATGGCTCAATTGTTACTACTAACCTTGATAACTCTCCCAGAACAGTCACGACTGTTACCGTTGCAATGCCTTCAATGCCGTTCTGTGAAGCGATAACTGTACCAGAGATCGAATTAGTTCCAACTGGCAGAACAACCGTTGCTAATACACCATTTTCATCAATATTACCTATTCCACCAACGGTTTTCCACACAGGTTGAAAATCTGAGATTTGATTTCCGTATTGATCATAACCCGAAGCAATGAATTTTTGCTCTTTATCCGCGCCAGACGTAAGTGATATGGATGACGGCGCTATTTTTATAGATGCTAAAATCCCGGGGATCACCTTGATGTAGAAACTTGCAGTTATGGAGTTGTCTTTTGCCTCTATACTGCCACTGCCTGATTCCTTTGCAAAGAAACTGCCGTCAGCGGATATTGATCCGAGGTTCGTTCCTTTCATAGACCATTCAGGTGATATATTAATCGTGTTTACTGGTTTCGTATAGCCAAGCTCATCTTTATCTGAATCGTATCCAATAGCTTTGAAGTTGGTGCTTAAGCCTGATTTAATGATTAAGGGATTCGCTTCTGTTAATCCAATACTTTCATCTGATTGTGCAGGATCAGTGAGTATTCTTATGTGAGTCAACTGTCCGTGAATGACTGTAATATGAACCTTTCCCTCTATTCCGCCTGTTTCTGCAACTACTTCGCCCGCTCCAATTAATCCTGCGGTGAACGTTGCTTTATTCTTTGATCCCATAATAGTGCCTATCTGCCCAACCACATTCCAGTTGGGTGATACGTCAATTGAGTTACGGAATTTGTCATATCCCGTTGCAGTTAAATCAATAATTTTACCAGACTCTATTGGTTCATTACACTCCTTACACGCTATCTCTATTGATTGTAATGGTCCCACAATAATGCTGATGATAGTTTCGCCCTGTATAACCTTTCCATCGCTATTAGTTGCGGATGCTGTCACTTTCCAGCTTGATCCAACTTTCATTTCAGGGGTTGTGCTGAAAACCCCATCTGCCGATATTGCCCCCTGTATTTCAGTATTTCCATCACTACTAACAACACGCCACTGTGGTTTCACTTCCATTTCGAGATCATCACTATTTTTGCCTGTGGCAGTAAATTTCTGGACATCACCTTTGATAACCGAAACGGGATTGGGCGTAATGGTTATATACACAAGGGGTTTTGGAATGGGTTGAAGTATAACAACAGCACTTCCATATATCGTCCTCTCTTTGGACGTACCTTGATTGAAAACAGCGGTGACGTTGACGTAACCGGTACGTGACTCATTAAGACCCGTCTTGTTTACAAAAAGACCTGTTGTATCTATTGTTCCAAGTTCCTCAGTGACACTCCACTTTATTTTTACGTCAGATACGTTATTTACAACGTTGCCGCGCGTATCCTTAAAAACTGCATTGAATTGTCTTTTTTCGGCTGACTGTGACGATATAGAAACCAGCGATGGATCAACTAAAATGAAGTATGGGATACCCGGTGTCACCTCAACATTCACTGATGCAAAATTATCACCCAATAGAGCGATGACTTTTCCGTTCCCAACTTTGTCCGCAATGAATAGTCCATCTGTGCTGATCGTCCCGATCTCAGAGGTTTTCCATATCGGATTGATCGGGATCAGATTATCGTTTTCATCCTTACCAATTGCCGAAAATCTGATGAAACTGTTTGAAGCCACCTTTTGATCGTCGGGGATAATTTTCATATCCTTAATATCATCAGGTGTGACTTGAACCTCTACCTTATCCAGCAATGTTGATCCTGATGTTGAGATCAAAATGTATCCCGCACCTGCCTTTTGTGCAGTAAAAACGCCATTCTGGTCAATCACGCCTATTTTATTCGATATTTGGTAAGAATACACGGCAGGATCGAGAATTTCTGTATTTCCCGCATTATCTTTGCTTATGACTCTGAGTTTTTGCTGTTCCCCTGATTTTATAGAAAACGATCCGGGCTGTACCTCAACACTTGTGAGTTTTCCAATCGTAGTGGTAACATCACAGTTAGATGATAAACCCGCAATGGAAGCCTCTATCTTACCTTCTCCAACAATGGTTGCCGTAAATTGCCCTGAACTATCAACAGCGCCATTATTGCCAATAACTCTCCACGCTGGAACTCTATCTGATGGAATGTAGGTTACACCATTATCGTTTAAGGATTTTATAAGAGTGACGCATTTCTGAGTTTCTCCCGACAATACAGCGATTTTTGATGGGATAACGACTAAATCAGCCGGTTTGAGTATAGCAGGCGAGACAGTAACTAATGCACTGCCGAATACCTTTCCATCTGTAACTATAATCCTTCCAGTGATTTGATAATCGCTATTTACAGCAGAGAATAATCCTGAATTGTCAATCTCACCCATACCAGACGTGACGATCCATGTTAATGCACCTGTATTAATTTCATTCTCAATAACATCAATAGCTTTGGCTGTGAACTGGTGTTTAGCGCCAGCCATAACGCTAATCAGATCGGGAGTTATCTCAAGGTTATAAGGCAGTGTTGTTGATTTTGCTGTTGTATTATTTACTATTTCAGCACGGGAAACGGTTATGAATACATTGGTAAACGCAGTAAGGTCTCCATAAGTAGCAGATACGATATTTATGTTTTCTTCTGATTTCGGATCAATTGTTATCGAGCAAGAATTTCCTTTCGGTTCTATAAATACGGAATTGCCATTAACAGACCATCGAACGTCACTAAGCGGGACAACATTCTCATAAGAATCGTAGCCTATTGCGGAGATTGACGCCTTCATTCCGGGATTAAGAAATATAATTTCAGGTTTTATCTTTATGGATTTGATGGAACCGGGCGTTACTTTAATCTCTATCTGACTGCTGAATCCGCCTGACGTAGCGATAACTGTGCCAGAACCGGGCTTTGTAGCTGTAAACAGACCGTTCACATCCACGTTACCGATACCACCGGATACAGACCATGAGGCATTGATTGAAATGCTTCGCCCTTCGGTATCACTGCCAACCGCTTCAAATTGCACAGAATCTCCTGTTGTGATATTTATATCGGGAATAGTTCCACTGGTTCCTTGAACTAAAGCTTTGATTGACGATAGGCGACTAGGAGTTGACTTCTGAACTACGACATAGCCCGCACCTGAAGCACTACTGCCCGATGTTGAAACTCCATTTACATATATAGTGCCGTTTGCTACTACTTCACCTATCCGTACGCCTATGTCAGTCGTTGCTGTAAAAAGACCCGAAGTTGAGATCGTGCCTGCCATAGCATCGGTACTCCACGAAACAGATTTCAACGGTACAGGATTTCCAGCAACATCTCGTCCAATTGCCATGAACTGACGCCTTGATTGATATTTATCTGTTGATACTGGCAGATAAGCTGTATAGGGGCTTACAGAAATAGAATACAGTTTCCCCGATATAACTTCAACGTCAACCGTAGCTGATACATCGCCAAGTGTAGCCACTATCTGTCCATTTCCTGCTGTCCCTCCTGAAAAAATTCCATCTGATCGAGTGTTTCCAATATTACCACGAACCGACCATACTGGCGCAATAGTTATGGTGTTGTTGTATGCGTCAAATCCTGTTGAAGTAAATTTTAAGGTAGTGCCGGCTGGAGCAACAAAAGGTGGTTTGGTTTTATTGGCTGTATCAATCGCAATGCGTTTAAGGTCGCCGGGAACAACGGTTATATCACAGACAGCACTAATCGCACCTGATTCTGCGATCAGCTTGCCTTTACCAGCTTTGTTGAATAGCAAAACGGAAGATGCTCCTGTTGTTTCCATTGTTCCAATACTATCCTTTGAATCCAGACTCCATTTTACATCAGAATCTACCGTATTGGAATATACATCCGTCAAAGTTGCAAAGAACCTGTGTTGATTACCAGCAGAGATGATAATAGAACTCGGATTCAGTGTTATGAAAGCAGGAGAACCCGGAGCAAGCTGAACCCATGTCTCTGCCATGATGGGTGATTCCGTCACACTCACGTTTATTGCAACGGCGATAACCTTACCTTTTCCGTTTCCAGTGATCCGTCCCGAAGATAAAAATGATCCGTCCTGATCAATGTGACCTATCCCATCAGTTGTCAGCCACACAACGTCAACAGGCATCAGATCATTAGCTTCTGTGCGCCCAATAGCTGAAAACCTTAGACTCTCACCGACCTTGACTTTTAATGGATTGTCTTGCGATGCTGAAGGTGCAATCTCAAGGCTTGCAGTGACTCCCTGTGAAATAGATACGACTTTGATGGTATAATCACCATTGGCAGGACTTGTGCTTGAAAGGCTTACATCTTTTGCTAATATATGATATTTTATGTTTCCAGCTATGACAGCGGATGATGGTATTTCACCGACAAAGATTCCCGCCCGTTTATCCATCTTGACCGATTGATAATTCTGATCAAGGTTGTTTTTGTAGAATAAAGTTGCATCAACTATCCCGCTGTTATCTGTTATAACTGCCTCGATATTTATAGAAGTAGCAGTTTTTGCGATCTGCACTGGTGTATGAGATATGATCGGTGGTATTGTATCCTCAACTGTGATGTGGGCAAACTTTGGCGAACCAAGATCAGATGGAACGAAAGCAACATTTCCGGATGTATCAGCAGCGCTGATGTAATAGTCTAACCCATCGAGTGTAACCTCCGAACCATCTATGGATGCCGTATACGTTGTTCCCGTTTTTGACATTTTTACTGATTTATTAGTGCCATTTGGAAGAATATAGAAAAGAGTAACCTCTTTTACTTCCGTATTATCGCTTACATCCGCTTCTATCGTTAGTTTAATGCCGAATTCAGCCTTCGCTATAATTTTATGAGTGATGATAGGCGGTCTGGTGTCAACAACTCTGGTTGTTCCTGAGCGAATACCATTGTTACCTGACACATCCTGAGCAGTGATCTGCCAGCTTATATCACCGATAGTGATCAGGTTAGTTGGAACAGAAACCGTATATAAATTCCCCTGAGATAATGACATTTGAATCTCTGTCCACGATGTGCCGTTGTCGTTGGAAATTCGTATCAATGGCTTTCCACTTACGGATCCTGAATTATCGCTGACCTTTGCAGTGACTTTAAGTTCAACACCAGCCTCGATCTGATCGGGAATATCTACGGAGTCAATCACTGGTGGTTCATTATCAGCAACAGGCTGGACGTAGAAGCGAAAAACGTCAGCGATATTGCCATACATACCTGCGTCAAGGTTTATTTCTGCGTTATATTCCCCTGTTATCGCAGATTTAGGGAGAGTAAAATCAAATTTGTTGAAATCTGCCATATTGTAGTTATTGGCTATCGGGGTATTATTTGGGTCCCTGATCGTCACTAACGGGTATATCAGTCTTGCACCAGTGATATTAAGTATACGAGTGAACATATTCCCTGCATTATCAATAAAGCGATAAGAAATCTCAGCTTTATCCCCCGGATGATAAACAGGGTCTTTATCACCCTGAGATGACCCAACGTGCAGGCTGAATTTATTTTCCTCTGTGATCCCGACAGGATGGGGCCCGGGTGTGACTTGATGAAGTGCGGGGCGTAACTCATAAGCATAGATTATGTCTTTGCCAAAGGAAGCGCCTAAGCTCATGCTAAAGTTGTAGTCTATATTTGCGGATATAGTAAACGGCTGTTGCGCGGTGATAAAAGGGTAGAAATCAGTATAAGCGGCGTCATAACCAACTTCAGGTTTAATGCCTTCAGAATATTCGTTTGTATATGTACTGTCCAGAACCTCAAATACAGCAAGGGCTGTGGTTTTCGGAAGTACGAAGTTCAGTTCAGCGATAGGCATCTCTGAGACATGAATTGAAACTTTAGCTTCGGGTTTCGATACCATATAATGGGGCAATACGAGGTAATGCTGTCCCTGTCCGGTTGCAGATCGGAGGACGATGTTGTATTCGCCTTCGGAGACGTAAGCTTTTATTTGTCCATTATTATCTGCATAGCCTACGCTCGCTTTTGATCTTTTAGTCGGCCTGAAAAAGACTTCAGGGGTGGATATGGGCGTACCATCTTTTGTAAGACAGCTTATACTTACAGGAATGGTGTCAACTGCGTTTATAGCAACTGAACCGGGAACGGATACCTGCCTGACAAAGACATAATGCTTTAATTGAGAAAATCCGATTATGGTATATGCACCTTCGGGGAGATCAAGTTGAAGCTTGCCATCAGCGCCGGTAGAGTACCCGATTAAATTCTCGCCTACCTCATCTATCTGTCCATCGCCGTCGTTATCTTTTTTATCTGATGACGGCGGACCCCAAATTTGAATCGGTGGGATATTCTCATCAATCTCAGGATTTCCAGAAAATACTTGAAACACTACTCCGCTTGCAGGATTACCATTAATATCATTTACAGATATGTTTAACGTTGCACCTTCGGCAGATAGTGTAAAAGCGATAAATATCAGAAGTATAGATAAAATCTCCCCCTTGAAAAGGAGGGAAGGTGTGATTTTATAACCTTTCATAATACATCTGGTTTCTAACAAACCTAATGCTCCTCTTTCTAAATAGTAATAACATTTATCTTTAATCTCAAACCTATTCGAGATTTAGCTTTCCAGACTATTTCTATTTTGCTATAATAATTATAGCATAAGCACATTATTATAGAAACGAAAAATTCTCACTTCATTAAATGGCAAAATATACAGCAAGAAAAAAATGATCATTCTTTTACAATCAAACTTAATGAGGGAATCATAATGTTTAATTCTGATATTCGTGACCCCGAACCACCGATCATATATCCCTGGAAGGTCATCAACATGAACCCGGACTTCAGCGGGCAATGGCTCGTTGGCGGAGATCTGGACGGTGATGGTGAAATAGAGTTTGTCGCTACACGAAACCACGATCAGATAGTCACTGCACTGAGCGCATATAAACTGGATGGTACACTGATGTGGACGTGGGGTAAAGCTGGCGCTGGCGATACTATACTCACTTACGACGTACCTGTGCAGATTTATGATATTGATGGAAATGGCAAAAATGAGGTTTTACTCAGTGAAGAAGGACACCTTGTCATACTCGATGGTTGCAGTGGAAAAGAGATTGTGCGCTACCCATTACCAGAGGGATTGAACGTTGCGGATTGCATAACTTTTGCCAATAAGTCTGATATAATCATCAAGACCCGTTATACCAAACTATGGGCTTATACAAACGACTGGAAGGAACTATGGAACTGGGCGCCGGATAAATATTATACCTGTCATCATCCAACACCTGCGGATATTGACGGTGACGGCAAAGACGAAATTCTTGCAGGCTACTCAATGCTCGATCACGATGGCACAGAGATGTGGACGTTTAAATCAAACAAGGTTGACCTTTCCAGAGGACACCTCGATTGCTGTCGTGTTGCTGAAATCGGTGATAAACCAGATGATTTTCGTTTTGTCGTTACCTGTTGCGGTGCTGGACTGATTGCGATGCTAGATGGCTTGGGTAATGTTATATGGGAGATTGAAGGACACCATTTCGAATCCCCTGACATTGCATATATATCTCCGAACCATAAAGGCAAGCAGGTTTACGTTGATATTGACCATCACACTTATGGAGATTTTATGGGTTGGCTGATCGATTTCAATGGTGAACTCATAGGAAAGTTCATGATGGATTACAGCAGGCATCATCGCCTTGTGGACTGGAACGGTGACGGATTCTACGAGATCGTTTTGGCAAATGCCATGACGATATGTGACGGCGCAGGCAAAAGAGTAGCATCATTCGATCTTGATAGCAAGGCTGAAGATGTAAGGGCAGATAAAAAAGCAGGGGACCCCGGACCTCTGGTATCAGTCCTTGATGTAAGCGGGAATGGTGCGGGTGACATTATACTCCATACTGATGATAAGATATTCGTATATAAAAATCCATCAGAACCAAAGAAAAAGGCTTTCTTCCCTGACAGTTTTAATATCACGCTTTATTGAAAAACACACCCTCGGACCCCTCTCAAGAGGGGAATTTTGATGACTCCACTCTTATGAGCATTAAATAATTAATCGGGTAATAAATTCATTGTAAATTTACTGGATTCCAGCCTTCGCTGGAATGACATTTTACGGGTGATTGTCATTCCAGCGAAGGCTGGAATCCATTTGAACCCATTACCTTATTAATTTCTTAACCTTCATGAGAGGGGAAACACGGATGCTTTAGCAGACGTGAGGGGTGTGTTAATAGTTAGAATATATCATAAGCAGACAGGAGAGGATAATGAAACGTTCAAACGTAAGACTCGGTTTAGCTGTTGTTGCAAGCCCATTGGAAGTTGGTGCAGATAAAGCCCCGATCTTGCTTAAAGAACTGCAAATTGTTCTAAGCGAAACTAATCTGATATTATATCCTTATCAACAGCCTGTCAATACTCCACAAGATGCCATCAATGCTGGCAGAGTGTTCTACGATAATCGGGTTCATGCCATCTGTGTAATCTCTGCATCGTGGTTTGAGGATTACCTCGTTCTGGATATGCTGGAAGAATGTGACGTGCCTGTCATACTCTGGGGTCTGCCCGGAATGGAGACTGGTTCTTTGTGTGCTACACAACAGCTTGGGTTTATGCTGAAACAGCTTTTTAAGCCTTATACTGTCATATATGATGAGATTAATTCAGAATCGGCGTTAAAGCGGGTGATAGAATATTTATCAGCGTCTATGGTTCGTTATCGTCTCAGGAGATCACGTATCGGTTATCTTGGTCATCGTGTTGAAGGTATGACGGAGACAACCACTCATGAGCTTGCATTGAAGAAGCTTTTTGGACCAAGAGTCGTTGGCATTGATACAGGTGTTTTTCTTGAGAAAGTTGCATCATCAATTCCCGATTCAAAAAAATGGACTGAAATTAAAGAGCAAGCTGGCGAAGTCATTTCCAGAGATGAAGATGGTCTGGAATCCGTTAAAGTCTATTCTACACTGAGATCAATCGTAGAGGAGAAAATGCTTGATGCCGTCGCTATCGGATGCTATCCGCATCTGATGGGAAAAGTGTGCCTTTCTGCGTCGTTACTTGGTGAGGAAGGTATACCCATTGCCTGCGAAGGCGATGTAAACGGCGCGCTGGGAATGATGATACTAGGCTGGCTGACGTCTGAACCGGTGCATAATACTGACTTACTGAATCCTGTTCCAGAAGATAATGCCGTTGTATTCTCTCACTGCGGGTCAGGCGGTTTCTCCCTAGCAAAAAGCAAAGACGAGATCACTCTTGCACCTGTTCGGCTTATGGATAGAGGGCTTTGCTGTCTATTCACTGCAAAGCCCGGTGATGTGACGCTTCTAAATATCGTTCCAACCGTTGATAGTTACAAGATGGCTGTGCTGGAAGGCGTTGCTCTGGAAACTAATATGGTTTTTCCGGGTAATCCTCTCAAAGTGCAATTCAAATCTGATTATAGAAACATCCTCTCGTGGATCATAGACGAAGGGCTTGGTCATCACTGGATGGCAGTTTATGGTCTGCACAAGGATGCAATAACCGATCTTTCAAAGATAATTGGCTGTGAACTTGTGAGCATGTCATGATTAAATAATGAAAATCGAGAGGAAGATAGGTTAGGTCGAGGAACAAGACTCAACTAATATCTGGAATCCAGAAGAAAGCGTTGAAAAAACTGGATTCCTGCGCAGAAACTGAAGCAGAGACAGGAATCCAGTGATTTGGTGATTATAGACAAAAAAGACTATGATGTTTAGATTATTATCATTATCTGCTTTTGATGTTGCCCCATGTCTTTGGCAATTTACCTTGTGGAGAAACAACAGATTGCTCAGATTGCCAATCTTCTGGCGTATATTCCTCCATAATCGAAAGCCCTTTCCACTCAGGATCATTCCAATTTACATCTTGAAATTTTCCAATAGCCCCTCCAATAACATAAATCCTTCCATCAACCTCGCTGGCAGTTACTAATTGTCTTCCAGTTGGCATATCTGTCACCCTTTTCCATGTATCTGTCTCAGGACTATATTCTTCAACAATCGTAAGCCCAACCAAGTCAATAAAACCGCCGATGGCGTATATTTTTCCACCTGATACACTGGTACAATGCCAAACTCTTGGTGTTGGCATATCTGTTTTTCTTGTCCAAGTGTCCGTCACTGGATCGTATTCCTCCACGATCGAGAATTTACCGTGACCTAGATTGGATGTGCCGCCAATAACATAAATCTTCCCATTGACTGCGCTTGAGGAATGATACCATCTTGGTGTTGTTGGCATATCTGCCTTCTTTGTCCAGGTGTCAGTCTCCGGGTTGTATTCCTCCACAGTCGCAGTAGGCATACCTACACCCCATGCGCCGCCCTGATACCTTAAACACCCACCGATAGCGTAAATTTTGCCATTTACAACACTGGCAGATAAACCCCATCTTGGCGTTGGCATATCCGCTTTCGTTGTCCACTTGTCTGTCACCGGATCATACTCCTCTACGATTGGAAGCCCGGTGAAGTCAGCATCGTTTGTTGATCCGCCGATCGAATATATCTTACCTTTCACTGCAGCGGAGGATAAAGCCGTCCTTGCAGTTGGCATGTCAGTTTTCTTCATCCATGTGTTCGTCACTGGGTTATATTCCTCCACAATCGAAATACCCGGACCGTTGTTGTTGGATACTGAACCCCCGATGACATATATCTTTCCATTTACAGCGGAGGAGGACATATCCACCCTTGCGGTTGGCATATCTGCCCCCTTTCTCCATTCTCCGCCCTCTCCCTTCGGAGCCATGAAGAAAGCATTCTGCATACTTTCGGGTTCTCCGCCTTTGCCTTTCCCTGCCTTGCTTGATAAGATTGCTATGTTGGAAGTTTTCACTATATCAACAGGAATCTCACCAACCTTCAACACCTTTGACTCAGCAGGAAGCGGGGAATATATAGGCATACCAACATGATCGAATGAGATTAAAGCGGGATTAATGCTCAAAACTGTTATTAATATTCCTGTTGCTAATGAGATACCCCACGGTAATCCCTTCGTAGATACTGGATTAATTTTAATACGTCTGACAGCCTCAACAATACGGAATGTGAAACCTGCCTGCAATCTTTGCCCTTCAAAAGCTGTACCCATCATAGCAACCATCTCCTCCTTCAATTGCATTCTCGCTCTGCTCAGGCGCATCCTTATGGCAGTAGGAGATGCGCCAAGCACTTTTGCTATCTCATTGCTGTTCATGCCTCCAAAGTATTGAAGCATTAACACTTCACGATAAGTCTTGGGCAGTGTATCCAATGCCTCCCGAACGGACTCACTCAACTGATCCTCTTGATATGAATCCAATGAAGGTGCGTCTATTATCTTCGACTCTTGATCTTCAATAAAGTCACGATCAACACGCTTTGATCTGTTCCGAAACCATAATGCGCACTGTCTGCGTGCTATACGATACAGCCAGAAGGCGAAACTATCCCATCTTTTCAGACTGCACAGATCACGATAAGCCCTTAAAAAAACTTCCTGTGTCACGTCTTGAGCATCCTGAAAGTTGCGAATTTCAGCGTAGACAAAGGCATAGATACCTTCTTTGTATTTATCAACAAGTATGCCGAAGGCTTCTGGCTTTCCGTTGAGGCAGTCCTGAATTATGCTACCGTCTTCCGTTCGCATTTTTTACACTCCCATAATTTTTTTCTCACTATATAAGGTGCGCAGAACGACAAAAGTGTAACAAGGAATTTTTGGATTTGTATTGACTTTCTACTCGCTGTTGTATAGAATAGTTTTCTGGAGTTAATGGTTTACCAGAATTTTTTATTTACTACGGTTAGGCATTATATATCAATTTAATTTCTTAGTCAAAGGATATAAAAAATGAATCGTTTAGACACAATCAAAGAGCATCTTAATGCTACTGTAAAGACTGTTTGGGCAGAACCATTTTATGAGGCATGGCGGGCTGGCGAAGGACTGGATGACCACATCCGATTCGCTCAGGCACAATCCGCTGAAATGGCTTCTGTAAAACCTTTTATAAAACCTGATGAACTCATCATAGGTAACAACGCACTCCGTTCATTTATGACAGGTATGCCCTATCCATTTGGCACGGGTGTACATATAAACGGATGGGATAAACAATCTCTGATAAATGATCATCCCGAATCTGAATCGAAGATCGCAGAGATCGAGTCTTATTGGAATGAGTGGCAGAAAGAGAATGGGAAATATACACCTTTGACATGCCATGTTTCACTGGCTTATGAGCGCATTCTCACAATGGGAATATCAGGAATGAAGGAATACGTAAGGCATTGGCGAGAGATTAACGTTGCCGCGAGACCCGACTGCGCCCCATGGTACGATTCCCTTTTGATTATCCTTGATGGTATGTCTGCATTTATCAAGGCTCATGCTGTCACTGCGGAGGAATATGCAATGGCCGAAGAGGATCCAGACAGGCACAGGGAACTTCGATTTATCGCTAATTCATGCCTCAATATTTCTGAAAATCCACCGCAATCTTTTTATGAAGCAGTCCAGTTATTCTACTTCACCTTCTGGATATGCGGACACGACTCACCGGGACCAATAGACCGATACCTTTATCCGAGTCTGATAAAAGACCTTGATAATGAAGTCATATCCTATGAACAGGCACAGGATATTCTCGACTGTTTGTGGCTGAAGTTTGAAGAAAAGACAGCTTACGGCGCAACTATCGGCGGTCAGTTGCGCGATGGTTCTGATGCAAGCAACGAGCTTTCGCTGATGTGTGTTAGTTCCATAAAGCGATTGCGGATACTTTCCCCAAGAACTGCGCTCAAATGGCACAGCGGATTATCACCAAAATTATTAGATGCTGTCTGCGATTGTGTTGCTGATGGTGCGACCTTACCAGCTTTTGTGAACGATGAAGCCATAATTCCAGCAATGGTGGAGCGCGGCATATCTCTTGACGATGCAAGAGAATACACATTCGTCGGTTGCGGACAGACGTACCCTCATGGCCGTGGACATGGAAACTATGAAGATTTAGTGCTTAATTCTGCTAAACCATTAGAACTGGCTCTTAACAACGGTATAGACCAGATGACAGGTCAAAGGATCGGGTTGGAAACTGGTGATCCATCGTCTTTTAATTTCTATGAGGAATTTGAATCCGCTTATCATCAGCAGATGGATCATTACATATCGAGTCATATAAAACACGTCAATGATCGCCGTGAAATAATCAAGGATCATGCCTTTGATTTCCTGAGATCCCTCTTTACCTATTCATGCGTTGAACGCGGATTGGACTGGCATGGAGGCGGAGCGGATTACAGCGAAGGTATGGTGGATATGGTTGGTCTAACTACGACAACAGACTCACTGATGGCAATCAAAAAAGGCGTTTTTGAGGAGAAAAAGGTTTCACTTACAGAGATTGTTGACATTCTTAATAGTAATTGGGAAGGACAAGAGGCCTTAAGGCTTTATTTTTTACATAAGATGCCGAAATTTGGCAATGATTCCGAAGAAGCTGATAAAATTACAGCAGACGAGGTTAGCAGGATTAACGAATTCATCAAGTCGCATAAGACTTACTTTGGCGGTCCGTGGGGATTGGATATTATCGGGTGGTCTGGTGCGGTTGCATTGGGTTTACATACCGGTGCTACACCTGATGGGCGACATAAAAAAGAATCTCTTGCAGACTGTGCAGGACCTGCTCAAGGGCGCAATGTTTCAGGATTAACACCGACTTTGATTTCAGTCTTAAAGTTACCACATAGAAAAGCTCATGGTCCATTGGCTTTAAGCCTGCGTTTTTCACCAAAGGTTGTCAAAGGAGTGGAAGGTAGAGAAAAACTCCGCGCAGTAGTTGAAACTTATTTTCGAGAAGGCGGTCAGCAGTTGCAAATATCAATAGCAAGCACAGAAGATATGAAAGAGGCACAAAATAATCCCGAAGCGTATCGCTCTTTAATGGTGCGCGTAGGTGGATTTAGCGCCTATTTTACTCAGTTAGACAAGGCTTTCCAGGATGATATGATCGCCCGTTCGGAAATGGATATATAAAACACACCACCGGACCCCTCTCAAGAGGGGAGTTCACGTTTGCATTGTCGCCAAAACTCCCCTCTTGAGAGGGGTCCGGGGCGTGTACTTATTTAGGATTTATCATGAATATTCTTGTAATTAATGCCGGTAGCTCATCAATAAAATATAAGCTTTTTCGCATGGAGGATGAATTTGCACTTGCCGAAGGTACAGTTGATCGTATAGGTGTAAACGGATCAAATCTTACTCATAAACCTTTCGGTAAAGCGGAAATTAAAATTGAATCAAGTGTCCCAAATTATGAGATTGCTTTGGATATGGTGATGAAGGTCTTGACACATCCAGAACACGGTGTTATCAGTTCTATAAATGATATATCCGCTGTTGGTCATCGTGTTGTTCACGGCGGGGAGAAAATATCCTCTTCTGTCCTGATCACTAACGAAGTAGAGAAAATTATTAGAGATTGTTTTGACCTTGCACCGCTTCATAATCCTCCTAACATGATGGGCATATATGCTTGTAAAAAGCTGTTGCCTGATGTTCCACAGGTTGCTGTATTTGATACTGCTTTCCATAGAACGATTCCGGAAGAGGCATATCTTTATGCAATACCTTATAGACTTTACGAAGAATACTCGATAAGACGCTATGGTTTTCATGGCACGTCCCACAGATATGTGGCGAACATATCCGCAGAAGTTTTGGGACAACCTATTGAATCATTGAGGATTGTTACATGCCATCTTGGTAACGGTTGTAGTATAACTGCTGTAAAAGATGGAAAGTCAATTGACACCAGCATGGGGTTTACGCCTCTCGAAGGGCTTATTATGGGCACGAGATCAGGTGACATTGACCCGACAATTGTATTCTATCTGATTGAGCGTGTAGGATTGGCTGTTCAGGAGATCAACTCGATGTTGAACAGGGAAAGCGGATTGCTTGGATTGTCTGGAATAAGCAGGGATATGCGTGATATTTTGGAGTCGGCTTCAAAAGGAAATAAAAGAGCGATTACAACTATAAAGTGCTTTACTTACAGAATAAAGAAATACATTGGGGCTTATGCGTTCAGCATGGGCGGACTTGATGCAGTCGTATTTACCGCAGGTATAGGTGAGAATTCTGCTCAGATACGTGCAATGGTCTGTGAAGGATTGGAATTTCTAGGGTTAAGGATTGACTATCAACGTAATTCAAACAGAGACAAAGTAATCAGCAGTGATAATTCAAAAGTAAAAGTGTTAGTCATTCCAACAAACGAAGAGCTTTTAATTGCCCGTGATACAGCGGAGATTACAAAAGTAAACAGTGATCAGTAAACAGTGATCAGTAAACAGTAATCCGTGATCGGCAATCAGTGATTAGTTTTTGCTATACTCGTTACTGATCACTCAATTATATAGGGAGTATATAACATGCCTTTAGTATCTATCCTGAGCGAACTCAAGAAAGCTCAGGAAAATAATTATGCGATCCCATGTCTTGATACGATGGAAGCACTAGGCACTCAGGGGATCTTTTCGGCTCTGGAAAAAAAACACTCACCGGGTGTCATAGGAATATGGTCTGGCAGTCTTGACCGCCCTAATGCAAAAGCGATAGTCAACTTCGTTATTGCGATGGCAGAGGAAGCAACGGTGCCTGTTTCGCTGATCCTTGATCATGGCCAGAGTTTTGAGCATTGCATAAAAGCATTGTCTTTGGGATTTCCTGACGTAATGTACGACGGATCAAAGCTATCACTTGAAGAAAATATAGCCAATACTAGAATGGTAGTCCGTTCCGCTCATGCTATCGGTGCGCATGTGGAAGCGGAACTTGGTCAGGTGGGTTCGGGACATAACTATCAAGACTTCGGGGCAAGAAGAGCGGGATTCACGAATCCAGATACCGTTGAAAAGTTTGTGGAAGAAACAGGCGTAGATTTCCTTGCAATCGCCATCGGTTCCGCTCATGGAGTATATCAGGGTGACCCCAGCCTTGATCTGGAATTGCTTGCGGAAATCCGTAAACGTACAGATATTCCCCTCGTTCTACATGGTGGATCAGGATTGTCTGATGAGCAGTTTCGTCTTGCAGTCGCTGGCGGTATATCCAAGATCAATATCTTTACAAATCTGGCATTGGAATCAACTAAACGATTACTAGAGAACGCCAAAGCAGAAAACGCATCTTATTTCAGTATGACAAATCAGATACGTGAAGCGTTCCAGTATGAGTCAGAGCGTCTCATTGATGTTTTTGGTTCTTCCGGTAGGGTATGATTCGATTTTAACACACCACCGGACCCCTCTCAAGAGGGGAGTCTGGTTGATTCCTCTCTTATGAAGGATAAATAAATAATCGGGTAATAAACTAAATAACCTTCTCTGGAATGACATGGTGCGGAATTTGTCACTCCTGCGAAAGCAGGAATCCATTTTCAAATCTATTACCTGATTAATTATTTAATACTCATGAGAGGGGCGCAGGGGTGTATTAAATTCCTCACGGAGGTGATTATCATGAAGGTAATGACATTGCTATCTATTTGCTTTGTTTTCTTTATGTTATCGCTGGAATCATTAGCTGACAGTCAAAACGTGGACATGATCTGGAGAGACCCTTACGGGCAATGTGAAGGTCTTTATATTAAAGATAACTATGCTTATCTCGGTTTTGGTGGATCGTTTTTAATCATTGATGTGAGCGACCCGATAAAGCCGACAAAAGTTGGCAGTATCCTTACAATCGGTATTATAAAAGATGTTCAAATTGTTAATAGTAAAGCTTACGTCCTTACAGAGGATGATGGGCTTTATATCATGGATGTATCCGATCCTGCAAATCCTAGTGAAGTAGGAAATTTCAGTAAATTAAAGTACGCTTATAATGTGCAGATGGCTGGCGATTTTGCTTATGTGTGCGATAACGTAGGATTACACATTATAGACGTGTCACATCCAATTAGCCCGAAAGAAATAAGTACATACCTTGGTGTTAATGCTTCTTATGGGATTGCTGTCTCTGGTAAGTACGCTTATATAACTAATCTTGAGCTTTGCATAATAGACATATCTGATCCCAAAAAACCACATCAAGTAGGCTTTTTGGGAACTTCTGGAGAGGCGGCTGGAATTCAGATTGTCGGAAATTATGCTTATATACGTGACTATAAAAACGGGCTTCTTGCTGTTGATATAACCGATCCTACAAGTCCAACTAAACTCTGGAATTTTAGTGTTGGGATCAGAAATTTCTATGTAATTGGTAATTATGCTTATGTTACTGATTATACAACTATCTATGTGCTGGATATATCCAATCCTAAAGAATTCAAAAAAGTGACACGATATACTACTAACGCCAACTATATAACACAGATACGTGTCTCCAATGGGATCGCTTATCTTGCTTATTTCAGTCCAGAACTCTATCTGGTTGATATATCTAACCTAGCGAATATACACGAAGTTGGTATTTATAAAGCTAATAGGTATACTTCTACAACAGCAGTATATGTATCTGGTAATTATGCTTATGTGGCAGATGGAGTTGGGGTTCGCATATTAGATATATCTGATCCTGCAAATCCAAAAGAAGTTAGTTTTTGCGAAGTTAGCGCAGGATCAATTTTTGTCGCTAATGGTTATATTTATACAGGAGGATATATACCAAATGTGGGAAATGGATTCAATATAATAGATGCAAGTAACCCAGAGAAACCCGTTATTATAAGCTATATACAGTGCATCAGTCCATACGGCATTAAGGTTATCGGAAATTACGCTTACATAGCTAATGGGCAAGAAGGGCTTCTTATAGCAGATGTGTCGAACCTCAAAGAACCCAAAAATGTATCGTCTTATAAAACTTCTGATTATGCAATGGATATTTACGTTGCTGGAAAATATGCATATATTGCTGATGGTGAAAAGGGTCTTACCATAATTGACGTATCCAATTCAAAGAGTCCAAAGAAAGTAAATTCCTGTGATACTCCCGGATGGTCGCATGGCATTTACGTTGCAGGTAATTATGCCTATTTAATAGATTGGGGTTTGCAGATAATTGATATATCCGATCCAAAAAGACCAAAAATTGTGGGTTCACATAGTATGCGCACAGCGGATAAAGTATGTGTCGTCGGCAATTGCGCCTATGTCGTTGACAACTGGGACGGTCTTCGTGTGATAGATGTATCCGACCCTAAAAATCCTACTGAAACAGGGTATTGGGATACACCAGGGTATCCAGAGGGAGTTTTCATCTCTAAAGGCTATGCGTACGTGGCTGATAGATGGGACGGATTGTGGATATTGAAATATACAGGTGACTGTAAAGAGAAACCTATTGCGGTTGAGAATGAACCTGAAATTCCTAAAACGACTAATTCTGTCAGCTACTATCCTGAAACTGATATGCTTTTACAGAATTATCCTAATCCATGCAATCCAGTAACGTGGATACCATATCAGATAAAAGAAGGCGCTAACGTGGAGATAGTAATATATACATCCGCAGGTTTTATGGTTCGTACTTTGGACCTTGGTTATAAGCAACCCGGATTTTACGTTAATGAGCGAAAATCTGCATATTGGGATGGCAAGAATGACGAAGGTGAGAACGTGGCAAGCGGAGTGTATTTCTACACCATAAAGGCGGGTGTTTTCTCATCCGCACGTAAGATGGTGATAAGAAGATAAGGAAGGGATTTAACTTGGGAAGAAACACATTTTCATATTGGTTACTATTTTTATTTGTAATCTTAACAATTTGCAGTTGCGCAAGAGAGAAAACTATAAATGATCAGGGGATACTGTCTCCCATTGCATTGCTTCCGGTAGACAACGAGATCAGCGGTTGGGGTACTCTGGGGTCATACATAGAGGCTGACGACTATCAAAGCCTTTATGATATCATTGACGGTGGAGCGCAGATATTCATTGATAATGGTTTCGAGTCCGGCGTATTTCAGGTATACACAGGTTCAATAGGCGGTGGTTCTGACGTCACTGTTCGTATATATGATCAGGGAAGCGAAGCAAACGCAAGAACAGTCTACGACAAAGTTGCAGCAGGCATAGATATCCCTTGGAACGGCGCAGGCACTGAAGCAAGAATAGACGAAAGCGCTCTCGCAAGCTATACCATAGAATTCTGTCAACAAAACTTCTTTGTTCAGGTAATAATAGAGCAAAAAACGGATGAATCATTGAGTATAGCAGAGCTTTTCGCTACTCATATCTCTCAAAAGATCGGATGAGGCAAGCGTCATGAATGATAAAATATTGAGACGACAATTTTTGAAATCAGTAACAGGTGTCGTCTTTGCAACAGAGTCAATTTCCACACTTGCATCACATCTACAAGCACAAGAATCTCAAGAGAGACCAGACCTTGTAGTAGTTAAGACAAAAATGCCAGAGAAGGGGGTTATCTCCGCAATTGAGGTTATGGGTGGCATAGGTAAATTCGTCAAATCCGGTGATGTAGTCGTAATAAAACCCAATATAGCTTTTCCTAGCCCACCTGAGTGGGGAAGCACAACCAGTCCTGAGATTGTAGCAGCTGTGGTGAAGCTTTGTCTTGACGCCGGGGCAAAATCTGTTCTCGTTATAGATCACCCTATGGGACGTCCAGAACAATGCCTGCAGCGCACCGGTATTGCTTCTGCTTGTGAAAAACTTGGTTCAGACAAAGTTAAAGTCTCTGTGGCGATGGAACAGAGGGACTACGTAGAAGTCAAACTTGAAAAAGCCAAAGCTCTTGAGAAAACCGAAGTCCATAAACTGATTATGCGTGCAAACGCTTTTATTAACATTCCGGTGGCAAAATCACATTCTGCCACAACTGTGAGTCTCGGTATGAAAAACCTTATGGGATTGATCTGGGACAGAGCGTACCTGCATCAAAAGATCGATCTCCATCAGGGCATAGCTGATCTCTGCACTTTCATAAAACCATCGCTGATCATCATGGATGGAACAAAGGCTCTGGCTACAAAAGGTCCCGAAGGACCGGGCATGACGGTAAAACCAGAAACAATAATCGCAGGAATAGATCAAGTCGCCGTTGATTCCTACACGCTTGGGTTGTCAACGTGGAATGGGAAAGTGTACAACCCCGGTGACGTAAAACATATCTCTGCCGCAAACGCACTACAAATCGGGGAAATGAACCTTGATAAGCTAAAGATAAAGAAACTAGAAATTTAGTAGCTCTATCGTTAAATCCTTATTGTCATTCTGAGCAATAGCGAAGAATCTAAAATGTTATGACATAAATATAAGTTTTTCAGTTAGTTACATTTTACAACAAAAGAAGATTCTTTGCTGCGCTCAAGAATGACAAAACATTATATAAACATTCAGAAAAGGAATTTTAAAAATTTGTAGGGGTAGGTCTTGCACCTACCCTTTATTTAAGGGCAACCGCAAGGGATTGCCCCTACAAATTTGCAGAAACATTATTTAAATGTCTATAGATAGGAGAAAAGACAATGAAATTCTCTCACAACCTTACCTGCTTGATTACAATCATGTCTGTTCTGGCAACAGTGGAAGTTGCTTTACCTGCACCAACTATGACGGAGATGGTTCCTATGAGAGACGGTGTCAAGCTTGCCACTGATGTATATCTACCAAAGGGTGACGAAGCTTTTCCCGTTATTCTTGTGATGACACCCTACAACAAAAAAGGACTGGAATCGTGGGCTGTTATGGCAAATCAGCGAGGTTATGCCTTCGTCTCACAGGACTTTCGTGGGAGATTCGATTCAGAAGGAGTTGATTATCCTGTCTTCCTTTCTTATGGATGGAGTGAGCATCAGGATGGTTATGACACTGTGGAATGGATCGCATCACAGAAATGGTGCAATGGTAAGGTAGGAACACTGGGGGTTAGTGCGCCTGCTATTGCTCAGAATATGATGGCACCAACACATCCTCCACATCTAGTGTGCCAATGCGTAGTCGTAGGATATTCGAGTGCCTATCATCAAGCCGCTTATCAGGGTGGGACATTCCGTAAAGACTTGTGGGAACGATGGCTCAACGATAATAAATTCAATCCTGAAACCATGAGACTTACACGGGAACATCCAGACTATGATGACTACTGGAAGGCTCAAGATACAGAATTAGTCGCAGATCGGGTGAATGTTCCATCCATGTTCGTTGGCGGGTGGTACGATATATTTAATATGGGAACAATTAATAGCTTTGTAACCATTAATAAAAATGGGGATGTTGGGGCGAAAGGCAAGTGCCGTCTTGTTATGCAGGCTTATGGTCATGGTTTGAATCAGGAACTAATCTTTCCAAATTCTTTGGAGACGCCAAAGTCTGCTGATCCATTTAACCTCAATTGGTTCGAAGTGTGGATGAAAAATGATGGCAAGGGTATTGAGGATATACCAGCCGTTCAATACTTCGTTATGGGCGATCCAAATGATAAATCAGCAAACGTCTGGAAAACTGCCGAAGATTGGCCTGTACCTTCCAAAATAACACCCTATTATTTCATCTCCGATGGAACGTTGCAGACTCAGCCATCAGATAAATCCAACGCATTGCTTTCATATAAATACGACCCTAAAAATCCAGTGCCAACAATGGGTGGAGATAACCTTTATGATCCGAAGGGACCTATGGATCAAAAGGATGTTGATAACCGACCGGATGTTTTAGCTTTCACATCTCAATCACTAGAACAACCATTGGAGATTGCTGGAAATCTAAAAGTGAAACTCTGGGCTTCATCATCTGCGATTGATACCGACTTTACAGCCAAGCTTTGTGACGTTTATCCTGATGGAAAAAGCATAATCGTTGCAGATGGAATAATTCGAGCATGCCATAGAAACTCTTTGGAAAAAAGAGAACTTTTAGAATCAGGTAAGATATACGAATTTGAGATTGATCTCTGGGATATTGCTATGATTTTCGGTAAGGGACATAAGATCAAAGTCGCTATCTCGTCCAGCAATTCACCAAGATTTGAGCCTAATCCAAATACAGGGAAGCCATCAGGCGTAGATGATGAGACAGTAATAGCAACTAATACGATCTATCTTGATAAAGATCATCCATCGTGTATATTTTTACCCATTGTTTCGCAATAATACGGAGTACCGATATGACCAAACCTAGTGCAGTACTTTTGGATTTCTATGGAACTGTAGTCGAAGAAGATGAAGCGCCTGCGACGCTTATATGTGAGGATATTTTCAAATCATCTTCTAAGGCAGTGAATCTGGATGAAGTGACTTCTTATTGGTGGCATACATTCTGGGGTCTATATCCAGAGAGCTACGGCAATACTTTTCGGTATGAAAAGGAACTGGGATTTGAAGCCTCGCAAAAAACTGTGGTACGCTTTAACGCCAATCTGGATAGCGAAATATTAAATCAGGCATTGTCTGAATATTGGGACGAATATTGGGGAAAACCAGCGATATTTCCAGAAAGCAGAAACGTCATCGAAAAACTGACAAAGCTTGGTATACCTATATGTCTGGTATCCAACATTGACAATACGGTTCTGGATTCAGCACTCAAGTATAACCAACTGTCCTTTGACCTGATAGTCACAAGTGAGGATTGCAGGTCGTATAAACCCCGACCGGAGATGTTTGAGAAAGCCCTTTCTCTATTGCAACTCTCCAATAATGAAGTTTTACACGTAGGGGATTCTTTAGGCAGTGACGTTGGAGGGGCAAGGAAGCTGGATATACCGGTACTCTGGATAAATCGGAAGAAAAGGGATATTCCCTCTCATCGTGAACATCCAGATTACATATCTACGGATTTGACCGGGATATTCAGTATCATTCTGTGATAATCCTTGTAAATCAAGAAATGATTCCAGTTTGCAGTAGCTCAATTTAATGAGAGTTATTTGTAATGTTTGATAAATCAAACTACTACAAACCAAAAACTGAACAAGATCAGTAATATAAGATATTGTAGAGTGGGCATTGCCCACCCTACTACGCTTGAATAAGATTAATAATCTTTTCGTCCCACGAATAGTTTTCGGTTTGTCAAAGGCAGACTGACACGCTTACCGCCCTGTCTATGAGACTCAACGAAACCGAATATCATCTCCTGACTGCGACATGCGAGACGGATATTACCTTGAGTCTCTCTGTCATTCTCAATTGCATCAACTAAATCCTCGATACATTTAACAGTTCCGCTGTCTATTTCCAGATGCGGGAATGGAACTTCCGCCACTATACCCCACTGTCCCTGGGATTTCCATAACTGTGCGCCTATGCCATTATTTAGAGTACGGGTTCTTCCTTTGGAACCAACAACCTCAAACTCATAGACTCCACCTGCTACCATATAACCATGAACCCCGTTCTTGAATCTGACATAACCGCTGGTTATACCGGGGTCTGCATATAGTTTATCGCCTTCCCAATCGCTTTCGCTGGCGCTGACAGTTCCCTGTACGAAATCTATCTCAGGGTCGTCAGCCAGAAACATGATCATATCGGAAGTATGAGTATGTGACCACTGTGCGGCGCCTGCGCCACATTCAGCGATCACGCATTGGACATCGCCTATCTCACCGGCTTTGAGCAATTCACGCATCTTGTGATATAGGGTTGAATACCTGCGCTGAGTTCCATAGTTGAACTTAACGTTGTTTTTCTCACAGGCTTTGAGCATTGCATCAGCCTCTTCCATAGAGCTACAAAGAGGTTTTTCACAGTATATACCCTTAACACCATGTTCCGCGGAAAAAACGGTTACTTCAGCATGAGGACCGGGTCGTGTAGCTATGCTGACTATATCAGGCTTTTCTTTTTCGATCATCTCACGATAATCGGTATAACCGTTTGGCACGTTATAGCGTTTTTGCGTAGATTCAACTTTCTCTTTAACAGTGTCAGATACAGCGACAAGATCAGTTTCCTTAACCGCCACGTATCCGGCGGCGTGTGAATAAGGAAGCCATAACTCGCTGTTTGGATGATCTTTGACCTCATCATCAATAGTAGTACCCATTCTCCCGCAACCGACCAGACAAACTCTGTAAGTCTTAGCCATAATACAATCTCCTTTCCGCATTAAAGCTACAGTAGGATTATTCTACTAATATAAACAACGATAGAGCATAAGTTGAGTATTCGTGATCTTGCCAGCTAAAATTGATCTTTATCTGATCGAAATTTATATCTCTGTTTGCATCAAGGTAGCCACTTATCTTTTCTTTTAGCAGATTCTTGTTTCTCTTGAGTTTCCAGCTTTCTTCTGGGTTTCTTAGATCAATAAGAATGAGAAAAAACCTGTTTGCAGCATCAAATCTTCTTGGGCCTTGATGTTCGTATAGCCACCTCACCAAATCTCTTGGATTGTTTATAGTGTCTAGGATTATCTCTTTCCTAGCATTGTTAAAATCATTAATAAATTGCTTGGATGTTTCAGATGTATCTTCTGAGATTTTGGCAATAAGCTCCGAGAATATTTCTTTCGGTTTTTCATTTCTATTAAAATATATACCATTGTTTTTAGCAAATCTTTTCAATTCGATTAGTTCAGTTCCCAGCCCTAATTCCCTTCGTTTCATTTGCATAAATTCATCTGGAAAATACGTTACTTTCAAATCAAAAGGAAAGTTTTTCCAGAAGAAATCTACCTTTTTAATAAGTCCAATAGTAGGCATTAGGTTAGGGTTATCTTTAAACATATCTTCAATCAATATTGAAGTCCAATGATTATACCACGAGCAAAGTATATATCCTTTAAGGCGAGGGCTTATGTCGTTTTCGATGGCTTCACAAAGTTCCTCATAATCTTGGATTTTCTTGACATAGTTATTTACGATTGTTTGTTCTACTGCGTTTTGGTAAAAACCACCCCAATCGAAAACTCTCAGCTTATATAACTGAGAGTATAGGGGATCTTCATTCTGAATTCTTTTTGTCCGCTCCTCTTGATATTTTTCCATTATAAAGGTATCTATATGTTCATTAGGAATTTGTTGACAAAACATAAATTCAGATAATTTCCTGCTCTCAATATTAGTAACATTTATTGCCAATTTGCCAGCTATTTCTTTTAGTAAATCAGAGCGAGAAATCGAACGCAGTTTTAAAAAGTAAACACCTAATTCATGACTGAATATTGGGTCAAATTCGTCATCATCATAGCACTTTTTCAGGAATCTAAACTCTTCAACTAAATTCATATCAATTCTCATTTAAAGGAACCACTTATTTTTGCGACTATGGAAGTTTTCTCGAATAATGGTCAAAATTTTTGATAAATTAAATAAATTGCCTTTTTTCAAGAAATCCATCATGAGATAATTTAATATCTCATAAGTTTCCCGACCATTATCACTGCTTAAAATATACTCCGATATTGCCTTTATAAGTTCCTCTTTATGTTCGACACACGAATACATAACAAATTTTTTTACAGTCTTAATAGTATTCTTTCTGAATGTGAAAACAAAATCCGTCTTTAACCCAACCCCACGGTTATCTTGAACGACCGAATTTGCCGAATAACCTATAGTCTCAATTTCATCTAATTCAAGGCTTAAAGTACTAATATGCCGAATCAAACTTAACCAAGTCTCATCATCAAGACTATTAAACATTAGTGTAAAATAATGGTTAGGTTTTAGTATACGCTCTATTTGTGAAAGAATTAGGTTTAAAGATTCATGGTAACTATTTTTATCTTTCTTACGATCTTTCGATTCACTTATAACTATCTCATCCTCGTAATTTACATCATTTTGTAACCACTCATTCCACATCATACTTAGCTCTAAATACGGAATTCTATTTCCATGCGGCGGATCAGTGATTATATAATCTATGGAATTATCAGGCAATTCTCTTAACACATTTATTGCTGAATCATTTAATAGAAGCACATTACAATTAGTATCTAACAGTTCTGGAAAATTAACAGCCTCATTGAATTTGTAGTTTACTTCTAGTTGCTCATTCTTTGCTTTAATAATTCTCCGCCATCTATTCTCAAAGCAATTCCATACGTTGATTTCAAAGCTTTCCTTCGGAATCCAGTAACCTATAACCCAACTGCCTACTTCCTTCCGTCCAATATCAGCAAAATTATCTTTTGTTTTACCTCTTTTACTTACTACAAAAACCATTTTGCTTGCCTGCCCTACGGATGCAGTAAAACAAAATCTAAATAAATCTTTCAGTTTTTGATTTTCAATCTTGTTGATCTCATTTAAAAGCAAAGACAATGCCATTAGGTTTCTGGGAGTAAATAACTCATACATTTTACAGTCTCTATAAGCATTAATTCTTGGATTATGAAAAAAATTCCTTTTTGGATAGTGATAAGGTATTTCATCATACTTAAATGAGTTGACCAAACCAATATCTTCATCATTAGGTGTATCAATGATTTTACTTTTTCCATCAGTATACCATAACTCGACTAGATTACCATTATCCCATAGAAAATGTGTTCCAGTATAAGCCTTATTATCTCTCTTTACACAATAAAAACAGTTAATCTTATCTTTGCAGATATTTTCTAATCTTTTAAATTCCTCTCTTAATTCACGAATCGAAAACTTTTCAAGCATTTGTCTCGTTATAAATATTGCTGACGGGTTAATATCAATGCCAAAAGCTTTCCTGTTGCTAAAAACAGATTCGGTTATAGAGATTCCAGAACCAGCAAATGGATCCAAGACAATATCGTTTTCATCCGAATATTTTAGAATAAATTGTCTAACTATATTGTATGGTTTCTTAGACCAATACTTGTGCATTGAATAGATGCCTGTATATGATTTTGGAATATCAGCATCTTCATCTTTTAAATCTAACAGCATCATTTGTTGATCTGACATCTCTATACCTTCTTAAATAAACTTGTTTAATCTTTTATAATGAATTTTGATGGTCTTGCGAGACTTTCTATATTTATGCTGGTGGGTCTCCCCAATCGGGTATTTTGAGTAGTTCACCATCACGCATTGCGGATTCGTGGGCGACAAATCCCGGTGCGCAGTAACGGACAGCCTCCCATACGTTGATTCTTGGTAATCGTTCTCTGTTTACTGAATCAACGAATTCGTGAACGAGGTAGGCATGTGAACCTGCGTGTCCACCTAAATCGGATGCTAGTGGTTCAGGAAGCCATTCGTGATCCATCGGCAACTGGACAACCTGACTGCTGTGCTTATCTGCCCAGACTGCGCCGGCAAGGTTATTCTCGAAACTTCCTTCTGTGCCATAAATACATGAGCGGACACAGCCCGGATGACCAACCCGCCTGAACTCACATATACGTGCAATCGTGCCATTGCTCATCTTGAATAACGCTACCTCGTTGGAGAACTCATTTTTCCAGATAGTGTCTTTACGATACCATTCGTCATTGGGATAGATGAATCCCTGTGCCGATACTTCCGTCATATATGCGCCACCGGTCACAGAAATCGGGAAACATAGAGAATGAGATGGATAATACATTGGAGAATCACCGGTCTTATCCCATCCCCAATCGCTTCCCCATCGTCCTTTTGAAACGTCATAAAGTCCATGACTCATATCGTGGAAATACTCACCTTCGCAGTAAACAATATTTCCGAAAGCACCCTCCTTGGCTTTCTTTCTGCAAAATGCAGTCTCAGGATAAAAATAGCTCGTTTCGCCATTCATGTAGATCATACCGGTTTTCTTGACAGTCTCAATAAGCTCATCACATTCATCAAGAGATTGTGCGGCAGGTACAGCCGTATATACGTGCTTTCCCGCCTTCATAGCCTGAACAGCCTGTCTGACGTGCAGCCATGGTTGAGTTATTATTACCAGAGCATCTATATCGGTCTTGCAGATTTCATCGAGACTCGAATAAGTCTCGGAAATTTCAAAACGCTTTGCCATTTCAGCCAGACGGTCTGATTTCATATCACACAGCGCAAGGCGATGAACGTCAGGATGCTTTTTATAATGACTTATAAACGAAGGTCCGAACATGCCCAAGCCAACTATACCGACACTGATACTCATAACTATCTCCTTTGAATTTTTCTTTTGATAATTTTCAGAATGAACTCTGATTAACACCATTATAATGCATATCAAATCATAGTGTCAAACATTTTCACTGAGCTTAGGACATTAGTTCGGACAAAAAATACCTCCTATGATAAAATATAGTAAATTCAACACAAAACTATAACATCATAGGAGGAAATTATGAACGAACATATCACTACTATAGATAACATAAAAAAGTTCACAGATCAATGCTTTGATAGAGATAATGATATAGCTACTCGTATCATAAAAGGAATACTTGATGCACGTTCTCCAAGAATCTCTGATATATCTAACAATATGAATGCCAAAAGTAAGAGTAAAGTTAAGAGTAAGGTTAAGAGTAATACCAAAAGGATGTCAAAAGTAAGAATAAGAGTGATGTCAAAAGCGATGCCAACTACAAAGCTATTCAGAGATTTTTGAATGCAAATGACCCAAGAGACAATCTTCATCGTCTCTTTAATGAGGATTCACCAATAGTCATAGGAGACCCAACAGAGATAGAAAGAACACAGGCAAAGAAAACGGAGTATGTAGGTAAGGTGGGTGAAGACAAGAAACT